>Ga0247815_10000928_pt1 | contig 22692 bp, 25 predicted proteins | sample UWRJL194509B1_FD_181014 | JGI IMG/M metagenome (GOLD analysis project Ga0247815, IMG submission 181014) | Plant litter microbial communities from Arlington Agricultural Research Station in Wisconsin, United States - UWRJ-L194-509B-1 | ecosystem: Environmental > Terrestrial > Plant litter >...
AGAAATTGAAACCGCTTTAATAAACGAGGCTAAGAAGCGTGGGTATAATCCTTTAAGCAAAATAATTGATGTTTACGATAACGAAACTGAAATATTAGGCCAAGAAAATATATTCTACCAACATGATAGGCTTTGGTACAATTCTGAGTGTTGCTTATTCAATAACGGCATCTGGGCAGAAATAATCGATCCTGCTAAAGAGGAAATTGATTGGAGTAAACCAGGGCAGTTAGTTAGTCACGAACAATATAACAGAATTATATATACCGATGGTAACCATTCAGAAAAAACATTTAAAGGAACTTTAATAGTTACGGATGGTTCTTTCAAATTAGGTTACGACGTAGATTGGGGCAAACATCATTATAAACTATACACAGGCCAACCCATAACCCTAAGCAACTAATCAATGAAATCCCTAACAATGTGGGTAATAAAAGACCCTAAAGGAAAGTTTATAGAGAGCAGCATGGCTAAGAAAAAAAGGTCGTGTATAAACTGGTTTGTAGGCTGCTATTCTTGGCGCTCATGGCTTAAAAAAGGGTGGACGTGTATAAAGGTAAGTGTAACAATTAAAGAGGTTTAAAATGAAGAAGATAACAATTGAATACGTAAATAAAAAAATAGCTCTAATAGATAAAGTCAAGAAAGACTTTGAAAGGGCTCACGCAGAAGAATCAAATTTAAAAACATCATTTTTATACTCACTTATATATTGTGACTACACTATTGAGGAAATTAAAGAAATAGCATCGTTAATTGATACCACAAAAAATATAAGATTCACAAGAGCATTTGCATAAACAGCATTTATTTAGTGAGAATATATTGAAATTGTCTCGTATTTTACGGGGGTTAGACCACTTTAAGGGAATATTAAGCCATTTATTTGGAAAATATTCTTTTTATTTGTGTGCGGAATATATTCTAATTATATTTGTGTAAGAATTAAAACAGTAAACAATTAAAGCAATAGAAATTATGTTAATAGATTTGGGATTCGATTTTAAAGATGGTAAAGACTACTATTGTATAGTAGTAGATAAAATTAAAGAAGAATACTTTATTGTTAAAAATGGTTCTTGCTATGGTCATGTACATAAAGAATTGAATAGTAGATACGGTGGCAATTGGCTTTATACAGAAAAAAGATTTAAGATTTATTCTAACGGGAATAATTCCAATCTTGATATTAAAATTATAGCATTAAAATACAGAAAATTTAAGTTAGCATCGTAAACACGGGAGGTTAACGCCTCCCTTTAAAATATTTATTATGGATACTGAAAAGTTTAAAGAACTAAATAAAATGTGCCTTGAATGTACAGGCATTGAATTAAAAAATAATGACGATATATATATTCAATTGAAATATATAAAAGGTATTTTAATTGATGAAGCAGAATATAATTTTAACCAATTAGTAAGTGAGTACGGTAAATTAACAAGCGAAAGCATTTAAATAAACAACATGAAATTTATATCTGTATTATGTTTATTTATGATTATAATAATATGCTCTTTATATCTTAGCTACTTATATTTTAAAGGAAGTTATTTTAAGTTATCGGAGGTATTTTTATTTTCATCTGCATTATTAGCAGTTTTAGCCGGTTTATTAGCAGTTATAGGTTTAGTAATTAATTTAAAAACAGGAAATTAAACAAAATGGAATACACATACGAAAACTGGTTAAAGGTAAATGAGGTTCTAAAGCTTACAAATAAGCAAATATCAGAGATAACCGGCACATCTGAAAGTAACATACGAAAGCAGCTACTACCATCAAAGAAGCTGCCAACGTGGATTAGAACGCTTATGTATGGGTATTATCACGGAACAAAAATGATGTTGCCCCTAAGCCCGTTTGAAAAAGAAGAAGATGTTAGTTGCGGCTGCTACCTAAACGCTAAGAAACTTTACATTAAAGTCGGGGATTGCCCTTTAAGTAAATCAGAACACAAACATTTAAAATAAATTGTTATGGCAAAGCTAAACGATTATGAAAAAGATGACAAAGGTTATTATGTAATTATAGATGGCAGGAAGATTTACCAAGTAGAAGAAAAAACACAGGCTGATATAGATTTTAATGCAAGCTGTAACGCATGGAGGCAAAGAGAAAATAAATAGTAATACAATAGCTTAAACGAAAATGATAATCCGTGTAACTTGATTGTAGCGGCACATCTTTAAAAAAAATAAAAACAATAATCATGGAAATAAAAACAACGATCTTTATTAAAGATAAAAACGTAAAATTTACAAATCTTCTACATGCAACAGTTACCGATGAGGATATAAAAGAAATTGCTTTAGCTAAAATGAGTAAACCAATGTGGCTAAGTTTAGAAGAAGATGGAGGCGAAGATACAATAGGGGATTTCTCTATCGACAGCGTAACTACATAGATAATTTACTGACACCTTAACCGGTGTCTTTTTATTTTTAATATAATCACTACATTTGCTTATTAATTAACATGTAAATTAAATAATAATGGCAGCACCACTTGGAAATAACTATTGGGAGTTCAGAGAAAAGAATGGGCCAAACTTTGCTTTTGATAAAAACAGCCTATGGAATGAAGCCGTAAAATACTTTACATGGATAAGTGAAAAGACTTGGTTTAAGAACGAAGCTATTAAATCAGGAGAACAGGCAGGCAAAATAATACAGATACCTACTGTTACACCAATGAGTATAGAAAGCTTCTGTACATTCGCTGATATAAGCCACCAAACCTTTTTAAACTACTGTTCTAACAACGATCCGTGGAAAGATTTATTTGAAGTCGCAACACGTATTAAGGAAATTATAGGCGTACAACAATTTGAGGGTGCTACAGTTGGTGCTTTCAATCCTAATATTATTGCAAGCAAATTAGGTTTAGCAAATAGAACTGATGTTACCACAAACGGAAAAGACTTGCCGGCAAGCGTAATTAAAATAGGTTATGGCAGCGATACAGAAGATTGATTTCAACCCAAATCTATTTAATGACTTATATTGGGAGTTAGAAGCTGATTTAAATAATGATAGCATTAGATATATTTGGCTATACGGTGGATCTTCTGCTTCAAAAACATTTACATTTTGCCAAGCTGATTTAATAAGGAAGCTAAGGTTTACTGATGATAATACAATGGTAGTGCGTAAATTTGGCGTTGATATAAGAGATTCAATTTATGCTGATTACGTAGGTATAATAAACGATTGGGGATTGCAGGATTATTTTGTGTGCCAAATAAACTATATTAAATGCCTCGTGACGGGTTCTTACATTAGGTTTAGGGGTTTAGATGACAGCGAAAAGATAAAAGGTTTAGCGAGGTTTAAACGCGTTGTTTATGAAGAGATAAGCCAAGGGGAACATATAGACCTTAAGCAGATAAGAAAAAGGCTTAGGGGTAAAGCAGGGCAGCAGATAATAGGAATATTTAACCCTATATCAGAAGAGCATTGGATTAAAAAAGAGGTATTCGATAAAGAAGATTTAATTACAGTATCAACTGATAGGAATATTGCATTAAAACAACAATCAGTTTCAGGCAATGTCGTTGTTTATAAAGTTACTTATCTAAATAATTATTTCATAGTTGGTAAATGGGTTGATAAGTTTGGTAATCCAGTAATATTCAGGAATGGATTTTTCCCTACTGAAAATATGAAAATGATTTATGGCTTTGTTGATAAACATACCATAGAAGATTTTGAAAAAGATAGGTTAACAGATTATTCTAACTATGAAGTTTACGCATTAGGAGAATGGGGTAACATTCGTAAAGGAGGGGAGTTCTATAAGCGTTTCACTAAAGATAATCAGGTAGGCAGAAATATTTATGACCCCGCATTAGCTTTGCATATAAGTTGGGATGACAATGTTAACCCGTATCTACCGTGTGGGATATTTCAAATTGAGGGATTGCATTTAAAAATGATTGATGAGATAGCAGGAGAAACCCCAAACAATACCGTTAAGGCTGTGTGTAATGAAATCATTCGTAAATATCCGGCACATAATAGCGGCATGTTTGTATATGGCGATGCAACCGCCAACAAGCAAGACACTAAACTTGAAAAAGGGCATAACTTTTACACACTTATACTTGAATATCTTAAGGAATACAAACCTGTAAACCGTGTAACACGCTCAAATCCATCTGTAGTAATGCGTGGTAACTGGATAAATACTATCTTTGAAACAGGATTAGGCGGGATTAAAGTTACAATAGATGAGAAATGCACTAAAGCTATTAGCGACTTTATAATGCTTAAAGAAGCACCAGATGGCACTAAGTTAAAGGAAACCGCTAAAGATCCCAAGACAGGGGCTAATTACCAAAAGGTAGGACATTTTAGTGATTTATTTGATTACATTATGGTTTCTGCCTTTAATACACAATATTTAGCATATATTAATAAACCCGTTTCAAATGTTAATTGGAGCGGATTCATATAATTAAAAAGTAAAAGTTATGGATCTTAATTTCTTTATCGAAAACCTAAATAACCCTGTAGTGCTTATTCCTGAAATATATAAGTGCCATAATTCTTATTACAATGAAGATTTATACAGGAAACAATACGATTCAAAAAAGCATAAGATAAATGATATTTACTTTAGGCCGGATAAAGAAATACAACTACAACGCGCTAATGAAGATGGAACATCGTATTCATACACGAAGACTGTACCCGTAACCAGGATAGCCCTTTCTTATCAAGAACTTTTAACAGTTACCGCTAATGCGTTTTTAACATCTGGAAAAGTAAACCTTAAAGCTAACCCAAAAGAGGGTGCAGAGCAAAATACCTATGACAGGCTGTTAAAAATATGGAGAGATGAGAAGCTTGATTTTAAAAACAATCAAATAGGACAATCACTATATTCTGAAACTGAATGCGCTGAAATATGGTATAAGAAAGTAAAAGATAAACCGGATGGCGCTAAAGAAATCCAACTAAAATGTAATGTATATTCTCCTAAAACAGGATATAAATTAATACCGGTATTCGATGAATACGACGACCTTATAGCATTTGCAAGAGCTTATACGATACGTAAAGGTTATGAAGAAACAGACCACATTGATGTTTACACAGACAATGAGTTAAGGCGTTATGTAAAAAGCAGAAGTACAGAGTGGGTATTAATGCCATATAAGCAAGCTACCGAAACGGATCAACAAGAAGACTCAGTTAAATTAGCTTACGGTAAGATACCGGTGGTGTTTTATCAAATAGATAAACCTATATGGGCAAACTCTCAATCTTCAATAGAAAGACGTGAAACATTAAAGTCTAACCATTCAGATCAAAACGATTATTCAGGTAGTCCTATATTGGCAGCCATCGGTAAAGTAGAGGGCATGTCTACTAAAGGTGAGGCAGGAAAGTTAATTGAATTAGAAAACGGAGCAGACTTGAAATATGTTACAGCAACTGGGGCGCCTGAATCTGTAAAAATGGAATTAGAGGGTAATGAAAATGATATATTTGGAATGGCTATGCAAGCTGATTTATCCGCTCATGCTATGGCTAAAATAACAGGGCAATTGTCGGGGCCAATTATGGACAGGCTTTTAATAGCACCTCATACATTCGCTAAGAACATGCAAAAGGGAGTTTATGGATTAGGGATTCAAAGGCGCGTTAACTTCCTTATATCTGCAATATGCGCAATATATCCTGAATGCAGAGGCGGGGAAGAATTAAGTGTTACGCCTGAATATGATTTATTCCGTATAGGTTCTGAAAGCGATATGGTGGACTTATTACTTAAGGCTAATGGAGGCAAAGCAATACTTTCACAAGAGGAATCTATTAACCAAAACCCATTAAGCGACGATCCAACGGTTACGTTTAAAAAGATACAGGATGAAGAAAAAACACAAATAATTGAAACTGAATAAAAAATAACTATATTTGCTGTAAATAAACTATGTAAAGATGCATAGCACTCAACAAAATACGTAAAGACTTTTAAGCCATCTTTTGCATTTATACTGCATTAGGTGGCTTTTTTTGTTATGTAAAAACTAAACTTAAATATTATGGCAGTAGATGCAACAAGGATTTCAGGTAGACTAAGGGCATTGTTTCCAAAGGCTAACTTATCCACAACAAGGCTAAACGAGATTTCGGGTAGACTATCTAAAATGCCTGCGGATGACGCTGACGACGCGGCAATAGACGCGGTAATTAACCAAGCTAACGAATATACCCCTTTTAGCGACATCGCGAGAGCAGATGACAAAATAAGGGATTTGGAATCTAAAGTTAAGCCGCCTAAAATTGACGACCCAAAAAACGATCCTTTACCTGATGATTTAAGCCCTGCAATGAAAGCGTTTATAGATAAACAAAATGCTATTATAGAGGGGTTAGCCACCAAGATTGGAACGTTTGAACAGCGAGAAACACAAAAAACAGTAGCTGAAAAGTTTACATCGGATGCAAGGGTTAAAGATATTCCTGCTTTTATTAGGGATAAGTACATACCCGCAGACGAAACAAAACTTGAAGATGCTATAACAGAATTAACAGCCGCTTATACGCCTTATGCGGAAGCTAATAAAATAGCAGCGTTAGGAAATGATACACCATTAGGCGGTATTTTAACAACACCTGTTAAGTCAGGAGAAGTTAACCCTGCAATCAAAGCGTTTGCAGAATCACAAGAAAAAAAATAACAACATGAGCGGAGGTATAGGATATACACGTGAAGTAGGAGGTAACGGAATACCAGTATGGCAGGGTATCGGTAAAGATATTCAGTTAGTACAGGGAGGTTTCCGTTTAGCAATTGCAGGTCTTACATTAGGCGCGGTTGTACCGGCAGGCACACCATTAGTGTATGATGAGGGTACAAGGATTGCAACAACATTAAATACAGGTAGGGTTTATGCTAACGCAGGCGGTACAGCAACAACTTACCAAGTTGAAAAAGGCAGCACTCTAAAAGTAGGGGATAACTTAGCATCGGGTGCTACCGGTGGTAAAGCATATCCTATAACAGCCATAGATACTACTAATGGATTGTACGATACTATTACAGTGGGCACAAGCATAGGAGCGGTTACGGCAGGGGATACAGTATATGCATCCACAGCTACGGGCGCAACGGCATCGGCTTTACCTGCTATTAATGCACGTCTTTATGATGATGCAAGAGTACAGACAAACATAGCGGTATCTGCTGTAATACGCGGTACTGTTTACGCAAGGAGGGTTCCTAATTCGGCTGCTATAGAGGCAGCATTAAAAGCGAATGGAGCTTATATTATTCACTCACAATCTTTATAAGAAATGATAGCACCATCGTATTTTGGTAATTTGGCAACAAGCCAAGACCTACAATTTCTTTTAGATTCTTCACAGTTAAATCTACAGCAGGAATCTATCTGGAGAAACTGGCTAAACACAGGTTTGCCACAAATGAGCCTTAGCTTTGATTCTGCTATCGGAAGAGAGAGAATAGCCGCGGCTGCATCAATCGTTGATAGCGATGCTCCTGCACCATTAAGGAGCCGTAACAAACTTGAACTTTACAAAGGTAAAATACCTGCGATAAAAGAAAAGTTTAGGATGAACCAGGATGATATGAGGACTTTAGAAGTACTTAAGTCTTTACCTGTAGCGGGTGGTAGGGCATCTGACCTTATAGCATTCCTTAATAAAGATTTACAAGAAGCTGCTGTATCAGGCGATAAACGTATTGATATTATGCTTTTACAGGCTATATCTACACTTACAGTAGATGTTAATGCAACAAATAACCCTGATGGGGTACAGTTTGGTGTAGTAGATCTATTAGCACAGCCTTATCAAAAACAAGGCGTACCTGTAGTATGGAGTGATGCAGCTAATGCAAAACCAATTACAGACATCGAAAACTTTGTTCAATACCAATGGAACACAAGAGGTAGGATGTTTGGTAAAATGATACTAAGCTATGACCTATGGTTGCAATTTAAGCAAACAACAGAGGTAAGAAACATGCTTCAAACGTTCTTTAATGTAGGTAAAGCAAATGCAACTTTTGCCGTTACGCTTACAAACATCAACGAAATGTTTGCAGCTAACCAATGGCCAGAAATAGAAATAGTTAAACACCAAACAAACATTGAGGTTGATGGTAAGCCTACCTTTATTAAGCCGTTCAACGCCAATAACGTTTCTTTTGTACCTATGGGTAAATTAGGTACTTTGTTTAATGCCGTTTCAATGGAAGATATTCACAGGGTTGCCGGTAAATCTTATGCTAAATTTGGCCCTACATTAGTTTCTAAATGGTCTGAAAGCGATCCATTAGTAGAATTTACTGCAATGGAAATGAACGCGTTCCCATCTGTTGATATAGATAATATATTTGTATTAACTACCAACGTGGTACAAGCTTCTTATGTATAACAACAGTTCCATAGACACACTTAAAAACAGAGTTGGTTGGTTTGCTCCCGTGCAGCCAACTGACCTTGTTATTACAGTTGAAAATGAATTAAGTGATAGCGGTTTATTTGTAAATAGCTTTCACGCATTAGCAACGGTAGAAAAAGTATGGTGGTCTATTGAAAATCCTGATGTAGAACAAGACACTTTAAACGAGGTATTGGCTAAAATTAAAGTAGACGCTGCAACCGATGTTTTGCTGAAAGTGTACGATTTAAATATAAGGGCAAAGTACAAGTTTAACAACTTAATTGAAAGCCTTAATTATTTAGAGTACTACACAGAAAGCATTGTATTAAATGTAAATGCATTTACGGAGGTTATAGGCTTAAGTATGGCTATAAAGTGCTTAGAGTTACTTAGGTTGACAACAAGGAGTAATAAAACCACAAATAGCTTTAAACTTACTGATGCTGATTTTTTTGAAGCTTTACATGGTGCTTATACTAAAGAGGGTGTTTCCTTAACTAAAGGTTTATATGCTCAATACAGGGAAGCTGTAAGCAATCTTATTGATGTTTTATTCCCTACTAAAATACCTGATGGCGCAACTCTAAATACTGATGGAACGGTTAAATTAGCACCTACATTAAAAGCTTTAAGGATATGGTAATAGGTAAAGATAACCCAGTTGGTATAGATGTTTTAGTTGCTTATTTACAAAAAGGAATTAATTCTAAATTATCATGGGCAAATCTTATAGATATTTATCCTCGTTGTTATGTTGTTTACAGAGAAGACAATGTTACTATAGAGCATTATTATGCTAATGGAAATTATGATTCAGTAAACAATGCGGAGGGCAATAAATGCTTCTTTGTGTTAGTTGGAAATCCACAAAAGGAAAATAACCAATACTACAGCGCACAACTTGATGTATATTTTACTTTAAACCTAAAAGAAATAAATCCGGATATTAATTACCGATGTGATGAAGAAGTAAGAGTTGATATTTTAAAAGTAATTGAAGCCTTTAACGTAAGTTCTAACGTGGTAAATGTAGATGAAGTTGTTATTGGTATAGATAATGTATACAGGGGTGTTTATTTCAATCCTGACGATGATAATCAGCCGTATCATTGCTTTAAGATTACGCTAAATGTACAATACGATATTAACGGGCATTTTTGCTCAAACTAAAAAATAAAATTATGGGCTTAATAGGAGCATTAGATTGCAAGAAAAACAACTACAATGTAGGTACTGTTACATGTGAGATATTCCTAAAAGAGTATAAAACACTCTTTCTTGTGGATCCAAACTACAATCCAACGGTTGAGGAATTTCAAGCATTGACAGAAGATGATATTGTGGAACTAATACAAAGAGGTACATTAATACCTTTAACAGGCAGTAAACAGTTTACAAACAACACGCCTGAACCTACTACAGAGGAATACAGCACCGGTATAATTACAGTAATACGTAACGGTAAACCACAATACCAATTCGATTTTGATAAAGGTGTAAACTTCCATAGGAGTGTTTATGGACTTAACAGCTATTCCAACTTCAAAGCAATGTTTGTAGATTTAGCAGGTAACTTGGTGTTTGCTTTGTCGGCTAATGGGCTTAGGGTTTCAGGATTTGATTTAGGTATGCTTAATACAAGGACTTTCATGCCTGCTACAGGAGATACTTCTGCTATGACTTCTGTAGAACTTCAATTAACTAATGAGGATCAATATAATAGGCGCATAGAAGTAATGACTGCTGAAAACGCACCAGTTGACTTTAACAATGTATGGGCTATTGTAGGAGTTGCATTGAATATAGTAAATACTCCTGCTGTAGGTAGTACAAGCTTAAATGTACAAGTGAGGTCATTAGGTAATAGGACATACGGTGTTAACTCTCTTGATGTGACAAACTTTAGGTTAGTAAACACTACTACTAATGCTTTGATTACTCCATCGGCTGTAACGGCTCAAACGGGAGATGGTAATTATACATTAACTGTATCGGCACTTGTTGCAGGAACATACGAACTACGCCTTTACGATGTGGCGTTGACTGTATTTGTAGCACGTCCTGATGATACCATACAGCTTTATGCAGGTAGTTCTAAACCATTTACAGTATAAGCTATGAAAGATGGAGTAGTAAGAATAGGGAAACCCGCGCTTATATCCTTTACAGGCAAGGCGGCAACGGACTTTTTAGCTTTGACTAAAGAGAAACAGATAGAATATGTGTCTGAAAATACAAGCCCTACAGGGGATATTGAAAGAGCTAAAAAGCTTTTAGTTGGTGTTCCTCATGGGGAGTCTAAACCTAAAGATACACAGGCAGATAAGCCAAAGTAAACTACATAAGTAAATTAAACCATTAAGGCAGGTATATATTCGTATTGCCTGCCTTTTTTAATACGTTTTAGTTATGGGTATTTCTCCGAGTGAAATGATAAGGCGTTTAGAGGCTGTTATACCTAAAATAGAAATTGAAACGCCACGTATTATTCAACGTGACCCAAAAACAATATCGGCTAAATACAATGAGTTTAAGCGCGGAGAACGTCCAAACGGTAGCGATATAGGTTATTACAGGTTTAGGCAGTATGAGTTGTTTAAAAGGGCTAAAAATCCATTAGCAGGCGGTACAGTAGATTTAATATTAACAGGAGCATTTACGAGAGGGTTGTTTATTGATGTTAGGGCTAAAAACAGATACCTATTTGACAGTACCGACGAAAAATCAGATGATTTGTTTGGTAAATACGGTGATGATTTACGAATTATCAACGAAAACACATGGAATCAGTTGCAAAGAGAATCACACGCTCCTTTACTAATAAGATATATTAAAAGACAATTAGGGCAATGATAGCATTATTTAAGCTTTTTAGTAAGAAAAAAAAAGAAACTAAGCCAGTTATATACTGGACTAATTGCGATATACCCGCAAAAGTATTCTTTCATATAATGCATTCAGGAGAGTTTGACCAATTAGGCACAGATAAAGCCGAAAACTTAGAATCGGCATTCAACATCATATTTGATGAGTATATAGAAGTTGATAATAATACTCAAATAATGGATTGGTACACGCAAAGGTGTAAAGTAGAAAACATACGTAAGACAATTAACATGGTTGAAACGTGTTTACATCACATAACATTCTCTATAATGACCCATGATGAGCTTTTAGAGGCTATTAGAGTAATTAATTTAATAAAAGGGGTAAATGTACGCTTCGATATAAATAAAGATCCTTTAGACGAGATTATAAGAATACAGCAAAAAGTATTAGGCTCTTTGCAAAATGACTTAAACTTTGAGTTAAGCAAAGAAAAAGATACAAAAGAAGATGTGCAATACCATTTTGAAGAAGATTTAGTAAGTATTGAAAATGTACTTGAAAGAAGTGTGCCGGAAGATATGAGTTTAAGAAAGTTTGTGTTTCTAAAAAAATCAGCAATAGAAAAGTCTAAGCGACTTGCTAAAATACATAAATAAAAATGGCTAAAGAACTTATATCCTACGTAGAAGCAGGGGCAACGGCTGAACTACAAAAAGGAATTAAAAACATAAAGCAATTAAATACTGAATTATTGAAATCAGTAGAGAACGCTAATAAAATAAGTGAAGCTTTTAGAAATATAAGAGTTCCAAGCCAAGCACGTGGTGTAATCACACAACTTAATGCTGCTGTATTAGCTAATAATCAATTAATGCAGCAACAAATAGCATTAAATGCTGCACTTGCTAATAGTATTACAGCCACTAATGCCGCAACAACCCGCAATACACAGGCTCGAGCTGTTAATAATCAACGCACACAGGAAGAAATAACAAACACACGACTATTAACCGCCAATGCTTCAAGGGCTGCACAGGCTAATAGCACTTTTGCAAGCTCTTACGAAAGATTATCAGCGCAACAAAATATAGCATCAAGGAGAGTACAGGACTTAATCGCACGCGGACGAACAGCAGAGCAAACGCAGCGACAATATAACAGGGAGTTAGCATTAGCGCAAAGGCAATTTGATACTTTAAATGTAAGGGTTCTTGCAGCTGATAGAGCAGTAGGCAGGTTTAATAGAAATGTAGGTAATTACCCTGCTCAGGCCGCAAGGGGATTAAAAGACCTTATAGCCGCTTTTGGTGTTGTAGGTGGTGTTACTGCATTTGCTGCGATTACAAAAGATATATTTAACACTACCAAAGAATTACAATCACTTGACTTTGCTTTAAAGCAGGTAATTGGTAGTAATGAATTATTCGGGCAATCACAGGCTTTTTTACAACGTATATCAGAAGCATACGGTATAGAAATAAAAGGTCTTACAAGGTCTTATACTGGGTTTTATGCTGCTTCAAAAAACGCTATTGAGTCGGGTGCTATAACAGCAGAGCAAATTAACCAAATATTTGAATCTGTATCTAAAGCATCGGGCGCTATGGGCTTATCTGTAGACCAACAGCAAGGCGCGTTTTTAGCTTTACAACAGATGATTAGTAAGGGGAATGTACAGGCAGAAGAAATACGTGGTCAGTTAGCCGAACGTTTGCCTGGTGCTTTTGGCATTCTTGCTAAATCTATGGGAGTTACTGAAATACAGTTAAACAAACTATTAAAAGATGGTAAAGTATTGGCAGCAGAAGTACTGCCTGCATTTGCAGCTGAACTTGAAAAAGCGTATGGGGTTGAAAATCTAACAAGGGTTGAGAACCTAACAGCCGAAACCACACGTTTAGGAAATGCGTGGACTGAATTTATAAGGGCTTTAAATGACGGGGATGGTACATTTAGTAGAATACTTGTTGGTTTAATAGCTGATGTTAGAGAAGCTTTGCAATTTTATTCTGAACTTCTAAAATCTGAAAAAACAAAGATAAATGAAACTTCTGATAAAGTAAGAACAAGAGCTTATGAGCTTCAAATGCAACAATTAAAAGACATTGAAGAGCAAACACGTAAAAATTATGCCGCGGAAGCTTTAGATTCTACTAATGATAAATTGAGAAAGTTAACCGAACAAAACAATGCTATAAAAGAAAACATAAGATTATTAGAGGAATCTAAGAAGAAAGCTCTTGAAAACGATTATATGTTCGGTTTGTCTAAACCTGTAAGAACATTAAAGGCTGGTATAGCTACCGAAAATAAAGACTTAGCAGCAAATCAAAATGAATTAGCGATGTTGCAGGGTTCACGAAAAGCGTGGGAAGAAATATTAAAAGTTCAAAAAAAAGTAGATTATGTAGGTGCAGGCAGAGTAAAAAAACAAAAGCAGGATATAGATTACCTGCATGAAATATATTTGCTTCAAAAACAAAATACCGAAAACCAAATATCAGATCAAGACAAAATCATGTCTGATGAAGAAAAAAACTACGATAAGCGTTTAGAGGCTGCAAATAATTACTTCTTTCAAAAAGATGCTTTGTTAAAGCTTGACCATGATGAGGAAGTAAGGCTAAACCAACTGAATTATGCTAATCAAAAGGAAACCTATACAAAAGCTATCGCGGATGGCACTGCTACTTATGAAAACCTAAGACAATTAAAATACCAGTATCAGATTAAGGCGGCAAAGATAGATTCTGACTATGAAGATAAAAAGGCTCAATTGGCTATTGAAAATGCTAAAAGACTGCAAGGCGTTTTATTAGATATACAGGCGCAGAAATCAAGGAATGATTTAAACAGGGTTAAATTAGGCAATACAAGTGAACAAACAAGCTTATTTGATAGTGTTACCGGCTCAACCTCATTAAAGCAGTTTGCAGAACTTGAAAATAAGTTAAGGGATATAAACAGCGCACAACAGGATGCTGAAATTGGCCTACTGAATGTTGATATTAAGAGAAATCTACAAGAGCAGGCACGAATTAAGATGCAAGGCGGTAGTGTTGCAAATAATCAAAAGCTTTTAGAATTGCAAAAACAGCAAATTGCATTGGAGCAAAATTTAGCTGATATTGATAAAGAAAGAGCAGATAGTGTGGCACAGTTGTATAATGAGATGAAGCAAGCTACTACTGATTATTTGCAATCAATAACGCAAGGAGTATTTTCTGATTCGGGTTTTAGCAGTTTAGGTAAAATGTTTGACCAAGTTACTTATACAATAATAAATGCATCGGGAGAAATAGAAACAAAAGTAGGCAGCACATTCAGTAAGATGTTTGACCAGGCTCAAACAACCACAGAAAAAATAGCGGTAGCTTTTCAAACAATGGGCGATACATTGCAAGAAGTGTTTAATTTTCTTAACCAAAACCGACAGGCAGCGTTTGATAAAGAGAACGCAGATGCAGAGCGTATGTTTGAGATACGTAAAAAATACGCAGGGGATAGTACCGAAGCACAGGCGGATTTAGAACGTCAATTAGAAGATAAGAAGCGCGATATACGTATAAGAGAGGCTAAGGCAGCAAAAGAAGCTGCATTGTTTAATATAGCTGTTAATACAGCGCAGGCTGTTGTTGCTGCTCTTGCTACTGTGCCGCCAAACATAGGTCTATCTATTGCTGTAGGGGCAATTGGATTAGCACAAGGCATAGCAGTTGCATCAAGACCATTACCGGCTTATAAAGATGGAACAAATTACCATAAAGGAGGTGCTGCATTAGTTGGGGATGGTGGCAAGAATGAAGTTGTATGGCAACCAAGCCACGGCTATTCGATTACCCCAAACACTAATACTATTATGGACTTACAAAAAGGCTCAAAAGTTTATCCGGATATAGCCAGTAGTGGTTTATTAAATTCAGGATTACCGCTTATGAATGTGCCAAGCAAAGGACTTACGGAGGAACAAATGGATAGGATTATGGCAAGGCATTTAGGCAGTTCATCGAGTGTAAATATAAACTTTGATGAAAGGGGTTACAGCAAGTTCCAGAAAAAAGCCAATTCTAAAACCATAAGTCATAATAACAGGATTTCTTTTAAAGGAAATGTAATAAGAGGTTAACAATCAATGTTAGCCTTTGCCTGTTCGTATTGTCTACGCAAGTCACGTATAGCATCAGGGTTGCCATTCGCGTTTTTAATGCTGTTGTTGTATTGATTTAATAACGCCTTTGATTCGTCTTCGCAATCTTTACTACACGAAACAAAAAATAAAAATAGGATTGTAATTAGTAATAATTTCATAAGTAATAGTTTAAGGGTTTTTTATTCTAAGCAAAGATATGCAAATTCAATACCTTTGATAAAACAAATATAAATGATAAAGCACTATTTCGAGTTTATAACAACGCAGCGCGGATTAATTCAGGTTGATGAGCCTATTGGTTTTGACAAGGTGGGTTTTTCTATTAAACAAGATGATAGCAGAAAAGGGCGCGATGTAAGCAGTAGTGGAAACGCGGATGCTAAATATAAAATGGTTTTCTATAACCAAAGGTACGGCTATGCTATAAACGAATTAAAGCTTGAATTTTCAAGGTTTGGCGATCAGGCTAATGTTATATACCATCAGGACTACGGAAGTGGCATAGTGCCTTTTGGTAATATTGATATGCAAACATTTACTGATTACATTGATAGGGTAGAGTTTGTTGTAGTTGCATTAAGTGCCGAAAGTGAGTACAAAACAACATTTGATTTACCTACAAACTTATTTAGCCCTACTGATTTAAAAGGAAATACAATCACACCATGCCAACCTGTAAGAGTATTAGTGCCGGTAAAACCTATTTATGCTAAATCCGTATGGGAAAACACATCACAAGCTACAGAATTGTTTTTACGAGGGGCTGCACTCGCGCCTGGCTTCTTTAATTCAATAAAAAACCTAACTACAAGCGAAATAACAGCATCGTTAAGCGGTAATTTATACGATACATCTATCCCTACACAGGGAACAACGAATTATCCTAATGAACTTACTAATTTCAAGATAATAACAGCAACAACTAATCTAAGGAATGTTAAGGCAAAGTTTCAGCTTAAAATTAAAAGCGAAAACACAAATAACACAGGTGGACAATTTAGTATTAGGGGTGTTTTTGGTATTGGTAAAACTACAGATGGTCAAGCTGAATTTGCAAGGGCTACAAATCCCCAAAATGGGATTATATTCTACAATACAGGGGTTTTAGGTACATCATACCTACAAAGTTATGAGTATGATGGCGTTTTAAATATAGATTTACCAAATATGAATAGGGGGGATGTTTTGTATTTTGTATTTTATCATGCATCGGTAGGGGATAACGCAATTATAGTGTCTAAAACTACTATATACAATTCAAAACTAACTATAACAGCTAACCAGGTCACATACAATAGAGTAATTGAAGCAGTAAGATACATTGATGCAATAAATTACGCGGTTAAATCAGCATCAGGCTTGGATGTTTCAGCACCAATGTATGAACAAGGTGGCGAAGATTACGACCAGTTTATAACAAACGCCCAATTGATGCGAGGTTTAAAAGAACGACCTTTTTATATTTCAAATAAAGATATTATAGAGCATATACGTAATGAGAAAAATGGGGATTACGAAGTTACTCCAACACCCTCAATATTTACAGGCAAGTATAAAGACTTTTATAGGGATGAGTTAATAGGTTTTTATGACAGATTACCACGCGAAGAGGACAATGTAGAAGCAAATCCAAGATATGCATATAATCAACTGAAAATAGAATACAAAAACTACGCAGCCCAAAAAGAAAATGAAGATGGTAATACATTAGATACTGTTCATGGTAGCGCTGTATATACCACTCCTAAACTAAGAGTAAACAATAGCCGGGATATATCTGTAAACTTTATTAGGGATGCTATTTTATGGCAGCAATATTTAGATAAGACCAATGATTTAAAAGACTCGCAAGCCACGCAGGATGATGATAAGGTATTTATAGTAGACTGTATAGCTAACACAGGCGGCAATGTATTTACTGAAAATGATTTCTTTGAGCATGCCGGCAATGGAAATACTTTAATATTAAAAAACAACTCATCATTTAGCTTTGTAGGTTTAGGTATTGATGTTTTAAGCCAGTTTATAATAAACAGCAATGAAAATAGAGGTACTTACATAGTATCAGAGGTAAATCCACAGCAATTGACAATGTTCCGTACTGATGGAGTAACAGTAAACAGCTATACAGAAGTAAATACAAATTATACTTACAGAATATCAGAAACAAATGTACCTTTTAAAGCAAGGACAAATGAGGGATTCGGAGTGTTTAATAATTTAGATCCGCAAGGCGCGATTAATACAAGATTTACATTAGCAAGGATATTAAGAGATAGCTATAGTGAGGAACTTGCTACAAATGTTCTATACTCTAATGGTTTGCCGATACGTAACGCTTCATACATGTATAATCCGACAGCTACGACTAAATATTTAGATAATGAAGTTATAATTGAGGGCGGTAATTATAATCCGTTAGGCGCTTTGGTAAACGGTAAGGTTCATGATATAAAACTAATACTTACTTATGCCGAATATATGGATTTAGTCTATAAGATTAGAACTGTTAGGGGTTATATAAAAACAGTAGGCTTTAATGGTTTAACACTAAGTGGATTTATAAAGTCCATAGAATGGCAACCGACAAGTAAAGGTATTGAGGATATAGAATTATTTGATGGGGAAGCCGATGTTATTTTAGAGGAAAAATATACAGAATTTGATATCTACATTTTCCACAACGACACAACAGTAATAATAAATGATGTAAATCAACCAAGCGGTATAACATGGTATGTAGACGAGTATGGTTTTGTTACTTTATATGACGTTGTAGGGATGGAATTAGAGGTAAAGGTATTATTTGACAGGATAAAGATAAACAACTCGCAAAAAGCCTCTAATGCGCTTGAAATAGAGCGTTCGTTAAGCTTAATACAATAGCATTTATATAAATAGTATATTTGCTTTAAATTATAATATATGCAAGCAGTATTTATAAGATTAGAAAACACAATTGAGGATGCTACGTTTTATCGTAACAGCCCCAATATGCAGTTTTATAGCTTCGAGGGAGTGCAATTAATTAAAATGCCTGCGCCTTACGTTCAGAGAACCTATACGCGTGCCGGTATTGAGTTAGAAAACTTTGTAGTTACTGTTCGTAATTCATGCGGGGATAGTTTAGGAGAACTACCCACAGACACAATACAGATAGTTAGAAACTTTCAGGATGCAAACGGAATACCGCAAGTTGAATGGGCTATAAACACAGATAATCAGGATTTCGGTCAACAACTTATATACCTTGACTTTTTACAAGGTGCTAATGACCACATATACAGCAGCCCTTTTTATTGGACTGATTACAATAGCCAGTTTACAAGCCGTTGGGATTACAAAGCAAAGGGAAGCGAAAAGATGCTATCAACTCAATTAAGACTTTGGTATTTTCAACCTAAAGAATTAGAAGAAATTGAAGTTTATGACCCTGTAGGCGGTGGACGTGCAACTGTAGGTGGCAAACTTATTGAATATGAAGCATGGCGTTTCTCAATATCAGATATTTACTTATTCAGGTTATTTAAGAGAATGAGGCGAAACGCTTTTGTTTATTGTAATTTCTTTAAGGTAACACCTTTTGATGCATTTGACACGCCTAACTTACTGGGAAAAGAAAACTATGCCGAAAGTGATGTTAATTTAGTGTTTGACTACGAAAATAACTATAACCCTTTTTATGTCCCACATGTACCACCAACACCACCGCCTACCCCTGAAATAATGAGCATACTTCTTAGCGTTTCCCTTAATGGTGTTCAGAATGTTACTTATACTACGGTAGAAACAAACTTTAATCCTGAAAACCTAATATACCAATATTCAAGTAGCCCTGATGGTCCCTGGACAACTGCTATAATTGCACCTAATACAGATACAAGAGATACATATATAATAAACCCTATATCTAACAACTGGTATTATCAGGTAACAGACCCCGTTACAGGAATAGTAAGCAACGTTGTACAACTACCTTTGCCTGTAATCACTATAACTGGTGTGAATAGCGTAGCAAAATCATTTAGGGTATATTTTACTTTTGAAAACTTTACAACAAATACAAACATACCTTTTGATATTCAGCTATCAGAATTTATAAATGGTCCTTGGTATAACGCATCTGTTTTTTCAGAAAACTTAAGCCCACAGCCAGCCGATGCATTGGTAAGCAGTCAAAATATAACCCAACCTTTTAATCCTGCTTATGTAAGGATTTATTACGATACTTTAAATATTTATTCACAAACATTCGTACTATAATGGAACAGCCACAAATAACAAGTTTAGTAATTACAAAGCGTTCCGGTAACTTTTGGAGCTTAAATGTAAATGAAAGTCCACAAGGGGATGAAATAGCACAGGATGCTTATAGGGGCGGTGTTGATGGTCAATTCATCACAATTAAAGCGGCTAACGGTGCTATATTAGTTCATCAAGTTCCGTTTAGTGTTGTTCAGTATATAGACACGTTAGATAATGCTAATAGCCTGCTTAATCCTCAAAGCCCTTTAGAGTTAATGGCGCATTTGCAGGATGAAAATTTTTTTATAGGTAACATTAACGATGGATCAGGTTCGGGGGATTCTGTTACCTTTAAATCCCTAACCGATGTTGCTGTAAATTCCTTTTTAGGACTTGAGAATTACATATTACAAATAGATTCAAACGGACAGTATATAATTGCAGTACCTAACACAGCTAACACCCTTAAGTTGCAGCAATTACAAAACTATTTGAACAATGATTACTTTCCACCTGACAGTTATATTATTACAGGTAGCCAAACTGACGTAAACGGTAATGCAACAGGTTTTGGAATTGCGCCTATATTGAATCTGATTGATAGACCCGCAGAATTTAACGAACCTAAATTATATAGAAAAGGATATGTTTATATAGATGGAGTATTTACAGTAAACCAAGAGGTGTATATAGCTGAAATTGGAGATTATTTTAATACTATTATATTTAATGAAAGTGGATATCCAATATTATATGAGGGTAGATGGAGAGGCGGAGATATGACTGACTTAAATAACTTTACATGGGGAGAAGGAGAATTTTACCCTTTACCAGGCGAACCGGGATATGAATCTTAAAAATAAAAAATATGAAATACTGGATATTATTACTTTTTGCCTCTTTAGGCTTAAGCGCACAAACAAATAATTTAAACGGGCGAGTTAATTTGGTTACATTGCCGATATGTGTTGCAGATACAACTCTTGTAAAGCCATTGGGGCGCGTTAGAACAGGCAGCAACGCGGGTAGGATAGTTGAGATACCATATAGCGTTATTGGCGGTGGGGGAGGTGGCTCATGCTCATTTACTCCTGAACAATGTGAAGCTTTAGCGGCTTTAATTTACCGAAACTCTACATCAAGTATATCTGTACTACCATTAGCAGGAGAGCGTGGTTTATCTACAGCTATAAGCGTTTCTTATAACATAGTAAGTAATCAGGATGTTTTTACATCCGCTTCAATTAATCAAGGTATAGGTTCTGTATTATCGAATGTAAATGCAGGCACACAAACTATTTCAGGAGGCAATAAATCAAATACTACAGCCTATACTTTATCGATGACTTACAATAGGAATGGAACACCTGTAAATGAAAGCAAAACAGCTACCTATACCACTTATATACCTCAATGGATAGGAGTAAGCACAGCAACTGATTTTACTACTTACAGCGCGATTACATCAGCAGGATTAGAGAAGTTTGTGCAAGCATCGCCATCATTACAGAAAATAGTTAACCCTACAGCTCAATACGTTTACTTAATTAGTAATAACTCGGCAGCCAGAGTATACGATGGTAATAATTTCCTGCAAACATCTGGGGCATTTAACGATGGAGTGAGTGAATTTTATACTCGAAGCTTTAGTTTAACTTTGGCAGATGGCACAACAACTGGAACGGTTTATTTATACAGAAGCCGTAATTTAAAAACATTGAGTAATATAACCTACAAACTTGCAATACCTAACTAATATGAAAAAATATTTTTATTTAATACTACTATTAACCAGTTTGTGTTTTGGGCAGCAACAAACAGGAGGTGTTAATGTACCTACAGGATTTCATTTGCAGGATAACCAGCACTTAGACGATAGAGAAAATACAGTAGCAACAATTGCTGACCTACAAAATATACATAATAAGGTTGACAACTTAATAGTAAAAGTTACAGAAACAGGTAAGATATACACTTATGACGAGCCAACAAACACATGGTCTATAATAGGTGGCGACGTTAACCATAAAGGATTTACAAAGCGTGTAAACTTTGAAGAAGGCAGGGAGGTAAGTATAGCTAATGTAGTCTCTTCAATAAACACAGGAGTAGGCACGAGAAGTACGGTATTACCTTTCACGGTAACATCTTTAGATACGCCAGTAGCAATATTTATTTATGCGGATAACTTTATTTATAAATACCTTTTTTATGGTGGTAATGGCACATGGGGCTTAGGTGGTACGCCTATAACAACTGCTATGTTAAGCCTTTTCGATATTCAACAACTAACAGTGGACGATGTAACCAACGATCCAAACACGCAAACAATATCTTTAGGAAATTTGCCTACAGGGGATTATGTTGCTGCTGCAAATTCAGTAAGCAGAGATTTATCAAATGAAGATTTGGTTTACTATTTCAGTTATACAAAAGATGGTATTTTATACTTAGTGCAGTTTATAGGCACTAACGGTATTTATGGTGGTTCGGGAACCCAATTAGTAGCGGGGGATTTTGCAGGGGGTACTAATAGCGAAGTTACGCCGGCGCAAGGTTTGCCGAGTGTATTAGACAACGATAATACGTCTGGAGGTAAAGATATAATAATGACACAGGAATCAGGTGTTAGATTTGAAAGTGGATTATCATCTTTGTACGCACGCTTTAACTTAACAGACAACTTTACTATACAATCTTCTCAAAATGCCTTCCAATGGCTATACAATGGTGTTTCCAAAAACATAGGGCGTAGTATTGATGGAGAAGATTTTGACGTTGACGGAGATTTTGACTTATCAGGTCATTTAAGCGGTCAGTTTATACCAACTACAGGTACTACAGAAGATAATCCTGTTACTGGAAATTTAAGGTTTGATAATGGATCTGGAACTAATGTTTCAATATCACAGCCTGACGACTTCGGTAGAATAGAAGTTTTTGACAATTCCACGTCAAATCTTAGTTCTATTGTATATGGTTCTGATGGATTTAGCCGTAATTTTAATGGTGTAGCTACAAATGTCATATTTAATAACCCTACA
>Ga0247815_10000931_pt1 | contig 22676 bp, 15 predicted proteins | sample UWRJL194509B1_FD_181014 | JGI IMG/M metagenome (GOLD analysis project Ga0247815, IMG submission 181014) | Plant litter microbial communities from Arlington Agricultural Research Station in Wisconsin, United States - UWRJ-L194-509B-1 | ecosystem: Environmental > Terrestrial > Plant litter >...
ATAGTTGTATTTTTGCATCCGCATTAGAGAAGCAGGCCCGTTCGTCTATCGGTTAGGACGCATGGTTTTCATCCATGTAAGAGCGGTTCGATTCCGCTACGGGCTACTACTTTTACTGCGAAATTGTTCTTAAAATATTGAGAATTAAATGGCCCGTTCGTCTATCGGTTAGGACGCATGGTTTTCATCCATGTAAGAGCGGTTCGATTCCGCTACGGGCTACAAATTTCAATTGAAAAATTGGAGAAAACTTAGAACGACGGTCTGTTCGTCTAGGGGTTAGGACTCCAGGCTTTCGTCCTGGTAACAGGGGTTCGATTCCCTTACAGACTACTAAAATTAGTTGTGAATAAGTTTTATAAAATAAAAATTGGTGTCTCGATTTTTGTTTTATTAGTTAAAACCAAAGTGATTGCTTAGCAATTGTGGGAGGTTTTTCTTTTTTAACTAGTATCTATAATAATTATTACATCTAAAATTAAAAAAAAATGGCAAATCATAAGTCAGCATTAAAAAGAATCAGAAGTAACGAAAAAAGAAGAGTTCTTAACAGATATCAGCATAAAACTACTCGTAATGCTATTAAAGCGTTAAGATTAGCTACTGATAAATCTGATGCAACTTCTAAATTATCAACTGTAATCTCTATGATTGATAAGTTAGCTAAAAAGAACATCATTCATGATAATAAAGCTTCTAACTTGAAGTCTAAATTAACTAAGCATGTTTCTAAATTGTAATTAAATTACAATTTCCTAAAGATATAAAAAGTCCTCTTTTAGAGGACTTTTTTTTTGTTATATATGAAAGTGAAAATTTCAGATCTTAAAGTTTTAAATTCCAGGCAAAAGTGGTTTTTAAAAAGAAATACCAAATCCCACTTATTTATCTGAAAGAGAAATGTTGGGATTTGGGATTTAAAAATTTGGAATTTCTGAAGGTCTATTCACTACGTAATTGCGTTAGGGATGGGAGCGATATCCTTTTGTGACAAAATTGAGATCTGGTCTTTATCTGGATATTCTGGAACAAAAGATTTAGCGGACAGCCCGGCCCGGAGGGAAACGCCCAAATAGACTTCGCAGTTGTGATTTTGGGTTATAAATCTATTTTCTTTTTTAGATATTCTAACATTGGCTGTGTAATAGGTTTTGAAAGAAAATCGATGATAACAGGGTATTTTTTTGCCTTTGCTAAATCTTCAGGGTCAATTGTAGAAGATAACACGATGACATTTGCCGTGTTGAATTCTGCATAATCTGGAGAGGTAAAATGGTCTAAAAATTCCCATCCGCCCATAACCGGCATGTTTAAATCTAAAAAAATCAATTCTGGTTTTTTGTTTACCTTATTTTTATTGTTGGTGTATTTTAAGGTGTTGAAATGATGCAGTGCTTCTTCACCGTTTTGAGCCGTAATAATTTCTTTTGAAAAGGAAGATTTTGCGATTACTTTTTTGCATAACATTAATGTAATTGGATCGTCGTCAATGCATAAAATCTGCTCGAGCATAATAGTTAATTTTTGAATGTTATTGTAAATATGGTTCCTTTATTGACTTCGCTGTCGATGCTGATGGTGCCTCCCATGGTTTCTACCTGAGATTTGACCAGATACAAGCCTAGTCCTTTGCTGTCAGGGTAATTATGAAACCTTTGGTAAAGGCCAAAAACTTTGTCGCGATTTCGCTCTAAATCAATTCCGATTCCGTTGTCCTTAAAGGTTAGTATTGCTTTATGATCTATCTGCTCAGCTGTAATAGATATTTTTAATTTTCTATTCTCTGATTTATATTTTATAGAATTGGTGAGCAAATTAAGTAAAATACTTTCGATATAAGCTTTGTTTGTGTTTAATAAAGGTACTCTTTCGAATTTAAGTTTGATAATGGGTTTGTGCAATTCGATTTGAAATGATAGCTGGCTAAAGACATTTTCGAAAACTTCTTTAAGAGAAACCTCTTCTTTTTGCATGGAAGGATTGTCTTTGATGATAATTACTTTTACCAGGTCATTTATGGTTTCGTTTAATAAATGGGTAGATTTAGTAAAACCGGCGAGAATTTCTTCAAGTTCCTGATTTTCGATCGGAATATCTTCTATTAAGTTTAAAAGTCCAATTAAATTAGATAATGGTGCTCTTAAATTATGTGATGTGATGTAGGAGAACTGTTTTAGGTCTTTATTGTTTTGAGTAAGTTCCCGAATAAGATGTTCTTTTTCAGTTTCTAATTTTTTCTCGTCTGTAATATCTCTTTGGATTGAAATCCAGTGTGAGATTACGCCTTCATTATTAAAGATGGGAATCATCGAAAAACGAACCCAATATTCTTCTTTTTGCTTGGTATATGTAATGGTTTCAATTAGGCATTCTTCTTCATTTTTAATGGCTCTCAAAAGTTTTTTTAATTCTTCCGAATCTGATTTTGGACCTTTGTTGAAGATGTTGGTTGATTTTCCGATTATTTCGCTGGAGAGATATCCGGACATTTGAGAAAATGCCGGATTGACGTATACAATCTTAGGAATTTTACTTGTTGTTGAGTTGGCTTCAGTAATTAAAATCGAATCCTTAGATTGTGTAATTACGGTTTCTAAAAGCTTCAATCGCTGTTCTTCTTCTTTTTGTTTGGTGATGTCCTGAATGGCTCCGATCATTCTGATTGCCCGACCGTTTTCATCTTTTAGCAAAAAACCTCGGTCGAGAACATATTTATAAGTGCCGTCGGCACATCTAAAGCGGTATTGATCCTGCCATTTTTCTGTTTTTTGTTCAATAAAAGAATATAATTTAATCGACATTCTGATGCTGTCTTCCGGATGAATTTTGTCAAACCACCATTTTGAAGTTTTACCTACATCTGCCGGATTGTATCCAAAAATTACTTCAATTCCTTTGTTCCAATTAATGCTGTCTTCCTGAATTTTCCAATCCCAAATAGTATCACTTGTTGCTTTTGCTACAATGTCATATTTTTCGTTCGATTCTTTAATGTCTTCATTGGTTTGTTTTAGTTTTTCGAAAATAGAGACATTTTTACTTTCGTTTTTAGAGAGTATATATTTGAAAAATAGCGCTGTAGTTAAAATGAAAAAAATATCTTTCAGAAAAAAAACCAGTATGTATTCTGATCTGGAAAAGTAAGTAGTAAGTAATTTATGACAGACTATTGCCATAAATAACGATATGATAATGTAAACTAGAGTAATTTGGAGAGTTTTACTTTTCATTACTCAAATATAGTTAAATTAACTATAATTAAACAATAAGAAAAGTTGATTTTACACTTAAATTCATCCACTTTTTCGCAACTAATTACTTGTATATACGCAAACTATCGCAGAAACGTTTTTTATATCAAAATAAAGTGTACCTTTGCACCCATTAAAAATCACAGATGGAATCTATTAGAAACATTGCAATTATTGCCCACGTCGATCACGGTAAAACCACTTTGGTTGATAAAATTATGTATCACTGTCAATTATTTCGTGACAACGAAAACACAGGTGATTTAATTCTTGATAATAACGATTTAGAGCGTGAGAGAGGTATTACTATTACTTCTAAGAACGTATCAGTTCAATATAAAGGAACAAAAATCAATATTATTGACACTCCAGGCCACGCGGATTTTGGAGGTGAAGTAGAACGTGTATTAAACATGGCCGATGGTGTATGTTTGCTAGTTGATGCTTTTGAAGGTCCAATGCCGCAAACGCGTTTTGTATTACAAAAAGCGATTGATTTAGGCTTGAAACCTTGTGTAGTTATTAATAAAGTTGACAAAGAAAACTGTACTCCTGAAGAAGTTCATGAAAAAGTTTTTGACTTAATGTTTGAGTTAGGCGCTTCTGAAGAGCAATTAGATTTCCCAACTGTTTATGGTTCTGCTAAAAACAACTGGATGTCTGACGATTTCAGAAACCAAACTGATAACATCGAGCCTTTATTAGACATGGTAATCAAAAACGTACCAGCTCCTAAAGTTTCTGAAGGAACTCCTCAAATGTTAATTACATCATTAGATTTCTCTGCATTTACAGGTCGTATCGCTATTGGTCGTCTTGAAAGAGGTGTGTTGAATGAAGGAATGCCAATTTCTTTGGTAAAAAGAGATGGTAAAGTTATAAAATCACGTATTAAAGAGTTACATACTTTTGAAGGTTTAGGCCGTAAAAAAGTACAACAAGTAATTGCTGGTGATATTTGTGCTATTATTGGTATTGAAGGTTTTGAAATTGGAGATACAATCGCTGATTCTGAAAATCCTGAAGCTTTACAAACTATCGCAATTGATGAGCCAACAATGAGTATGTTGTTTACAATTAACGATTCACCTTTCTTTGGTAAAGAAGGTAAATTTGTAACTTCTCGTCATATTAGAGAAAGATTGACAAAAGAATTAGAGAAAAACTTAGCAATGAAGTTAGGTGAAACTGATTCTGCTGATAAATTCATGGTTTTTGGTCGTGGAGTACTTCACTTATCTGTTCTTATTGAAACAATGAGAAGAGAAGGTTATGAGCTGCAAATTGGTCAGCCGCAAGTTATCATCAAAGAAATTGATGGTAAAAAATGTGAGCCAATTGAGGAATTAACAATCGACTTACCAGAAAATCTTTCAGGTAGAGCAGTTGAATTCGTTACCATGCGTAAAGGAGAAATGCTTTCTATGGAGACTAAAGGGGAACGTATGATTGTGAAATTTAATATTCCATCTCGTGGAATTATAGGATTGCGTAACCAATTACTTACTGCAACAGCTGGTGAGGCTATTATGGCACACCGTTTTATAGGATATGAGCCATACAAAGGAGAAATTTCTGGACGTAACAAAGGTTCATTGATTTCTATGGAAAAAGGAAAAGCGATTCCTTATTCTATCGATAAATTACAAGATCGTGGTAAGTTTTTTGTTGAACCAAATGCTGAAATTTACGAAGGTCAGGTAATTGGAGAAAACTCTCGTGCGGATGATATGTGTGTAAACGTAACTAAGGAGAAAAAACAATCTAACGTTCGTTCTTCTGGAAATGATGAGAAAGCTAGAATTATCCCACCAATCATTTTCTCTCTTGAAGAAGCTTTAGAGTACATTCAAAAAGATGAGTATGTAGAAGTTACACCAAAATCTATTCGTTTAAGAAAGATTTATTTAACTGAAACTGACAGAAAAAGATTTAAATTCTAAAAGATTTAAATTAAATATAAAAATCCCAAATTCCAATTAAGGAGTTTGGGATTTTATTTTTTAGCACAGTTTTTAATTTCAAGTTTTAAACTTGTAATTGTTTTTTAAGATTTGCAATTTTCTCGGTTATTATCTTTTTAAACTAAAATGACCTTTTATTTCTTTTCCATTATCAAAAAGTACATGAAACCAATAATCATCAGATGGAAGCTCGTGATTATTGAATAGTCCGTTCCATCCAGTGCTGTTGGGATTCATTTGTTTTAGTAATTTTCCGTAGCGGTCAAAAATGTAAAGTTTATAATTAGGAAGCTGATCCAGATTTTTGATAGTCCACAAATCATTGATTCCATCTCCGTTGGGAGTAAAATATCTCGGATAATCCAACACATAAACCGGAAAGAGATTAGATAATCCACAGCCATTTTTGTCTCGTGTAACTGCATTATAAACTCCGGGACTTACATTTGTAAATAAGGGTTCATCCTGAAAAACAACTCCGTCTAAAGAAAATTCATAATTACCAGAATTAGTATATTTTATTAAAACGGAATTTTCATTACCGGAAAAATCTTTTATAACAGCATCAGTAATAACTGCCGGTTCAGATAAAATGACTTTAAATTTTTTAGTTTTTTCGCATCCATTTCCATCTTTTACAATTACAGAATAGTCGCCGGCTGTGCTTACTGAAATAAAATTATCAGTACTTCCGGTATTCCAGAGATAACTGCTAAAACCAGGTGCTACAGTTAAATTAACCTGATCATTTTTGCAGATGTATTGAGATTCATCCTCAAAATTGGGAGGATTAAAAGTGTTTACTACAAGAGAAATCGGTGTGATATCATAACAATCCGGTCCGTTAAGAACTTTTACGTATATGGTTTGAGAAAACGGAACCGTGTTTTTAAAAATATTTGGTAATGGGTTTGTCTCCGTTAAAGCATCATTTCCACTCAAATAATAATTAGCCCTTAAACCAGCAGGCAGACCAGATAATACTTTTGGTGTTACTTCTGCATTAAGGTCAAATTGATATAATCCATCCTGAATTTCATCTGCATCGCAAGTGGGTATAGGACTGATGTCCGGAATTGTTGTTGTGGTAATTTGTAATGTTACTTCGGCAACTTTAAAACATCCGTATGTGTTTTCAATTCGCGCAAATATCTTTTGATTGGCACTTTTGTTGGTGTATTTTTCCGGATTTATAATCGGATTTATTTTTGCCACAGCCTCACTTAATGCTTCATAATAACCTTTGTTTATAATTTGCGAATTATTATTTTTTACAATATTATCTGCTTTGGTCAAATTAAAAACAGCAATTCCATCCGTATTATCGTCACATTGCAGCAGCGACGTATTGCTCGAAAGAATTTCGGGAGCATAGTCAATTTTGATTTCTCCTGATGATATGCAAGCGCTTCCTTTTACTGTGGCTTCCACTTTGTAAGTTCCCGCGTTGGTAACTTCATAAGTAGGGTTTGTGCTTATAATAACAGCGGGATTGTCTTTTTTATACCATTTAAAATCATAATCAGTAATTGGTAACTTACTGTCTAAAAGTATTTTTTCTCCAAAGCAGGCAGGATTATTGTTGGCAGTTGTGCGGTCTTCACCAAGAAGAATTTTTGAAGCAAAACTTCCTGCTTCAAGAAAAATTGCTGATTCGAGATATCTGTAGGTATCATCAGCAATTACTAGTTTTACATGATATTTTTTTCCTGCAATTACATTAGTTTGGGCAGTCATAACATCCGTTTGTCCTGCATAATTTACCGGACTTGTATTGGTGTTAAGGCGATCAAAATAACTTTCATTAGAGGCGTTACAACCTGAATAAGCAATACCGCCGGGTCTTGTGCCGGGCCCAATTTTTGGATGAATATTTACTGACGAAACAGGGGTATTGGTATTGGGTAAAACAGCTAGGTTTTTATAAGGATCAGCAGTTCCGGCTTCTCTAATTAAAAAAGCAAAACCATCGGAATATTCGCAGGGATAATCATATTGATATTCATTAGAAGCAAAAATATAATTAAAACTTAATGAATTAGCCGCAGCAACAAAATCAAATTCTAAAACAGTCGCGTTTATCGAATGAATTCCTAGTATCTGATCGAGATCACTGTCTCCGAGCCAGCCTGCATTATCATTGCTGGTTAAATCACTAACAAAGGGACCGATAGCACTTTGGGCTGTTGATGTGGCCAATACTATTCCGTCCTGAAAAGGAAAAGTGCTTCCGTTGCTGTTAAAGTAAGCAAAACTCTGTCGTCCTGGTCTAAAAGAATCTCCGTTTCCTGTTGAATTTGATGCCGCAGCGCATGAACTATTTATTAAAACATCTTCAATAAGCTGCTGCGGTGTCATTTGATCATCAATAGTGATAACCTGTGCATTTGCCTTTACACAGAAAAGGCAAATGAGGCAGATGAAAACAAAAATTTTAAAATTATTCATAGCATACAAATATACTACAAATCTCTATTTTTTAATAATTTGTAAGAAAAATATACAAATAAAATTGTCCATGCTAAAACAATTAAAACTGGAATATAATGTACGCCATAGTCTTTGGTATTTTCGACACCAATTTGCGTTCCAATGCTTTTTATAACTGATAATCTTGAAAATGGTTCGATGATTAAGTTAGACATTGCCTCTAAAGGAAGAAATTGTGTAATGTTAGATGCGGTATTGCTATCTGGGAAAATTTTAAAAACTAAAAGCCCTTTTACTATACTTTCGAATATACTCCAAACCAATAGAAATCCTAAAGCAAAAGCAGAACGTTTTACCAGAATTCCTAAGAACAAACAGAAAGAAAAAAAACCTGTAAGCTTAATAAAAAAGGCAAGAAGATAATCCAAATCCATGAAAACGACATCGAATTCAGTATAAGATGAAAAGCTGTATCCCAGAATCAAACTCATCACAAAAACAAAAATTGTAGAGCATACAGCAAAGAGTACGACAGTTAAGAATTTTGACAAAACAAACTCTTTTTTGCTTAATCCGTCAATTAAATTTTGTTTTAAAGTACCATAACTGTATTCATTTGCCATCATGGAAACGATAACAATAGCCAGGAAAAATTTTAATAAAGCAGCAATATAAGTATTAAAGTGCCAGATATAAGGAAAGTTGAAGATGCCCATTTCGGCAACATGAATTTTAAAAACGCCCAAATCAAATTTTATGGAGGCAATTAAGGCGATGAACGAAAGTAAAATAAAATAGGTTAAAGTAAGAACTCGGCTGGCTTTGTTTTTCCAGATTTTTTGCAATTCTATAGATATAAGTCTGTTCATGATTAGTTGTTTTGGGTAGTGGCGTTTTTGGTTAACTCTAAAAATTGTGCTTCAAGACTGTTTTTGCGTTTTACTAAATGGCTTAATGCGATATTTTTAGAAAACAAAAATAAATTCAATTCTGAAGCTGATAGATCTGATTTTAAATGAACCACAACTTTGCCATCTTCTTCAGTAATTTTATCAATAGCGTTATGTTCTTGCAACGCCGTTTTTAACGCTGTATTGTCGTTTGCCTGAAGTTCAAAGAAACTCTCATTTGCCGACATTCCGTCCACTGAACCAGAGTATAAAATTTCTCCTTTTCGTAAAACAATTACATGCGAACATACTTTTTCAACTTCATCTAATAGATGCGAAGCCAATAGAATGGTGGTTCCCTGCGACGCAATTTTTCGAATAATATCTCGAATCTGGTGAATTCCCTGCGGATCTAAACCATTGGTTGGCTCATCTAAAATCAAGATTTCAGGATCGTTTAAAAGTGCCGATGCAATCGCAAGACGTTGTTTCATCCCTAATGAAAAAGTGCTGAATTTGCTGTCTTTTCTTTCGGTCAAACCAACTAAATCCAGTTTTTCGTTTATTTTAGAATAATTAATACTTTTTATTTTGCAAACCAGTTTCAGGTTTTCTTCCGCCGTCATATAAGGGTAAAAGTTGGGTCTTTCTATAATGGCTCCCACTTTTTTCAGTGCTTCGTGAGTTTGTACATTTCCGTCAAACCAGCGGTATTCTCCGGAAGTTCGGTTTACAACATTCAGCACAATTCCTAAAGTAGTCGATTTTCCGCTTCCGTTAGGGCCTAAAATGCCATAAACGCGGCCTTTTTGAATCTCAAAAGATACATTTTTTAAGGCTTGAATGCGCCCGTATCTCTTGTTTAAATTTTCAATAGTTAAAATGGTTTCCAAATTTATTTCGGTTTTAGTTTTTAAGTAAGACGATGCACCTTGTTCTTTGTTACGCTCAAATTTAATTTATATCACTTTAGTTCAAACTTTAAATGTGATTGCCGTAAATTTGCATTAAAGATATTCAAAATGAGCGAACCTTTAATGGTATTGAAAAAACCTTCGTACCCTTTAACACAATCCCTTTTAAGTTATTTAGAACGATACGAACGTATTTCGAAAGTATCTGTGTTCTACGACGATTTATTGCGATTTTCAGGTTCTATCAATGTGTATGATAAAAATGAAACCGATACTTTATGGATTCGGGTTTATTACAGTGAATTTGAAAGAAATGAAATCGATTTGAATCTGAAAAGAATCTATTCGCTGCTGCATTCTGATGGAAACAGTGAGATCATTCAGTTTTTAAATATCGATGCCATTGACTATTGTACCTTTGGAAATTCAAAGCCTTTTAGAATTAAGGTTAGAAATATTCTAAATGATAATTACGTTCATTTTTATATTAAGAAAGCCGATGCTTCCCGAATTTACGGATTGGAATTAGAAGATATCCTTTCGCCGGATAAAATCAATTTTTTGGTTTTTAAAGATACACTGATAGAAGAGCATATTATTGGGATTCCCGGTGATGTTTTTATGGATACTTTATTAGAAAGTTGTACCGAGATGGAAAAATCGCAGATTGCCAAAGAGTTTGTCAAATTCAACGAGCGCTGCATGATTCGCCTTTTGGGCGATATGAGGGCGTATAATTATGTAATTGTACCCATTCATGATTTTGATCAGGTAGTGTATAAAATTCGTCCTATTGATTTTGATCAGCAATGTTACGAGGGAAACTTCAAAGTATATCGTCCGCAGTTTTTCAAGGAAAATTATCCGATGATCAAGCTGATCAAAGAAAAATTAGAAGAGCGTTCGATTATTCAGTATAAAGACGAAGAAAGAGCGATTTTGGCAAAACGTATTCATTCTGCCGAAAACAGGATTAAAAAGTTATTGAATATCATGTGTCACGACACGATTTCGACAGATGAACATCTGAACCAGCTAAAAATGGAATTGTATCGCTATACCAATGATATGAAATTTAAGAATGCCAGATCGATGGGACATATTATGTTTGCCGCTTTTGAGTTTATCACGCGTAATTTTAAAAACACTAACTTAGTTTAAAGTTTTTTGCCGCAGATCACACATAAATTGAGTTTATTTTTATAATCCTTTCAGTCTGCGGCAGAACAAAAAATATATTTATGAAAAAGTATCTTATATTCGGCATTTCAATTGTTTTATTGGCTTGTCAGCAGCAATCAACTAGTGATTTAAAAACGCTTTATTCACTTCCTAAAAAGCTAAAAGAAGTTTCAGGAATTACTTATTTCCCTGAATCAAATCTAATTTACACATTAGAAGACAGCGGTAATAAAAATGAGATCTACGCCATTAATTCAAAAGGAAAACTAGAGAAAAAAATTGCCATTACAAATGCCGTAAATGTCGATTGGGAAGATATTACAAAAGATAAAAAAGGAAATATCTACATTGGTGATTTTGGAAATAACGACAACGAACGCAAAGACTTGTGCATTTATAAAATAAATAAAAACCAGCTGAACAAAGATTTGGCTGTGGCCGAATATAAAATTTCATTCTCCTATCCTGAACAGAAAGAATTTCCTCCAAAGAAAAGGGAATTGTTTTATGATGTTGAAGGTTTTTTTGAACATCAAAATTACTTTTATCTCTTTACCAAAAACAGAAGCAAAGGATTTGACGGAACTGCTTTTATCTACAAAATTAAGAACGCCTCAGGAACTCAGAAAGCAGTTAAGATTGGAGAATTTAAAACCTGTAATAATTACAATCACTGCGTGTTAACCAGTGCCACAATCAGCCCTGACGGGAAAAAGGTGGTTTTGCTCAGCCATGATAAAATTGTTCTATTTAAAGATTTTAAAGGAGATTTATTTCATAAAGGAACCCAGGCCGAAATTAGCTTAGGAAACTTTTCACAGAAAGAAGCCATAGTTTTCAAAGACAATAATACTTTGCTGATCGCCGACGAAAAGACCAATAAAGTAGGAGGGAATGTTTACGAATTTAAATTGAAGTAATAAAGAAAAAAAGAAGCCCCTAATTCACGAATTTAATTAAACTAATTCGTGAATTAGGGGCTGTAAATATCTTAGAACCTTAGTCTCTCAACATCTTAGCGCCTAAAACTAAAAGCTATATGCGGCTCCAAAAATAACTCTTCCCACTTCTTCAGGAGATTTAAAGTAGGAGATTCTTGCTGTTAAAACATTGATGGCATTTAACCAAAGTCCGCCGCCGTAGTCCTGATGCCATTTTTTAGAATTTTCACCGTCAAGCCATATTCTTCCGTAGTCAAATCCTGCTAAAACTCCATAGGTTAAAGGAGCAACTGTGCGTTGAATTTTTCCGATACTAAAACGTACATCAGAACTTTGAGAAAAATAAGAACTTCCTAAAAAGCGTTCATTTCTATATCCACGTAAATCAGTATCACCGCCCAAAGCAGCACCTTGATAAAATTCGTAATTATTATTTAATATCGCTTTTCCTTTAACGTAAGTTGCCAGAACTAGTTTTCCGTTGTGGTCCAGTTTATGCGTAAATCCTAAGTAACTTTCAAGCGTCGGGAAATTTTGTTTGGTTTCGTTTAAGTTGGCTGTCCAGGTTGCAGCAACCATAAAGGCCATTCCTAAAGTTGGTTTCGCCGCAAAATCTGAATTCCTGAAGAAATATTTCACTTTCAATCCACCATAATTCTGACTTTCAAAAACAGCTGGATTTACAATATTAGGTGTGTCAATATATCGATCTTCTGTTTCTTCGACTGTCATTCTCTGAAAGATAGGCTGAACGCTAAATTCACTTCCATATCTTCCTACGTGCCTGATCGCTCCTGAAGCATTAAACTTTCTAATACGTACACGGTTATAGTCCATTCCAACTTGCTCGTCATCATATTTGGTTTCGTTTCCGTATCCAAAATAATTCATAGCAAAATTTGGAGTCGTATACAATGATTCAATATCAATAACCCATTTTCCTAATAATCCGGGGAAATGTGCAGCATAATTAAACTCTAAACCGCCTGTTGCAAAATAGTAAAATGCATTGATGACATGTCGCTGTGTGTAAGGGTTTTGTTTGAAATTATTGACCGTATAATTTAAGTTGATTCCAACTTTTACGCCATCATCAGGATTAAATCCAATATTAGGAAGACCTGAAACTACATTGTATTTCGGTTTTTCATAATTGTACAAGTTAACATCGTAATCGTCGGTCAGTTGTGTCTGGGTTTTAGAATCTAAGTTATAGGTGTTTTCTTTTGATTTGAAATCGTAAACAATAACTTTTTTTCCGTTTTCAATATTATAAATATCATTGTTTTGTCCTCCTATCAGACGTATTTTTATTTTAGATTTTTTGCCGCCGACAACCTGAAATTCATCATTGTCATCTAAACCGTAAATCCATAAATTTTTTGTTTTGGCATCGGTTACTTTTTTGGTGTAAATTAATTCATCACCCTCTTTTTTAACTCTGTAAACCTTAATTTCAATGCTTTTTGCTGCATTATGATTGATAACGAATTTGTCTTTTTTGTCGGTTCCGGCAATCATTACCGTGCGGCTTAGCACATCAAAATAGTCTGAAGCATATTTGGCCAGATCTCTTTTTCTCTTTTTTAATTTTCGTTTAATATCTTCAATTGTTTCATCCTGAACTTCTTTCGGCATATTTTTAAAAGCATTGTCGATATCGCTGTCTGATAAATTTTCCTGAATAAATTTAGCTTCTGCAAGCCAGTCTTTTTCTTCTGCTGTTCTCAAAAAAGCCAAATCCATAGGATACGGTTCTCTGTTCAGCCATTTTACATTGTCAATTTTTGCTTTAAAAGTTCGCATATGACGAAGTGCGGGAATGTTCATTAAAATCGAAAGTAAGGTTCCGTCGTATTTGGCGAAAGCCTGATCACGATCACGCGGAATTGGTTTGTAAAATACTTTATCGCCTTTTTTATATTCGCCCCAGCGCCATTGATCGCTGTGCCTGTCCCAGTCTCCAATAAGCATGTCAAACAAACGTGCTTTCATATATTCTTTTTCGTCTACCGAGTACTTTTCATCTTTATGAAGATTTTTCATCATATCTTCTGTACTGATAATATTGCTTGGATTACCGAAGTTTTTACCATCTAAGTGGTTGTCAGCCGGTCTTTCTTCTACCATATACAATTCATCACCAAATTCTGAGTTGAATTCTTTTAAGCCATCTTGTTTCGGAATGTAATATAAAACCGGATTTGTATGCGAAATGCCCAACTGGTCAGCCATACTTCCTATTACAAAAGGAGCATAAGGATGAGAAGTGGTGTAAAAATCCAGCAAGAAATTTTCAGTATAAGTTCTTTCAAAATCATTTACAATATATTGATCCTTAAAAGCAACAGACTGTAAAAATACCGTCGCACTTTTTTTCATGGCACGCATCACATATTCTCTTCCTTTAGGATCAGACATACGTAAAGAAACAGATTGATGCCCGCCGCCTTCGCGAATAGGTTTTAAACCGCCCATTAAAGTGTCGACAGTGGCAATTCTGGCTTCAATTGGCATGCTGTAGTATTTTCTGTAATGTTGTCCGAACAAGAATCTGTGAAACATACTTTTATCTGTCATTCCTTTCGAATAGATAGAAGTATTTATCGTTGCCGGAAATTTATTAGGCACACTTGCAGCCCAGTTAATTTCTTTGGCTTTTATAATTTCATGCTCAAAAAGCATTTTTTCCTTATTGTTTTCATTGCCAAAAAAAGTCACTTTTGCATCACCGCTTTTAAATAAGGTCAAGGTTGCGTAACCGTTTCCTCCGTATGAAAATTCATTTGGATTTATCGCTCTCGCTGCTTCAGATTTTGAACCGGCTCCGCTGATAATCTGCTTGATGTTTTCTTTATTAACATATTGCAGGTTATGATCGTGTCCTGAAACGACAATTACGTTTTTCTGGCCTTGAAGTAAGGTTTTAATACGCTTGGCGTAAATAGTATATTGTTTGTTCTGAATGTCCTGCGGACTTACTCCGGATGTTTTTCGCAGTAAATTAATGAAAGAACCAATTACTGGAAGCGGAATTTTTTTCTCTAAAGGAAATAATTGTTTCTCCCATGAAAATTGTCCGCCATGCGAGCCATTACTCATTAAAGGATGATGAATAGCAATAACAACTGTTTTTTCCTGATTTTTATTTAAAAGATTTTCGAGCTGATCAAAAAAATCTTCTCTGGTTTTTATGTCGCAGTTGTCGTTTATGGTAGGATGATTGTCCCAGTCCTCCAGAAACCATTCGCTGTCAATAGTAATTAAGGTCGAAGTGCTGTCGATTTTCACATCTTCAATAGGGCAGCTTTTTCTAGGTAAAAATGCTTTTTTATCGTTCAGAGATTTCGTTACAAAATCAGCCTGGAGTTCTAATCCTTTTATGCCATTGTACCAATCATGATTTCCCGGAATAAAAATGGTTTTTCCTTTAAATCCTTTTGTTAGCTTTAATTGATTTGTAAGTTTTGTTTCGGCTAAAGCTTTCTCTGAAGCATTGTCATTGCTTGGAAAGCCCTTAGGGTAGATATTGTCGCCTAAAAATAATAAAGTCGCTTTTTTATTCGACTTCTTTAATTTTTGATGTAAAAGTTCTAAGGTTTGCTGTGCTTGTTCCTCATCGGCATTTCCAGCATCTCCTACTAAATAAATAGTGTGGGCAATTTTTATGGTATCGGTTGCGTTATCCGTCTCATTGGCGCTTACATTTTTTCCATATTGAGCTTTGTGCACTGCACACGAAAATATTGTAAAAAGTATAGCGGTTACTAAAGAATAATTTTTAATCTTAGTAATAAAATGATTATCCAAAAACAATTTCATAATTTAGTGGTATATAAAAATATTCGCAATGAATTTAATACAACAGTCCGAAGATTTCGTCAGTTATTTACTCAAAGATAAACTTTCTAATTTATATTCTTACCATAATTTTAACCATACTTTCACCGTAGTTTCTGCGGTAAAAGAGCTATGTAAGAAAGGAGATGTAGGAGGAGACGAAAAAGAGGAGCTTTTAGTCGCCGCTTGGTTTCACGATACAGGTTATATTGAAGGTTTTGAAAACCACGAAAAAGAAAGCGTAAAAATTGCTGCTGCTTTTTTGAAAGAAAAAGGCAAATCAGATGAATTTATCGAAAAGGTATCAAGCCTGATCCTCGCTACTGTTAAAGAATATATTCCAAAAACACATTTAGAAAAAATAATTAAAGATGCTGATTACGCGCATCTTATGGGAAATGAATACGTAACAACCTGCGAATTGCTTCGTTTAGAATTGAAGAATACCGGAATTGCTGCTTTTTCTAACGCCGAGTGGACGAGAGAAAACCTGAATTTCCTATTGAATAAACACCGATTTTATACCGATTATGCACTCAGAAAATGGCAGCCTCTAAAAGAGAAAAACCTACTGCTGATTCAGAAAAAAATAAACAAACAAGAACTAAAAGCGGCAAAAGTGATCGAAGAAGACAATAAAAAGAAAGAAAAACTTGAAAAACCGGACCGCGGCGTTGATACTTTATTTCGTGTTACTTTAGGAAATCATACGCGTTTGAGCGGGATTGCCGATAGTAAAGCGAATATTTTGTTGTCTGTAAATGCTATTATTATTTCGATTGCACTTTCGTCTATTATTCCAAAATTAGACAGCCCCAAAAATGCGCACTTAGTAATCCCAACTTTTATTATGCTGATGTCGAGTGTAATTACGATTATTTTTGCCATTCTTTCCACACGTCCAAAAGTAACTTCCGGCGTTTTTACAAGAGAAGATATCGAGAATAAAAAGATTAACCTGCTGTTTTTTGGGAATTTCTACAAAATGCCTTTAGAAGAATATGACTGGGCCATGAACGAAATGATGAAGGACCGTGATTATTTGTACTCGAACATGATCAAGGATTTATATTTTCTCGGATTGGTTTTGCAGCGTAAGTATAATTTGCTCCGTATTGCCTATAATCTTTTTATGGCCGGAATTATTATAACGGTTATAGCGTTCGTGATTGCTTTTAAGTCAATTTAGTCTTGGGCATAAAAAAAGCTTTGTCAAAGTTCGAAACGCTGACAAAGCTTTATGAAGCTTTTAAAAAACACAATTGATTTAATTGAGCTCGTCTAATAAATCTTGGTAAGTAATTTTTTGTGATACTAAATTTTCTGTATTATTAATCACTTTTACGCGAATAGCCCTAAGTCCTGAAACACCCTGAAGATCCTCCACCTCGAATTGTTCAATAGAAGGTTCCAGAATTTTCTTGTGCTGTAAATATTTAATATATTTTAAATATTCCGTTTCTTCATTATTTTGAGAATACACAATGGTGATTTTTTCCTTTTCGGTAATGCGTTCTTTTGTGCCTTTTATATTCGATTTATCGATTCTTTTTTTCACCACTTCATACCTTGCATTGTAAGTGCCGTCTACATCAAAACGTTTTTCATCCATTCTGAAACGAATAGAAAGCGGTGCACTGAAAACCAATATCAGCGATGTCACATCTAATTCATAAGGAAGAGTTGCTTTAAGCTGATGATGTTCTAATTCCATTTCGCATAACGTCTGCAGCTGCCATAAGCGCAGATTGTGCAGGTACATTATGTCGAAAGGTTTTGTTGGCGAAATAGACGCGCCAATATATAAATTATGTTCTACGCCGTCGGTTTTGAAACGCTCATAGTAATGCGGATAAATCTGCTGTGCTTCAAGCTGTTTTTTATCCAGAACAGATGCTAATCTTTTATTGATTATCGACATGGCGTTGTCAAATTTCTTTCTTTCCTGATAAAACATACCCGTTTTCTCGTCAAGACTTTCAAAATACAATTCCTCTAATTTTTGATTTTTGGCAGTTTCTCTCGTATTTTTTAAAATCGGATGAATTTCATCTTCAATATAACGCTGAATATGCTGTTCCGTATCTGCTTTCAATGGATTATCCAATTCCGCACGAAGTGATTCTAATTCAAATTTACGCTGTTCCAAAAGCACTAAATTGCTGTTTGGTTTTTGATTTTCAAAAATATCCAGAATCGTCGAAAGCTGGTTTTTTAAATCTCTTTTTACCGTTTCATTTCGATGTTCTGATGAACCTTTGATGTCAATTTGTCCGTATAAAGGAAAAACATTCTTAAAAACAATTTCCTTAAAAATATAATCTTTTGTCGGATTGTTATTTTGGAAATAATTTTGAGATTCTTTCTTGAATTTCCAATACACACTTGGGTGAATTGTGGTATATTCTCGCTGAATAATGGCCTCAACCTGATGCTGCATATCTGTATTATAACGGTCAATCGTATCGGTTAAATAAGGTAAAACCAATTCGAGTTTCGTCGCATTTACGCTGTTTAAATCTCTTGCATTTTCAGAAACTAATTCGACAACGCCCAGCAGATGCCCGTCTTTTATAACCGGTGCAAAAACACAGCTTTGGATTCCTTGTTTTAGCAAATGCTCTCCCAGTTTTGGATTAGGAGATTCTTCAATGAATTTTTTGACGTTCGAAATTACAAAAGGCTCTTTTTTATCTAATAAATTTTCGAATGAACATCCAAAAAAAGCATTTTTACATTCTACTTCCTGAGCAGAAGAAAGTAAAAAACTCTGCAGCTGATTGTCATATTTAACCGGCCTGATGAATTTTTCTTCTTCAGGATTGTATATGATAAATCCAACTTTTAAATGCGGAATATTAAAAATAGATTTGAAGATATTTTCGATGACAGATGTTGAAGCAACTGTTTTTGTATCCGGTTTTAGTAAATTACTTTTTAAATTCGAGATAGAACTTTCAGTTGTGGCATCAAATAATGAAACAATTCCGAAACCTTTTAAAAGCCAGCTACCCGGCGGAAATTTTGATTTCCATAAAGCAAGATCATTATAATTGTCTATTAAATCATCAATATCTTCCTGAGTAAGAGAAATAGATTTTTCAGTAGGAGTAATTTCCATGAAATCAGCATTGTATAAAATGCGATAATGTTTTTCTACTCCTTGTTCATTTGGAATATCATAGAAAAAAGGTTTATTAAAATCGATTTTCTGATGGTAATAACTGCTCAAAATTAAACAGCAGTTATTTATGTAAAACTGATGCTCATCAAAATCGCGGATTTCCATATAAAATTCATCTCCGGCATTTTTAAGGATTTTTTTGAAACGCTCTGTATAATTGAAGGATAAATTTTGAAACGGAATTGTAATTGCTTTTATTTCATTATGAGTCAAAGCAGTAGGGAATAAATCGGCTACCAGATTTTTAATTAAAGCTTCATTATTTTTAATAGTGCTGTATTCGCGTATTCCGGTTCTGAACTCCGGATAAGATTCAACTTCTTTTAAAATCGCTTTTGCATAATTAGATCGGTAATCGACATTCGATAAAGCTATTTCTTCAAAAGATTCAATAAGTTTATGAAATGAGATAATTGTTTCAAAAGGACTTTCGTTGTGTAAAAGATTCTCCATTTGCTTATGGTTTAGAGTGCAAAATTAAGCATAAATTAAGCACGAAAATCATTTTATTATCGGTTTCATTTATAGTATGATTTTAGTTTCTTTAAATTGTTTATTTATTTTCATCCAGCAGTTTCATTTCATCTATAATATTTACGACTTTCAATTGATCTTCAGTATCAAGTTCTTCGGTATATAGTACAGTAATTAGAATAGTGTACGAATCTTCTAAAGTTGAATTTTCATTCAGGATGAGATGGTGCGGGTTCGTATATTTTTCAAGTAAAGCTTCCGCAGCTTGAAAGGCACGTTCTTCTAAAGTCAGTTCCGGGTTTCTGAAAGCTGTCATTTTATTTTGTATTAATGAAATTATCCTTAAAAAAAACCTCAATTACAGTTGTAGTTGAGGTTTTTTTTGAATTAGTTTTAGAGCTGTTTTGTTCTTATAATTATATTTTCGACCGTTGTTAGTGTCATCGAATTTTCTTGATCGACACTTGTTTTGCTGTTTTTTTCTATAAAATATTTGTCGAGTTCATACGAAACAGATGCAGAGTCAGAAAGTTCTCTTAAAATTCGTTCTTTTGGTACTTCAAAACCTTTTGAGGTATAATCCTTATCATGAATATATAATAAAGTTCTGTTAGCGGCACTCACAAAAATGGCTTCTTTTTTCAGGTTATTGATAAAACCAAATCCGGGCTGCTCTGTGGTTTGTGCTTCCCAGCCGCTGCTCACTTTGTTTAATAGTTTTTCTAATTTTGCCGGTTCTGTAATAGTAATTATTTTTTCAAGATCTTTAAAATCGAGTTGTCGGTTCGCTATGTTTTTGAATTTTTTTACTGCTTCATCATCAACTAAGACCCTGAAAATTTTGGGGTCTGAGGGCAGATAAATAATTTCTACGCTTAGACCCACACCAACTTTGCGATATGCGTCAGATGAAACATTTTCAGCAATAAGTTTGTGTTCTACATTATCATCAGTAACCAGCGTTAAAGCCAGCGTGTTGCTTGTTGTGGTACTTCTTGAAGATTGTGTTATTTCAGAAAAACCGCTGTCGATTGTTGCTTTTGCAAAAACGCCTTCTTTTTTAATTTTTTCGTCTAAGCGATCGCCAAAATTAGTATTGATCATAATCGAACCAAAAATAAAAAGGGCGATTGGAATAATGACCACTAGTGGATTATTTGATCTCGGATTGTCTGAATCAAAATAAAATAAATCGTTGATAGATTCGATTTTGCTGATTCCGAGAAAAATAAAAAAACAAGCTAATAATGAAGTTACGATTCCAATAGACCATCCTAAAGAATCATATGAAGTTTCAGGAATTAAATAGAAAGGCAAAATGACAATTACCAAAGCAATGAAATACCATTTTAAAATGTTGATGTTCATAAATGTAGGTTTAAAGTTTTACAATTGAATTTGAGGATCCCGTGCCGTAAATTTGGTACGTATATTCGATGTTATAAGAATCTAAAATCTTGATGTCGAAGCGATAATCCTGATTGCCATAAAAACTGAATTTTTCAGTTTTATCATTAGACAAAACAAATTTTGTTGGATTTGCTTCTGTTCCGGATGGTACTTCCAGGGGTAATTTAATATTCCAGGGAATTTTATTCGAAACATTTTTAATAGATACGATCTTAAAAGCATTACTGGTATTGGTTAACTCAATCTGAATAACTTCATAATCAATAAACGTTCTGGCAATTTCTACGTTAGGAAGAAATTTTTTTTCTATTGAGGTAAGAGCATATAGTTTGCCTGATTTTAGTAAATCCTGACCCGTGAAATTGCCGGCTTGCGAAACTTCGTAATCTCGGGCAAATGCTTTCTTTAATAGTGATTTAGGGATGGTGACAGATTCTAAATTCCCTTTATTATCGGTGTAACATTCTTCTAATTGTAATTGAGAAGATTCCAGAAAAAAACCGGGAATTAATGAAAAGGTAATTTTATCAGGATACACTTTTTCAACCTTCAAATACATTGTTGATTCTGATGAACTTTCGGCTGTATTTCCTAAAATAAAAACATCATTCAAACCGGGTTTGTCTATTTTTTGGTCAAATCCTACAACACTTTCTGCGAAGTATTGCATATCGTGCTGTTTGTAATTATAATCTTTAATCTGCTCATTAAGATAATAAGCAAAAAAGCCAAAACAAATTAAAATGGGCCATGAATAAGTGTACCACGGACTTCTGACTTTTATTTGTTTTCTTTTTATTTCGTAGAGAAATTCCGGAGGGATCTCATATAAATTTCCGTCTCTTCTTATTCCCCATATTTTTCCGGTTCCAAAAAAGGGAATCCAATATACATGAAAATAATTTTGTCGAATTTCGATACTGTAATTGAGGTTTCTTTCTGTGGTTAGCCCTATTTCGTGGGGATCTAAATGTTTAATTTTAAAATTTCGCTGGCCGAAAACTATTCTCATACTTGGGGGGTATTGGTTTTTAATAGGCTTTTTATCGTTTTTTTTAGAAAATTTGTCAGGTATTTTGAGCGACGAATATATAAATAATTTGGAGTTATTGTAGTAATAGATATGGATTTTTGTAAATATTTTATTCTTAATTAATTTATTTAACGATGTAAGGATGATTCCATAAAAGCTTTTAAATAAAAAAACCTCAAATACCGGAGTACTTGAGGTTTTTCGTTTAGTAAGTAAGTAATAGAAAATGAATGACTTTCTAGCTTTTTTCTTCTTTATTGAAATACACTAGATAGTAATACATTTGTTTTTCTTCATCCCAGCCTTTTTCAACAAATTTTTCTGCGCTTTCCGGATTGATAAAATCCATTTTTATCTGAATATGAGTATCCAGATTAATGACATTTTTAATCGATTTTCTGGCGTCAGAAACTGCTGCGTTGGCAATAGGGAATGAGGTGATGTCTTCGATGCTGTATTTTTCTCCTTTATCAACCTTGTAATTTTTAAATTCAGGAATCAAATCAGGATTGTCTAATACTTCATTCAGGAAATTCTGCTCTTCAAACTGATCATTTTTAGCGAAATAATTCACAGATCGGTTCATAAACATTACTTCTTCTTTTTTGTCTTCTGCCGGCAAAACAACATCTTTTGCAAATCCCTGACAGAATTTTAAATATTTTTTAGTGATGAAATTCTCATCTTCAAAAGCATCAACAGATAAAAAGTGCTCTAACCAGTAGCGCGCATCATAACGATTGCTGTCTACGGTCAGGATTTTATACCCTTCATCTTTTTTATAGTTAAAAATCAAACAACCTTTATCTAATTTACTCAGGTTGATTCCCTGCTGTAAGACCATTTCAAGATTGCTGTTTTTTTCTTCAAATTGTAAAAAGTCGGCCTGTAATTCACTTTTAAAAATTCCGATCGCATCAACAACATTATTGTCAATACTTAAATTGGTTAAATAGGTTACATAAACCTCTCCGTTTTTAATGTGCGGATGATTCGACTGCTCGAATAAATGTGTGGTAATTTTTTTTGAAATCTCCTGCAAATTGCCCGGATTGTCAAAAATCTCAGCAGCATATTTAAACATGTCGTTGTAATCCAAATCGACTTCGTGCGCAAACTGATAATAGTTTTCTTCTTTTTCTCTAAAAGGCTTAAAAAAGTAC
>Ga0247815_10000933_pt1 | contig 22659 bp, 8 predicted proteins | sample UWRJL194509B1_FD_181014 | JGI IMG/M metagenome (GOLD analysis project Ga0247815, IMG submission 181014) | Plant litter microbial communities from Arlington Agricultural Research Station in Wisconsin, United States - UWRJ-L194-509B-1 | ecosystem: Environmental > Terrestrial > Plant litter >...
GCTTCAAATCATAGAGATATAAATATAAGCCTGGTATATTCCCGAAATCGAAAAAATCATATCCGGCATTCGTCCACGTATTAACTTTAAATGTTTTAGAAAATGATTGCCAAATCGTTGTAACTGCTACACTTTGTTGTGGTCCATCACAAGCATCCATGATACATGTAAATGATCCGTTGCTTCTTATCGCTCCGGAAACTGTCCAAGATCCATTACTATTGATCACTTGGTTTAATCTAGCAGTCGCCGGGGTACTGCCTCCAACAGCCCAAAATCATTTTTAATATTTATCCCTCCAGGAGCTACACCCACTGGCATATTTGTACCGTTAGCAATAGTCGTAGTTTTTTTAAAGTAATTCCTTCCCCCAACCTGTATGTTATCAACTAGTGTTTTTGCTGAATCACTAACTAGTTTTAGCAATGCTATTTTAGCATCATAATAAGCTTTAAAGTTTGCCCTTAATGTTGCGCCTACGACAATAGTGTTAACTACCATGTTAGCCAGTATAGGCATTACATATGTGCTAAGGTTATTATAGGCAATATCAAAAATAGATGTAGAGAGTAAATACGTTCCTGCACTCGCATTCACCACCAGCTTTTCAGATTGTATCATCTGCCATTCCTTCAATATATCAGGCTTCTCACTAGGAGTAACTAAGTTATCATTTGCTATATCAGCAAGTAACTGATTGGCGGTATTAGAAGATGTTTGCGCATTACTGGCGGATACCTGAGCATTGGCAGCATTAGTTATTGCAGCACTTGCGTCACTCTGTGCGGAGTCTATTACCTGCTTCGCTTTGTCCGAAACAAGTTTCAGCAATGATACTTTTGCATCATAATAGGTTTTAAACGTAGTCCTAAATGTGGCTCCTACAACATTACTATTAGTTGTTAGTGAAGAAAGAAGTGGAGTAATATAAATATTTAACGCGTTATAACTGTTATCATAGGTTGTTGTAGCAATAGAGTAAACAGCACCCTGAGCGGTAATAATTGGTTTTTCCCCCTGAATAATCTGCCATTCTTTTAATAAATCAGGCTTTTCACTTGGAGTCAATAAGTTATCGTTAGCAATATCTGCAAGCAATGCAATTGCTGTGTTAGCAGATATCTGTGCATTGTTCGCAGAAGTTTGAGCACCAGTAGCGGTGGACTGAGCTGCATCAGATAACTGTTTCGCTTTGTCACTAACTGCCTTCAATAATGCTATTTTAGCATCATAGTATGACTTGAAATTATTTCTGAGTGTCGTGCCAACAATCGTACTATTTGTAGTCATGGACAGTAAAAGCGGACTGATATAAGTATTTAAGTTACTGTAAGCCAAATCGAAATCGGCCACAGCAACAGTATATGTAGCTGCTTGTGCAATCAAAACCGATTTTTCGCTTTGAATGATTTGCCATTCCTTCAACACGTCCTGTTTTTCAGCTGGCATTAAAAGATTATCATCAGCAACATTTGCTAATAAAGTGTTAGCGGTTGTTGCCGATATTTGTGCATTAGCAGCATCTTTAAGTGCCTTAGCCGCAACAGCGTCTACTTCTTTGATCTCTTTCAAAGATCCAGCAATATCTCTAAAGGAAATCTTTCCGAAAATGGTCCCATTATCTAAATCAAAACCGGTCTGGCCGTCCCTGGACATGATTTTCCCTATCTTGATACGCCCACCAGTGATATCTGCGACTCCATTCGTAAAATCACTATCCCGGTATCCATCCAATGCAGGATAAAGAACCCCTGCCAGGAACATGTAAAAACCCGGTTCATCTTCAGGTTTAATTTCTTCAGTGGTTACGATGTAAGTTGCAGATTGATCAGTTTTAGAACACTTACAATACACATAGTACAATACCTCTGGTGCAAGCCCACCATGAACTAATGGCTGTAATTGCCATACATTTTGCTCATCGGCATTGCTGTATTCGAAGTGTATGAGTTCACCCGCTGAAATAGAAACAGCATTAGCCTCACCACCAAAGTTATCTGTGATATAAACCCTGCTGAGTCTGAAATTTTGAGCTTTCACCCCAATAATCGCAGGTAAGGTAGTAATCTCCTGTTCAAAACGGTCCCTCAGCAGCTTTACCAGTTCCCGCAGCTTCACGCCCTGAGTTTTGGTTAACGAAGGCTGATATGCCCCGCCAGATTTGATAATTGAATCGATATATGCATCTTCAATAGGTGGTATTTGTGTCATAACTATAATTTGTTTTAATATTATTTGATTTAGATCATCACTTTATCTCAGCGATGATTAAAATGGAGGTAATGTATTAATGAATTGCCCCATCAATTTTCCTATGTGATTACCGGCATAGAGATTAGGATGTAAATTATCAGGGCAGTGTGTAGCAAGATTGTAACTGTTAATACCCGTAGCGGAAAGTAAATCATAGGATGGAATACCTAAATACCTGCATTCATCCTGAATGGCATCAGCTATATTTTTAATGGTCAGCCCGTTACCATTAGGTAAATAACCATTTAAAGTTTCAGCACCGTATTTCCCCCTGTTAAAAGGTGTAAAAAACACAATTCTGATATTAGGCTTTAAACTGAGTATCCTGTTTACCACCAGTTTCACCGATCCATGAATTGTTGACCCATCCATAGGGGAGTTAATGGTGCCCTGGCTCGCTGCGCCATGTCCATAATCGTTAGTTCCGGCGAGTATAGTAATGAGATCCAGATTCGCTATATTTTCGGCAGTTAATCCTGTGCCCATAGCTGCAATGACCTGACCATTCTGTCCATCCCGATAGGCATTGATCATTCTAGTAGAAGCTATTAATTGCTCTCCATATGTAAATTGCATGGTAATACTGTCACCTAAAAATCCTGCATTTTTATTCAACCATGGATATTTATCCTTCTGGTCCATCCCCAGAATATCAGTTGTAAAACTATAACCAAAATCTATGAATGACGTGGGAGTTTCAGTTCCTTCAATAACCATGTATGAAATCTGGTCAATTGTGGTATTCACCCATATTTCTAAAGCATTTGCAGGAGTGGTATAATATCCTTCCGTAGTATAACCATTGGTTGGAACATTTACCTTTCCGGTTTGGGTTGTTATCTGCAACTGAGGGGTAAGTCTCCTGATCGTTGCTTTTGCATCGAAGAATGAATATCTGGTGTTACCTTTGACTTTAATTTTCACTACTTGCTGAGTCGGCGAGCCTGATGGGACATAATATCCACCTGAATTTATGTAAGCTTGCTTTACAATATCAGGTGCGTGAGGATTATACAAGTTCAAAGAAGGCGTTAAAAACGAAACAGTATTGGGCGTGATCACATGGTCTGTTTTTTGAATATTTTTTAATATAATATCTATCGATGCCTGTTCGTTTAATCCGGCACTTAGAAAATCTGCCGTTGAGTACAGGGGTGTTTCTCCACTACTATACAGCTTATATCCGAATTTTATAAATGATGACGGAGCAACAGAACCTTCAATAACCATGGTAGTAGTATCATCAAGTCTTGTTGTGAACCATAATTCCTTTGCATTTGCTGGAGTGATATAACCTGCCTCTGCGCTATAAGACGCATTGACAACAGCCAGCGTCTGTCCTGATGATAAAACAATTGCCAAAGGTGGATTTACCGGAGTTAGTCCGATTCCATTATATATACGATAAATAGTATTGGGTTTGACTTTTATCTTATTTAACTGCTGAGTTGGTGAACCGGAAGCCATATAATATCCTCCTGAGTTTATGTAAGCCATTTTTTCAATCGCAGATGAAAGAGGATTAAACAGATTGATGTTCGGAACTGCATTATATAATTCCTTACCTGTTACGGCTTTCGCTCTTAAATTGCTCATCAGCTCACCAGATGAATCGACTGCCGCGACAGCATATAACCTATTGCTCCATTTTGACGAAGTACCTGGAATATCGCCGGCCACAACCGGAACATCAGCAATCCAATCCTTACCCAAATAATTCACATAAGCGCCTGATTTATAAACCTGCGGAGTCCATACCGTAATTGTACCATTTGTATTTGTAAATGGGATATACTGCCAGGCAGTACCATTACTGATCAGCTTATCCATCGGCAGATAAGCTACAGCGGTACCGGTAACAGATTGAGTTCCTGCTACGGACACCTCGTAAAATCTGCCTACAGCAGCTGGTGTAGTACTTAAAGCTGGTGTATTGGTCGCAGCATTCCATGCTCCGAGTGATTGATTGGTATCAACAGTTGAAACAATTTTTGAATCAACATACGCTTTGTCGACAAGACTCCTGGGCGTATAATTTAAAGATACATCTGCTGAATACTCTAACGTCCCCGATGCATTTTTTATTCTTAACCTGTCAGACCAGCTTCCCGTGCCATTTCCCGGCCCAGCAAAAGTTTTAAATAAAATATCACCACCGTTACCCAATTGCATTCTGGCAGCTTTACCGATCGTATCACCTTCAAACCCGTCAGTAAGCTGAACTGCGGCTCCGGCTGAGAGATCGTCTCCAACACTTTTAACAGATCCAAGAATAGCCAAACGACCAATTAATGTATCCCCATTCTCATTGTGCGCCATCATCTGGTTCGCTCCTCTTCCTATTACACGTTCCCTGACCTTTCTGTCTGTACCGATAGTGAGTACTTTACCGTCAGCAACGCCGTTCAATAAAGTACGCATATACAAATAATCATTAGAGATCACAAAGGTGTCGATGTCTGCCGGCGAGGCATCCCCCTGATGGTATCTGAAAACAAAGTGATCCTGGTTATAACCATCATCACCCAATAAAAACACCATATTGCTACGACCCCAAACCACGGTATTACTTGGTGTGGTATCGGAAGCATTCAAACTTTCAAAAAAGATCTTACCGTAGTCCGTATACCTGTCCCATCTGATCCCACTGTTTTCCTGATCTGTAAACTGAATATTACCAGTCATCGTACCCCCGGAAAGGGGCAGGGAATTCGCTGTTCCCTGTTCCATCCGGTCGCGCATGACCTTAAATAACTCCCGCAGTTTTATGCCCTGAGTTTTGTTCAACGCAGGCTGGTAAGCCCCCGCAGATCTGATAATAGAATCGATATAAGCATCTTGAATAGGTGGAATCTGTGCCATAATTTCGTACTTGTTTAGTTGTATTGTTATAAATTATTATCCTGACCACTATCAGTTATTCCTCCGTTGCCCCTTCTGTTTCCTGAGGCAACAGACCGGCCAGCACCCTTAAAGAATTGTCTAATAACTGACCGTCTGCACGGTTTAGTTGTAATGTACCTGTTGCTCTGTAAACGATTTCAAATGCTGCTAAAGGCGTTAATTCTTTTTTCTCTTCCATGTTATTTGTTTTTATATGTTGTGATTTTGAAATATTCGATCGCTGAAACGATTACTGCAGTTTAGACCGTCAGTTCTTTTTCAGTTAAGTTTAATAATCCTGATGCGTTTTGTGCCTGTACCTTAAAGCGGTAGTAAATCCTGTTTCCATCTTCATCCTGAAGTACCAGCGGTTGCGGAAGTAGATATTCCATCACTTCGCTGCTGTCATCTGGCTGTACAGTATATATCCTGGCCCAGTTACCTTTGCTGTTCTGCTGAAAAAGGTAATATGTACCCTTATTTGCAGTAGCTTGCCAGCTTAGCACATTGGTACTTTCTGTATAGGTCAGTTCCGGTGCCTGCGGATTAACCGTATCAATCAGGTTTACCGTAATTGTTGCGGATGGCTCTGAGATCACCTCTTCGTCTTCTTCTAATTCGTTAACTATGGTTCGGATTCCTGCAAGGGTATAATAGACGGGCTGACCTACTGGAACTGCTATATCATTAAAGTGGTCGGTCACCTCATACCCTTCTGGTGCTCCGGCTGTAATTTCTACATCGAAGAAAGTATCCATCAATTGCAATACACCCGCTTTCGAGGGATCTGTAGTCCGGTACACCCTGATCATAGAGATGTGGTCTTCGGGCGACATAGCTGCTACCTGAAAAGTTACAGCCGTGTTATCGGAAACCATCACAGGTGCTGCCAGACTAAATTTCCTGATCACCGGTGCGGCAGAACGGGCAGTATGTAAAATAGTTACCGGACCAGTAAACGGACTCAATACGCCTGGCATCAGCTGGTTTGTCATCTCTGTACCCGCAAAAAAGTACAAACTCCTTGATGATCCGTTTAGGAGATAATCTGTAAAACGGATAAAGGTAGAATTGACCTTTGCTGCTTTCGTATATTTCCTGATCATCGGGAAAGGATTAAACGAAGGATCTGCAGCACTCAGCAGGTTCCCATCGATATCCCTGATCACCGCTAACTTATTTTCTGTCTGCAATCCCTCTTTAATAAAATTGAAAACAGGCGTTTGTTCAGTTAGTGGCAAAAGCGTACCGATAATGGCATTATAATATAATTGCGACCTTAGTATTTGATCGTCTTCCGGGTCAGCCAATCCTGCTTTGTCTGGCACCGGGAAACCATAGGCCTGCGGTGTAGCCTCAAACACCCTGAACTGCGCAGGATTTGCAGGATCAAATACCATATTGGCCAGTTCCAGAAATCTCTCCTTATACGAAGGATCTGATGTCAGCGAATTCAGGTTCTCAAAGATACTCACTATAGTTTCAGGTGCATATAAGGCCTCCAGTATATCTACATCTGTAGTCCTGTAAAACATAAAACCGAATGGATTCCGCGCCCTTCCTCTGGCATCGGGTCTGATCTCCATATCAAAAGTGAACGCCGCCTTACCTGTTGCATCGGGCCTTACTTTTAACGTCATTGATTCCGGTGCTTCCATCTGTACCGGCTCATCAATTCTTCGTGCCAGTAATACTGCCGGCAGAGATACTTTTGAAACATAACCGGTTCTTCCCTCACGGGTATCTGCGGATTGAATTCCGATCAGACTCTTTCTGTTATTTTCGTCTTCTCCGGGCAAAATATGGTTTCCGTTAAAGCTATGTTCCGGAGCAGGCTCAGGGAAAAGATAAACCCTGTATCCCGGATGGAAATTAACTTCCTTCAGATCCTGTGCCGAAGCAGAAACATTGATCTGCCCCTCTGCATAATTAGGATCATAGAGATAAACAATCAGCTGATCACTACTCTGGTCGATCGTAACCACCTGCAGCAATAATTTATCAGTACCACTTGCAGGTGCCATTCTGATCCATCCCTTGTACCATTCCACATGTGCCTTAGACAAAGCTGATGGCGCATTTTTACCCGGATGTGCCGGATCAAAAGGAAGGCTGATCTGTGGATGAGGAACCAGTACATCCGCATCTTCAAACACCACCTGATAGTAACCTGGCATCTCTCCCTGATTTTCAGCCTCACTAAATAGAGGTATTACCTGGGCATTCGCCGTAATCCCACCTATCCAGTACGTCGAGGTATTCCCTTCAGTATCGGAAGACGATTCAATTACAGGATTGCCTGCATCAGCAAAACTGACCAGTGAAATATCTTCAGCAACGGCTTCCCAATTGGCTGCTTCACTTAAATTTTCCACTATAGAGAAGCGGCTACCGATATCAGGCACAGTGTAGGTTTTATGCGCGCCATAATTTCCGGGAGCAGTTTCATCGTCGGCAGCAGTTACTGTTAACGCCTTTTCTATCGTAATTACCGGCCAGTTGGCACCTGCGCTGATCGATACGACACGATACTGACCATCTGCGGCCGACAAAAGGCTGTCCTTAAATCTGAAAAATGCGGAAGGGTCAACAGCGGGACTCACAATCGTACCATCAATGGTAGCGTAACTTCCGGCATGTACCTGCAGCTGGGTGTCAGAGCCCGGAACCGGAACCAGATCACGGATCACACCGGTAACTTCCATTGGCATTCCAGGTTTGAAATAGGTTTTCATTTTGTCCGGTCTCGCCACGCTATTAAGTTCCTCTACTGTAGGGGAGCGCAAATTGGAAATATCCTCTATATCCAGCCAGTTGAACGTAAGTCGCGTAAAGTTCACATCCTGATCAGGGAAGTTTTCTTCCCGGCCTTTCAGCCATTCCTGCTCTGTACTGGTGGTAAATACCAGCGACTCTTCCTTCTGGATATACTGCACAGTGACATCTGTAGGAGGAAGCAGCGCGTTTTTCACACGAAATACTGTTGAATCCGTTTTTACTTCATCACTGAGCAAAGACGACCTGCCAAACCAGTTTATTCCATAGGTGGCATAATGGTGAACTCCGCCTTCGCGTTCGAAATGCAGGTATAAACTCGTTTCATTATCCGGTACAGGCGTTGTCTCGGGAATACCGCTTTCAGGAAAATCCGGATCATGGGCATTGTACACAGTCCCCATCGCCTTTCCAGTTGTAATCTCCGGTTTCACATAAGTAGTCTGGTTCTCCTCACGATATTCTATCCCATAAAGAACAGGTTTTGAATGTTCAAATACATTCATATTGACTGCAGATGCGTCGGCAAAGAAATTATAACCCTCTATTTCATCTATAAATAATTCACGGCCAATATTAACCGCACGGATATTGTCCATACTGGTATATCCATCCTGATCAAATACATTGTTAATCTCCTCATCTACTACGGGAAGTCCATACTTTAAAGCCCTGAGCTGGGGTTTCTGCGGCACCAGTTTATCCATTTTAGAGACCGGCAGACTGAGATAAGAATAGTTCATCATCTCAGTGCTGCCCATCCATTTGCGGTTAGTATAGGTCAAGCGGTAAACAAACTTATCAGTCGGTTCCACTGCTGCAGGTGTATCGATATGCCCCATACCGAGCATTCTGGCCATATGATAATCCATCGTCTGCATGTTGAGCAGATCCAGATAACTCACCAACAACCCGGGGATATCCTCTCCCGTACCTTCATCCCGAAGTACATCTTCCGCTCTCGGATCTGTTTCACTCAGTTCCAGATAAGTATTTACTACCTCTTTTAATGAAGGTTCATTCGGACGGGAAACTGCCCATCTGTCCTGGTAATTTGCTACACGAACGGTTGTTCCATTATTATACTGCGGCCATAAATTATCAACCGGATACTGCGCATTCTCCAGACGGTCATACACCAGTTCATCCGCAACAGAAAGTGCGAAACCACTACCTACCGGCACCCAGTCTCCCTCTGTTCTTGTACTTAGAAAGTCGGCATAAGTTTCCGCATAAAATCCCTGCAGGTAACCTCCTGCATATGTTTTCACCCTGAGGCTAACCATATTGTCGCCCTTTATTTCATCCGTAACTGTCGTCGCCGTATCCAGCACAACTGTTTTTCTGATTTGGATATTTTCCTGATTGCCCGGAAGCTGGCACAATCCTTCTACTTTCAACACCGCATTTCCAGTGTTCTCCAATCTGCGGAAATCAAATCCTGCAAGAAACAGTGGTTTGTCCACCACCGTTATGCTGATCTCTCCGCTATACTGCTTCAGAAAATTGAAAAAGTAAGTCTCGGGATTTACCATGGCCGCCAACTGATCATACAAAGCAGTGTTGGTAAACTTTAAACGGATACGGTTACTGATCTGCTGACCATTCACAGTCTGGTTCACCAGGTAAGTCCAGGTTCTGCTTTCAAAACTGATCACCGGCTTCTGTGCCTCAAAATCCACAGCCAAGCGCACCTGATTTACATAAGGGATCCTGGAGATCCGTATATAGTCGTCCGCTTTGTTAAAACCTACAGACTGTCCGCTAGTACTGTTATAGTTTCCCTTCGGCAGGTGATTGTCTCCCAGATCATCCGTCAGGCTCCAGCGCAGATGCAGTCCTTCGGCAATGCCATCTGTTCCGTCAGATCCTGCAACCTGCAGATAAACACCTTTTGTGTTATTATATCTGGAAACATTGGTGTTTACACAGGGACTCAATCCTGCTTTCTCCAGATAAGCCTGCAGCTCTTCAAAAGCATCCAGGATCGGTACAAGTGCATCAGCTATTGCTGTTTTGTCCTGATCGCTGACTTCGGTTTGCCTGCGGCATAGTTCTCCGAAAATATTGATGATGGTCTGAAACATACCACTGTAACTCGTGTTACTGTCGTCCAGAAATCCCACCCAAAAGTCGAGATAAGTAAAATCCTCGTCTTCAAAGTCGCCCATCATAGAGTCGGTAAAAAAGTCTTTATTAAAATCTTCTCCAGTATACATGCTGGCATCAAGATCTTTTAAGACCCTGAGCGTACGCAGATACAATTTTCTGAGTTTGTCCTTTTCGAAAAGACGCAGTAGTTTTAACAGCTGTGCATCAGCCGCAAACAAGCCGTTTGCTTCCGAAGTCTGAATAGCAAACAAACAGGCCGCTATATCACTGTAATTAGCACAGAAGGCATATGAATTAGTTTCTGATGGCATTTTTAAAATATTTTAATTGTATTAATAATTAAATTTAGAGGGCATAGATCTCCCATTAGCGTGATTTACTCAAGCTGTACTACCTTGTTATTGACCTATTTTTATAGATTTATTGCGACCGGGATCTGCGGACTGATATAGTCTTCATGTTCGGTCTGGTAATCATTTCCGTTAAAGCGCTTATGACGGAAAGCTAACTGGATCTGACCTCCTGGTATATCCATTGCGGCATTGGTGATAAAGACGGATGAAGTATCACGCGAATGGATATAAATGAACTGATCTGGATTGATCACTGTATTGTTCTGAGCTATAGTCAGCGTTAACTGTACCGTATCAGCCAACAATGAAGAATCAAGCTTCGGATCATTAAATGCTTCCGGATTTCTGATCAGTATGCCCAGAATCTTTTTATCTTCCGCATTGTCCGGGTTCACGTTCGTCACCAGATCAATTACCGTAGTCGCGACTGGCACCAGATTTTTTAGTTTCAGACCACCGTAGACCAGTCTGTCATATTTCACCGCGTACTGGAACACCACTTCAGGATCATTTTCCATCTGATCATCAACCAGCGTTTTCAAGTTCTGGTCAATCTCTGCCTGCGTAAATCCGACTTGCAAAGGATAAACCGCATATTGTTCACTTCCAGGTGTGTCATTCAGGACAAAACTTTTTGCCTGTTCTTCGAAAGAGGCAAAGAGCGATGTCTTAAAGCTGAATCTATGCACTTCCGACTGTTGTTCTGTTTCCCCGTCAGGCTGATAAATAGCCGTAAACAAAGCAGTATATAATCTATTCGGTTCCAGATCAGGCAATTGATAAGCTCCTCTTTTCGATCGCTTTTTAATTACCAGTGGATCCTCATTACATGAATCCTGCGCAGCAGAAAGGTTCATCAGGAACAGGATCTGCTGATCAACAGGCAGTGATCTAAAGTTGTTGACATCAATTTCCATATCAGGCAGTTGCTCCCAAACCAGTTCAGGACTTACCGGTACACCAAAAGGATCAAAAACCTGTAACTGGAGTCGGCTGTTAACCGCTGGCATTCCTAAATAGCTGTCCCAGTTTGCAAACATTGCATTGATATAAGGCTTCGTAAAAAACAGGTTCACCTTTGGATTGCGGTAAAGTACCGGTTTACTCAGGTCATATCTGCTTTGGGCATCAGGGAAAGAACGCTCATAATCAATATAATGCTGCAGTTTGGCCAGTTTAAACTCAGCCGCACGGTCTTCCGCCAGTAAAGCCTGGTAAGCCATGCTCTGTTGCTGGAAGTGTCCGATCGGGCCAGCAGTTTTAAAGCCATAGATATGTGTATTTTCAATCGACGCACCAGTATTTCCATCCACTACATCACGTGTTTTAATCGCCACTGCATAAGTTGTATTTGGTCTCCATACCGGCTGGATAGTCTTGTTCAGACTGTCACCGATTATTTGTACTTCCTCCAGCAGCTTATCTTTGCTCGTTCCGTTTTCCTCCTGACGTCGCTGAAGCTCCTCAGTAAGATAACTCAGCTGATTCAGGTACGTTACTGCAGGACCTGCAGATACCAGTCCCAGTTCAGCCGGAATTCCGGAAATCATTTTAGCCATTCTGTCGACATAAAAAGTCAATGTCCCGTCAGCTCTGTCGACCGAAACCAGGATATGTTTGTATTGTTTCTCTTCCACTTTACCTGTAGCACAATCCAAAGTATATTTTGCAGCAACTCTTAATCCTGATTTTGCTGTTCCATCATAAGTGGTTAACCAAACGCTGAAAGAAGGGATATGTTCATCATCTGCGTAAACCGTTCCCGCATCAGCCGGTGTATCCTGGTAAAGATGTAAAGCAAAACCTTTTTTATGTCCCGTCACAGGATCTACTTTTACCTTGTGCATTAGTGTACTAATTCCCGGCACATAAGGATTAAAAACCGCCGTTACTTCAACCGCAAAACTTCCCGATTCAACATTCAGATCCGGTTTGTAAGGAACGACCAACGCATCAGAATTTCCTGAGAATGACCTGATGGTCTGCAACTGCTCCTGCCCGCCATTTGGCGCATAGAAACCCGCTATACGATCAGGACTTCCTGTCAGGATCCCGGCATGATTACCTTGCATATCCAGCGTGTTTACCATCGGCCATTTTCCTACAGTTCCTGCTAAAGATCCATAAGTTCCGTTCTGAACTTCCTCACCCTTAACCGCTCTATTATAGATCGCAGCAAACATCAGCGCCTTTTCCATCTCTTCTTCATGCGGCGCAGGAATCACGTTTCCGGCCATGTATTGTTCCGGGAACTGATAATAACCTCCCAGCACCAGATTACCCGTATGGTCAGTTTTCTTATCGCTCTTCAGCGTTATCGACACTTTTTCAATTGGTTCATTGATGTCATTGTAACGGATTACCGTATTTTTATCAGCTTTCGAAAGAAACGCAGGAGTCATGTATTTGTCTGCTGTATAGGTGCGGCCAAATAATATACGATATTGTACCTTTTTAATAAAATCTACCTGAATATCGCTTTGATTTTCTCCAAAATCCAGATTTAATGTAGTTACAGGTTTTGGTAGCGTAATGACCAATACTCCGTCGTTAACCTCCATCTGTAAGCTGTTCTTTCCAGATGAAGCTTCACTTTTAACTGTTCCGCTGGTACCATTAAAGCTAAATGACACCCCCTGAATTGCATTTGTACTTCCTGAAATATATTTTGTTTCCAGAGGCTGTGCAGTCCAGTCCACCACCGCTTCCTTCATTACCTTTTCAAAGCAGAACAGATCCTTACGTTGGAAGTTTAAGGCATCGAGACCAGAATAATCGCTGGTCGACTGGTTTACATAGCTAAACATATTCTGAGAAAGCAGACGGATTTTGTTGTACTTGTTCGTCTCCGCAAACTGCCAGTACCCGGCTTTCAATGTACTCAGGTTAACTGCACCAGCATTTTCGTTCACAATCGCCGACACTGCTTCGTATACATTATAAGGCTGCCATGAACCTGTCCCTGATCCTGTAGCATGCCATGCATAGATATCCAGTCCCGTAAGTTGGTATTCATGACGCACCTGGTTACTGATTCCCTTTTGAGGTGGTACCATTTCAGAATAACCATCAGGTAACTGATTGCCCGCACCACCGATTTTCAATAAATCAGGTTTAACCGGTTTAAGCAGTTCAATGTCGATATAACTATCCAATGGGATGGTCACCTGCATCGCAGCATTTGTATCATTGAAATTATACCTCCAGCTTCCGTCACCCGGTGCAGGAATACTTGCACTACCAATAATCTGACGATTAACATAGTTCAGCTGGAAGGTTTCGTTCGACAGGATATTCACTGCCGCTGCAGGCATGTACCCAATCGAAGGATCAGGTAGTTCCAGTACCGGCAATGGTTGCCTCAATACACTGTCATCATTATTGATATGCCAGCTTACTTCCAGTCTGAATCTAATCTTCTTGAACAGAACCCTGAACTGTACTTCCAGCCCCCCGGTAATATTAAAAGGATGTGGTGCTTCTACCGCCAGCGTGATCTGTACCGATAATCCCAGTTTAATGAACAACACTTTGATATAGGCATAACCACCAAACTGTATCATTGCACCGATTTGTACCGGTCTGAAGCTCACTGAGCCTGCCAGATCCACCGAGGCACCAATACCTACAGCTACAGGCCCGAATTTTTTATTAAAATCAAACCTTGCACCTGCACCTGCCTTGAAACCCCTTGAAGAGAGCATCATATAGGCATATCCCTTAAACAAGGTTAGTATTTCTGCTCTTACCCTTGCACTTTCCGGCTGATCTTTACCTACATTCAGGTACCATCCAGATGCATTGTTAAAGAAGAAGGCCATGTCCAGCCCACCACTCAGCGAGAAGATTTTACCTTTGAAACTTCCCTCATCAGGCAGTTTATAATCTACAGACAGGTTTCCACGGAAAGAGCTGCTGTCGATCGCAATAAAAGCACTGAATGGAGGATCTACCCTGTCGTTCAGTCCAATTCTGGACCTTAAGATCCCCGCCTGTCCCTGCATCAGGAATACATCCGGCAGTCCCAGCAGTAAAAACAATTTACTGGAGAAAACCTTGCCGGAGTCAAACGATGTTGCAATTGACAAACCTGCACCAACCGAATATCCGGCTTTATCAGCGAACTTATCAATCTCGATACCTTCCTGTTGCGTTAAGGTACTTTTGGCTTTGTAATAATCCCACCAGGATGCCGAATCCGGCAAAGGAGGCGTAGTAGCAGATTTCGAAGGAAGATAATGCTCTCCGATCAGTCCCCTGAAACCGTAAATCCCTAGTCCTGTAGCTCCCAGTGGTATAGGCGTAGCCAGTTCCATACCGATATCCACCACAAAGGCTGGTATCTGTGGCTGAAGCCTCATTTTAGCCGTTCCTGCCAATTTAAGTTTGGGTAATGAGAAGGTCACTGCTCCCGTATATTCTGAACCTGCACTTGAACCCGTAATTGCCGGGTCCGGATTGCTCATACTCAGGTGTCCGTTTAACAGGAAAGCTGCATCATCCTTACTTACATTTCCTGGAACAGAAATATCTATGGTAATGCCGTCAATACTTACAAAAGTATTTAAAGGTTTATCTGTGTTATTGTTATCTACCGTATAATAGAACTTGATCCCGTTACCGCTGGCCTGTACTCCTGCCCTGCCTGTATTGATCATACCATCGAAACTAAAGTAACGGTAACTACGTTCGATCTCATGGAGGCTACGGCTGTAAGAACCGATACCCATGTTGGTTACTTCCAGTTTCACAGGTCCAACTTTTAAACCGAAAGACTTAGGTACTACCAGACCACCGCCTTTGAACTCCAGGTCCCCATTGTCCCAAATCCTCAGTTGTTTTATCTCTATACCTTTGGGCAATACCTTACCCAATCCCGGCAGGTCAGCTATGAAACTCAGCTGTCCAGCAACTTCTGCATAGAAGCCACGTTCTTCCCTTCCGATCTCCAGACTTCTGATCGCAATCTCCAGTACATCCGGTAAAGTGATTGTCAGTAAATCACTGTTCGGCTTAGCCGTGATATTGAAATCGCCATTACCATGTATATGTGCATCAATATTGATTACCGCAGGTTCCGCTCCTGTTTTAAATCCACCCAGTATCAGCTTCCCGCTGATATCAGAGTTCAAGATGGCGTTCTGTCTAAAATCAACAGAAAAAGCATTTAGCTCAACTCCAAAATTACCGAACTTACGGTAAAGCAGTCCATCTGATTCCAAAGCAATTTTACCCGATACGCCACCTGTTCCAATAAACAGATCGTCGGCACTCACTCTGGCGCTGACCTTTGTCGTATCATCCTTTCCGAAACCGTTGAAGCCTATCGTAGCATGTTTAACGTATAACCCTGTAAAGTCTACCGGATAACCCACAGCATCTGCTTCAGGGATATTTGTTGTACGGCTCAGGTCGAGTTTAGCTCCGGTAAAGCCGATGGTTAATCCAGTATTTCCGATTTGAGAAAACTCAGGAGTTAGTGAACCTGCAAGTTCCAGATCTGAACCTATTCCTGATTCTGTGTCTACAAAAAATGTAGCCTCAGCGAATTTAAACACAGTTTTCGCGTTTGGAATCGGCGTACCATTTGCAGTAACAGGTTTCAGAATATTCAGAGGAAATTCAATACCTGCCGATAGCTGTAAAGTTGCTTTCACTTTTGGAACGAGCATCTTTTTGATGTAGTCTTCAATCCCATCAGGAACCATTAAAGCATAGAATCGCTGTAAATTCTCCTTCATCACATCAAGATCCGTGTTCAAAATATAAGCAATGAACATGATCTCAGAGATATTTTCAGGGATATTTGGATTCTCGCTGATCATTTTAGCAACTGAATCTACCGTAGGTTCCTGATCTGCCGGTAAGGTTAAACCTGCGACAGGATACAGACTATTTACTTCATCAATTAGCAGCTGAAATTTAGATCCGGCAAGATCGCTATCGTCAATAAAATAATTGAGGATCTGCGCGATCACCTGATCTTCTGAGATTTTGAAAATCTTTAGCCCCAGATCATAAAATCCCTGCGGAGAGAATGAAAAATTCTCGAGGTTAAAGTTTTTCAGAAATGCCAGAACTTCCCATTGATATTGCAGGGAAACTGGGAAAGATGAAATATTTGCATCTCCATCAGCATCTGGGTTTAAGATAAACCTTAAACCAAAAGGCAGATCAAATCCTATATTTTTGCTGACGATATCCAGGCTGTAAAAAGCAGCATCACCATTATAGCTTTTTGAATATTGTAGGTTTTTGTAGTGGATTTTGTCAAGTAGACCGTTTAAACCTTCTTCTGAAAAATGTAAAAAGCCAGGTAGATCATCTACAGTTATTACCTCTGATAAAGCTGGGTAGTATCTTTTGGATATGATATTGGTAGTTGACATATATTATTTTTTGCTATAGATTATCATACTAAACTTCTGTACCATCAAGTGGCGATTGCAATAGAAAGTCTCTCCATGCCTCTGCAATTATTTTAAAATGCTCTAACGGAACAATTTGTACAATATCGCCATTGTTAGGATTATGGAAATATACCCCGTCAAGCCTGGTTACGGCAAAAGTTCCCATGCCCCCTAAATCGCAGTTATTTGGATCCATAGGAGGAATATTGCTACCTATAAAGTGCTTAACAATCGGAATTATTTCTTCAGTTAAAAAATCGGGATCATTTTGTGCTATATCGAAATACGGTCCAATCTGATCATCACCAGTAAAAGTTTTTCTTATATATCTTCCCTGGATATTTACTACAACATTTTCCATTTTTATGTTGTACATCTTGAATATTTCTTTTTTTGTCATATTACAATTTCTTAAAATTAAAACTCGTTTGATTAGGATATATTGACCATTTACCGTATTGATCGTAATTTATGATAATTTTCATTCCATCTGATGCCGTTCCACCATATTTTGATGCTAAAATGCCTTCTGATTTAATATGGACTTTATTCATAAATGCGAGAGCCATTTCCTCTTTAATTCTTTGCTCATCAAATGCTTTTGGCCAAAAAACGGTAGAATCTTTCTTACCTTTCATATATTGCCGTGTTTCATCCAATTTTTTTTCAAAACTATTAAACCACCTCTTCCCTGTCTGTGTATCTATATCCTCATTAGTCATACACCTTTCAATTTTCCCTTTCCTATATCCTAGATCATTCTCAAAGATGTCATTCTTAAAATTCCATTTTCCTTCGATATAGGGTGGAGGCGTAATCAACTCATGAGGATTATGCATTCCAGTCACAACAACATTAGTATTTTCCAAAGTTCCATCAGCTTTTTTAGCTCTGGAAATATTTATGTCTCCTTGCATCGCATGCTTTAAAACATCATCCTCACTTATAAATTTGTATGCTTTTAAATATTCGATATTCTTTCTATTATTAGCTACCCGTATTTCATTCCAATAATCAATATACTTGCCTTCATTCTCTTGTAAAGTGTCCAGAATTTTTTTTTCCGCACTTCCAAAATCTATAAGAAATTCTTCCTGTTTAATTTCTTTCAGAGCGTTAAATTTCCTCCATATTACGGATTCTTCACCATATAATTCAGTTAATCTATTTTTGAATATTACCTTAAATTCATCAATATCACCGGTAAATTTTTGCAATAATGACTTAACCTCTGAGTCCAGATTGTCTGGTGCATCATTCAATAACTTCTGAGTAGATTTCTTTAACAGCCTAGACGTTGCAAAATCTAGCACACCAGTAAAAACCTGCAACACATTAAAAAAAGTATCGAGTTCAGTGTAAAAATCGCATTTCTTTTTGTCATAAGATGAACTATTTACATTGCAATAAGTATTTGAGTAGTTACTTCCATAGCTAATGAACATACTTACTACAGAAGCGCTAATATCAATTGCACCAATCACCCCTTCGCTAACTTCATAAAAGATAATTATATCTGCTCCTGTTGCAGCTTCCAATCCAAGAGCAATCCTACCTATTTTAGTTATATTTCTTAGATGTAATCCTTCAAGAGTTCCCACTCCAGATATAATAAATAAGATATCGATAGCAATTTGCACCTCAGTAATCAGATTTTCTGTGGTTTTTTTATCGTCAATATATTTCAGATAAAAAATTGGTAGCAAGGCCTGTTTACTACCGTTTATACTTATTGCAATAAACTTTATATGATCAGTATTAGAATCAGTATTTTTAATACTTACTGCTTGAAACAAATCATAACTACCAATAAGCACGTCCTTCGAAATTGTCTGATGTTCTATAGTGTTGTCTATAGTTTCTTTTACATCAATCTTGTAATTATTAAAGCTAAAATTATAATTGGTTCTATTGAACGCCCCTAATACACTATCTGCTTCATAATTTAGGACAATTGGTTTTGATTCATAATGGGTTGGATTTATTAGATTTGTTTTTATTGTTCCATCAATATTATATGGATATAATGAGCTTCTTATCCAAAGTTTATATAACTCATTCAATAATTCTTTTAGGTTTTCATCACCAGCCCCCTTATCATTTACTTTATTGTATAGAGCTTCAAATAATGTAGTCTTTTTAGAAGTATCCGAAACGTCCACATTTTTTAATCCCGCAAAAAAATCATCTTCCTGACCAGGTATAATTGATTTAACTATTTTAATGGCAAATTTCTCTTCATCAATTCCACCGTATAGTGAACTAATAGCTCCTAAAACAGTTCCTTTAGTAATAAGATTTAAAACCTTGATCTTGTCATATGGAGGAATAATCTCGAGCGCTTTTTTAGACAAAAGATAAGTTAACCAATATAAACTAGTTTCTGTTCTGGTCTTACTGATGATAATCTGATTAGCATAAACGACATTATAAAATGTAGTAATACTATCAAGGTAGCTTTGCATCTCCTCCAACGAAGGATTAACGAAAAGAGGATTAAAATTCCATTCTAAATTTTGTGAACTGATATATTCAAATAAGTAAGTATTTTTTTTAAAAATTGGAAATATGTACTTTTGAATATTGTTGATATGAAGAGCAATTTTAGTTATTACATATGCACCCTCATCTTTTTTTGCAGCCGGAAAATCACTACTGCGAACTAATCCAATGTTTAATCTGTAAAAAGTTTCTGCTATTGGATCTAAAATGATCTTTTCAGTATCTACTTTAGATAAAGGTATGGGTGGTATATTAATAACCGACTGATCATTTATGACATCTCCACCTTCGTATATCCATGTGATATCATTTACATAACAAAATTCTGTATAAGGATATTCTATTTTTAACTTTCTTACATGTATTTTATCGCCGACAACCCCTTTCTCAAAATCATCAATTGTCATTTTAAATCCAGATAGCTCTATGGAAGACAATTTTTTAGCATTATAATCTAAAAATTTGGATTCTTCGTAGTATCCCGCTATTGCATATTCTCCAATTTGATCACCCTTTGTAAAATCCTGATGATTAACCTGAACGTATGAAATATTATTGTATGTAAATCGTGCTAAGTAACCTGTTTTGTGGTTGAAGCCTAGAAGTTTAAATTTCGTTGTTCTGATAAGAAATCCGCCAACTAATATTGATGCATCTGCCATATTATATATATAAATCTAAATCCAAACTCAAACTCAAAAGCACATCTTCTTTAACATATCTGCTATATTCTTCAGAAAAATGACAGTTCCTATCCAAGGAATAGGCAATAACATCTACAGACGGCAGATAGACTTCAAGCTTATTATCTTTGTCCTCAGCTGCTATTCCTATCTTATATTTCTGGTAAAAGACATTCTCTGTTGATAGTAACTGACTATTATCATCAAGAAGGTTAATAAAGAATAGTCTTCCATTCTTTAGATTATTATTTATAATCAAATTTTTAAATAAGTCGTTTTCTTCAGCAGTAACACCTAGAATAATTTTATTAGGTAGTGAACCGTCTGAGGTACTCAAAACCAATCCATTAATTGGCACTATACCGTCAGTGAAGGATTTAAGACTAAAACCAAATGGTTTAGGAAGTCTGTATTCCTTGTTATTTGAAACATTTCCGGAAAACGAAGAATTAGATTTTGTATCCGAAGAAACTATTCCGGAAACAGATATCACATTGTTAAGTATATCAATGGATTCTGTAACATAGGTGACGCGACTTAAAGATGGTTTAGCTTCAATACTCGTATCAATTAGATCATTAACGATATTAGTTTGGACTGCTGAAACTCCATATTGCATTCCATCATAAAAATTATTTATTATCTTTATCTTTTGTGATGATAACATAGAATATCCAGATTCGGCACTTTTCAATAGTGGAGTTCCATCAACCAAATCAAAAACATCATCAAAATAATCAGGCTGAGAATAAGTGTCTACGACCTGATCTTCGTCATTTGCTGTCTGTTGAGTGAGGTAGCTATAAGCTTTGCCTTGATACAACATAATATTGAAAGTAGCCACATTAAGTTCGTTACTTTCAGTTCCTGTTGCAGGGTTAGAAAGTACTATAACTTTAGTATAAGAGCTCTCTGAATTTCCCGCAGCATCAGGATCAACAGGCAATCTCAAATCATCAGACCCACAAAAATTATTATGCTGCGCATTATCTATTTGCGCCACCTGCCCATACAATATGGTATTCACATTGTTATCAGTGACAAACTGTACAAACATCTTATTACGACCATCACTACCAACCTGCGGATCTTTTTCAATAATCAGCGGCCAGCCATCAGTACCATACACTCTCGCAGCAAGGCTTTCTTCTGTTAAACCAAATTTTAAAGATTCCGGACTCCCTTCTGCAATAGCATAATTCCCATAAAAATTATAAGACCTAGTCCTGTCGCTCTGGATGTACAGGTATACATTATTCTTTGTAAAAAACTTTGAAACTACGTCGCTGTAAATGTCATTTCCTTTTTTATCAACCATTACGCCACCAGAGTAGGTCTGAACAATGCCGCCCTCCATACTATGGAAACCATAATATGCAGCTGCATCAAGAAACTGAAAAATTTGCTCGCGTTTTCTCTTTTGCTGAAAAACATCAGAGATACCCGAAACATCGATCAGGGATTCCTTCGCTCTGCCATAGGCTAAATCAAAGACAAACTCATCACTGCCATCTGGTAAGACATAATCACCATAACTAAGTACGATGTCAATACCACATTCGCCGGCTTTAAAATTGCCCAGGGTTGCCCCCATGTCAATTAACGGAAGTTCAAATGCCGTTTCACCTGTTTCAATAAATTCACCTGCACTGTCAACATAAATGGATTGCTTAAAAAAGAAATCACTGATTTTCAGATTATCAGGCTGATTAGCTGGATCAAAACCAATGTATTTGGCCATGAAGTCCGGCACTTCCTCTTGAGGATTTGTTTTAGTATGGAAAGCAGTGAAATTGGCGTTAATCTTATTGATAAAATCTGAAGTACTACTTGTTGCAGCCAGCACTTTTTCACCATCAAAAAAACTGGACTTCGTAATTCCACGATAAATGAAATACTTGATATTTAAACCCGATATCGGCTGTATGTAAGGCCTGATGATCAGATTTACAGTATCATTACTTCCCGTTTGAGGCTGGATGAGCACAACACCTTTACAAACAGCAAAGGCTTTTGCACCGGCCGACGTAAATTTAGAGGTGAGTCTGAATTTATCGCTGGCAGAAGGGGATGATACAGGGCCGAAAGCCTGTGCATCATTTTGTTCAATAGATGCCGGGGCTGTAAAAAAACAGGACCTGGGCTTATACTTTGACATGTAGTTATTAGAATCGGTCGCCATATATTTGTTTATACATTTATTAAATCCTACAATTTTTATTCGTTTACAGGTATCGGGTAATGAGCAATCCTATCATAATCTTTTTGATGGATTACAAAAATCATGGGCAGTCTTCTCCCCCTACGCATATGAAGCACATCAATACCTGCTTAATCTTTTGTATTAGAAATCAGTGGTAATAGTCACCTTGTCATTCGGAACATTGTAAACGAACCTGATGATGTTGGTCAGGTCACTTTCTGCATAACTGCCATTTGCACCTCCCACAACGGTGCCCCTGTACGGGGTTAACTCCTGTACATTCTTGCCATTCGTTACACTAGGCATATATGAACCCGGACTTCCGTTAAGCACCATTTGAGCTTCATTACTTCTCAATGAAAAGCCACCATTTAATGAACCACTGCCTACGCCACGTCCTTTGATATACATCACAAAATCTGTAGTTCCGGGGTTCTGGGCAACCATTTTAGCCAGGTTAAACATAAACCTCCAGGATGTAGTTG
>Ga0247815_10000934_pt1 | contig 22643 bp, 17 predicted proteins | sample UWRJL194509B1_FD_181014 | JGI IMG/M metagenome (GOLD analysis project Ga0247815, IMG submission 181014) | Plant litter microbial communities from Arlington Agricultural Research Station in Wisconsin, United States - UWRJ-L194-509B-1 | ecosystem: Environmental > Terrestrial > Plant litter >...
ATGTCCGTCACAAAGCCGAACTCATACTCACGGTTTGCCAGCTCATCCAGCATCATATCATCTTTTTCCATCATTATTCAAATTAAGGCTTATTACATCCTTGGATACAGGTATTGAATAAGCACCAACAAAGATAAGTAACAGCTATAATAAACCAAGGAATTACTTTGTTTATTACCATCTAATTACAAAAAAGGAAAGTTTAATTTAACATTCAGAGAAAATTAAAACGATTATGCAAAACTGCATTTGCACTTTCACATCCCACACCATAGCTTTACAGCAATTTCAAACACCTCCAAATGAATATTAAAACTAAACCTTACCGCCGCGTCGTGTTCAATACACTGCTTATGATCGGCGCCGCAAGTACTTTCCCGGCAGTTTCCCAGGAGAAAAAAGCAGACCCGTTGATGGATATTTACCGCTCCACAGCCCCAAAAATTAACGACCTGATACATACCAAACTGGACGTTAAATTTGACTATAAAAAAAGGTATATGTATGGCAAGGAATGGGTAACGATTAAGCCGCATTTTTATCCTACGGATTCACTTAGACTGGACGCCCAGGGAATGGATATCAAGTCGTTAAGCCTGGTGAAAAATGGCAAAAACATCCCGCTTAAGTACACTTATGATGGACTTTCCCTGGTGATAAAATTAGACAAAGAATACAAAAATACCGAGAACTACACAGTATATATTGACTACACCGCCAAACCTAATGAATTGAAGGTAAAAGGCAGTGCGGCGATAACTGATGCAAAGGGCCTCTACTTCATTAATCCTGACAGCACAGAAAATGACAAACCTGTACAGATCTGGACACAGGGTGAATTGCAAAGTTCATCTGCGTGGTTCCCTACCATTGACAGGCCCAATCAAAAAACTACTGACGAGATCAGCATGACTGTGCCGGCGAAGTACGTTACGCTTTCTAACGGCCGTCTTGCTGCGCAGAAGAAAAATACTGACGGCACGCGGACAGATACCTGGAAGATGGAACTCCCGCATTCGCCTTACCTGTTTATGATGGCAGTAGGAAACTTTAAAATCTACAAAGACAAGTGGCGCGATAAGGAAGTAAGCTATTACCTGGAACCTAAATATGCACCGTATGCAAAGGAAATATTCGGCTTTACGCCTGAGGTGATGGAATTCTACTCAAAAATACTGGGAGTTGATTATCCATGGAACAAATATGCACAGATTGTTGTACGTGACTATGTAAGTGGCGCGATGGAAAACACTACGGCTACCCTGCATGGCTCTTATGTACAAGGAACTGCACGAGAGCTTGCAGACAGGTACTATGATGCTGGCAGAAGTACAATCGTACATGAGCTTTTCCACCAGTGGTTTGGTGATTATGTTACTGCAGAAAGCTGGAGCAACATTACCGTAAACGAGTCTTTTGCCGATTTCAGTGAAACCCTTTGGGCAGAACACAAATATGGACAGGACAGTGGTGATGAACACAACAATGAGGCATTATTAAGCTACCTTAGAAATCCGGAGAATGCGAAAAAAGACCTGGTACGTTTCCATTATCATGATCAGCAGGATGTTTTTGATGCAGTATCTTACCAGAAAGGTGGACGTATATTAAATATGCTGCGCCATTATATTGGCGCCCCGGCCTTCTTTAAAGGACTTAACATTTACTTGAAAACCAATGCCTTTAAAAACGGTGAAGCTCAGCAGTTGCGCCTGGCAATGGAAGAAGCCAGCGGCAAAGACCTTAACTGGTTCTGGAACCAGTGGTATTACGGCGCAGGACATCCATTGTTGGACATCAGCTATAAATGGGACAGCCAATCAAAAACACAGACAGTATACATCAAACAAACGCAGGAAGGAAAAGCGTTTAAGTTGCCAATGGCAGTGGACATTTATAGCGCCGGCAAAAAAGAACGCAGACAGATCTGGATGGACGATAAATCTGATACCCTGACTTTCAAATTAACAGCTCAGCCAGACCTGGTTAACGTGGATGCAGAAAAGATTATCCTGACCCAAAAAACGGATCATAAGTCGATGGAAGAATATTTGTTCCAGTACAACCATGCGCCACTTTATATGGACAGACTGGAAGCAATTGATGCCGCAACAGCAAAACAAACTGATGCCTCTGCCCAGAAAATACTTACCTCCGCATTACAGGACAAATATTATGGCCTGAGATTGAAAACGATCAATGCTATCGACCCTGCAAACACAGCATTTGCTGAAGGATTATTACCAACGCTACTTAAACTGGCCAAAACAGACGATAATAATTTGGTGAAAGCCGCCGCAATTGCAACTATTGGAAATTCTAAAGGTGCAGAACAGCAAACTACATTATACCAGGACGGACTTAAAAACCAATCTTACGCTGTAGCAGGAGCCTCCCTCAATGCGATTTCGGGTTTGAAACCTGAAGAAGCACTGGCGTTTGCCAAGTCATCTGAGAAAGATAGTCAGGGTGAACTGACCAATGCAATTGTTACCGTTTATTCAAAAAACGGTACCGATACAGAATGGCCATATGTATATAACAAATTAATGGCGGCAGACCCTCAAACAAAATTTGACATGTTACGCGATTTTATTTATATGACTGCACGTGTTCAAAACCCGATATTTGCCCAGCAGGGGATCAGCGCGATCCGCGATATGGCGATCAAATATAAACCAAACGGTTTTGCCCCTCAGTTGATTGAGGTGATCAACCAGATTAAACAACAACGCCAAAAGCTAAATGATACTGCATCGGTAAAATTGGCTGAAGAAGCAGTGAAACAAGTGAACGAAACAAAATAGGTCGACACTGTTTGATCTTATACGATAGAGCGGGCTACATTGATTGCAGCCCGCTTTTTTCGTTAATATCTACATATATTAAAGCACCTGTTCGCCAAAAAGGCAAACTATCTTTGCAGCAGGGTCTTTACAAAAACCGGGATGTACCCTTGATGTTTGTATAACCGTGCTTCGCATAGCTGTAAGCCATCGAAATCTTGATGGAAGGTCTAACTGACCAATAGGGCCACTACCGTTTTCACCAGCACAAATACTTTCCAAACTATGCAGATGGGCTTTTATTTCATCTATATCTAATTCCTTATAAAAGGCCTTTAAACGTTTCTCATCAATTGAACAAACCGTTTTCAGGTACTTTTGTCGCGCACAATACAGGATCACCCCAACATTCATAAATTCCTCGCGTTCTACCCTTGGTACCACGCGGATCACGGCATACTCAAATAAGTGCAGTCCTTGCATGTTGTGCTTCTTTTACAAAAATTTCAGAATGGGCAACCCGGGTTTCCAGGAACTGCGCATACGCCTGCCGGTGTTCAGCTGGCGAACTAAAGGGGGAATCGGCCGATAGCCAGTCTTCCGGTACCAGTGCAACTATCGCCTGAATCAATTCTTTGGTCAATAACCTACTGAAGCTCTCATTAACCTCTTCCAACTGTGAAGCCCTGGGCAGCAACACATGATCTTTGATCAGAGCAAAGGGACGTTTGGCTTGTTCTTCCCAATTTTGCCACGAATGATGGAAATAAAGCGAAGCGCCATGGTCAATCAGCCACAATTCCTTATGCCAGATCAGCATATTTGTATTCCGTGGTGTACGGTCCATATTCATCAGCAAGCAATCCAGCCATACAATTTGAGAGGCTAGCAGAGGGTCTGTTTCTGTTACATTTGGATCAAAAGTGATGGCTCGCGACAGATAATGTAAGGCGAGGTTCAAACCAATACTGGCTTTAAGCAAATCCTGTATTTCTTCATCGGGCTCCGTCCGGCCGAAGGCCTCATCTAAATTAGCAAACACAATTTCAGGTACTTTAAAACCTAGCGCACGGGCAATTTCGCCGCCGATAATTTCAGCAATCAGGGCTTTCAGCCCCTGTCCCGCCCCCCGGAATTTAAGTACATATAGAAAATCATCGTCCGCCTCAGCAATCGCCGGCATCGATCCACCTTCCCGTAGGGGGGTCACATAGCGTGTTACCTGAACGGTTCGCAATTGAAGTTCGTTGGTATATATCATAAAACACAATAATTCAGAAACCAATTGTAGGCTTCGGGTCAAATATAATCTAAATAATTTTGTTAAATTGATTCGTACAAATTGTCGTGACTGCTTAGTAAGCCAGTAAAAATTTAATCTATGTTCACAATCAACCCTGCAAAAATAGAAGAGACGTCACAATTACAGTCCCTGATAGAAAAATCGGTGAAGGGCCTCAGTATTAACTATTACACCGAACAACAAATAGAAAGTGCCCTTATCCACGTATTTGGCGTAGACAGCCAGTTAATTATAGACCAGACCTATTACATCGTGAGGGATGCCGATAAAATTGCCGGGTGCGGCGGCTGGAGCAAAAGGAAAACGCTGTTTGGAGGCGACCAAACAAAGGGACGCGAAGATCCGCTATTAAACCCGCTAACCGATGCGGCAAGGATCAGGGCATTTTTTGTACATCCGGACTGGGCAAGAAAGGGCGTAGGTACAGCATTGCTTAATTTCTGCACAGATGGCGCAGCCGCAGCAGGCTTTCATCAGCTGCAACTTGCCGCTACCTTACCAGGCGTACCTTTTTATTCGCGCTTAGGCTTCAGTATAATAGAAAACAAGGAAATAGTATTGGCAGATGGAGAAACACTGCCGCTTGCCGTTATGTACAAAGCGATATAAACAAAACGGCCATCCCCCAATCAGGACGGCCGTTTTGTTGTCGATTAGCTAATTATTACAAGTATTAGAATTTCACATTCAGACTGGCCACAAAGGTAGTTCCAAGCTGACTGAACTGGGAACCGTCATATGTAGTTGTAGAATATCTTCCGTTGAAAGTCAACAGATTGGTATAATTAAAAACCGCTGCCGCGTCATTCAGCTCTGCATCCCCCGCTGCATTGAGGGATTTAAACTTCCATTTAGGCAATACATTGAAAATGTTCTGTGCATTTGCTGAGAACGTTACATTTTTGAAAAGCGTAATCGTTCCGCCTAGATCAGTCAACACCTTAGTGGTGAATTTTGTATCCAGATTTTCGCTAAGCCCCAACTGATGAAATGTAGTCGGCCCTACTACTGTGTTATTCAGGTTAAGTGAGACTTTTCCAATTCTATAATCGCCACCAAAAATCACTTTGTATTTAGGTCTTGAAGACAACAATAGCGCAAGCTGTGTTTGATCTACTACGGTTTGTCCCGCAGCTGCAATCAGGGGAGGGTTTTTAATTTCCAGCGCTTTGTTCTGCATTGTATAGTTGGCCGCAAGGTTAAGGCCCAACTGACCTCTGCCGATCTGGATATTCCTGTAATTGGTAACAAAATCAAGTCCCTGGGTACGGGTATCAATACCATTAACGAAGAAACTCACTGCAACAATACCATTATCATTTAACACCTGATCCAATCCTGGAGCTGTGGGATCATCTGTGTGCGTAATTTCAGAACTTAATACAATTCTGTTTTTAACCCTAATGCTATAATAATCAAAGGTGATGCTGAAGTTGTCAACCGGGCTTAATCCCAAGCCAGCAGTGTAGTTCAGAGATTTTTCCGCCTTTAATTTTGGCACTCCCAATAATCTCGACTGAGGACTATTGTTGTTTACCAGTCCCTTGGTCTGGATACCTTCACCCGGAACAAAACTTGCCTGGGCAATCTGCAGGTTAATCTGTTGCAATGAAGGTGCCCTAAAACCGGTAGACAACGATCCGCGCAACGTCAGTTTATCGTTCATCATTTTATATCTGGTACTAGCTTTCCAAACAAAAGCATTTCCAAAATCACTGTACCGTTCAACCCTTGCAGTACCATTAATTAAAAACTGTTTGGTAATGTCGTAACTCACATCAGCATAACCACCAATATTGTATCTTGTGGCAGTCAATGCATTGTTAGCCCCATAACCCGGGAAAGAATCGGCCCCACCAGATACATAAGAAGCGGTATCTCCGGCGATGATTGTAAAATTTTCTTGTCTGAATTCAGACCCAAATGCTACATTCAGTTTGTCTCCCACCGCCTTTGATATATCAATGTTGCCAATATTATTGGTAAAATCAAAGCCTCCGGGTTTAAAGCTAATAGGGCTAGATGCCCCAAGAGCCCTGTTGAGTGTATTATTAACCGTATACAACTGGTGATTTCCACCAGTTGTAAAACTCACATCAGTTTTCCATCCGTTACTGGTAGAACGGAAACCTGCAGTGGCATTGTAATCTTTCAGGTCACCTTCAAATGTAGGACCATAGCCAAGATAAGGTGTACCTGCAGCATGTAGCAAACCATAATCAGTATCACGCCAGTAAGGGGTGCGGTAATTGGCAAAACTATTCACCTTTTTATAGATATACGCAGCATTATAATAAAACTCTGTGCTCTCACTAATTGGTATGGCACCATTTACAAGGAACTTTGCAGAGGAATTTTCTGGCGAAGCGTTTATATTTTTGGCATCTGGGTATGCAGACAAAAATGCATTTACTGTACTGATTGGCACTCCAAAGCCAAGGCTTGCATCAGCTTCCGCTGCGGCATCAACCTTGCCAGGCCTGTTGGCCATATTGGTATGCTGCATATCGATAGTATAGTTAACATATCCTTTGCTACCAAAGTTAGCACCATTATTTACACTGAAACCCACCATTTCACCATCACCTTTGTGCGTAATACCTGAATTAAGTGTTACAGAACCATATTCAAACCGGTCTTTTAAAATTATGTTCATTACCCCCGCAATTGCATCAGACCCATATTGGGCAGAGGCGCCATCGCGCAGAATTTCGACGCGCTTAATTGCGTCTGTTGGAATTGCAGAAATATCTGCTCCGCTTTCACCCCTACCAGGAGAAGTCTGGATGTAGGTCAATGCACTGGAATTCTTTCTTTTTCCATTGATCAGGATTAAGGTACGACTCGGCCCCATATTTCTTATTTCATAGGGATCCAGCAATGAGGTGGCGTCATTTACGGGAGTATTCACCGTATTGAACGACGGCACCTTGGATTGTAAGGCTTTATCAAAAGTGAGTTGTCCTGTACTTTTGAGATCTGCCGCCCCGATAATATCTATCGGCACCGGACTGTCTGTAAGTGTACGCTTTGACGCCCTGCTTCCTGTGGATACTACGACCTCATTCAATTGGTTTCCCGAATTGTCCAATTGAACATCAAGGGTCACTGGTGTACCTGTAAGCAAAACTGTTTTTGTCAGCTTTTCATACCCTACAATTGAGAAGGTTAAAATTTTAGATCCGTCCGGTAGAGTGAGACTGTATTCTCCGACCGAATTACTCACTGTACCTGGCCCCTTGGTAACCATAACTGAAACTCCTGGAAGCAAATTACCCTGGGCGTCAGTTATTTTACCTTTAACAATGGACTGAGCCATAGTTTTTGAAGATAAAACTGAGAATCCAAGTAAGATTAGGCAGGAAAAAATCATTTTTTGATAGATTTTCTTCATAATTTAGATTTTGTTTTTAGGTTAATTGGACAGTTAATAGTTAATCGACATTCAACTAACACAATTTAAGTATTTTAAAACAAAATCAAAGGACAATTGACCTTATTTATAAATTACAACAGTATTTATATTATATAAATACAGAAAAAGACAACTAAAAATCAATTTTTATCTTTTATGTCATCAATTATTTTCAACTACACTCGAATTATAGCCGAATATTTATTATTTTTTTTCATTAAATCCAGTTACACGCATATATCCTCTATATTTAACATAAAATAGAATATAAAAATCGCCAAACTGATAATTATTAAAGAAAATGGTATTATTTATGCAGATTTTAAACGTAAATAAATAAAAGCGTGAATTGGGAAGACATTCGTTTTAGGTAGATCCCACCATCATCAATGACATACTGGCAAATACAAAGAGGGCTGAAGCAAAAAAATGCTTCAGCCCTCTTTGTATTTGCCAGGAGATCTGTTTACTCCCTAATATCCTGCATTTTGAACAAAGTTAGGATTGCTCAGCTGATTATCAGGAATTGGAAATACCAGGTATTTAGGATCATCCACAGGTTTTTCCTGCCATGGGGTCAGGAATTTATTGAAACGGATTAAATCTTGTCTGCGTAGCCCTTCCCAAAAAAGCTCACGCCCACGTTCATCCAGCAGATTGTCCAATGTCAGGCTACCAAATGCACTCGCGCCTCTGGCAACGCGGATTGAATTCACAATAGGTAGCGCGGCCGCACCCAGGCCGGTTCTTAATTGGGCCTCTGCCTTCATTAACAAGACATCTGCATAACGAAAATATACCCAGTCATTTTCTGCAAGATTGGTTGCTGTATTTGCATAGTCAACAGGGTATTTCACTATTCTGATTCCCGCAACCTCAAGGTGGTTGGGATCACGTTCTATAATACTTACTTCAGGCGTAAAAATTAGGTTATTACCCCTTCTGTCCTTCAACAATGCACCATTCTGATCAAATTGCTGGCCTATTAAAAAACCGACTTTCAGGCCTGAAACATTGGTTACCCCAGCATATGAACCACCTCGTCGCGTATCTGCAGCTTCAAATTTTGCATAAAAATCAGAAAGCGTAGCAAACCCATTATACCCACTTGGGCTTTGATTATAATGCAACCCCGGAACCCAGATATCCTTTACTCCGCCCGCATCAGAACCACCAATATTCTGTGCAGTAAAAATATTCTCCCTGGAAAGCCGATCATTAGTTGGGGCGAAATTATCATAGTAGTTAGGAGTTAGTGCGTATTTACCTCCATTTATGATTTCATCACCAAGACTGATGACCTTGGCCATATCAGCTGCGTCAAAAGTTGGACTGGTCCGGTTGAGGAAAGCACCTTTGTTCAGGTAACATTTCATTAATAATACCTTTGCGGCATCTTTGTTAGCGTTATAAACCGGGCCGTCAGGCAGATCCGGAATAATAGCGGTTAGTTCCGCAATCAGGTAGGCCATTTGGTCAGTTGCATTTCTTATTTTTGAAGGTTGTGTTACGTCTTCACCAGGCTCACGGTAAGGGACCTGCCCCCAACCGTCCAGTATCGAAAACTGGGCAAAAGCACGTAGAAACCTTGCCTGAGCAGCCTGCCCTGGAGACGGATTAAACTGCAAAACATTAGTAGCTACATAACTTACGCTATTAAGATCCCGAAAGGTACTTGATATCCTTGAATGATCAGCAGCCCAGCGATGTAAATGCAATGCCCGCCATGCGCCGTTATCATCCCAGTCACCCGCCCTGGTAGGAACAATTGCCTCATCTGTAGGAAACTCCTGTAAAGACCACCAGCCCCACGGCCCCTGGTATGGGTTTCGCATCGCGGTATAACTTGCATTCAAAAGAGCGGTAACGTTCCCGGAACTAATGCCTTCATTACCGATCTGGCCATTTAAAGATTCATCCAGTTTTGTGCATCCCAACGAAGAGAACAGTAGTGCCGCACAAACTATTATATTTATATTTTTCATATCGTCTGTAATTAAATTAAAGGGAAAAATTAACACCAAAGTTGAATGTTCGAGCCGTTGGATAAGGAATATACTCTATACCAGCGGAAGGTACACCGTTTATCCCTTTGTCTACATTCACTTCCGGATCAAAGCCTTTGTACTTGGTGATCACAAATAGGTTCTGACCATTCACAAACAGGTTCAAAGCTTTAATGGATTTCCCTATATCCCCAATTGTATATCCAATCGTTGCATTTGCAAGTTTGATATAATTACCATTTTCAATGTACCTTGAAGATGCTGCAATAGGATTTGCAAGAGATTCCTGAATGGATGATTTTAACAGGTCAGATGCCACGTTCTTTTGTGTTCCCAGGTTAGAGATCGGCAGCACAGAGTTAGCGGTATTATTATAAATTTTCTGGCCAAATGAGCCATTGAAACTCGCATTTGCGGAGAATTTCTTGTATCTAAAGTCTGCATTGAACCCTAAGATGACTTTTGGATTTGGATTTCCAAGATAATAGTAGGTGAAACCATCATCGGTATATTTTGAAAAACCACTCTCATCTAACCCAGTATATTCACGGGTGACCATTGCAAATATCGGTAAACCCTCTTGAATTACTTCAAGTGTTACATCAGACAAACCCTGGCCACTCAGTGCACCTGTTTTGATCACCCCAATAATGTTTTTCACTTTGTTTCTGATAAAAGTTGCGTTACCGCCCAGCGTGAAAGACACATCTTCTTTACGGATAAGGTTTGCATTTAGCGTAAGTTCTACACCTTTATTGGAAATTTGTCCGGGAAGGTTGATCCAGGTTACAGTTACACCTGCGTTTGCAGGTACAAGAGGGATCTGTGGAAACAACAAATCTGTAGTAGTTTTACTGAAGAAATCTACCGATCCGGTAAGGGCGTTCTTAAAAAAACCGAAATCGGCACCAATGTTGGTCTGTTTGTCCGATTGCCATTTCAAGGTGCGATTTTCATTGTTTACACCAACCAATGCCTGCTGACCATTGGAATAGGTAATATTGTACCGCTGTTGAGCAGATCCGGACGGGAACTCCTGATTACCTGTTTTGCCCCAGCCGGCTCTCAGCTTTAGCTGATCCACCCAGGTGGCATCTTTCAGGAAGCTTTCATTTTTGATGTTCCACGCCGCTGCAAAAGAGGGAAAATAACCATATCTGTTGTCGGCCCCGAATTTAGTGGAACCATCAGCCCTGAATGTGGCGGTTAACAGGTACTTGTTATCATAGTTGAAGATCGCCCGAGCGAAGTAGGACTGCAGTTGGGCCTTTGGATCGTTATAAGAATTGTATGAGCGGTTAGCTGGTGCCGTTGCCTGCATCACATCGGTATAGTCGACAGCAATTTCCCCAAATCCCCTCGCAGTACTAGCCAAACCCTTATTAATATAATTGGTGTACTCATACCCTACTATCGCGTTCAGGTTCAGCTTGCTGGCCACCTCCTTGTTGAAGTTAAGGGTATTGGTAAACTGCTGGGTGATCAGCTCACTATTCGAGTAGCTGGCAAAACCTCCCAGAAAATCGCCATCTGCTACGATCCCCTGCAGATTCAAAAAGCTTCGTATTGAACCCCGTCTGATCCCGGTGCTATAATTAATACTTGCAAGCATCCGATATTCCAGCCATGGTGTGATTTTATAATACGGAGATACGCTTCCCAGAATGGTGGAAACTTTTGACCTGTCATTATAAGCCGCAGACATCACCAGTGGATTGATGGTAGTTGATCCCTTTTCAATAAATAAGGATCCATCGGGGTTATACATTGAACGGGTTGGGTTCCATGATAAAGCCTGACTGATTAAACTCCCTGTAAAACCCGCGTCAGTCGTAATGGGTGCTATTTGCTCGGTATATTGGTTACTGATCAGGCTTACATCCAGTCCAAGGTTTTTATTCTCCAGAAATTTAAAATTACCATTGAAAGACCCGCTATATTTTTTAAAATCAGTATTGATAATAATACCGCGTTGGTTTTGATAACCAAATGAGGCACGGAAGGTGCTTCTGTCGTTTCCGCCGCTGATACCTATGTTATAGTTTTGATTATAACCTGTTCGTGTAATGGCATCCATTGCATCAATATCCTCACCATAATCACCGGATGTTAATCCGTATTTGGTGAGTGCTGCCCGATATTCGTCACCGTTGAGGATATCGATTTGACGCGCCATGGTGCTCACACCTGCAGATGCACTTACATCAATTTTGGCAGCACCGCTCTGGCCTCTTTTGGTGGTGATCAAGACAACACCATATGCCGCTCGTGAACCATAAATTGCTGTCGCAGAAGCATCTTTTAGAATTTCCATCGTGGCAATATCTGACGGATTGATAAAATTGAGCGGGTTTCCGGTGGTAGAGGTTCCCAGAGCAGTAGTACCGACAGTGGTTGATCCTGCTGTAGGGCTAGGCCTTGCAGTTCTACCGTCAAGAGCGACACCGTCAACGATATATAACGGCTGACCAGTACCGGTCATAGCTGTATTTCCCCTGATTCTTACAGTAGTAGCACCTCCGGGCTGCCCGCTGTTGTTAATCATTTGCACACCGGCAACTTTACCCTGGATCAGCTGATCGGGAGAAATGAGTGGACCTTTGTTAAAATCCTTAGCTGAAATTGTTGCAGCCGCACCTGTGGCATCAGTCTTCTTCACAGATCCATATCCTACAACCGTAACAACATCAAGGTCGTTACCTGAACTGAAAGTGATATTAATAATTGTTCTGCCATTAATATCCACTGTCTGCGCCTTCAAACCTACATAACTGAAAGTAAGCGATTTAGTGCCTGCAGGAATAGCAATAACATATTTACCTGAAGCATCAGTGACAGCCTTAACAGTACTGCCACTAGCACTAATGGTAGCTCCGGGCAAGGGGGTATTATCACTATCTGTAACGGTACCACGCACAGCTGTTTGTGCAAATGCTGCAAGAGTAAGGAGATTGAAAAGAAGACAAAAAAAGATTATTTTTTGACATAGCAGAGAACACGGCCCGTGGTATACGAACCGCACGTGTGGTGTAAATTTGTTCATGATTTAATTTGGTTAGGTTAATAGTAAATACTCAAGCTGTCTGTTTTTTAAAATATTTGTTTTAATGATTGACTTAGTAATTGAGTTTTTCACGGCATTATAGTATTACTGCCGGGGCCGGCCGGGGAGACCGGGCAATGGAATTTTGTTTTTCATACAGTTGAATTTGGCTGACAATGGTTTTCAAATGAAATATTCGTTCGCTATTAATAATATATATACAAATAACAACTCATCTCTATATAAATATACGCAACTAATTATCACAGTGTATCCTGAATTATAAAAAAATAATTTTATACCTTGGAATTCATTATGAGCAAAGATTCAATCAAGCCCGGCATTATATGTTTTGGAGAAATCCTTTGGGACAACCTGCCTTCCGGGAGAAAACCAGGCGGCGCACCAATGAACGTTGCCTATCACCTAAATCGTGTTGGTGCAAATAGCCAGCTGATCAGCCGTGTAGGTGACGATAACTCAGGCCGCGAATTGCGGGCATTTTCCTCGCTTATTGGCCTTAGCCAAACATTTCTACAAACTGATACAGTTTATCCTACTGGTGAGGTAATGGCGACAGTAAAGGAAAATCACGAGGTTGTGTACGATATACGTCTTAACGCTGCCTGGGATTACATTACCTGGGATCCTGAATTTCTTCGGATTGCCACAGAGGCGGATGCGTTTGTGTTTGGTAGTCTGGCCGCTAGAAATGGAAAATCAAGGGAAACGCTGCTAAACCTATTGGAAACAGCCAGGTATAAAGTATTTGATATCAACCTGCGTGCACCCCACTATGATAAGGAAGTGCTTCAACTCCTGCTCCCAAAGGCAAACCTCCTCAAAATTAATAGCGACGAACTGACTTTGCTAACAGACTGGTTTTATAAAAACGGAGCACCAGAAAGTGACAGTATTAGTTTTCTGCAGCAAAGCTTTGGTATAAATGAGGTAATTATTACCAAGGGGGCAGACGGGGCAAGTTTTTATCAGGGCGAGACAGCTTACCAAGGTGCCGCATTTCAGGTAAAGGTTGCAGATACTGTTGGAGCAGGAGATTCCTTCCTGGCTGCTTTTTTGTACCAAAAGCTAAAGGGGACGCCAATTCCCGAAACGCTTAATTACGCTCTGGGCATGGGCGGTTTTATTGCGAGTCAGCAAGGTGCCTGTCCCCCATATACAAGTGCTGACCTAGCCAAGTTTATTGCAAAACATTCGAAGTAAAAAGGCAAAACCGTCGCAGGGATATTGCTTACAATTAGCATATCCAATGATTCAGCTAAACAACTTAAAATAAAAGACGATTAAATGCTTATCTCAATTTACCGGAAAAGTCTTATCTTGATCTTAAAAACCAGTATAAATTAAATCAATTAAACATGCAATTAAACAAAGTAATCATTACCTCGGCATGCCTCGCAGCATTGGCTATCAGCAACGTGAACGCGCAGGCTAAACACGAGGATACAGAATTTTATACGCCTGTACCAGCAAAAGTAACCGCAGGAAAAACTAACAGCGAAGCGCCATCTGATGCAGTTGTGCTTTTCGACGGAAAAAACCTTGATAAATGGGTTATGGCTGATGACAGAAAACAAGCTGCTAAATGGATTGTATCCAGTGGCATTTTAACCGTCGACAAAAAAACCGGCAATATTGAAACAAAACAAGCCTTCGGCAACTATCAGCTGCACATTGAATGGCGTGTACCTCAAAATATTACAGGATCAGGGCAGCTAAGAGGCAACAGCGGACTATTTCTCGCTTCCCTTGGCAAAGGAGATCTGGGATATGAACTTCAGGTACTGGACAATTACGACAATAAAACCTATACCAACGGTATGGCAGGCAGTATTTACAAACAAACTACACCTCTCGTAAACCCGTCCAAAAAAGCAGGAGAATGGCAAAGTTATGATGTGATCTGGACTGCTCCTACCTTTAATACCGACAGTACTGTAAAAACCCCTGCAAAAGTAACGGTACTATTCAATGGCGTGCTCGTACAGAACAACTTCGAACTTAAAGGCCCAACACAATATGTTGGCGCGCCGGCGTACCGTCAGGCGCATGGACCATCACCTATTAAACTGCAGGCACACGGCGATAAAAGCGAACCTGTAAGTTTCCGCAACATCTGGATCAGGGAACTTTAAGTGCATTTTAGCGAAAGGTATAGCGGTTACGGATAATCCCAGATATCTTAAAAAAAATGGTACTGCATTTTCAATACCTTCGATTGCGTTTCAGCAATGGCAGCATTGAAAATACAGCACCAGTTTTTTAAATTTGTAAGCCCACTTATGCTTCAACCGTATAATTCAGATTGTATATTTCCATCTTGCCCTGTGGCATAAATATCGCTAGGTAGCTACATGTATTTTTATTGATTTTTAATGGCGAATTCAATAAAAGCGCATGCGCTTGTACATTGTCAAAAAAGCCGGTAAAACAAGGACCAGGCAGAAAAATAAGATAAGATTGTGTAGTTATATGCGCTGCATTGATTGTCCTTTGCTGACTGGCCAGCTTTAGTATATATTGATTTCCCATATACCCGGCTGACCATTTAAAATTTTAATACGTAGGTAGCGGGCCAATCCGGGTTTTGCCGCAACCTGCGGAGAGCGGATTGCCCCCTCCCTTTGTATTGTACATGTATCCCATTTTTTTCCATCCATAGATTTCTCCAGCACCCATGTTTGTCCAGCTGTCGGCAATACGAAAAACACTTCACATTCTTTCAGCTTCCTGGGTTTTCCCATATCAAGACTTATCCAGGGTTCTGCATCAGAGGGGGCGGCCATCCACCTGCTGCCATTATCATTGTCTACAGCATTTTGCGGGGCATAACTTACAGTGCGCCGTACTGTCCTTGACGGTAATTCGGGATGCAATGTTTTATAGTCCTCATCCGCTGCTATTTTACCTTCAACAACTTTTGAAGGGCGAAAACTGGAGGCTGTTACCAGCGCAGAAGCTGCAATATTGAGCCTTTTATTTTTGCTGGCGAGATAACCAACCCCTTTCTTATTCAGGGAAAGCGGCACAATTGTACCATCGGCATTAAATTCCATACGATTTACAAAAATCTGCCTTGTGGTCCCTCCCTCGCCATATTCCAGATATACGAAATACCAGTCGTCAGTGCCAGGCATATTAAATATATTCCCATGTCCAGGGCCCCACACATGTTGCATAGTGTCTGAATAGATAAAGATATTTTTGCCAGATGGTTCTTCAAAGGGGCCGAGCGGACCAGTTTTACTGATCATATATCCGTTGCTATAACTAGCGTGACCAGATAAAGTATAAAAGTAATAGTACAACCCTTTTCGCTTAAAAAGACCAGGACCTTCCGAATAACCTTTGAACTTAGTGGGAATATCAATGGTTTTTCCCTGGATCGTCAACCAATCGCTGCTTAACGCAGCTGCTTTCCGCCTTCTCCAGTATATAAATGCCTTGCCATTTTCCTCTACAAAAGGTTCCCCATCAATGTCATCTATCAGCGGTTTTGTCTCATCAGTTGCATCATAATCTGCACCAAAGTGCAGGCCTTTTCCATTCGTAAAGCTGAAAGGCCCTTGGGGCCTGTCGGCTGTCATAGCGTACACGCCCATCTTATCATCAGGTTTTACGATCGTGATGTACATGTAATATTTTTTATTCTTACGGATTACCTTTCCAGGCGCCCAATATCTGAAATAACCCGATTTCTCTTTACCTTCTTTATTCAGATAAGTATACCTCCTATTCCAATCGATACCTGTTTCAAGCAACCCTTCGAAATGCCAGTTTACAAAGTCGTGCGACTTCCAAACAACCGGAGGGCCCATTTTGTCCAATCCCTGATCAATATCTGTCGTGGCATATAAATAAAATTCCCCGTCAAAACTGACAATAGACGGATCCGCGAGATGATCAGCAACAATTGGATTAAAGTTAATCTTAGCAGGTATTTTGCTTTGTGCTGCAGCAGACGAAAACTGCCATAGGATGAGGATTAAAATTGATACTATTTTATTATACATAACTGATTGTCTAATCGCATACAAAAGGCATTAGGGTTTTACATGCTAAGTTTAGGGCAATAACAAAGCCCTAAATATAATTAGAAAACTAGTATGCCACTGTCATTAATCAGGGTTTAAGTGAAAACAAAGAAGATAAAAATACTGAACGACAAACTGAGGTGCCGATCGCATTGCTACACTTGTATTGAACGGTATGATTAAAAAAGCCGCATTCGAATCAAATGCGGCTTTGTAAAAGACTATAAATATAAAATTATACCTTTTTCGGAGGAAGATCAAAAGCAATGGCTTCATGCTCAAAATGGCCTTTATGTGCACCATCGCAGAACGGTTTATTTTGCGAAAGCCCGCAACGGCAGATACTAAGGACTGTCCTGCCCTGTAATCCATAAGCGTCTCCGTTTTTATCAACGATTTCGAAATCGCCTTCTATCTTTAAGGAGCCGTTATTATTAATGGTTAGTTTTGTTTTCGACATTATATTTTGTTTGGCACAAAACTAAAATAATCGTTTTAATGCCCCGAATATGATTTCAATTTAGAAACATTCCGCGCGAGGAGGGGAAACTGCAGGACAGTGACGCCAAAATTAGTGTACAAAAAAGGAGCCTCTTTTGGAAACTCCCTTTTGCCTTTCTCGGTTATTTTTTTGAAAGATCGCCTTAGATATGTTGATAGCAAGAGATTATAGAATAAATAATCTTGGATTAATTTTTTTCTGCATGCCAACCGGCAAGTTTCTTTTTAATGAATCAGTATTCTTAAACGATGTTGCACTAAGATCGTCCTGACTTTGTAATTGATCTCCGATAAATGAGGTTTCCTGTTGAAATTTGTCGCTGTTACTTTGAATTTTGATCTGATCTTTCATATACGTGAAGTTTTTTCAATATTAAAAACACGCCTCAGTCTTAAAAGTTTTTAAAGCAAATAAAATATTTTAATAAATCAATTTAGCATGACAATCGGCTAAAAATATATTTTTGCCACCTCTGATTTTAAAGAACTTTCATTAATTTTAGGGGCTGATGGATGAAGAGAAAAAATACTCAAAAAAGGAAAATATCGTCAGGTGGATCAAAAGGGTCGGCTTCTGGGGATTTTTATTCTTCCTTGTCAAAGGCTTGATCTGGCTTGCCCTTGGTTATTGGGTGATCAAATAATAATCCGCAAACAATCTTAAGGTTCAGGCGTTAATGCCAAAAAATAAGCATATGAAAGATCAGGTTCCAGTACAGCACACCGGCAGTCAGATAGATACTTCGGCACAGGCTGAATTCTCATCAGCGGAAGAGGCAGCAGCTTTTTATTCAATTGCAAAGAACAGGCTGCTCAATGCCTACAAATGGGCAGAGATATGTAAGGTACCATTGTCTGTCTTCGCCCTTACCGACAGCCAGGGTAATATTGTTGAACGGCCGGCTGAAGAAGGTGACTACTTAAGAATTGACATTCCGGGGCCTGGTACACATTCAGGTGATGGGTTCGACTGGGTGAGAGTTGAAAAAATAACCGAAGAGTTTGCTGAAAGTTCAGCTACAACGAGTATGCAGGTAAGACCATCTGCAAACCCAGCCAGTGAAGATACATCCACTGCGCATTTCTATACAGCGATGGCTACATCAACATTTCAGGTAAAAAGAATAGGTACGATTGTATCTGCTGAAGAACATGGCAGAAATGAGGTGCCCAATACAGACACCTCACATCTTGCAGACAATATACGGAACACCCTAGTGGGCTGGTCGGCCAAAATTGGCCTCTCCTATCCGCAGTGGAAAAGCCTTGTTAAAGGAATCGTTGAGATTCAAGCTCAATAATTAGCACTGTTTCACTGCATCCTCTTTTATATTTTCGAGTATTGCTTTTGTTTCTTCAAAACTGGTATGATGAAAGGCATGCATTCCCATTCTTTTGGCTGTTTCAACCTGAAAAATCCTGTCATCAAAATAATAACATTGCTGAGGCCTGGCCTGTGCTACGCCCAAAGCAAGGGTAAATATATTTGGGTCTGGTTTACGCATTTTTACGTCACAAGATGAAACAAAAGCATCGAAACACTCATGCAGTTTGAACTTTTTCACCCTGTATGTATTTAGTTCTTTGCCTTCGTTGTTGATGGAAATAATCCTGAAACCAGATTCTTTTTTCCATTCTTTTAGCCATTGCAATAAACCTGGTAATTCTACTGATCTTGAAAACACAAACTCCTTGAAATCTTCACGAGTAAATTCCCTTGGGTGATTAAAAACTACCGTATCCAAATACTCATCAAGCGTAATGTTCCCGATCTCAAAAATATTGAATACATAGTTATGCAAGGTATTCAGTTCATCGTAATTCAGGCCAAATTTTTCAGCCGCAAGTTTCCGGGAATCGTTGCCCCAGCCATTGGTAAGTAAAACGCCACCAATGTCAAAAAAAATGATTTTAGGTTCTGGATATTCCATATTAATTTATCTATAGGTTTTTATCTATTCGTAAACTTAGCCAATTGTCCCCACTTTATGCCATTAAATACCGGCAATATTACAGATCGTCACTATTTTGAAAAAATTCAGACAAAGCATAAAAAAAGCAGGCCATCCTTAAAGGACGGTCTGCTGATTAGAGAGCGCTAATGAATTAGTTAAAAATATACCTCACGCCAATTTGTGCCTGCCAGCGTGATATCTGGTCGGTATTTGGTTTGGTAGAAGAGGTTACCGGGATCAGGTTATTTTTGTCCAGATAAGGGAATGAATAGGTTGGTCTTCCTGTAGCAGCATCTAACCCTTTATAGGTTAAGACAGCAACAGAACCTGTATTAATTCCAGTATATGCATTCTGATACACACCCCAGTTACGGTTAAGGAAGTTACCTACATTGATCATGTTAAATTCTACACGGATTGTATTTCTTGTAGTCCTGCCTTTGCCAGATTTAACAAAGAAATCTTGTGTAATATTAAAATCGGCACGTTTGAAGTACGGCAAAATGACTGCATTTCTTTTACTGTATTCACCTCTGTGCTGGCTCAGGTATTTATCCTGGCTGATAAATGCATTCAACTGGTTCCAAAGCTGACCAGCGGTTCTGGTATCGCCCGGGATCGCAGCAGAAGTAGCCGTTGCAGGCGTAGCTGCAAAATCAGGCACAAGGATAATATCTCCCTGATTTTTAGGTATATACATCAGGTCATTGCTTGCACCATCATTGTTAATATCACCGATGCTGCCACCGCCGCCACCTGTAATATAAGATACAGCTCCATTGTTGGAGGCTTCAAAGAACAAGCCCACTGATGTTGCATAGTTTTTATGGTATTCTTTTCTATAAGCCAGGGAAGCTATAAATCGATTTGGCATTACATATGTACTGTTAGATAAAGTAGCTCCGTTTGGATTGCCTGCAACTGGTCTTCCACTCCAGATTGAACTGGCGGTTGAGCCACCGTCATTCACATCTTTAGATGCGGTACGTGTGTATGCAACGTTTGCATAAAAACCGCTCAGGAAGCTCTTCTGTAATTGCGCAGTAACAAAATAAGAATAACCCTTGTTAGTATTGGTCATATAGTACAGGCCAGTAATATTAGGATTGGTAGCACTCTGTGGCGATCCATTATTTAAAGTGGTGTTCCTGTTGTTATAGCGGATTTGACCTTCTACACCAGGTAAAGTGGTAAATGCATCTGAAAGCACAAGATTTTGGTGATAAACGGCATTGATATCTTTTGTGTAAGCACCTTCCAGGGTACCTATAATACCAAATGGCAATTGCTGATCAATAGCAATGTTAGTTCTCCAGATCTTAGGCATCTTCAGATTCGGGTCCGTTACGTCCAGTTCATAAGAAGTATTGGCCGCAACAGCACCTGTCGGACGGTTTGCATCTACATTAGGATTGTAAATCAAACGTGGGTCGTTGGGTGTACCTGTTTTGGTAACTGTTCCTGAACTGAACAGTGTGCCACCATTTGAAGCCTGGTTAGATATCCATACAAACGGAGTTAAACCTGCAAATAATCCAGATCCTCCACGGATCTGTGTGGTATGGTCTCCATTTACATCCCAGTTAAAACCAGCACGTGGAGAGATTTGTATTTTACTTTTCGGCAGTCTGGAAACATCTACCTTAACACCTTGCTGGAAAGTTAATGCAGCAGCATTAGGATTTGCTTCAAGGTCTGTTGGATAATAGTTATAATCAGCCCGTACACCATAAGTCAGCACGAAGTTATCTGTCACGCGGTATTTGTCCTGTGCATATAAACTAAAGTTATACGATTTAATCTCGGCCAATGGCAAGTCGCCACCTTTTGCAGAGTTACGGTAACTATAAGCAGCAGCAGGTAAACCATTGATAAAGTCAGATGCTGAATTATATGTATACAACCCATTGTATTGCGGTGCAAAACCATTTACGAAACTTTGTGATTGGTTACTTGTACCAAAAGTAAACTCATGTTTACCAGCAAAGACTGTTAAATCGTCTGATAACTGTCCAATATTAGATGATAACAAGTTACCGGCGGTATACAGTTCATAACCGAAACTAGTCATAGTTTGATTGGCCGCAGTAAGCACAGTTCCATTTGCGTCTGATGTTCCGTTACCTATATCCACCATTGGAATACTTTTATCTGATAAAGAAGAACGGTAATCGCGCAGCGCCGAATATCCAACAGTCAGTTTGTTGGAAATGGTGTTACTGATCTTGCTGTTCAGCTCTAACATTCCAATATTGAAATTATTGTTAATCTTGTAACCTGAACCAAAAAACGGCAGTGTGTTGATACTTGCAGCGCGTGAACTACCGTAACCGACATTATTGTTGGTAATCCCGGAATTGCTGGCTTGTAGTTCCCTGAAAGATTTCAGGTAAAAGTATTTAGCACTTAAAGTATTGTTTTTATTGATGTTCCAGTCTAGTTTTACAGTAATTTTGTCACTCTGTGTTTTATAAGAATAATTCTCATAAGCACCCGGGTCATATCCATAGTCTGTTATCAACTTGTTTTTGATACTTTCAAGCACCGAAGCCTGGGCCTGCGAAACTGTTGCTCCACTAACTCCAGGTCTGCCCGCTACAAATGTAGTAGCAGGGTTACTTACTCTTTCCTGCTCACCAGAAACGAAGAAAAATAATTTATTCTTGATAATTGGACCACCAATGCTCAAGCCTCTGGTATTGTAGTCAAAAGGTATTTCGGCAACTTCCGATACACCGGCTTTATATCCGGTTAAACCTGTACCTCTGCCATAATAATAAGCAGAACCTTTTATTTCATTTGTACCAGATTTGATAACAGTATTTACACCAGCACCTGTAAAGAAACCCTGACGTACATCATATGGGGCTAAATCTACCTGGATCTGATCAATTGCATCCAAGGAGATTGGCTGCGAGTTTGATTGTCCACCAAGTGTTCCTGACAAACCAAAAGAGTTGTTGAACAAAGCTCCGTCAACGGTAATATTGTTAAAAGTACTGCTTCTGCCACCAAAACTCATTGGACTGGTTGAACTTGCAGATGGCGTAAGTTTGGTAAAATCTGACAACGATCTATTGATCGTCGGTAGAGCATCTATTTGTGCCCGTGTAATTGTTTCTCTAGCGCCTGTGCGTGAAGAGTTGATTACCTTACCTTGTGAAGCGACTACATTTACCTGATTTAAATCCGTAGCACTGTCTTCCATTTTTGCATTAATAGCTTCATCCTGTCCTATTGATAAGGTAATGTTATCACGTACAAATGGATTAAAACCAACGTAACTAATTTTTAACGAGTAAGGCCCGCCAACCTTGACATTGATTAAGTTATAACGCCCGTTTGCACGCGTTATTGCCGAATAAACTGTTCCTGTAGGAACGTGGGTAAGTACCACAGTAGCTCCCGGTACCGGGGCTTTCCCATCGGTAACTACACCATTGATTGACGCAGTAGTTACGCCCTGGGCACGGGCAATACCCGTCCACAACGTAAAAACTAACGTTAACATTAAAAGTAATTGTTTTTTCATATGTATTTGACTTTTGTCTTTCAGTATTGAAAGATTCGCGAAAGTAA
>Ga0247815_10000935_pt1 | contig 22636 bp, 33 predicted proteins | sample UWRJL194509B1_FD_181014 | JGI IMG/M metagenome (GOLD analysis project Ga0247815, IMG submission 181014) | Plant litter microbial communities from Arlington Agricultural Research Station in Wisconsin, United States - UWRJ-L194-509B-1 | ecosystem: Environmental > Terrestrial > Plant litter >...
AAGCCAGCAGAAGCACCTGTTCGTAAACCCGGAGCAATAGATATAAATGAGATCGACAGACCAGCAATTACAGACGTTACGCTCGACCCTGATCTTGGGAAAGGCTCTATCGGGGCTAGGCAGCTTAACGGACAAGGTGCCGGGATTGGATCGATCCGTAGTCAGAAGCTACTTGATATCGTCCAGACTTCACGACAGAGAGTACGACAGCTAGGAGTATCTACAGATTGGAATGATGGGTATTCTAAGATCATTGCAAAGACCGGTCCTGTAGGCAAGGCTGTATCCCGATTTGCAGATGTAGTATCTAATAGTCCTATTGGTAGTGACTTTGGTCGTATGATGAATACAGGCTCTTCTGTAGCTCAAGCTGTTGCTTATGATTTGCTTGAGAATGCTTCTGGTATTATCCGTAACGGTAGATCGGCAGCGCGTATTCAAGAGCATTATCGTACCGGTATGGCTAATGACTTTATACCGTTTGATGAGAACTATCAGGCATGGGGCAAAGATGTACACAATGCTAGTTTCTGGCAGAGAGCTACAGATAACTCTATTAAGGATCAATTCCATGAAGATGTAGTTAGAGAGCTACAGTCTCGCTTCCACGACGGTCAGAGTATGCCGGGAGTGCATCCTAACATTAAAGCTGCTGCTGATGCAGTAGATAATGTGTTCAAGAAAGAAGTAGAGATATCTAAAGGTCGTCCTGGAGAGACAGCTATTAAGGGCGCAGATATGCTTACTGCTAAGTCTGGTTATATGCCTCAGAAATGGTCCGGTCTTAAGATTAGACGATTGATTGACGCAGGACGTAGTCGGGATGATCTAGTAGCTGCTGTGCAGGAAGAATATCAAAGACAGCATCCATCTATGGCAACTAAAGACGCTAAGATTTATGCTGATGCTACTATTCATAGAGCAGAGATTAACGACGCTAACATGAATGCTAGTGTCATTGGTATCTTGCAAGGGGATGGGAGACAGGAACTTGAGCAAGTGTTGCTTAGGCAAGGTATGGCACAGAAAGAAGTTGATGCCTTTATCGATCGTCTTACAGGCGCTATGGAAGAACGTGGTAAACCTTCTCATACTAAACAACGCCTTGATGTTGATATGCGTAATACTTCTTCTAATGGTATTCGCTTAATGGACCTGTTGGATACAGACCTTACAACTATGGTTCCTAATCGTATTCGTAAATCTGCTGGATTGGCTGCACTCGCCCGTAAGGGTATCGCTAGCCGTGCCGATTGGGAAGATATCAAAGCTGCTATTAAGCAGGAACAGATTGCTAACGGTAAGTCTGCATCTACTGGTCCTGGTATTGCTAATGCACTTAATGATGCTATCGACAAAGATAAGCATATCGATGATGAGTTCCTTGACGGTATCTACAGCTACTTTGCTGGCGGTCCTATCAATGGTGGTATTAGCCCTACATATTCTCGTATTAAGAAGCTCACCAATCTGGCCCTGCTTAATCAGCTTGGCCTCACACAGCTAGCTGAGTTTGGTGTTAATATTGCTTCGGTAGGTGTGCAGCAGTTCTTCCGTCATGCCTCTAATGAGATCAGAGATAGTATCAAGAAAGTTGATAGCCCTCTGGTGCAAGAGATGAGACATATGGGTATTTATCAGCCTGAGGAAAAGCTCTTTAGGGATGATATGATTCATGACTTTGAACGTTACAGTACACAGGGAGAATATACGAGACAGCTAGATAAGTTGCTTAATAAAGCTACCCGTGTTCAAGGATATACGTCTGGCTTCTTTGCTATGCGTAGAGCCCAGCAGCGTATTGCTGTAACATCTGCAGCCGATAAACTTGCTAGGCATCTAAGAGATGGAGGGCTTATCAGTGATGAGCGACTTCGTGATATGGGCTTTACGCCTAATGACTTGTCCAGCCTACAGAAGTATATTCAAAATGGTACTGTTCAGTTTGATAGTGATGGAAATCTTGTCAAACTTAATATTGCTAGTTGGGATCATATGGATGCTGATATCTTCTCAATGTCTCTCAATGCTAATACCAATATGTTAGTACAGAAGGCAATGGCTGGTGAGAGTTCTATGCTGTTCCACAAGGATGGTGTGGCTAGTCTGTTCTGGCATCTTAAGTCTTTCGGTATGCTTGCCCTCGAAAAGCAGGCATTGCGTCAGGCTAGGATCATGGACACAGAAGCTCTTATGACATTCGCATATGGGCTTGCTACTGCATCCGCAGCGTATGCTGTCAAGCAGACACTCAATGGTAAATCAGATGACCTATCATGGGGCAAGATTGCTCGTGGTGGCTTTGCTCAGTCTAATATGGCTGGCTGGATACCTATGTGGACTGATCCATTGGCTGGTATGCTTGGCATGGATAAGCTTAAGTTTGGTGGCTATGGTGGTCAGGGTGCAGGACAGGTTATTAGTTCTCCTGCTGCTTTTAGTACGCTTGATAGAATGGCTCGTATTCCAGGTGCTGTTATACACAGTGTGCTTAATGCTGGACCTAGCAATGCTGATATTAATGCTCTTACAGCTACTCCACTTGTTGGTAATGCTTTGGGTTTTTCTAATATCTTCAATGCTATGAAGCAAGATAATAAGGCAGAAGCTACTAATGCACATCGTTCTGCTAAAGCAGCAGAGGATAAACAGAAGGAGCAGAAAGTAGTCCCAGAAGCTCCTGCTACAGTGGCTATTAAGCCTTCTGATCTAGCTGAACCATTAGCTAAAGCACTCCAATAATGGTGTGGAGAGTATTGCTCTCCATGCCCTATATGGATAATCAAAGATTATAATAAGGAGTTTACATTGGCTTATTCAACAGTCACTATTCCTGGAGATGGCGTAACTACGCTGTTACCGGTTAACTTCGCTCTTGGGAGTATTTCTGTTAATGATATCACTTGCCGAGTAGGCGATGAGGTCGATGGCTCAGGTAATCCCACATACAGAACATTCCATTTTCAGTCAGCTAACCTTATCCAAGTAGATGGTCCGCCTGCTGCTGTAGGTAAGAACTATACATTTGTACGTACTGTAGATGCAGATGAGCTTATTGTAGATTGGGAAGATGGCGAACCTATTACTGGTGTTAATCTGAACACTGCACAGAAGCAGTCTATCATGCTAGCGCATGAGGCTCTCGATGCAGCAGACAGAGCAATGAAAGTACCAGTCGGGTATTCTGGATATGTAATGAATGCAGGTATTATTGGAGACTCTATTCTAGGGTATTACAATAATAAAGTAGATAGGATTGTAGGTTTTAAACCTTTTATGCCAAATAACAGTATCCTTGGATATGTTAATGGTACAATCGTAGATGTAATGACTATCCCTGATTTCACTACATACTATAACCTCACTATCGCTGCTAGGGATCAGGCTCAGAGTGCTGCTGCCAGTGCATATAACTATTACATCTCTGCATACAATGCTAGTGTTATAGCTGCTAACAGTGCAACTATTGCTGTTAATGCTAGAGACGAGGCTACTACACAAGCCGGCAGGGCTGCTATCCTTGTTAATGCTGCTAGTGCAGCTTGGGTAGGTTATGCGCCAGGTACGTTCTATGACTTAGGTAGGGCAGAAGATGACATTCAACTATTCGCGACTGATCTTGGTCGTGCCGAAGCAATATAAGTGAGGAAATATGGCAACTCAAATTAGTCAGCTAAAAGGTACGGCTGCTGTCCTTAATACCAAGACCTTTAATAATGGTGTAGTGGTAGTAGATGAGACAAACAAGAGCCTTAGGGTGCATGATGGTGCAACGCTTGGCGGTACTCTGCTTGCAAAGGCACAGTCGGCTAATGGTGCTACTATTATCTTCGAAGGTGATAGTATTACCCATCACTTGAATGCTGATATTGTAGCCAATGGATTTGCTTATCTCTTTAGCAACATGTCATGGGCTAGCTCTAAGAAGGCATTCTATAACTTCGCTCAAGGTGGTAATCAAGTATCTGATCTTGCTGGTCGTTATGCGTCTCTAGTATATCCTCATCGTCCTACTGTTAATGGTGGTGATGGTGGTCCTAAGTCGTACCTGTTCATTCTTATTGGCACAAACGACTTTAACTTCTATCAGAACTCGTGGGCTACATACCAGACAGCACTGCAGAACTATATTAACACAGCTAAAGCTGACGGCTTTACAGTTGTGCTTAGTACTATTCTCCCTACTACTGGAGAGTTTGCTACTGGTACTCGTTTGCGTTGGGAAACTGCTAACCAATATATTCGTTCGAATGGCTTTGGTGTTGCATACGTAGTAGATTATGCTAGTATTCTTAGGAATGCTAATGACCTTACTATGTTTGCCGATGGATTGCATCCTAACAATGCTGGTCATATGCTGCTGGCACTTTATCTTAATGCTTACATGACGGCCAATGGCTTGCCTGTATCTAATTATGATAATGATATTACAGCATCGCAATGGAAAGTTCTGGCTGTTAGGACTTTGGTTAATCAGGGTGTGTATCATCCTAATCTCGGTGACTACGATGAACTGCATATTAGCGGTCTACTGTACCCGCAGACTAACCTAAGTAAGATCAGTATGAATTTCTCTGGTACAGGCGGCGTTACAGTTCAAAATCTTGCATATCAGAAGACAAAGACTGTAAGTACTACGGCTACACCCACTGCTGGTACTGTAAGCGACGGTGTAATGCCTATTGCCGACGATGTAGGTTCTAACATTAACTTTGCTTGTGATTTCGATGTGTACATTAAGAACTGGCGGGCTGCTACATATACTAATGTGACCTTCCGGTCGTCATATGGTGCTGCTTCGGGTCGTCCTAAGATTGATGCTACATATCAAGTTCAACAGAACCTTTCTATGGATACGTTCCGTATTCTGGAAGTCCTGAATGGCACGTATACTGTACGTGGCCTGAGATACTAAGGAGACTATTATGCTAAGTTCCTTGATGGCAGGAGTAACAAGCTGGATTGTAGCTAGCTTCGCATTGTTTGGAACTTGGCGAAGTGATGTTATGTACTTCCTTGGTCTAGTTCTGGTTATAGCCAGACTATGCCAGGAAATACCTAAAGCAATTAAAGCAATAAAGGAGTGGGCAGCTAAATGAGTAAAAGCTCAGCAACTGAAACACTTATGGGGACACTTCACTCTAAGGTGGCGGCTGTTATGGTGCGCACCCTAGATGGAATTGAACTAGCACAAGCAGCATTTGAAGAAGCCCTTAAGGGTGACGATGCTCAAGCTGTGTTGGATGCACTAGGGGCTATGCCTCAAGTATCTCCTGCATTCTTGAGTGCTGCTACGAAGTTCCTCGCAGATAATAAGATTACATGTCAGACTGATGAAGACGAGAATATTGGTGGACTAGCCGAACGATTGGCTAAGAAGCGTGAAGATGCTCGTAAGAAGTCCGTAGGTAATATTATCCCATTTGCACAAGAGGGTTGACTTTATAGGGTAGTCCTGCGGGACTATCTTAGTAAACTCAGCTAGGAAAGGAAGAGTTTATATGAGAGGTAATGAAGAACTAAATGATGCACTAAGTAGATGGCATGATTTGGAACTCTTACAGGCTCACTATGCAGATTTCGATACATTCATGGTTGATGTTATCGAAGGCTTTATGCGATTTACTTGCACTGAAATCCAGTCGGATATTGGTAATTGGGTAGCATATGGTCCTCAGTACCGTATGGTACAGGCTCAGCGTGGGCAGGCTAAGACTACTATCACCGCTATTTATGCAGTGTGGCGCTGTATCCACGATCCAACGACTAGAGTACTTATCTTGTCGGCTGGTGGAGATATGGCAACTGAAATTGCTAACTGGATCATCCAGATTATTATGGGGATGCCGGAGCTAGAGTGCATGAGGCCAGACAGGGCCGCTGGCGACCGTTCGGGCGTTGACGCATTCGATATCCACCATTCTCTCAAAGGCCCTGAGAAGTCTCCCTCGATCGCTTGTATAGGCATCACGGCGAACATGCAGGGGAAACGCGCCGACGTTCTGATTGCGGACGATATCGAAAGCTCTAAGAATAGCCAAACTGCTACACAGCGTATTAGATTGCACCATTTGACACTAGACTTTAGTTCTATCTGCTCTAATGGTGATATCATTTGGCTAGGTACTCCGCAGTCTGTTGATAGTCTGTATAATACGCTTCCAGGACGCGGCACACAAATTCGTATCTGGCCGGGTAGATATCCTACCCTTAAAGAAGAACAAGATTACGAGGGTTTCCTAGCACCCTTGATCGCTGAGAGGCTCACTGCTAATCCTAACCTTAGGACTGGTGGTGGGCCGACTGGTGATCGAGGACAACCTACGGATCCTGTATTGCTAGGCGAAGCAGCCTTGCTTAAGAAAGAGACTGACCAAGGCCCTGCATACTTTAACCTACAGCATATGCTTAGTACGAAGTTGTCGGATCAGGATAGGTATCCTCTTAAGACTGGCTACATTAGATTTCTCAATTGGGACACTGCTCCTGATATTCTTGGTAAGCGTACTGCTCCTATGTCTTTGAGCTTTGTACGTACCGAAGAGAATGCTATCAAACTTCCCGATGGCTACCCTATCCGAGATAAGATGTATTCTGTACAGAAAGCCGAAGACTTCGGTGCTATGACAGACTTGCATATGTATATCGACCCAGGTGGTGGCGGACAGAATGGAGACGAAACAGCTTATGCCATTAGTGGCTTTATGGCTGGTCGTGTACATACATTCGCTGTTGGTGGTGTACCCGGAGGTATTGAAGATGAGAAACTGGCTCCGCTTGTTCAACTTGTTAAGAAGTGGCAAGTTAAAGCAATTTCTATTGAGCAGAACTTTGGTAACGGTGCATTGGCATCGGTACTTCGCCGACTACTTCTGCTGGAAAAGCTAGTAGCTGTTGGTGTAGAAGATGTATGGGAAAGCGGTCAGAAAGAACTCCGTATTATTGACATACTTGAACCTGTTCTAGGTGCTGGTAAACTAGTAATGCACCAGGAGATTATTACTACTGACTTCCTTAGCATTCAAAAGTATGCTGGTGATAACCGTCAGACGTATTCTCTATTCTGGCAGCTTGCACGTATTACCCGAGATAAGAAGTCTTTGCTCCATGAGGATAGACTAGATGCTCTGGCCGGTACTGTACGCTATTGGGTAGATGCTCTTGCACAAGATGAGATGGCTGCTAAGGTAGCTGCTGCTAACAAGGCATACCAGAATATGATGAATAATCCAAAGGGTGATGGTCGGCCTATGCCGGGACTTACTCCTAAACTACAGGCCAGTAACAAATATGGTATTGGCCGAATAGGGAGACTAGGAAGATGACAGAAGAAATTACAAAACCGACAGAACCAACATGGATGGAGCTAGTACGTAATGTATCCGATAATGGTGCTGCTATTAAGTGGCCTCTTGATCGGTGGGGTTATACTAGCGATCTTCGTAAGGCTGTTGTCCGTGCCGCTGCTAACACTACAGGTAACGCCGCCAAGGAAGAACTCCTAGTAGCTACTCTTATGATTGCACTTGCACATGTAAAGAAACGCCGAGATAAAGATCGGCGTATGCAAGCTGAACGTGCCGAGAATACTCTAGCTGCTGAATTGGCTAGAGAACCTATGGAGCGATTCGGCCTGCAACTTGTAACTAAGAAGGAAACTGTAAATGGCTAAACTAACTTTTACTTCTCAGGGTGCGCCTCCTAATGGTGGCTACCGTGGTGATGTAGGTAGGTTTCGTACTATGCTTAGAGAGTTTTATGCTCTGGGTGTACGATCCCCTAAAGTACTTCCGTTTCTGAATGCTGCATACAGCGATTTTATTAAAGCCTTTTCTGGCTCTACGGGCGCTGTGATCACATCTGGTACTAAGATTACTGTACCAATTACTGGCACTTATACCAATGGTATTACTTTTACTATTGTCAACGGTGTTGTTATTGCCGGAGTGCTCAGCTAAGGAGGTATTATGACTATCCCTATTGTTTCTAAGAAGGTTCGTAGGATGGGTACTCGCGGCAAAGGCCATGGTGCCGATAATTATGTACGTATTCCTAAGCAGAATTATGTTCGACCTGCTGTCGTCCTTGGTACTAATACACCTTACGTGCCGAGTGTTATTTAATGTTGGTATGGCAAGGCAATCAACAGATAAATATACCTGATCAAAGCTATGTAGCTAATGACTTGAATAATATTACACCGGATACAGATATTCCGGCTAGTGAGTTCTATATGCCAATAGTTGTGCCTGCGGGTAACAATCAAAGACGCATAGGGCTAGTAGCCGCTTCTGTACTTAGACAGCCTAGGCTTGATCTAGCTGCTCAGGTAGGTGTAATATCTCAAATTCAGTCAGACATGTCTGCGGTAGTTGCTCAATTAGCTGCTAAGAAGGCTGTTATGGTCTTACCTAGTGTGACTGTTACAGCAGCAGAACTTGTATCATTGATTGTAACTACTAAATCTTACACTAAAGCTTGCTCTGGTGTTAAGACTACAGACATCCTGCTTATCCAATCCAGTAGTTTCCCTGCTGGATATGGCCTAGTAAGTTATGGCTGTACTGTAAATGATCAGGTAAATTTGACTTTGCAGGTACCTATTCTATCATCTGGCGGCTCTGCTATTACATTTACTGTTACAGCATTCCGTTAACAAAGGATATTAAAATGGCAACTAATGAAATTGTAAGTGCTAAACAGGAAGTTATTGCTTATACGGTAGTCCGTACTAATGCAGTGCCTGTTTCTGAGGGTAGTCCTGTTACTGAGAATGTAGTAGAGACTACGTATGGACCTTATCTGGACCAATCTAAGGCTCTTGCAGTCAAGGACGCACTGGATAAGCGCGACGCCGACGCTCTCAACCCTGCCGAAGCTTCCGAATAGGGCTTCTTCGGCCCATCCAGCGCGTTTCTAGCTCTGGATGGGCAATCATCCACGGCGAACCCAACGGTTCCCCACGGCCTTCTCTGGCGTAGGACGGCAATCCTGCCGAAATTCCACTAGATCGGCCTAAAACATAAGGAAATAAGCTATTATGACTATTTTTACTCGCGGCTCTACTCGTGTACATCGTTCTGTACGCCTTGTTAACCAGACTGGTACGGCTATTACTGTCCCGCTTCCAGCCGGTGCTAAGGTAACTCGTATACACGCTCGTAATAAGGGCACTGTTGCCTTTAACTTGAGTGCTGGTAACGTTGTATCTGGTGCTCAGTATCTGGCAGCTACGGCTGTTCCAGTTGCTTCTAGTGCTACGGATGTTACGACTGCAGGTATTATCAGCGAAGCAGCTATCTCAGTAGCAGTTAGCATCGTTGCTTCTACTCTGTATCTCACGTTGTCTGCTGCTCCAGGTGCTCCGGGTGCTGATATCGTTATCGATTATCTCGAAACGCTTGAAAGCCTGCCTGCTCCGACTGTTAACAACCCTGTAGCATACTAAGCTATTAGTCTGCTACATCCTGTATAGTTATTCCAGTCTCTACCAGTGTAAAAGCTGGTAGGGATACAATTTTTCGTGAGGGTATCTAACAAACAACCGCGAGCAAGTTCCCCCATAGCCCCATCGAGAAACGCAAGTCCTTATAATATGCCGACAATGCCAACTGACATTCATCTAGCCTATGTCCAGCCTATGACGGTATAGCCGGAGGGTAGCACCTCTTATATGGCTTTAGCTGTTACATGTCTATCTCCTATGGTTATAGCTAGGATTAGCTAGCTTGTATCCGGGCATCTATATCCCTTATCGGATTAGAGCCGGTTGTCTGTCCTTGCTTAGATCATAGTGATTTGGCTTAGTCAATAGCCGAGATACAGCATTCTATGCCCTATATGGATAATAAACATACCCTAACCGATATCGTTTGGTATCAGTACCACTATCGAAGATAGCTATCCATATATCAATATAAATAGAATATAATAGATATAGAACTATATAAGAACATATAATAACCACCCTATATACTGATGCACCATATAGTAAGAGAATGAATATACATAGATCAATACATAGATATCACATAGATAGATATAGAGAATACATAGGAATACATAGACATATAGCCGATAGAAATGAATAGGATATAGATAGCTATAAGCTGGATATAATCTAGATAGAAATAAGATAATGAAATCAATGATATATGAGATAATTGGGTATCTATTCATTTTATCAGTTGACGGATTGAATGAGATAGTAGATATTCAAATCACACAAGACGGAAGGCACTTAGCCAACTAGCTCTTGACTAGCTTAGCTAGGGATATTATGGCTCTTAATAGAGCTTGACAAGGTAGGCCACAGTGGCTTATAGCTAAGTGCATATAGGTAATGGCTGTTAGCCGCTGGGATTACAACCAGTAGATAGTGCGAGTAACGTACTGTCCTTAGGAACCGGTCAATATAGCTACCTAGCCGATTGAGCGGCAAAAGGTTATCCATCCATATACTAAGGGCGCGTTAATAACGCCTATGTAAATCCTTAGTATATGGCACAGCACAATCTATCAGTCCGCTCTCAACGGCCGCATGGGTATGGTAACGGTTTAGCCGGGATTGTGTTGAGATATAGAGCTACTAAGCAAGGTAGCTGGACTATTGAGCCATTAAGGAATTATCACTCTTAACCGTAGGATAATCCAAGGCTTAACTTATCCAGTCTCTAAGCTGAACTAGCCTATATCTCTTGTGAGGTTAGTTGATAGGATATCAATACAAGATACCGAACGCATTGCGATGTAGGTATGAGCAGGGAGCGTAAAGACCACTGTATATCCTATCTACTAACCTAACGGGAGTGTTTATCATGCTTTTTGCTGGTATGGTATCGGTTGTATGTGTAGCGTTTGGTTGCGCTATGCTACGCAAGAACATTAATGAGTACATGTTCATTCGTCATATGAACAATGTTCAAGAGATTAAGCGTAAACGTGCGGCTCTTGCTGCCTTCACCACAGGAGAATAAGACTATGACTAAAGCTAATCAGACACCGGCTGTTACAGCCACTATTGCGCTTATCCTTAAGAAGAAGGATATCGCTACACGTACTAAGGCGCTCAAGACGAGTGCGGCTGATATGCAGCATGAGGTGCATGTACTTGCGTGCTCTGTGCTGGCTTTCGTTGCCAAGCATCGCAATATCAACGTGCTTACACAGTTCCTTGACGCCGTGCCTGATATGGTGCGCGTTAACAGTCTGCAATTGTGGTTCGAGACATTCGGCGGACTGACGTACAGCAAGGAGAAGGACACTAAGGGCTGGCACTTCGATAGCTCCAAGAAGGTACAGCTAGGTGAGGCTATGGTTAAGCCCTTCTGGCGCTTCAAGGCTCTTGAGGGCGCACCTTATCAGCCTATCGACTTCGATGCTTGGTCTAATCAGACTATCAAGAAGCTTGAGAAGGACGCTAAGGCGACCGGCAAGGACTACTCCGCCATTATCATGGCGCTTAAGACACACAAGGATGACACTAAGACTGGTTTCTCTCACTAAGTCTGTTGTGCTCATAGGCTAGTCTTGTCCTGCAATGAACCGCGACGACTAGCTTAATGAACATAACCTCTTTATACTTGGAGTACACGTCATGGACGTAGTATTAGCTGGCCTTATTGGCTTCGCATTCGCTGGTATAGCTACTGTAGCCACATGCTTCATTATGATGGCTCGTAGTGATATGCGTAAATGGCTTGGATATGCCAATATTGTGGATATTATGTTTACAGTGTTTATGCTGTACATATACCATGATACATTCTCTGGTGTCGTATCGGCTAGTATTGCTGGTATTGTTATGTCTGGCAGCTTGACTATCATGCGTAAGGCTATGGGCTATAAGAAGCTTAAGATTACATTCGGCCGTAAATGGCTGATATTGCCAACTGTATCTGCAACGTGGGTATATTATGAGCCCAAGTGGAAGAAGGCGTTCGCCAATGTATAACAGCAATTGGGTATGGTGTGAGTATGACGTATGGTGGACAAGCTTTGAAGTGTACTTCGGCAAGTGGGTAGGACACCATAACAATCCATCATATTCTCATATTCACGAACAAGAGACACTTGGTATGTAATAGGAGATCGTGTAATGCCATGGAGATGGTTGCTGTGCCTATATGGCACTTTGCACCTTATCTGGCAGCACAAATTGATTACGTGGCGCTTTGGACCGGTGTTCACGTATAGTAGAGAACATAAACACCTCTCTATTAAATTTGTGTTTCTGGTGGGTAGCAGGAGAGACTTATGTCTTTAAATTATAGGTCCGTATAAACAGGTAAATATAGTGGAACGGTTCAACTTAATTGTTGACTGACTAGTACTGTGGAGGCGTTCTGCAGGCTGCCGGTGAAGCGGTACTAGTTTAGTGAGCAATTGTGCTCTAATTGGAGAACTAACATGACTAACGTTAAAGAATTGGTTACTGCTCGTCTTGTTGCTTTGCACGATCGTCGACTTGCTGGTAGTAAGCAGGCTGTCGTCGGTACAATGGCTGAGCGTTTCTTGGATGCTATTACTCGCAAGTAAGTAGCGTTCATAGGCCAGTGCTAATGGTGCAGAGTTTATCGCCCGAGCACTGGCTCAATGAGCACTAACGCTCTTAATGGAGAATATTATGAAAGTAGCATCTGCAGTATACATGCGTAATACGTATGGCAATCAGGCTCGTGAAGTCTTGCGCCGTATGTATATCTGGCACAAGCAGAAGAGCATGTGGCAGTCACCTAACCGTCGTAGCACGGCTGATGAAACCGCCCGTCATAATGGGTACATGTCTTTGATCGCAATTGAGCAGAAAGCTCTTGCCAACCTCTAGGCGAACTAAAATGTTGACATTTCGTGAGGCTAAGCAAAGATTGCAGCTATCAAATATGACCTTAAGCCGGGTAGGTGGCACCCTTGACTTTCGAGTGCAATACGCTGAGGCTAGGTTTGATGATGAACATCTGGCTTATACCTCTGATGATCTCGAAGATGCTATGCTTACAGGTATGGCTATGCGTCGTAAACGTCCAAGGCTGCATTAATGATGTGGTCACATCCTCCTAGATACTGGACTACTGAAAGAGTGTATGTGTACCATGCTTGGCGTCCCGGATGGACTGCTAGCGTATGGTACAGTCTGCAACCGACATGCTATGGTTTTAAACCTAGCTTTTCAATAAGGATAAAGAGATGACTGGACTTCTTGTTATTGTATTCCTGAGTCAAGCTGGTGTATATCAGAGCATGACAACCACTCAGGTAGATTACCAGCGTTGCATCGATAGCATCGAAAACGGTAAGCCTAAGGTAATTACTATCAAGGGCGAACAACAGGTAGCTGTTGGACTGTGCATTGATATGCAGGATCATAGCATTTAGGATATCTGATATGAGCTATTATCCCGGCGATCCTGATCCAGATGAAGATATCAAGACGATATTGTTCATTGTATTCATTGCGGCTGTATTGATTATGCTTACAGCTTGCGGTCATCAACCTCCCGGCCAAGACCTTTGGCTTACTGTTAAGTAGGAACTATTATGCGCTTTGATTGGATTAAGCACCAGTACTTCTTTATGGTAGGCGTTAACTACTCTGAAAAAGTACTGAACTTTATGTTCGGTAGTCACTCACTTCAAATCAGATGGGATAAATTCTGATGCCACACCGTAAACTAATTGCTGTCGTCAAGCAAGCAGCTTTCAAGCTTAAGGAAGCAATCCCGCATAAGGATGCTTCTGCTGCTGATGCTCTTGATCTGTTCCATGAGGCTATTGGCCGTATTGATACGGTGTTCGATCACCTAAAGAAGAACCAAGACCATGCTATTAAGCAGGTTGAGCGTAGCCATCATTACCGTAACAATGAGTTGCAGAAGGCTCAGGCGTTGCGCAATGCTGCTATGCGTCTCGAAGACAGCGCGATGGATCGGCATGAGGAAGTAGTATCTGCTGCTAATGCCCGTCAGATCAAGCTGGCTAACGAGCGTCGTAAGCTTGAGAATGCACGCGCTGCATTGACTGCTATTCTCGGAGAGTAAGCATGACTGAACGTGCATACCAATATGATGACGAGGTAGACAGCATTGAGTTGCCTACCAAGGATAAGAACAAGCGTAGAGAGCGCCGAGAGCGCAAAGGATATCGATATGACCGAGACGAAGACTAACACCTCATTGCTGACACCTTATCAGCAGGCAGCATCTTTCGCCTTTCATATGGTACAGACAGTACCGGGTGTACGCGAGTTCTATAAGGCACCACACGCTTTGCGTGGTACACCGGCGCGTAAGCGGTATCATGCCGGTAATCGTCCGGGTGGTCGACTTAACGCTACACAGCGAGAGCTAGAAGCCAAGCGTAGGATGCACGTCAATGTCTGATAACCAAGGTGTCGTAGGACATAGCAACAAGGCAGCGCAGGAAGAGTGGGCGATTGTTTCTGTTGAACAGTATCCTGCTATAATGCTGGCTTTTACTATATGCCTTAAGCAACGTACTGAGCGTTATAAAGTGCTGCAAGGCGTATATAAGGCCAAGACAGAGATTAGCTGGCTTATACCGATTGATGTGTATGAGTACCTGCTTGTCGAAGGCTGGTTCGATGACCAAGATAGTGTACTGCTTCTTGGTACTATGCAGCGGTGCGGCGCGACAACTGGCCGTAAGGCGCGTCTGCGACACTTGGATGGCAGACCTGATACTGATATCGGCTTGTTTATGGAGACACTTATTAAACCGACTATCGAAATGGATCACACATATGATCCTATGAATGGTACGTGGTTTCACACTGTACCTATGCCGAAAGCTACTCGTGGCAAGAGGCTGAGCAAGTTCAGTGCTGCTGAACATTATGCTCATGAACTAGCATATAAGGCAAGCAGAGTAGCTAGTCCAGTATTGGCTTAGTCTGTCCTATATGGATAATCAAATTTCGTGGTACTCCTGTTGAGCTAGTTCCGGAGAGTAAATGAGGCGGACTACAGCCACGATTAGAACGAACTACAAACCTAGCTAGGAAAAAGGAATATTTAATGTCTGATGAAGCATTGCTGGCCGAACTCGGCCTTGGTACTACCGCTACTGAAACTGCTACTCCGGCTGTAGGCGCTGAGCCTAACGCTGCTGAGAACGTTGCAGCTACAGAAGGTGCAGAAACTGCCGAGAAGGCTAAGCGCGCTCCCCGCGTAGAGATTAAGATCAATAAGACTTCGACTGGTGTCGGCCTTCTGCCTGCTCGTGTTGCCTTTGGTGGTGGCGGCGGTCGTCAGGGTAGCAAGTATCCATTCGAAGACCTTACTGCTCCTACGAAGAATGAAGCTGGTGAAGTTACCGGCTACTCGTTCTTTGACATTCTGCTTTCTGATGTAGAGAATGCAGATGAGAAGAAGCTGCAGGGTGCTATCCAGGCTGCTGTTGCTCAGAAGAACAAGCAGGAAAAGGAAGCTGGCACGAAGACGCATTATGTGTCCCGTACTAAGCTCGATGATGCTGGCGCATACATCGGCGCTTCTGTGTATCGTGTTGACGATACGATTGAAGACGCTGAATAATCTAGCTTAGGCTAGAATACATAAAGCTAGCAGGTTCTTAATTGAGCCTGCTAGTCGTACTTATTGATACCGAGAGGCAGCGAAGGGATAAGGGTGTTTGCAGATACCTAGCCGAATGGCGCTACCTTTACTACTGCAATAGTGAATGCACGATGTAGGCTTAATTACCTACACGGAGCAGATTGCTGTTTCTCGGTATCAATATGTTTTTCGTTTTAACCCAAGGAGAGTGACATGACTGCTATAAAGCTTGCAGGATTTGCTAATTGCGTGTCTGATGCCGACAAGCGGAAACTGTATGATGCACTCATAGCCTTTAGGGTTGCAGGAGTACAAGTGCAGCCTAATTCCATTGTTGGTAATTCTGGCGTAATAGAAATGATACGCACAGTTGCGTGGTGTAACGAGAGATTTACCTATTATCTTTGGTACTTTCATGATGCTTTGTACGGCAAACCTTGGGAAGAGCAGGTAAAGATCATTGCGGCTGAGGTAGGGCCGACACCAGAATTTCACCCACTTATCACATGGGCATGGTTGACCTATGATGGGTGGGTTAAGTATGTGCAGGTACATAAATCTGCACCTATAGACGTAGAAGCATATATTAATGCGCACCTCACTGCTACAAATCTGACTGAGGTGCATCTAAAGGAGTTCTAAACTTGGATAAGACAGTACCAGAAGCAGCCGCACACCTGCTAGACTTTATCTCTGTGCATGAAGGTCCGAAGTACACAAGCATTAGCTCTAACAAGGAAAGCAAGCTGCCTAAGCCGGTAACTAGCTACACTGTAGACGAATTGCTTGCTGACGCGCCTACTTGGCGTAAGAAGTATGGCTGCCTTAGTTCGGCTGCTGGTCGTTATCAGATCATTACCAAGACACTTAAGAACCTCAAGGAAGTAATGGGCCTTAAGGGTAGTGAGAAGTTCAACGAAGACTTGCAGGACCGTATGGGTATGCAGTTGCTTCGATTCCGTGGCTATGATGCCTTTATGGCTGGTCAGCTTACTAAGGAACAGTTCGCTAAGAACCTTGCTCAGGAATGGGCTAGCTTGCCTGTACTGGCTGGTACTAAGAACTACACTGGTAAGAATATCCAGCGGGGCTCTAGCTATTATGCAGGCGACGGGATGAATAGTGCTGGCGTCACCGCAGCAAGCTTTGAGCGTGCTTTGTCCGTCAACGGCACCAAGGTTGCCAAGGCTAAGACAATCCCCGTCACCGACGCTCTGCCGCCTATTGTGGCCCTATCTGAGCCGGAGGCGACCAAGGATATTGTATCCCCCGAAATGCTAGAGGCAAACCTCGATGTCACTAAGACGCTCACTGCATCGGCTAATGTTAAGCCAGCGGACAGTAATACAGTCATTGCTACAAAGGCTGCAACAATCGCAAGTGCTTCAGTTGCTGTTGTTAGTGGTGCTGGTGCTGCCGCTCAGTCCGTTACCGATTGGACCCCTGTTATTGGGCTGTTTAGTGCTATTAGTACTTATGGTCCTTATGTCGCTGCTGCTATTGTGGTTGGCGTCGTTCTGGTAGTAATCGCCAAGAAAGTATGGGGCAAATGAGACATGCGTACATTCCCGAAACCCGCAGAGGAAGTAATCGATGCTAACTACAATCGCAACTCTATGGACGGCGAGCGGTATAAACAAATACCTTCCCTATATCTTGTTGGTGGCCGCAATAATCGGAAGTATATTCGCAATATATACCAAGGGAAGTACAGCAGGCAGTTCGGCCGCATTGAACAAGCAATTGAACGACTCATTGAAAGCCCGCGTACAGGAGGCTAAAGCCCGTGCAGAAATCCAGTCTGTTTCTACTTCTGTTGCTCGTAAGCGGCTGCGCCAGCGTTGGTCCAAAAACTAACGAGTGTGGTCCTAATGACGTGGTGATCCGTTACACACCGGAACAGATAGATGCTATGTCAGACCAGCAAGTCAGTGATAATCTAGCATACAATGAAAGCCTTGAGAAGCGCGGGTGCGCTGTTCCCAATAAATCCAAATAGGTGCAATATGTCTGCAGTATTATATCAAATCAAAGCATGTGCTAAAGATGCTGGAGTAACTGGCTTTGATCAATGGAATGTTATTGATCTTAGCAAGTATGGATTTAATTATATTGCAGGCGGTTGCTATGGAGCAGTTTATAATCACCCTACTGATCCTAATAAGGTGATTAAAGTAGGTATGAAAGATGGCGATGGGTGGCCTAAATATGCCACCTATTGCTTGCTCAATAAAGAAAATGATGACGATCATCTATTGAAGGTGTACTCATTGCACTTGTTTAAGGATATGTATGTAGCTGAGATTGAACGTCTTGAAACATATAATTATTCTGATGACCACTATACCGACGCGCAATACGAGCATGTTAAAATGCGTGCTAACGGCCCACTAGAGCTAGTTCGTCTTTGGAATACAATAGGTGATTACAATGACATGCATCTCGGTAATGTTATGCTTAGAGGTAATACTCTAGTTGTTACAGATCCTTATGGCTACGTTACACCAAAAGAAGCTATCTATGATGTTTCATTCGGTATGGGCCAAATAGACAAATACTCACTTAGTAAGCACTTGGAAGACAAGCGGCTTTTAAAGGAGCTACAGAGTGCAGAAAGAGAAGTGGTTAATCACCGCGCAATCTCTGCCCCTCGGCGGCAAGAAGAAGGTATTGCACTGTGGCCAAAGCCCATCTATGACAGTGTACAACACGCTCAAAGGATGGCGGGGATACTGCCACAGATGCCACGAGACTGTTTGGGAGTCCCGACAATCGATGCTATCATTAGCACAATTGTCCAAGCCATTAGAAACGGCAACAATAACCTCGCGTTTGCCTGCGGATTACAGTTCGAATTTCGTGGACACGTCCCTTATATCCGTAAGTGCCCTGCTGTGGTATGCTCAAGCAGGTATATCAGAGACTATGAGAGAAGAATACAAGCTAGGGTACAGCGAGAGCTTGCGCCGGGCCGTGATCCCTTTATACATGCCAACTACGCAGAACTTGAACGGCGTATGCTTGCGAAAATTGGTGGCTGGGGACTTAGGCCCGAAGTATTTGGTTCGGCAAATAGAGCCATTGCCTTTCCTGTCTATAGAGACCATTTCCTCGTGGCAGATACCGGACCCGCAATTCAGCCTGATAATAACGGAGGACGCTCTATCCGCTATAAGGGTAGGACAATTCCTGCCAAGTGCATCGCTTCTAGGGACGTCCTTAAGCGACAAGCTGATGCCGATGTTAAGCCACAGACTGCCAAACAACAAGCCAGTAGGCATATGGCTGGACCCGGACAAAGCAGGCAACAAAGGCACTATAAACTTATGCAAGCGCCTATCCCTCCTTGGCATAAGCTGGTCGATAATATCTTCGACAAAGGACCCAAAGAACCACACGGATAGAGAAATATGGAAGTACTTAACCGGAGATACGGTGACACCCGTGCAAGATTACGCGCCGCCTTCGAACGTAGTATTATAGTAAATGATTGCTTATTGTACCCAGGAGAAGACGGTAAATACACGACTATACGTAATGAGCATGGTAAACCAGAAACATTACATAGAATATCTTATAGATTTAATAAGGGAGATATACCTAAAGATAAGATAGTTAGGCATACTTGCGATCATACTAGATGCTGGCGCCCTTCACATCTTATACTAGGAACGCATTTATCTAACGCGCAGGATAAGATGGAACGAGGAAGAGATATAGTATGTATTGGCGAGAACCATAAACTATCAAAATTAACTGACGATCAAGTAGACGAAATACGCAGATTAGCTCCTACCATGATGCGTAAAGACCTGGCCGCGAAGTTTGGTGTTAGCTATGATACCATGTATACAATAGTAACATATAAAACCAGAAGGAAACGGGCAAATGATTGATCTTTTACTTCTCCGCATAATGAAAAACCGCAAGGACTACTCAATGCTTGCGCCACTGGTGTCAGTAGCTAGTCTTGAGGAACAGACTAAAGCCTTGCTGGATGATTTCGGCAGATACTTCGAGCTATTTCCGTCACATGAAAAGATTGATATCACCAGCTTTATAACTCGGTTTAAGGCATGGCATCCTGGTATCACAGACGATAGAATTCGAGAGTTTGCCAGGATTATGCAAAACGCTATGATTGAGCCTGACGAAGATCAGCGCAACGTAGTTATGCAAGAGCTGGCAGACAGTGACGTAACAGTCAAGATGGCTAATCTTGTAGCCTCTATTCAAGAAGGTGATGTATCCGATATCCCTTCTGAGCTTAATCGTATCGTAGACAGTTATAAGCTTAGTAGAAATATTAAGCAGATCAAGTTTATTGATACCTCTATAAAGGACTTGCTCCAAGATGAGTTTAATGACGCTGGAGTGTCATTCAGATTGCATTGTCTTAACAGGGCAATGCGTGGGCTGCGGGGAGGTGATGCGATTATCGTTGCCGGAAGACCTGATAAAGGGAAGACCTCTTTCATTGCGTCCGAAATCTCGTATATGGCACCGCAACTGCCTACCGAACGAAACATTCTCTGGCTTAACAATGAAGGACCGGGGAAACGAATTATTCCTAGAGTGTGGCAAGCTACACTCGGATTGAGTATGGCTGAGATGAAAGCTATGTCTTTAGCAGGTACGCTAGAGAAAGCTTTTAGAGATGTACAAGGTAGATTTGATAAAATACGCATTGTGGATATCCATGGTCTGAGCAATTCACAAGTGGCTATGATTATCGAGCAGAACAATCCGGGCGTAGTTGTTACCGACATGATCGATAACGTACATGGCTTTGGTGATGCTGCTCGTACAGATCAGAAGCTAGAGCAAATGTACCAATGGTTTCGAGAAGATGCAGTCAAGAATGACTACGTTAGTATTGCTACCAGCCAGATTAGCGTAGATGGTGACGGCATGCGTTTTCCTGAGCAGCATATGCTTAAGGACAGTAAGACTGGTAAGCAAGGTGCATGTGATGCCATTATCATGATTGGCTCTATTAATGACCCAAATAGCGAAAACCTTCGCTGGATCGGAGTACCTAAGAATAAACTTCGCCGCCCAGATGGTCCTAGTGATCCGAAGGCTGAGGTAATCTTTGACGGCACTCGTAGTCTGTATAAGGACTCACCGTTGAACCCATTGGAGAAGGCTGCATGAAACTATATCAGATGTATGGCGGCACTGTAGTAGATTTAGAAGCTATTGTTGCAATTCAGCCCATAACTGAAAAAAGACATCCTGAATACGGAATTATTATGTGCGGCTTTAATGTTATATTTAAGCTGGCAAATGGACCTGTTTGGATAGAATTTGGTACAGTATCTAAATATGCAAGTGATATTGCTATTGAGGCTAGAAACCAGCTACTGAAAGAATGGCAAGCTCTATGAACCATAAACAAATCAGTGATTACATCACAGGTAGTACACACAAGCATGTGACACCTATGATGAGAGCGGCTCGAATGGCAGGGCATTCCTTTACTGATAAAGAATTTAAGAGGGTATATAACCACCTACGATCAGGTGACACAGGCCCTATGGCCACAGTGTCCAAAGCCGCTATAGCCCCCTCCCTGCCCCCTGAGGTTAAGCCATCATCTGGTGGTAAGGTTAAAGCACCGGATCATTTCCGGGCACAAGCCAAGGGTACTAAGTTTATCCTTACATCGGCGCAGAACAACACTAAGGTTCATGCTGGCTTCTGGAAAGCCCTTAACCGTATGGCTGATAAAGTCGGTGCGCAGATTATGGTTAGCCGTTTCAGCTATAACAAGAATGGCTGGGGTGGGGTCACTAAGGATAGCAAGACTAACGCTAGCGGAGACGATTTGTGGTATGACCCAGCCATTATCCCTTATGTGCAGAACGACCAGATTAAGCTTGCCAAGGATTTCGTATTCTGTGCCGAACTCGATATATTGCCAACTGCTAAAGATCCACTTACGGGACTTGAGAATTACACGGCGACGAACTCGGCTGCAGTACACCATGCAAAAGTCCACATGCGAAGCATGGCAGGACTGCTATCAGGGCAGCCTCAACGGTTCCTTTATACCACAGGGACGTGTACGCTACGTAACTACATCGAAAGGCGCGCTGGTCAGATTGCGAGTTATCACCATGTCTACGGAGCACTCTTTGTTGAAGTAGATGAAGACGGCGACTGGTTTGCTAGACAGATTAATGCCAGCGATGATGGTAGCTTCTGGGACTTGAATGAGTTCTATCATCCGAATGATAAAGGATGGTCTGTATTTTATGCAAGCGACGCTAATAAGATCATTAACTTGGGTGATATTCATGCTGAGAAGATGGACCCTGAGGCTTTTGCTGGAGCTATGGATTTTGTTCGTACTATTAAGCCTAGTCATATCGCTATCCATGATTTGCTAGACTTTGAAGCTCGTAACCACCATAACATCAAAGACCCGTTCTTTAGGGCCGATCAGCACTTCAATGGTATGAACACTGTTGAAGGTAATATTAAGCACGCTGTTACGCTACTTGAAGAAATCGGCCGGAACAGTGGCGCTGAGTTGCTGCTAGTACGATCTAACCATGACATGGCTTTCCAGAAGTGGCTTAGAGAGGCCGAGATTTCTGGCGATCCCGCTAATGCTAGATATTATCATGCTATGATGTATCAAGTATATCTTGCTATTGAGCGTGGGCAATCAAGCTTCGATATATACCAGTATGCTATTAATCTAGCCGCAGATAGTCTTCGTCTGGATACAGATAAGTGGGTTCATATTAAGGAAGATGACAGCTATGTCTTGCATGAGATCGAACTTGGTTTACACGGCCACTTGGGTCCGAATGGGGCCAAAGGATCACCTAAGGGATATCGTCAACTTGGTAGAAAGCTTAATACTGGACACACGCATAGTGCAGGTATTATTGACGGAGTATGGACAGCAGGCGTCTTGGCGTCCCTCAATATGGGATACAATAAAGGCCCGTCATCTTGGTCACACAGTCATATCCTGACACATGAGAATGGTAAGCGCCAGATGATTACACAGCGCGGAAAGAAGTGGAGAGCATAACATGCAAGAGCTA
>Ga0247815_10000936_pt1 | contig 22627 bp, 18 predicted proteins | sample UWRJL194509B1_FD_181014 | JGI IMG/M metagenome (GOLD analysis project Ga0247815, IMG submission 181014) | Plant litter microbial communities from Arlington Agricultural Research Station in Wisconsin, United States - UWRJ-L194-509B-1 | ecosystem: Environmental > Terrestrial > Plant litter >...
AGGTAAGAATTAAATACAACAAAGGAGAAATCCCGAATTATACTGCGCAGTACTCTTGGCAGTCGGACACTGACACCTGGAACGACTTCGATTTCAATCCAAATGGTGATTTTGTGATTAACCTGGCTACAAATGTTATGCTGGCGGCTAAGGCAAATGTTACGGGGAATATTGTAATAAGGGCATTTGACTGGACAGTAGAGTAGTGGTTATGTGGTCTGTATTTTCCGACGACGTTTTGTAGTTTTCTGTTAAGGCATTAGTGAATGCTAAATGCCCCGACAGGTACCTTAAACCCGAAAAACGCAAATCCTCTTCCGTCAAAGGTATTTATCCCGTAGCCGAGCTGCAAAAAATCCTGGAAGATGGAATAGACCGCACCAATTCCTAATTCTACGGCCCCATCACTGTTAAAATCTAAACCTGAAAAATTTAGTCCAAGACCGGGAGAATAGGTTTTATGATAGCTCAGGCTTTCCCTTGATTTCTCCGGACTTTTCCAGAAGCCTTTTAACAATATGCTATAGGATGGTGCGTAACGGAAAAAGGCCTTTCCATCAGAATGTTTAAACACCGGGGTAGGACTAACAAATAGAAAACCGACGGCAGTTCTTGCATAGACTTTGCAGAAGTACAGTTTATAACTTGATGATGATTTTACATCAGGAGCAGAGCCAGCTTTTCCTAATGCAAGTTTAATGGTCAGGTCAGAGCCAAGGTTTCTTGGTCCGGCGGTTTGTAAATCTATAGTTGCGTGATAAACCATCGCATCGAAGGATATCTTTTTCACTTCTTCAGTGAAGTCGAGTGTATTTTGGACAAAACCATTCCCAGCGATCAATTTGTTAACGATGTCTGTTGCCCTTTTTGATATATTTTGAATATCATTCTTTAATGCCGGTGCCAGGGTTTTTAAGCTGGTTGCCAGTATGTTTACCTTCTTTTGTAATTCAGTTTTGACCGATCCGGTTTGGTTATGAATTTTGTCGGCATAGCCCACTAGTTCCGTCTGAAGTGCTTCGGTTTCTGTCACTAAGCTTGCGATATCAGTATTTATATTTAACAGAAGTATTTCGTGATCAGCTGTTGTTATTGGTTTTTGGTGTTTCTCAATGAGGCCGTTGACCATCCCGGTATAGAGGTTTAACGTATTTTCAGTTTCTTGTAACGTCTGTTCTACACTACTTAATCCGGCCGCATTATTCAGTCTCAATTGCTTTATTGTCTGATAGATAGTATCTGCCTTTTTAAAGGATTTCATTTCGTTTAGCCTGCTGAGTATATGGCCCGCATTTCCCGTAGCACTTTTTATGGCCTGCGGCAAACCTTCTGTATTTGCTGTGCTTGTGAGTTTACTAATTTCATTTAACTGCTCTTTTTGTTCTGGCGTAAGTACCATCTGATAGCGTTCAACCAAGCTTGCTGGCTGTGCACTGTAACTGTCGAAACCTGGAATGTGGATAGGGTTGCTTTCTCCTTTGTTTGTGATCCAGGCACCTAATTGGACATAAACCCCTTTGGCCTTCGCTTCATCTTTTAATCGCTGTTCGAGTCTATCCAGCATAATTGCTGCAGATTTAAAAAGGTTAGCATACTGTGTTATTATATCTGGTGGACTATTCAGCGATTTGAAAATGAGCAGTCCTTCAGGATCCCGCAAAATGAGTTCGGTAATGGCCGACTGCGACTGTAAAAGGGGTATATATTTGCTGGGTGGATCGCCGTTTCTGTAGGAACTGATGGCCTTGTTGACGTTCTGGATGGACTCTTTTTCGGCCAGCAGGATTTTCTTGAGCAAAGCTAGCTTTGCTGTGATATCAGAACTAAATGTAGCACCCGCTATCTTTTGTAGTTCCATGCTATCTATAGTTAGCTCCAGTTTGCTGTTAGGATCTACAATAAGGTATTGTGGTTTAAGTTCAATCCGCTTTCCATCTTCATCTATTTCAATAATTTTAAGTAATGGTGCCTGAGCACAGCAACTATTATCCAGGCTGAAAGCAATGATAATAGAGAGGATGAAAATATATCTCATGGTTCTTTTGTAAAGCCTTCGGTAAGCAAAAATGTTGTGACGACGTCGGTATCATCTATTTGATTATTGATGACTACTATAGTGCCGTCAAAAGAAATCCCTAAACTCTGCCAAACCCCGTTTTTCTGACTGGCGGGAATCTGGGGTGCTATTGGCAACTCAAACAGGAAATCAATCACTGTAATCAATAGAACATGACGCCAATCTTCTGCAAACTGTTCTGCAAAATTTGCAAGTTGGAAAGCCGAAGGACTGTTGCCTATAACAACAAAATATACTTTCTCGCCAGGTGCCAGCAATGATTTCAGTTCGTCAGCAACCGTTTGCGGATTGTTTAATACGATAAGGGGATTTGACATGGGGATTATTCATATTGGTACACTTTCGTTTTTTCACCAGTATTTCCGTGTATAATATTTGGGAAAATTACTCTTTGTTAAGCATTTTGAAAATGACGAGAACTTGCTATTTTATGAGCATTACGGGAACGCGACAGTGATTACCATTCCTTAGGAGCAAGTAGAAAAAACAAATGAATTAAGGGCGGTGGCGGACGTTGCTGCGGCTACAGAAATTGCTACAGCTACAGATATTACTACCACTACAGATATTTCTACAGCTACAGCTATTGCTATTGCCGATGAATATAGTAATTTATGAAAGCAGTGCTGTTTTGAAATGCTGGATCAGCTAGTCCTTGTATAGCAAATACTTTGCACGAATATTCCTGAACTTTTGTAAGCCGGGTTCCCAGCTCTGTCTGATTTCAGCTTCGGATACTCCTGCTATGATTTGCTTTCTGAGCTGGTCTGTACCAATACGTAAATCAAATGCAGATACACCATTGGCTCTAACCTGATTGAAGAAATTGGCTTTATCTGGATAGGCATTGTACAGTTCAATTAGCCAGGCGAGGTTAATCTGGCGGCTCTTGCGTAAACTGCTGATATCGAATTTGCGAAGGTCGAGACCATAACACACGGAATCTTTGTGACGCGGGCTCTCACTCATTCCGCGGATGCTGACTGGTTTGTAGGAAAATGAATATTTGCCTTTTAAGACAGGCGCTCCCAGAATGGTAAATGGCATATAAGTACCCCGGCCTTCATTGATAGCTGTGCCTTCAAACATACACAAGCTGGGAAAAAGCATTACCGCCTGCTGCGTATTTAAATTGGGCGAGGGAGTGATTGGTAAAACATAAGACATTTGATGATCATAATTGGCAACTTTGATGACAGTGATTTTGCATTGTTTTTTTAGATATCCTTCGCCGTTAAGGTATTGCGCAAATTCACCAATGGTCATGCCGTGCGTCATAGGTGTATAGTGTATTCCAATTGCCGATTTAAATTTATCGTCAGTCATGACTGGTCCGTCCACAACGTAGGCATTAGGGTTGGGCCTGTCAAGAATAAGCAGTTCTTTATTGTTCTCTGCACAGGCTTCCATCACATATTGAAGGGTATTGATATTGGTATAATAGCGACAGCCCACATCCTGGATATCAAAAACCATGAGGTCGAAACCCGCCAGCTGTTGCTTTGTAGGTTTCTCGTTTTTACCATATAGGGAGACGATTGGGATGCCGGTTTTCTGATCTACTTCATCGCCCACCACAGCTCCGTTACTTGCGTTGCCCCTGAAACCATGTTCTGGTCCGAATACTTTCACGATTTTAATTCCAAGGCTTATCAGACTGTCTACGCTGCTTTTCTTGCCGATGATGGAACTCTGATTTGCAACCAGGCCAATTCGTTTACCTTTTAGTAGGGGAAGATACTTTTCAGTTTGGTCTGCACCGGTAATGATCTCGGAGGTTTTAGACTGGTGCTGTGCTGCCGCTGCGGTTTGTATGTTGTATGTATTGTTGCCGATGAGCAGGAGCGCGAATAAAGAAAGAGAAGGAAGTTTGATGATATGTAAAAAAGGAAGTTTGATCATGTGTAAAAAAGCAAGTCTGGTCATAAGTAAAACGTTAGAAGATCTACATCACATTGTCCTGCAGTATAATGCCTGACGACATAGGCTAATTTAATAAATTTTAAGGTCAGTTAAGACTTAATTGAATTATCGGTTTTGATGAATAATAATAGGATACCTATGATGAAGAGAGGCAGCCAACAAAGAAATGAATATTCTGCAACTGTAACCTGTATTTTAAATGTATTTATTGGACTTCAGACAATATGATAAAGATGACAAGTAATTGCTATACACCCTTTAATCTTGTATGATTATTTTTATGTCGGTCTAATACTTTCTTATAGGTTCTGCATCGTGATTTGTTATGGGAAATGAACAACAAGACAATTCTAAACATGATTTAAAAGCTCTTGCCGACCAGTTCCCCGACCTGTCGCCAGACAAAGTTATTACTGAAGAACAACTAAAGGGGCTGGAAACCAAGTATAACATCTTACTGCAAATAGCTGACCAGCAGCTTAGGGACCGGGAACTGCGATTGAAAGAAGATGCCCGGAAAGTTGATCGCTGGGCTAACCCTTTGGTGGTAGGAATATTTGCCGGGGCACTGGGTCTTGTTGGGACGTTTGTGAATGGCGTGATCAGTAACCGCAATCAGCATATCCAGCTTGAAAACGAGCTGATCAAAGAAGCTATAAAACCCGGTACAGAACAGGAGAGAGCTAAAAGTCTCGTGTTTTTCGCCAAAAACGGACTGATTAGCATTGCCGACCGCTCACTTGATTCGCTGATAAAAATTGCCGGGAGCGACCAACCTGTTCCGGGATCGTCAACAGCGGTAAATGCTTTTGTACAAAAGGCTGCCGACTCCATTTCGTACAACCAAACAATTGTAGAACGTATTCGGGCGAGACCAGGTGTCAATTATCCCGTGGGGGCTGTCGCAGAGAAACATCTGGCAGATACAACCCGCAAAGCAATTATCCTGCACGATGCTTTTGGAGGGGATAATATTATCGGCATTCTGCGTAACGGGAGGGAAGGCTTGCCCGGTCCGCTTGCGCATTGGGCAGTGAAATCTGATGGAAGTATAGCCTACATTGCTAACGAGACAGTTAGGGCTTTACATGTTGGCAGGGCTGCCCGCGGCATTACCAATTCGAACTCGATCGGCATAGAAGTTACCGGTACCGCCGCTTTAAAAAACGAAGCACAATTTGAAAGTCTGATCCGTTTAGTGGCCGATGTAGCTGACAGATGGAATATCCCCACGGAAATGATCTTCAGTCATGCGGAAGTTTCGATCCCGCTAGGGAGGAAAAACGACATGAAGCAGCAGGCGCCAATTGTGAGGCAAATGGTTGCCGAAGTAAGAGGGGAAAAGTGATTTTACTCTGATATATAAATCCAGATTCTGTTAAATTAATTCAAATCTTTTATGGCAAAAATACTTTATAATCCAGACCTGAGATCAGGGTATCAGCAATTATTTGATACCTGCGTTATTACACCAACCAAGTACAGTTCAGTAGATGCAGTGGTCAATAAGATACTGGCAGGGAGGCCACGGTACGAAGCGCTGCAATCACAATTGAACATACCCTGGTACTTTATAGGCATTGTTCATTATATGGAAGGCAGCGGTAACTTCAAGACGCACCTGCACAATGGGGATCCGCTTAGCGCGCGGACGGTACAGGTTCCCGCAAACAGACCGCCCGGTGGCTCGCCTCCATTTACCTGGGAAGCCAGTGCTATTGACGCCCTGAAACTTAAAGCGCTTGACAAATGGGTGGATTGGGATATCCCTGGAATCCTGTATAAGTTAGAACAGTACAATGGTTTTGGGTACAGAAACCTGCAGCAGCCAATTCCTAGTCCTTACTTGTGGAGTTTTAGTAATATTTATACCAAAGGAAAGTATATAGCGGATGGGCGTTATGATCCAAATGCGGTATCCGCACAATGTGGCGCGGCGGTGATATTAAGGCGATTACAAGAAAAACAGCTGATTTCTAATGTTACCGACAGGGTCGCTTTGACTCTGGAATTGGGTAAAAATGTAGTTTTCTCGCCAGCAAAGTATGCAGCTAAAGCAGAAACTTTGCAAGTTTGGTTAAATAAGTTGGGTGCAGTGATAAGGGTTGATGGTAAAGCCGGCCGTTTTACAAGTGATGCTTACAAAATGGTCACAGGTGTTTATCTGACCGGGGATCCACTGGTAAGTACTTAAATGAAAAATAATTAATTTAAAATTGTTAATTAAAATTCAGATGTTTAAATTTGGTCTGCAATAGAAATAGTTTATGGATGCATTTATGTCATACCCGGGTTGTAATGACTTTGGATTCTGAAAATGCGAGACTAATTTTAAACCGTTATGGTGAGCAATTAGGTTATGCAATAGATAAACCTGAAAGGTATGGGACGGTTAAAAAATTAAGATGAAAATAAACATAATAATTGAACTAATATTAATTTGAAGTTGTTTTTAAATTTTTGTATTTAAATTGAAAATAGAATATGGAAGCATTAATGTCATATGAAGGTTACAAATTACTCAGAGATAAGAAGAGGGCGAATGAGTTAATAGATCGTTTCTTAGAGGATGAAGGATATACTATCGCAAAACCTAAAAAATCTGGAAAATCTGAGGATATCGATCAGGTTAAAATATCAGCGGGTTTTGATACGCCGTCTAAATAATAAGTCGTACTGATGAATATTGCTTCTGGGGCTTTAATAACACTTTTGCTTCTTTTGCCAGCATTGTTTTTCCGTTTCGGAATTGCAATGTTGAGCTATGGAATGATCTCCAGAAATAAAGCGAATTCTTTTGCCTCAGAAATTGCGGAAAAGAATATGATAGACGGTCTCTCGAAGCTCAATTTTTCTGAGACACTATTTTTCTTTGCGATAGTCCCGCTTTTACTGCATGTGATTTCACTTTGTCTTTTACAAGGATTTGGATATAAGATAAATTTTGCTCTTTTGCTAAATGTCTTGTCAAACCAAAAGAGCATTGTTAGGGATAATGTTATTTTTACTCTTCAACTTATCTCATTTTTATGGTATACCATTATACTCGCATCAATAGGATTAGTCCTTGGATTAGGAGTTGCTCACACTCTCGTTAGAATTCCGAATTGGTACCTATATTTAATAGGAAATAACTCGTTTTTTAAGCTATTTACTGGTTTACTTTTGGAGCCAGACAAGCGGTCATTGGTTGATATGATTTGGGTCGATGTAACTGTTGAAAATAAAGAGGGCACGCTGATATATTCTGGATTTCTTGAGAAATTTGACATTATGCCTGGTGTCAATCAATTAGGATATATTACATTAACATGTGCAAACAGGAGAGATTTGAGAAAAGGTAGTTGGATAGAAGATTTTGGTGATAAAAAACATACATCTTATGACATTGAAAATGGTGAGATTTCAAAAATTCCGGGGGAATATTTTACAATCCCAGGTAGCAAGATTTTAAGCATCAGTGTGAGTTACTTAAATTTTCAGACTATAACGAATCCTACTGGGAAGGAGGAACAGATTATGGTTCGTATATCATAAACATTTGGTATTGTTCCTATCTTTTTCACATACTGTTTTCTCGTTATTTAATCAGATCCCGTTCTTTCAGATCAGCAACAATATATTCGATAATTTTATCAGCAATGTCATCATCTTTAATCTGAGCCGCAATATCAATAGCTGCGTCCATAAAATAGTTTCCATCATAAATGCTGTTAATTATTGTGCGGATTCTGGTTTTTAGCAATTCTCTATAATCTTCAAAGAACTCACTTTCCAGCTTCTCCATTTTGTAAAGCGGCAATGGATCAGGATCTACATATTTAATGATCTTTTCAAGATTAGGCCCATCAGTTTCTGTAACGATGATGTTTTCCTTCATCGTCACATCAGGGATAATCGGCACAAAACGCTTTCCCTTTTCATCTTTATAGGAAAAGCGCGTGATTGCTCCTGGATTATCTTTATATCCTTCAATAACCGCTTGCACACAGTCATAGCCTTCTGTTCCAGCAGGTTCGTGAATATCAACCACGAAGTACTTCCTTAGGAAACTCTGACAATTGTGCCTCCCAAGGAAAAAGTCATGAACGCGAAACTCCTTGTTGAAGAATCCGCCGAAGCCACCAAGTGATCCGCAGGCAATAGCGTATTGCGGTTTCGGCACCCCATCTTTGGAAGGTGATATAATATGCAGTCCATAACTGTCCTTATCGTATGCGTCAAAAGCATCCTTCGCATCAAAGATCAGCTGAGAGGCAAGCGAGAAAATAAACTTGGGAATATAACTTAGCAGGTGCTTTGAATCCTGCGTTGGTTTTTCCAGCTCATAGTCAAATGATGGGAACGGGTCAATCAGAATAACCGATGAGTCAGTGAGGGCTTTTCTTTTGATCGCTTTCTGCGTTTCATTTGATAGCTCATTGTTGTTCCATTCAGGAATATCTTTATAGTCCTTTATACGGATGTTCAACATCAAGTCCCTGCTGAATTCTATTGGTTCATTATTCGCAGTTCCGCCGTCCCCGTTTAGGGTGGTATATAAATCAGTGTCTTCAACAATTCCCTGACCAAGCATGATGTTGTCACGCTTGAACTTGTCCTTCAGGAAGAATGGGTTGTCCCAGATGTACTTTGCTTCGCGTGTGACCAGCCGCGCGGATAATCCGCCAGGGAAGGCGCCTGTTGCTTTAGCCGAGTCCAGCAATGTATCCAGGTTTTTGGTTTGGCTGAATGACACTTCCATGCGACCATCCTTTCCGTAAGTATCGCCCCATTGGAAATGCGCCAGGTCGCGGTGTTCCGACAGGTATTGCTTTTTTGCAGTAGGTGATTTACTGTTGATCTCGTATTTGATTCCAGTCACGTTAAACAGCGTGAGAAAAAGCTCTGCCTTTTCGTGTATGAATGCTGGGGATACTGGATCTGCTCCGGCGTTCTCAATAGATTGTCTGAAGATCTCCGCGATTTCATCTACAAAAGTAGCGTTGAGCAAAGAGGGGATATAGCCTTCCTGGATATCGTCGTCCTTGAGCAGTTCAGTAAAGATATCGTTCTCCGTTTGCTCCACCCAGGTTTTCCAGTAGATGTTTTTAGTTGGGTCAATTTGGTAGGTTCGCTGGTCAGCATCAAGCTTTCCATGGTTTACTTTGCTGCGCAGGGCGAAATAGGCGAGTGCTGCTGTGATTCCTCCACCAGACGATCCGCCCAAAAGGTCGATCACCGCATTGTGTGTCGGCAATTTGGTGTCGCCAGTGGCTTTGGCTTTTTCCCAGTTTTCCAGTGCTTCGTGCAGGTAATCAATTACGCCTGCGGTATATGCACCAGCAGAAATGGATCCGGCCATGCAGAGGCCAATGTGAAAGGTGTTTTGGCTCATGGTAAAGCGATTTACTTAAAAGTAGTTCCCAGCTTTAAAATTCGCTGGTTGATTTGCCATTTGCAATAGCTATAAATTGCCATATATAAATGTATCTGCGCTATTGCAAAAGATTAATTAAATACTTAAATTAGGTTTCTAACCAAATGTAATGCCTTATGAACTCAACTAAGTTTAAATACGTATTTTACGTATTGATTTTAGCCTTTGCAATGATTTCCGCCTGCGATAGCGCGGAACACCGGTTAACACTGGTGAACAAAACTGGTAGGACGCTGACCATTTACAGACCACGAACAATTCCTTTTCAAAATTCTGACGTCTTTAACGCCTTTGCGCCTCAAGGGGCAGAGAAAAACTATGTTGGACTGAGCTTTTTTGTGAACCCATATGGCACAAAAAGAGATGTGGGAGCCTCTAGTTTTGACAACCAGTTTGAAACCACTGATGGAAAACTGCATGTGATTATTCTTGATGCAGACTCTTTAAAGAGCCTGGCAAAAAGCCACCTGCTGGATACAAAAACCATCAATCGCGCTATTCTGGCCGATATTGCTGTTTCCAAGGATGAAATGGAGAAAAATCAAAGGACCATTACCTATAATGGTCAGATAAAGACTACATCGGCATCCGTGAGTCAATAGAACAATAAACAGGCTGCTTTTTTATGGTAGCCTGTTTTGTTAGATCTATAAAAAAACAATACCTGCGATAGGCGCGACCTATTTGCAATTGATATGAAAGACAATCTAGGAACCTGGATTGTCTTCTTTTGTAATATTAAATTCTTTCAACGCCTGGTTATAACCAAGGTTGTAGCTAATTTGCCCCCATGCGGTGAGCATCAATATAATATCTTCATCTTTCAAAGGTCCTGAAACCTGATTCTGGCAATAAACTAGGAAGTCGCTTTCTGTCATGCTGTGCTACGGTTAATTGAATTGGTTACTACAAAATAACGAATTTGTATTTGGTCTGCAAATTTAGAATCAATGCATGTACAGTTTGATGCGCATTTTAATTTACCATCTACGAATTCCAGTACAATGATGATTTTAAGTTATCCTTTAATATTTTAGGGATTTAATTTGTCGTTAAAGATAATTTCGTAGATTAGTGCTAGTTAACAATCGATACATTTCAATCAGATGAAGCCTTATAATAAGTTTCCAGATCCAACGAAATATAAAGAATCCGCCTACATCGGGGAGGAATTATTTGATGATCCAGGATATGAACTTGGACGGACTTGTGAGTGTGTTCAAAGATGTGTTGAGCGCCGTATTTTCAATTTAGATCACGCATTAGAATTATATAAAGTTACTAATGAGCAATATGAAAGGTTTCTATCTAAATCAGAAGATAAGATTCCACCTATTTTAAATGTCAATGCGATTAGATAGTTTCCAATCGTAGTAAGTGGTAAAATTTTCTACACCTATCCAATGTTTTTCAAATGCAATGTTGTCTGAAAGTTGATTTACCCAGGCTGGAAGGATATCGTTACCCATATAATTTTACCGTTCGATTAGTCGATACGGATAGGTAGTGTTTTTCTGCGGATGTGTTTGAAAAGGTCGTCGGTGGGTTTGGACCTATAGTTGGTTGCATGGATTGTGTCTATTAGAAATGGATTGGATTTTTCTGCGGATGTGTTTGGAAAGGTCGTCGGTGGGTTTGGACATGTCGTCGGTTACAGGGATTGTTTCTATTATAATTTATTTGCATTTATAGGAATCGGATAGTATCTATTAAAAGTGTATTGGATTGTGGGTGGGTTTGGATATGGAATGTTTTGTCTATGGCTTTGCACAGGTTGTCGGAGGCAGGGAGTTTATCTAAAGGAATTCTGTTTAAAAAAAGAGGTGTTTAACATGACGGCCTAGGCGTCTTGCAAGCGCAGCGCAGCATTATGCCAGCCGGAATGTAAATATCTCTTTTTTCAAACCTGCAGTATCTTCAGACAATTTAGCTAAAGTTGGAATAAAACTCCTGAATTTCCGGTACTCATAGTACGTGACGCATCTTCGGACGACATTATATTGCTAATCCCAAGAAAAATGTCATTCCTCCAAATACCCAATATCTAGTCCTAACAAATTGATGAATAAAAAACAGATCGCAAAGATTTTAGAAAAATATAAAGCCGGGCACGCTTCTAAAAAAGAAAAGGCACTGCTGCTAAGCTTGTCTATGAATTTTAGACCGGCCAATGCTGAGGAATTATCTATCGAAGGCCGCGTGCTGGACGTAGATTTAATTTGTGCAGAACTGGCGAAAAAGTTATTGCAAGCAAAACAAGTGCGACAGGAAAAGCCTGTAAGATTTTGGTCGCCCTTGCTGACTGTAGCAGTGGTGACGGCGATACTTTCTATGGGAACAATTACTTACGTTAGTCGTCTGCAAGAATCTGGTGGTGGGTTCGGTTCGGAAGAGTCTGTGCCGGCTGCCGATGTTGGAATAGCCACTGCCTTGAAAAACGAGCGCTTAATGTTTGAAGGAGAAAACATTAGGGTCATCATGGAAAAAGTGTCCAGATGTTACAACATGGGTGTCGTGTACGAAGGCGAAGTGCCAAATGATAAATTTGGCGTTACAATAAGCCGTTTTTCTAGTCTATCGCAGGTTTTGCGAAAACTGGAACTAAGTGGTAAGGTCCACTTTATAATACAGCAGAGTAGGATCATCGTCACAAAATAATTATACGTCCCTACAATGATTGATTAGTAGATTTCTAGGCCCAAGAGGCATCTTGCTATAAAAGCAGTACGACAATTGGCACAGTGATGTGTTAAAGTGGAAACTATTTTTTTTACGTTTTTAACAATTTTTTTAAGTTTTTAAGGAGAAGAAATCGATAGATTGGCTACCTTGTTGTTCAATGAGTTATCCTTTTTTTGCATACGCTGGAAGCTTTTATTTTAAGATGGCCGTGGTGGCTGTTCTTTTACTCGTTTTTACGGGCAAGCCATTATACGCACAATTCTGGTATCCTGAAGTGCCACGTGTTGAACGCCAAAAGGAAAATGCCTTGCAGCTGGTATTAAAAACTGAACTCCCAGCTGCAAACAATGCGGCGGTGTTACTGGAACTCGGCAACATCTATTTTTACAAGCCACTAAAAAAGACCGCTGACCTTAAACGTTCTAAACAATATGTGGAACAGGCATTGGCCATATATTCCCGCGAGGTAAAACTGAATACACAGAAGAATGCCTTATTAAATGCCCGCCAGCAAAACGCATTACTGTTGCTGGCCGACCTTTATTGCTCCGAAGACAGTTTGCAAATGGCGGCAGATCTGCTTAAAAAGGTTGATGAGGCAGGTCGACTCAAGTTGCACCTCTTGCTTAGTTTTAAATATTGGCTACGCGACGTAGATTATAAGCAAGACGATTACGCGGCAGCAATTGGACATGCCAACGACGCAATTGTGCTGAGTAAAAAGCTGCATGACGTTAAAAGCGGGATACTTGCTTTGCAATACCTGGCGATGGTTCATGGCTCGCAGCAAAAGCCTGAAGCTGAAAAAGAACTGCTGCGGGTGCTGCGCTTCTATCAGCTGGCACGTGAACCCAGGTTACATTATATATATTACTTATTGTCGCAATATTACGGTGCTAACGGCGGTCCTGATAAACGCTTGCTCTATTCGCTTCGCGCGATCAGTTCGATGAAGAAAACCGGCGACAGCATTGCGGCCGGCGACATCTACACGCAGTATGCGGCGGTTTTGGAAGACAACGATGCGTATGCGGCAGCGATTGCCCATGGGCAACTTGCGTTGCAGCGCTATAAAGAAAACGCGGGGATGTACTACCTAGTTGAATCGCCATTGTTTGAAGTGATGCAACGTAGCCTCCGTAAGCAAAAGAAATACCGGGAGGCCCTGCAGTTTGTGTTGCAGATGAAAAAGCAATATCCACCGGATCGCCCTGCCGACCAGGCAAAGTACGATTGGTTACTTGGCCACAGTTACCGCGAACTGAAAGATTACCGCAGGGCAGAAAACCACCTGTTGAGGGCATTGCGTACGAGCGAGCAAACAGGCAGCACCTCGAGGTGGATCATTTCTGCGTTGGGGCAAACTTACCTGGATGCTAAGTTATTTGAGAAATCGCGTCATCAGTTGAATAAGCTATTGACGATTCCGAAAGACCGGTTTTTCCTGAGTGAATTACGGCATGCAGAATACATGGCTTTCCTCGCAGATTCGGCTTCGGGCCATTACCTGGAGGCGATAAGGCATCACAATATGTACAATAGTATCGATAACATCAAGGCACGTACAGAGATCGATAAAGAGCTGCAGAAACTGAACGTTACTCTTGAAACGCAGAAAAAAACAGGGGAGATCCGATTGCTGAAGCAACAGTCGAAACTGGGCGAAGCAAAACTTAGGGAGGCCAACCTGATCAGGAATATGACCATGGGTGGATTGGCGCTCTTGTTGATCATTATCGGATTACTCTACTACCAGTACCGCCGAAATCAGCGCAGCAGTAAAGTAATTGCGGTAAAAAACGAGGTGATTACCCATAAAAATGCCCAGCTGGAACACCTGCTGATAGAAAAAGAATGGCTGTTGAAGGAAGTTCACCATAGGGTGAAAAACAATCTCCATACGATTTTCTGTTTGCTGGAAAGTCAGGCCGTCTTTTTGAAAGACGATGCGTTAAAAGCGGTTGAAAAAAGTCAGCACCGGATTTACGCAATGTCACTGGTGCACCAAAAACTATATCTTTCGGGAGATATCAAGACGGTAGATATGCAACTGTATTTTTCGGAGTTCCTCAGTTTTTTGTCGGACAGTTACGGCTTGTCTGACCAGGTGAGGATTGTACAGGATGTGCAGCCTTTGAAACTAGGTGTTGCGCTGGCCATCCCGCTGGCACTGATCCTGAACGAAGCGGTGACAAACTCGATCAAGTACGCTTTCCCGGATAACAGGACGGGGGAGATTTTGGTACGCTTATGCGAGAAGGGAGATAAAAGTGAAAGCTTCGGAAGCAACGGGACGGGCAATATAACGTCAGGTACAGCAGGTTTGGGAGGTAAATGGGCAAGCAAGAATGCTGAAGGAACAGCAGGCTCGGAAGGTAAGGGGGCGCGCAATAAAGCGGCAGCTGGTGAATCTCCTTTCGGCGAAATGGAACTGTTGATTTCTGATAATGGCATCGGGATGCCTGACCTTAAAGAGGAAGAATACCTGTCCCTGGGCATTGAGCTGATTAGGGGCCTCAGTAAAGAGATTGGAGCAAAAGTTGAATTTATAACGGGTGCAGGAACTACCATTCGCCTTACTTTTTTAAGCGAACCGGATCTTCTGGACGAATTTTAATATGAATAATAAGCTGTTGTAAATCTGATGTTTTGGGCAGTTAAGTAAATTAAATTATTAACATTGTGATAGCGTATGAGCAGTAAAGTCTTGATTGTAGAGGATCAGTTTATCGAAGCAAATAACCTGAAGTTTATACTTCGTAAAGCGGGGTATAAGGTATGTCCCATAGCAGCATCTTACACTGAGGCCTTAACGATTATTGAAGAGGAACATCCCGACCTGGTTTTGCTGGACATCATTTTGAAGGGAAAAAAGACAGGGATAGATCTGGCGAAGGTGCTGAAAGAGCGGAAGATTGCCTTCGTTTATTTGTCGGCCAATGTAGATAAAGCCATCTTTGATGCCGCTAAACTTACAGGGCCATACGGGTTTTTGGTGAAACCCTTTAGGGAAAGGGATGTGATGAATATGCTTGATATCGCAACTTATCTGCATGAGCAAAGTATTGAATTCGCCAGGAAATCGGCCTCGCCGGATAACGGAATGGGTTCAAATTCCGCTAAAGGCCCAATGGCCGCAGGGGTAATTGGAAGCAGCGGCCCCATGTTGGAGGTAATGGGTAATGTCAGGATCGTTGGTCCTACGGATACCTCGGTGCTCATCCTGGGGGAAAGCGGAACAGGTAAAGAGTTGGTGGCACGCGCAATTCATGAAGCTTCTTCTTATAACAACAAGGGCATGATAGTAGTGAACTGCGGGGCATTGCCAACAGGATTGATTGAATCGGAATTGTTTGGCCACGAACGGGGAAGTTTCACGGGGGCGTCTGACAAAAGAACTGGGAAATTTGAACAGGCAAACAACAGCACGATTTTTCTGGATGAGATTGGGGAACTGCCCCTGGATGTGCAAACGAAATTCCTGCGGGTGCTGCAGGAAAAGGAAATAGAGCCGATTGGAGGGAAAACCAGGTCGGTAAACGTCCGTATTGTTGCTGCCACAAACCGTAATCTGGAAGAGGCGGTTGCCGCAGGACGTTTTCGTATGGACCTCTATTACCGTTTGAATGTGTTCCCGATCCTGATGCCGCCTTTGAGAGATCGTCAGCACGATATTACGGTACTCGCGGAGCATTTCCTGAAAATTTACGCTACAAAATCCCGCAAGGAAATAACGGGAATTACACCTGAAGTGAAGAAAGACCTGATGAAATACCATTGGCCAGGCAATGTAAGAGAGCTGGAAAATGTGATTGCACGCGGGGTACTAATGACGGAAGGGAACCTGCTTACGGAACTGCCCCTGCCGGCAGCGAACACGAAACTGCCGCCCGACGATTCGGCGATAAAAACCATCACCCAGAACGAACGGGACCACATCCTGATGGCCCTTGACCATTGCAACTGGAAAATCTATGGTCCGGACGGGGCCGCGGAATTGTTGGATATCAATAGTTCGACCCTAAAATCGCGGATGAAAAAACTGGGTATCACCAGAAAATACCTTGGCGGAACGGAAGAATCCTAACGCGCCAGGCCTGGCTGTACCATGATATTTCGCTGTGATCATTCGCTAATAGTTGAAATTTCGGGATTAATAACGTTGGTTAAAAAGCCGCAAACATTTAATGGTCAGTGCTTTGTCGCTTTGGCATGAGTTTGATGTAAATAGTTAAACTTAAATACGTTAATATGAATGCTCAAAAAACATGGTTTATCACCGGGGCCTCGAGGGGCTTCGGTATGTTAATCGCAAAAGCGGTACTGGCTTCGGGCGATAAAGTAGTGGCAACTGTGCGCAGTAAACCAAACGACCTGATCACTGAACTTGGCAACGACCCTTCGTTATTGGTGGTAAATATGGATGTGACTAACGAAGACCAGATCCGCGGAGCCGTAAAATATGCGATTGATAATTTTGGGCAGATTGACGTGCTGGTGAACAACGCAGGTTATGGGCTGCTTTCTGCAGTTGAAGAGGCCACGTCTGAAGAGGTGAAACAAAATTACGAAGTGAATGTGTTTGGCACGCTTAACGTGATCCGTGCTGTTTTGCCTTATATGAGAAAAGCCAGAAAAGGGCTTGTTATCAATATTTCTTCGATAGGGGGCTTGACGGGATACCATGGCTGGGGAATTTATGGCTCTACGAAATTTGCAATAGAAGGTATCACTGAAGCGTTGGCGAAGGAGCTGGCACCATTGGGCCTGTACGCAACAGTGGTAGCACCAGGATTTTTCAGGACAGATTTCCTGGATGCCTCATCGCTGGTCCGGACGAAAAACGAGATCGGGGATTACGCAGAAACAGTTGGTGCGATGCGCGATTTTGCCACCGGGGCCAACAAAAAACAACCGGGTGACCCTCAAAAGCTTGCGGAAGCGTTTGTGAAGCTGGGCAACTCTGAGAGGCCCCCGGTGCACTTGCTGCTGGGGAATGACACACTGGAAAGCTATAAAGCAAAAACCGAGGCACTTGAAGAGGATATCAAAAAATGGTATGATACGGTCACAGGTACTGATTATGAAGATGCTGCCGCGTTGCAGCATAAATAAACAAATATGAAAAGGGATTTGAGTGATGAAAGTGTTTTTCGCAGGGTGCTTTTAGCTATATCGGCAATCGCACTGCTTTCTCTAACAACGTGTGCTGTGGCGCAGGATATAGAGATGGAAAACAAACAACCGGTTAAAAAAGGGTTTTGACATCATTAAGCGGTAGCTTTAGATATTTTTTTTTAAAAAGTCGGGCACAATTCTTGGAACTGTGCCCGACTCACATACGGACATTTCTATATCCGCATCTTCTATTTAGCTTCCTATTGGCATAATTATTGGATTTTTAATTGATGTAAAGTTATTTAAAGTTTCATAAATAAACAAATTATAATTTTTTAATAGAGAATCCGAACCCTTGACCGGGTACCATGAATTTAATAGGGTCAAAGATTATTTGACTTCCATTATAACGACGTAATGGAAGGTATTTTTCAGGGAAGGTAGGGTAAATTTCTACTTCGAATTCTTTTGGTAAGTCAAATATTACTGACACACCAATTGTATGGTTGGTGACGTGATAACTATCATACATACCATTTACAAGACTGTATTTTGAGTGGAAAATTTGTTCGACAGTAATAATCTCATTTTTGGTGATTTGAATTGGATCACATAGCTCAAATGCGCTTTTTTCTCCGATGGTTTCTTTAACATAGAAATGTTCCTCTTTAGTTAGATTTGTGTACGGGCAGGCGTCTTCTGCACTTTTAGATTTATAGCTAGCTTCGACAAATTCATATTGGGCCAATGGTGTATTACTTAATGAAAATGGCATTGCGTAGGCAATCTTTTCTTGATCCCCGGCAATATACTCCATCTCGAATTTAATCCGCTGCTCTATAAATATACTAGTTACATCTGAGTATTTGTAGACGTACTCGATTGTAAGCTTTCTACGAAGGAAAGTCGTAATAAAAAAGTCGTTCTTCAAGATAACTTCAACAATGGGCGCTGGCATTTTATCTTGCAGAATTGCAGAAAATAAATTGCTCTTCAAAGCCTTTAACGTTTCTTGTCCTTCAATTTTAAATGCCGTCGTCATGGCATTGAATACGTCCTCTATTCGATATTTCAGATCCGATAAGATTGCTATGCTTGTATGTTGCAATTCTACCATTGATTTTTCAGTTGCTTGGCGATGGGCTCTGTGATTTGATTGTTCTACAGCTACGTGTAAAACAAACATTACAAATATCGCCTCACCGAAGATAACAAAGAAGTGGTAGAAAATGGTTGACCAATGCACCCTTTGCCATATTCCGGTTGACGAATTTACTGGAATGTCATTATAAAATTCATGGATTGAGATGCCAAAGATAATAAAGAGTATTCCAATGAACATCGTTAAAAGCGGATTACCAACGCATGCCTCAGATATTTTCGCTGCAACTGAGGAGCTTTTTGAATATTTTTTCATAAATATAATATTGTAATGTGCAACGGGGGAGTTGTAGATAAACTCTTCATAGTTAAAGAAAATATATTTCATGTAAAGATATGTAAACGAAATTAAAATGTAAAAATACTCTAAAAAACAATCTATTAAAGTAAAAGGTAATCGTCGGATAGCTTGTATGGATCCCGCTATCAGCGGGGCCGCGGATTTTTTGCTTGAGAGCTATCAAAATCTGTACAACTGCTGAATTTGCTAAATCAACAGGTGCGTCAGCCCTCAACGAATATCAGTCCAGACACGTATTAAGGCTGTACAACAGCTGCCTGGCTTCGAGCAGGTTTTCCTAATCTTACAGGAGCTCGATTGAATAAACTACAAGCCTCCATTTTCCAACTATTAAATGGTGTTTCTTTATTTGCTGTTAAAAACGTTTTGCATTATATATGTTATAGCGAATAGAAATATTTATGACAATAGGAGAAATAATAGCAACGAACCTGTACGAGTATCGTACGCGACTTAAATATACCCAGGATCAGGTTGCTAAATGTTTGAATACTGACAGGACTATGATTAGTGAGTTTGAAAGTAATACAAAGGAACTCTCAATGGTTCAACTTATAAATCTTGCGATCTTTTTTGGAATTGAGCTCGAAGACCTGTTAGAGGAAAATAGCGCAGAAAAGACCGCCAATCTGGCTTTTGTATATCCTACAGAAGGTATTGCTGACGACGATATCACTAGCATCATGGCGTTTAAAAAAGTGGTGAAAAATTATCAGAAAATGGAGAGGATACTCAATGAGCAAGAATAAATTGCTCCATTTGAAATTGAGAATTAAGCAAAAAAGGCCCCACTTTCAGCGGGGCCTCGTACTATTTGCTTGAGAGCTATTACAATCTGTACAACTGCTGGATTTTCGCTAAATCAACAGCTGTTTCAGGCTTGAACGAAGATCCGTTCATATATGATTTAAGGCTGTACAGCAGCTGCCTGGCTTCTGGCCGGTTTTCCTGATCTGACAGAAGATCGATGGACGAAACCACGAGTGTGCCTTTGCCTACTTTACATTCGAATACCAAACCTAACGGCTGTGCGGTTACCCAGTCGTCAATTACCCGTACAATTGGTTTTACGTTTTTGCCAACTGCATCGAGCCGGATAGCACTAGAATGCGTGATGGCATCCCACCATTGCCAGTTGCTGTGGTATTGTGTAGGAAATGCTGCAAATGCAGGATGCTGAGGATCACACAAGAGGCCAAGTGTTGTAGGCGCCTGACCTCTGGTCCAGGCTGTATTCCAAAATATGCTTGAAAAGCCGATCTGCACATCTGCGCCTGCCTCTGGTTTAATAGCTCCCTTTTTTAAAGTAAGCAATACCTTGCCGCCATTGTTCAATTTGCTGATGGCCAAATCATCCAATGTCTGTGTAACCAACACATCCTGCGCTACGGCTGGAAGGGCAGGAGGATATACAAAAATATCCCAGGAATTTTCCGCTGTGCCCACCTTAACCGTCAACAACAGTTGCTGCGCGGACTGAACAGTAGCGAGTTTTTGCTGGATGGTTCCTAATTTGTGTGCGTTACCCTGAGCAATGGTTATGTTTTCAAATTTACCACTGTACAAGACTTTACCGTTGGTGGAACTGATGTTCCAGCTGACGGTAACGCCCGGCAAAGTCTTTCCGCTAAAATTAGCAATTTCTATGGGTGCTACCAGTTGCTCGTTACTGGTATAAACCATTTTGGACAGTCTTACCAGAGGCACCACTGAACTGCAAAAACGGCTGTATTCTGCTGAGGTAACGTAACCTTTATCTTCCCAGAACGGATCGAGTACACCCACGAGTGCAGTTCCCTGCCCGGGGAAATCATTCAGCCCAAGCAATTGAAAACCGCCAAATCCGGGTGTACGCAACGCCGCTTCAATATCGGCTTTATAACACAATACCTGTAATTTTCCGGAGGCAAGCAGGAAACTATCTGCCAGCATAGACATTCCGTTTTCTTTGAGTTTGTCCTGAAAGATCTCGAAGTTTTTCGGTTTCAGAATCCCGTCGTACTTCTTCATTTCTTTAAAGTTGGGATATACGCACCACTGGCCAATCTCATGGCTTACTGTGGGTTGTGTCCATTTGGAAATGGTATCCCGCCAGTCGTAATCGCTTTTGGGCGCTGCTCCATTAATCACACTTTTTAAGCCACCGCCCCAGAGTTGAATCCTTGGATTTGGGGTGCTATTGTAACCATTGTCTTTAACCACTGGCCAGCCGGCCCCGGTGGTATACATCCTCCTTGAATCTTTGGCTTTCCAGTAATTTACAAATTTGGTGAGATAGGCAACATGGTTTTTTCCTGAAGGTTCGTTACCATACGTAAGCATCAAAAAGGACGGGTGGTTGCCGTAAGCCTTCACCATTCTTTGGCTTTCCAGATAGATATAATCGTCCAGCGGACGGCCGTCTCCAATTACTGCACCTGAATTTGCCCAGGATGAACATTCCACCTGGAGATAGATCCCGAGTTCATCAGCTGCGGTAAAAGCCGCCTCCGGTGGGCACCACGAGTGAAACCTGACATGGTTTAACCCGTAATCTTTGATGGCCTTGAGACTTTTTAACCAGGTAGCCACATCGGTAGGCGGGTAACCCGTTCTGGGATATGATGCACAATCTAAAGTCCCTCTTAGAAATGTAAGTTGGTTATTGATGGTGAATTGAGTGCCTTTAGCTTTAAACTCCCGCATTCCAAAAACGACATCCTGCTGGTCGGGCCGCATTACAGCAGGTCCTTTAAGGCTCACACTGAGACGGTAAAGGTCGGGGTTGAACTCATCCCATAACAGCGGCTTACTGCCCATGGCATACACGAGGCTGACCAAATTGCTTTTCCCGCTTAGAACGACCTCCTTGCTGGTGGATTTTAATGCAGCGCTTTCTTTGCCTTCGGCCGCAGCCCAAATATTGAGCTGAACTTTGCCTTTGCTGCCTGCAGGGTTATTTACCTTCAGTTTTACACGTACAAGGCCGGCTTGTATATCTGGAAATAGCTGGATATCTGAGAGGTAAATCTTTGGCTTGATCCTGATTTGAAGGGCGCCGACCATCCCATTCCAGTTGGTTTGGGTATGATCTGTAATGCTATGCGAGTTCATGCCAACGTCAAAATCTTTCACGCGGTTGTCGATCCGGATCGTTAAAACGTGTTTGCCGGGTGCCAACTTATCTTTCAGCTGGAACACGTGCGCGGTGCTAAGACTGTTTTGCATACCAATTTTCTGGTCGTCTACCCAAACGGTGGTTTCCCAGTGACTTCTTTCGATGAACAGCTCTGTCCATTCACCACGCCAGGACGCAGGTATGGTGATCGTTTTCTGGTACCAGGCGGCGCCTTTGTAATATTTCTCTGGCTGCAGCCAGAAGGGTACTTTGATATTTCCCGGTTTGCGGTACCTGGCATATTCAGGCTTTTTAAACCACGACGAGTCTACAATTTCGCCCGTCCATGGGGTATTCACGGTGATGTCGTTTCCTTTGCCGTTGGTGGTCATGGAGCCGGGCAGCTTAATTTTGTCTTTTAACTTTGTGCTGTACCATTTTTCTGGAAGTCCCTTGTCGAGCGAGTCTATCTGGAACATCCAGGTTCCGGAGATATCTATCGTAGTGTTTTTGTCGGGCAGCAACTGGGCCGCAATTTTGTTTGCTGTTACGAGCATAAGCATCCAGCTGAGCAAAAAAAGGTTGATACATTTATTCATGTGGTTCTGTGTTTAAGCGTGACAAATAGCGCGTACCTTTAGCGTTACGATAAGTTTTACGGCTTATGTAAGTAAATTAAATGCGCTAAAGTATTGGTTATAAAACATGCACGGGCCAGTTCTTATAAACTGAACTATTGGCCCATGCAGGTTGTTGAGCGTATCTTTTGATTGCGCCTGTAATGATAAGCCTTAGCGCTTACCAGTTAGGGTTTTGTTTCATTAACGGGTTGCTGTTAACCTCGTTGGA
>Ga0247815_10000937_pt1 | contig 22592 bp, 19 predicted proteins | sample UWRJL194509B1_FD_181014 | JGI IMG/M metagenome (GOLD analysis project Ga0247815, IMG submission 181014) | Plant litter microbial communities from Arlington Agricultural Research Station in Wisconsin, United States - UWRJ-L194-509B-1 | ecosystem: Environmental > Terrestrial > Plant litter >...
GAAAAGATATTTTTAAAACTACTGAATTTACATATACAAATCATTACAAATCTAAATCATCATCTTTTGGTGGTTTAGTTGCAAATCAAAAAAAATATTTAGAAAATAAATGTAGTGAATTTAAACTAACCGAAACAACTAAAGAGTTAATAAAGAAATGTGTTTCTTTAAATGATATAGCATCAATAACTGCTTTAGAAGGCGATGACGGTTTAGCAGATTTAAAAGCAGAAATAAAAAAGATAATTACAGGTGGTTTTAACATTGCAAGTTCGACTAATTTATTAGAATCTTACATTGCTAAAACTTGGATAAAAAATAAAATGCCTAAATTTTGGTATTTTGATGATTATTATCCTTTAAGTGGTAAGATAAACATAAACAAATTAATAAATGAGCCACCAACTAATGAAAAAGATAAAACTTCTATTGCTCTTTTTGAATTGGCAAGAATAAAACCAGAAGATATTCTTAATGCAACTGAACAAGAATATGAAAAATATATTGCTCTTTTAGAAGCCTCATCAAACAAAATAACAAAAGAAATATTCAATTATTGGTCAACTAATCAGAATCTTGATATTGAATTTAGAATAGAAAACACAACCGTAAATGGTAGACCTGAAAAAATATTAGATATAAGGGTAAAAAGTCAAAGACATAAGATAACACTGCCTTTAGACAGGAGAAGTAAAGGATTTAATTGGTTCTTTTCTTTTATAATTTGGTTTAGTAAAATACAAGCTGACAAAAATTCAGATTATATATTATTACTTGATGAACCAGGTTTGAATCTTCACGCATCTGCACAAGCAGACTTACTACGTTTTTTTGGAGACCTTTCCAAAAAATATCAAATTATCTACACTACTCATTCTCCATTTATGGTTGAAACAGAACATTTAGATAGAGTAAGAACTTGTTTTGAAACTGATAATGGGACAATAATTTCAGATTCAATTCAAGAAAAAGACCCAAATACTTTATTTCCATTGCAAGCTGCTTTAGGATATGACATTGCACAAAATCTTTTTATTTCAAAAAATAATTTATTGGTTGAAGGTCCAGCAGATTTAATTTATTTAACCGTTTTATCTTCAATACTTGAAACAGAAAAAAGAATCGGATTAAAAGAAAATATAACAATTGTTCCAGTTGGTGGTTTAGATAAGGTTTCAACGTTTATTTCACTATTAAGAGGTTCTAAATTAAATGTTGCTTGTTTGTTAGATACTTTTACAGACCAAAAAGGTAAACAAAAAGTAGACGACTTAATTATGCATAAAATTATTAAAGAAAAAAGTATTCGCTTTTTTAATGAGTTTGCTAATAACGGAAAGGCAACAGCGGATATAGAAGACTTATTTGATAAAAAAGAATATATAAAGCTTTTCAATAGTGCATTTGAGAATGATTATCCTGAAGTTAAATTAGCAGATTTAGATTCAAATTTAGATACTATCCTGAAGCAAATTAATAAAGTAATTGGAAAAGATAGATTTAATCATTATAGACCAGCAAATAAATTAAATCAACTTGGTGTTGATAAAAAATATTTTTCAGCAAAAACGTTAGATAATTTTGAAAAAATGTTTGTCGAAATCAATAAATTGTTTCAATAAGAACCTTTAAATAATAAGGACTTCGCATACCAGCAGTTTGCAAAACATTGGCAGTAAGTTTACCTAAAAAATGAAAAATGGATAAAATATTATATTTCCCTTATATCAATTTACCTAAAACAGATTGGACTGTTCGAACATTACTTTATTACGATAATATTGGTTCAATAGTTCCGCAAGAATATTTTTATTCTCCTGAAAGAAGTTATGAACCATTTATGCTAGAACTAGTTAGAAGTGGTTTAGTAATTCCTATTGATCCTATTGAAACATTAGATTATCCTTGGCAAATTTGTAAACCATTTTTAGAATTTTTACAAAGTCCATATTTTAGAATAAATCAAAAAGTTGAAAGTTTTTCAAGAGGAATAGAAAGCAGAATCCATATTGGCAAATTTTCTGGTGCAAGAATACACGCTGATAAATTTGATGGAGAAATATTCTATAGTTTAGTACAATTAGGACTTGCAAGGAGAATTAATAATAATTGGTATATGGTAGAAAAAAATACAGCTAAATATCTAATGAAATTTTTAGCAAGCATAATTAGTACAAAACTAGAAATGTTGCCAACAACAGATAATTATGAAAGTATTCCATTTAGAAAGCCAATCATTGAACAAAAAAGAAAAAGAGATACTATTCTCTCAAATTTAATCCCTTTTCCAGAAGAAATTGATTTGAAAAAATTGCTAAAATTTAAAGAAAAGAACCACTCTACACTAAAATTATTTAAAAATAAAATTGAGCAATTAGTTCTTGATGAAAATTTAATAGAAGGAACGCAATTATTTAATGCCAAAATTGAGGAATTAGAAATTCATAAAAATGAGCTTTATAATAAAATGAATGAAAGCCAATTTAAAAATGTCTTTTTTGGTTCGGTTTGCGGAATAATTGGAGCAACACAAGGTTTTGTCTCTACTGCAAATACCGTTGGAGCAGTCGGTGGAGCAATGCCAGGCTTTGCGAGTGCTATTTATTCAGCGTTAAAAATTGAAAAAGCAGAAGACATTGCCGACCAAACCGGAATGAAATATTTAGCTTTAATTGACAAACGATTGAGGAATAATATAAAAACATAATAAAAAATCTATTATAACACATGCTACAAGCAATTTGGATAATTTGGCAAATCAGCTTAATTTAGTACCCAGCCCGCTCTAATCACAGAACGTTATAAGCAAATTAAAACTAATCGACAAATATTAAAATATGGAAAATAAAGACAAAATCTTTCTTAAAAATCCAAAAATAGATCATTTATTTGGATATTTTGGCGATATGCAAGTTCCAACAAAGCAAGAGACTTATCGACCAACCGATGTGATAGAAATTGATGAAAATGGTGTACAAAAAATATTAAGAAATTTTTATGTTAAAAGACCAGATTCACAATCTGTAAAGGTTTTTAAAGATTATTTACATTCTATTGCAAAGAAAGAATTCAATGATGAAAATAGAATAAAAATGCCGAACGATGTCCAAGTTCACTTATCTATTTCAGTTTTAAAAGATAGATATCATCAAGTTGACGTTGATAATTTAGCTAAGACTGTACTTGACAGTTTGAAAACAATTGCTTTTGATGATGATTGTCAAGTTTCGTCTTTGATAGTTGATAAACATATTATGGAAGTAAATAGTATTTTTATAGCAATTACCAAAATTACTGATGAAAGAAAGGGTATGCAATTCAATTGGTGATAAAACCCGTTCTCCGAACAGTTCTTATGAAAAGCCGCACAATTGTCTCCCGAATTCGCACTCATAAATAATGTTCTAAAGCTTAAAAAGAGACTTCAAAAGTCTCTTTTTAAAATTATATATCTTCTATAAATAATTATTTACCAATCAATTTCTCATGCCTCACCATCATTTCATCTTTCTCTTTCAACATACGCTCGTATAACGCAATTTTTTCTTTGTGAAGTGAAATTAATTTTTCAACTGGATGAATATTAATTGTTCCGTTATTAAATGAATTACTGAAAGCGTGTTCTCCAAAAGTATTAGAAATAATATTGATCGCTTGCTCTTCATCAAAATTCTGAAAAGCTTCAACAGGAATTTTTAATACTGCAGAGATTTGTTTCAGCAGATTGTTGTCAATTACATCTTTCTGCTCCAGCATAGAAATTTTCTTTTGGTTCCAGTCTTCGCCCAGATCATAAGCTAATGCTTCCTGCTTCATGTTAAACATTTCTCTAAAACGTTTTACATTTCTTCCCTCGCTGGCGCGAACTTCCAGCTCGTGAACGCAATCAAAATAAAAAAGCAATCGCGATTCGAATATTAACAACGATAGCGTGGAAATCTCTTCGTTGCTTGTTCCTAATATTAATAAAAACTGATTTTCTTTTTTTAATCTGTTAAGATATACTTTGTGTGCACGGATTACAAATCCGCGCGATCGGGTCAAATGATTGAACAAAGGATAAATATGTTTAATCATTTAGCAAATTGGCTAGCTAACTTTTAAATTACTTAAATTCTAACATTTAATTCTGACAGCTACAGAACCTCCCCCGCTGGCGCGAGCTTCCAGCTCGTGAACGCAATCAAAATAAAAAAGCCATCGCGATTCGAATATTAACAACGATAGCGTGGAAATTCCTTCCTTGCTTGCTCCTAATATTAATAAAAACTGATTTTATTTTTTTAATCTGTTAAGATATACTTTGTATGCAAGGATTACAAATCCGCGCGATCGGGTCAGATGATCAAACCAAGGATACCTATTATTAAATCATTCTGTAAATTGGAGGGCTAATTTTTTAAATTACTTAAATTCTTATATTTGATTCTAACAGCTGCAACACAACCTGAGTTTTTTTCAATCAAAAACTTTTACTACGATTAAGTTGTGCAAATAATTAACGTACTTTTGGTTTAACCAAAACGTCATTTATAAAAGTAAAATATGAAAAAAATTATTGTTAGTATGTTTGTTCTAAGTCAATGTTATACTACACAGGGACAATCGATTGATAAAATTATTACGAACAAGGAAGTAACTCGTATAGAGAAAATACTTTCGGCTGATGATATGCAGGGCAGGAGAACTTTTACTCCCGGTATTGACAAAGCATCGGCCTTTATAGAATCAGAGTTTAAAGCAATTGGTCTGCAAACTTTCAATACAGCAGCGAATTACAGACAAGAATTTTCGATGACTGCCTCTAAAGCCCTTTCTTCAAAAATTACTATTGATGGCAAAGAAATAAATAACAATCAAGTTGTAACATTCTCCTACCTTCCACAGGTTTCTTTAACGGATAAAAGCGATATTGCTGTTGTAAAAATCAGTAAAGGGGATAACATTGGCGAGAAATTTAATGAATATTATAAAAGTCCGAAAAATCTTTTGGTACTAGTTGACCCTTCATTTGATAAAGTTTTACCAAATATTCAACATATTGATAGAATAACTGCTAATCCTGGAGACAATACGATTGTGTTTGTTTTTGGCACCACAGAGGCAACTACTTTTTCTGTTGAATTAACGAATACAATTTCCAAAAAAACATTGAATAATGTGGTTGGAGTATTACCGGGAAAAACGAAACCCAATGAGTATGTGATTTTTTCAGGGCATTATGATCATTTAGGAGTAGGCTCTCCCGAAGAAGGTGCGCCTCATCCTGCAACAGATTCTATTTATAATGGAGCTAATGATGATGCCGCCGGAACAACAGCAGTCATTATGCTGGCGAAATATTTTAAAAAACAAAATAACAACGAACGCACAATTATTTTTACCGCATTTGTAGCGGAAGAATTAGGAGGTTATGGAGCCAAATATTTTTCTAAACAGCTTGCGCCGGAGAAAGTAATTGCGATGTTCAATATTGAAATGATAGGAACAGAATCTAAATGGGGTAAAAACTCTGCTTATATTACAGGCTTCGAAAAGTCGAATATGGGCCAGATTTTACAAACTAATTTAAAAGGAACAAGTTTCACATTTTATGCAGATCCTTATCCAGACCAACAATTATTTTATCGCTCAGACAACGCTACGTTAGCCAAGCTTGGAGTGCCTGCTCATACCATTTCTACTTCAAAAATGGATAATGAGTTAACGTATCACACAGCCGATGATGAATTTGAAACGCTGGATATTGATAACATAACCCAAATCATAAAGTCAATTGCATTAAGTTCTTCTTCGATTATTAGTGGAAAAGATACGCCAACAAGAGTAGATACTGCTCAATTGAAATAATAGAAGTAATGATAAAGAATCGAAAAAGCACTGAAAATGATTGGTTTTCAGTGCTTTTTTGTTATTTGTCAGGTTCTGATATAGGGGCTATTTATAAAACAGCTGCAAGTAATTGTGCCTTTTCTTGACATGTTTATTTTTGCCGGGTTCATATAGGACTTCCTGAATTCCATTTTTTAGAACGATCACTTTATAGGGCTGCTTCATTTTCTCTGTCAGATGATAAATCGTTACTGCTTCGGCCAAATCTTCATACCAGGAAGCTGTGCTGTAGAGTGAGACGAAGGGTGTTTTTAGAATTGCTTTATAAACCTCTGGTGCATACGAAATTGCGATGGGTTTACCACTTCTAAAAAGTACAGTCTCCAGTATTGGACTTATGACATGCTTTGAGGGCTTATTATATTTATCCCAAACATTTTGTGTAAAAGCCGTTGAGCCTGCCCAGGCATCTTTTTCATCCAGATGCGGGGTGAGGTTTAGCGCACCATCTACAACATGAGTCGCTTCGTGCAGTAAAACATAAACAATGGCATCCAGATTTCCCGCTTCAATAATGACCTGATAGTGATTGTCTGCTGATTTTACATAGCAGGTATTTTCTTTCCAGGTGGTCCACTCAGAAATCGTCTGGTTAAGGATTTCAGCACGAAAAGTGATATTATACATTTTGACCGAATCAGAAGTTTTAACGGGTGATGTAAGGGCAGTATTGGGCATATTATCCATAAAACTAATACTGTGCAGCTGTTTTTTCAGGATTTTTTGATGGAGTGGAGGCAGTATAGCAATTGCATTGTTTAACTTCTGTCTTTCCATATCAGTTAATTGATGTTCAACAGGATACATGCCTGCATCGCGAAATTTTTTAAAAACACTCTCCGGTGCCGGTTGAATGCGCTCTGTCAATGCGTTACTCTGTTGTGCATTAATACTAGCTATGTTTATAAAGAGGGATAGAAAGGTGTACACAAAATATTTCCTTGTCATTGTTTTAGTTTTTCTGATTTTTTAAAGACTTTCTGCTGCATTCTCAATACTGAGGTATTTATTTTTAAAACCAAATGGAGTTTCATTGGTTTTTATGAAAAAAAGACGGCTAAAATAAGCTGGGTCTTCATATCCCAGATCATACGCGATTTCTTTGGCACTTTTAGCAGTGTGTACTAAAAGTCTTTTGGCCTCTAAAATAATACGGTTTTTGATGATTTCGTTGGGTTGCGGCAGGTTCATCCGCTTAAATTTATGAGTCAGTGTTTTGGGAGCTACAGCTAATATATCGGCATAGTCTGCAACACTATGTTTTTGTTTGTAATTTGCTTCTACCAATTGCGTGAAACGCCTGAAACATTCAAGATCATTGTGCTGCTGTGCCAATAGGCCGTCAAGATGCTGGAGTTTCCACATTCGGGTCGATTTAATAAATATTTGTTTCAAATACGTACGAATCATTTCTTCCTGAGAGCAATCCTTCAAAACAAACTCATGCTGCATCTGAACAAATAAATAATCGATAAATGCGGCCTCGTTCTCCGGTACAGCGGTCATCGGCATATTATGAATATTATTGAACAGCAGTCCGTCGCAAGCCACTTCTTCATCATGAATCTGAATGCAGTAAAAATCACTGTTGTAAAATATAAAGAAACCGGTTTGCCCGCCTATTTCCTCGATGCTCAAAACTTGATTGGGGCTTATAAAAAAGAGCGCGTTGTCTGAAGTATTATATACCTGAAAATCTACCTTGATCTTACAGCCTGCAGGTAAATACAGCACTTTTATATATTCTTTGTAAGCTTCGGAATTAAGCATTTCCAAGCCGTCATGGTCTACTTGCAGCATGCCTATTTTTTTCAGGCTTACGTCAAAAATGTATTCTTTCATTATCGGTCCTTTTATTAAAAGCCGGCCTTCATGAAGACCGGCATGCTATTTAATTAAGTTTTGACTTTGTTTTTTACAAAGCAAATGTAATAAACTGCGTCTATAAATTATTTCTTTGCAAACTTTTCAAGCTCTGTATTGAATTTTTCCATTTCCTCAATAAACAGTGCATGTCCGCTTTTTTCAAACTTTACAATGTAAGAGTCTTTAAGACCTTTGTGCAATTGCTCTGCGAATACAAAATCACATAGTTTATCTTTTGTGCCATGAAATATCGCTACAGGTACTTTAATTTTTGATAAGGCCGGACGTAAATCAAGATCTCGTAAAGCTATTATAGATTGTGTTGTGGCATAAGGAGAGGCGTCAGAATTGATATTCGCCAGCCATTGCGACATACTTGGTGAGATTGCATTTTCTGATGCAGCAAAACCTTTTCCAAAATCTTCAATCAACTGTTGTCTGTTTGTTCTTGTGGTGTGAATTAATCCTGCAGCTGCTTCATCTGAAGCGCCATAAGAATAACCTTCACGTTGTTTCCAGGAAGGCGCGGCGGCGGCAAAAAGTGCCAGTTTGCTCACATGAGCGCCATTGTATTTTGCCATATAATGTAGTACAACTGCACCACCCATAGAAAAACCGCCAAGAACGGCATTATTTATTTTAAGTTTCTCTAATACAACCTTGATGTCATCTGAAAAAACATCAAAATCGTATTTCCCGTAAGGTCTGTCAGATTTTCCAAATCCTCTCATTGATATTCCGATTACCCTAAAACCTTTTTCTACAAAATATTGATATTGATATTCATACATTGCATCATTTAACGGCCATCCGTGTATTAATACAATAGGTTGTCCTTCTCCCAGGTCGGTTACATGAAGTTTTACATTGGGTTCTACTTCAATATATTCTAATCTTCCAGCAGATGCAGCAACTCGTTTGGATTGAGCAATGGTCGGCTGGCTTAAAGTAAAGATACATAAAAGGCTTAATGTTGAAATAAGTGTTTTCATTTTGTTTATTTTTAATTAGTTACTATTTGTTATGAATTATTTACAGTACAAAGATGCGGAAAACACTAAGGCCTGAAAATGGACATTTGGAAGAGTGCATTGTACATTTTTCCCTATATCAAAAAAAGTCTCTTTAAGACACAAAAAACAACTCTTATTTAGTCTGTAACTTTATATCAATCAATGAAGTAAAATTCTACTATATCACTTTTACAAGCAAGTACGGAATTACGAATCAGATAGGGAAGTAGAAGTACCTACGTACATAAAAGCACCTATATAAAAAAAATAACACCATACGATACTTTATGCATCATATGGTGTTTTTTAAAATTAAATTATTTTAGATTCTCTGAAATACTATTGGCACGCTTCTGCCATAAGGGTCCGCATTTCTTCTAATAAACCTGCAATAGGTGTGTCACTGGTATTGGTCAGGCAAAGATGACCGTTGGTACTAACAGCCCCAATAGTTTGTTCCATCCCTTTTCCGGATCGAACCATCGGACCGTATACCGATTTAAGTTTGAGTTTTCCAAAATCAGTATTGTATTTCACCTTTACCAGATTAGTAACCATTATTTGGTGATTGAATGCTTCTTTTAATGTATCAATCATTTTTTGAATGTCGCTACTGTTAAAAGTCAGCGATCTGAAAAAACCAAGATAGTGCTCTACATGTTCTTTCGTTTCCGTTCCGCTGAGACCTGATTTTGCCAATCTCGCTAAATCCCAGAAAGACTGCTTTTCGTCAGGTTCAAAATAAACAGGATGCGTTGTGATATTCAAACCGCAGTTGTCGTCTAATTCAAGCGCTTTTCTGGTGCAGATAGGGGAGATTAACTCCAGTTTTTTATCCTCCCACTCTTTACGAAGTTTTCTGCCTGCGATAACTACAGCCGCACAAATGGCACCATGAACCGTTGTCTGTTCTTGTCTGGATTTTTCTATAAGCCGCGATGTTTGTTCGCTTGAAAATTTAATACTTCCCACTTTAGGAGCAACAGCAGCCAGTTTTTTAAATTCATATAATGAAGTTTCACTATCTGTAAAAGCAATATCCTCAGGAAATCCAAGCGTTTCATCGTTAGACTTTTGCGGTGCCAATGCTTGCGGCATTTTGCCTGTAACCGCCTCCAGTAAATCCCTGAATAAAAACATAAGAGAAGATCCGTCAGCCAATGTATGATTGGCCGCCAGAATCAATACAGTATCTTCAGGTTTTTGGAGTACAATGACTCTAAAAAGCGGTCCTTCTTCAGTATTGAATCGTGTTGCTAATTCCTTTTCGACCATTTGTTCCCATTTAAAGTCGTTATCGGTTTCTATGAGATGCAGCGGAATCACCAATGAGTCAACATGTTCGATAAATGGTCTTCTAAATTCATCGATCCCAATTCTTGCCGAAAGGTTCGGGTGTCTCTTCTGAACCTGACTGACAGCCATTCGCCATGCCTCGGCCGATTCTCTGCCTTCTACTTCTGCTGCTAGAGCAAAGTCTTTAGAATCAATTTGATCCAGAAGCCAGAACGTTTTTTCAAATGCACCCAATGTGCGGTTTTGATGTTTTTTCATTTTTACTAATTTTAAATTTTTACTCATTTTTAGAGGATGATTCTATTATTTGCCATGCTGAATAATTATCAACATGACAGGTTTCATTCTCCGCAGCAAAATTCAGTAAAGACTAATTCTGTAAAAATGGATATAGTGCGGTTATTATAGTAGATTTTTCCCTCTTCAGGAATCAGTGAGCTGCAAGCGGGCAAAAATCAGGAGCACAGGTAAAGTACAGCAATAGGAGTTGTCAAAACTACCAGCGCTGCCTGTTTGTAATTGTTTATAATGATAGAGGAATCTTAAATGCGGTCGTTTATGATAATTGAAGAAATAGACAGCAGAGAAAATGGTGTACTGATAGGAGTAAGGGAAATAGAAACGTGGAAGTTTTTGCGGGAATCAATCTAAAAAACGAATAAAAGTGAATCGATTTAACTCAATAAAGTCATTACTAAATGTCTTTATTCCATATCGGCTGATCCGGGAAATTTTTTAATAATTAAGGACCTCAATCTTTCCTGATTCTGATCTCCCCATTTTCCCAAAGTTCCTATAACGGGAATCAAACTCTCCCCAAATTCCGTAAGGCTGTATTCTACCTTTGGCGGCACAACAGGATAGATTTTTCTGACAACGAGTTCATGTGCTTCCAATTCATTCAACTGGATATTCAACACCCTGCGCGACGCATCGGGTATTTTACGCTGCAATTCACTTGGTCTCTTATGGCCTTCGTTAATAAACCAAAGCAGACGTATTTTCCATTTACCATATAATACTTCACCGATCAGGTCAAGTCCGCAGTTTAAGTTCGGTATTGTTTTTCTTTCATACATATTGTAAAAGTACTAGTATGTTACGATTTGTGCAATAGGGGAAAAATTTATCCCTATATCAGTGTAGGGAATTTTCCCGAGAATTGCGTAGAATTGAATAATCTGTCTATGTAATTCTTTTTTTTTTAAGTTAAAATTCATGCCTTAACTTTTATAAATTTGGTTTGGATGTCCTTTTGAGAATTGCTGTAGAAAAGTATTTCTTTTTATAATTGATTTATTTTAATGCAGCATCTGAATTTTTTTACTTTTATTTGCTTAAAGTAAAAGATACAATCTTAACTTTTTCTACAAATAAACCAAAATTGAAAATGAAAAAAATATTTTTTATAGTACTATTTGTTTTGGTTTCCTGTAAATCAAAACAAGAAATTTTGACTGCTCAGCAAGAAACAACTAAGAGCTCGAAATATAATAATCCAAATTACGAACCTTTGCATAAATTTGAAGGAGATACTTTAAAATACCTGCAAACCAATTTTTTAAACAATAAAGATTTTTATAAAGGCAAACTTCTAAGTCTTTTACTACATGATTTAGAAATAGAGATAAAAGCTTATTCAGGAGCATCTGGCAGGGATTTAAATTTTAGTAATAGTGTATCATTAAATTTTTACAGCAGACAACAAAAGAAAAATAAAATAAGGGAAAAAAGTAATCCTCTTGTTTTAATTATTGATTGGGAAGTTGAATTACCTCAACAAAAAATAGTTGAATTACTTCGCAAAAATGATGGTCGTTGGACAGATGAAGAAAAAAAATATTATGGACAGCACATCATTAAAGATATAGAAATGGTGGTTCCTAATTATTAACCCAGATTACCGGCATTTAAGCAGTATGATCACGATCGCTCTGACAGGCGCAGCGATCGCGCGGCAATTCAATAACTATTCTAACGACAAGAAGATTACCATGAAAAAGCAAACCTATATTATTATCCTATTTTTTTTTATTAATCTAATCCAAGCACAAAAGAACAGTCAGGATTATTTTACATTAAAGGGTGTTTTAAAAAATAATTACAAAGGGTATTTATACGTTTCTTATGCCGATAAAAAAGACAGTTGTTTACTAGAAAATAATAAATTTTCTTTCAAAGGGCATATATCAGGTAATATGACAAATGTATTTTTCTGGTTGAGAGGAAAAACTTGTGTAATGAAAAAAGAATTTTTTCTCGAAAATAAAAACATTAAAATCAACTTAGCTTTTTATGATGAAATCCAAGACAAAGACACGACAGTTTTTTTTCACGCCACTTCAATTGTGGGTACAAAAACAGCTTTAATACAGGATGATTATGAAAGATTTGTTGCTGGAAATTTATTTGATAAAGACCGGCATCAAAAGTTATACAGAAAGCTGAACACAATGGCATTTAAAAACCCAAAAAATTATTATGTGGGTGCTTTAATAGAGGAAATGTGTTGGGACAGCACCCTGGATAAAAATCAATTAAAAAAAATATATAGTAAATTAGATAAAGAAAATCAACGAAGAGGCACTATTTATATTATAGAAAAAAAACTGTATCCTAAAAACGACATCAATGTAAACGATATGGTTTATGATTTTGAATTGCCGGATGAAAACAATACTATATTTAAAACAGTATCTTTAAAAGGGAGATGGTATCTTATAGATTTTTGGGCCACCTATTGTAGTATCTGTATCGCTGCATTTCCTAAATTACAAAATATTCATGAGGTATATAAAGACAGGAATTTTGAGATTGTAGCAGTTTCCGTTGATAAAGATTTGCAAAAATGGCAAGATTTCTTGAAAATGCATGATCTAAAATGGAAAAATTTGATTGAAAAAAGAGGTATTGACAATAGCGAAGCTGTAAAAAAATACATTTCTTTTACCCCATCAAATTTTTTAATCAACCCCGAGGGTAAAATAGTTGCAAGCAATATTAGTCCCGAAGATTTAGAAAAATTCCTCAAAAAAAATCTAAAATAATCCCCACTGGCGCGAGCTTCTGGCTATTGAACGTTTAACGAAGCAATTAAAAAACAGCCATAAAAAAAATCCCATCTCGTAAGAAATGGGATTTTTTAGTTTTGTGACAGGAACAGCACAAATTTCTATAAAATTTATGGACGATTGTAAGAGATTGTCATATTATATATAGTTTATAACTTTCATTGGCTTTATATATGGTGTTGGGGATCAATGGAAATGCAGCGTAAAAAACAAATCGTTAACGGCTTATTATTAAAACCGACTTAACTTTTTGTGGCAAAACTTAAAGCACCTCCAAAACAGCTTATGCAGAGATTTTGCCACAAAACTCAAAATGTCGAAAATTGACTTGACTTCTGGCCAAAAAAGGTATCAACTTTTTTTGAATGGGATGATCCATCACTTTTGGTGTATCATACAACTTATATCAATTGACTTTTAAGTTTCTAATCCTTATAGTAAGAGATCAAAATTGTTTTTGACGCTCAACGAACAGTTAATGCTGTAGTATCAATTTCGATAAGGAGTTAATTTTTAATGTAATGGAAAGAAAAGTATTGTAATTGAACTCCTGCCATTTATTAAAGTGTACATTTGGAGTTAATCACAAACCTATAATGAATAATAAAGAGAATTTCAGGATCTTACTTACTGATGATGATGCAGATGACAGAGAATTTTTTGCTGATGCAGTAACAGATATCCGTCTTAATTTTCCGGTTGAGTTTTGTAAAAATGGAAAAGAACTTTTAGATCGACTCAATGATAAAAATCTCGAAATTCCTGATATCATTTTTTTAGATCTGAACATGCCTGTTATGTCAGGTTTTGAAAGCTTAAAACAAATTCGCGATGATGCTAAATTTAAAGATATCCCTATAATAGCGATTTATTCCACCTCGGCTACAGAAGAAGGTATTATCAATACTTTTGGATTAGGTGCCAATGCTTATATTGTAAAACCCACTGATTTTAACGATCTAAAGAAATTATTAAAAAAGGTTATCGAAATGGATTGGGAAGAAAGACTTGCCAATTTCGAAATTGAAACTTTCATAATTACGGTGTAGGTTTTTAAAAATGTTGCAGCAGTGGCAATTGTCATTGAATTACAATGCTGAGTCTAAAAATTAATACTAAAAATCATGGATTTTCAAACAGATAATTTACCGAAGGCTACACGCCAAGACTTTCCTATTGTTGGTATTGGAGCTTCAGCAGGGGGACTTGAGGCTTTTACGAAGTTTATTGATGCAATCCCTGATAATTCTGAAATGGCATTTGTAATTGTACAGCATTTACATCCTATGCATGACAGTATGCTCACGCAGCTTCTTTCCCGTGTGGCAAAAATACCTATTAATGAAATTACAGATGATATTCATTTGGCTCCAAATAATATTTACGTTATTCCTGAGAATAAAATGTTAACCTCCTTTGATGGAGTTTTGAAGCTGAGTCCTCGTCAAAAAGACACCAAAAATCAAGCAATAGATATTTTTTTTACTTCATTAGCCGAAGTTCATCTTGACTTAGCCTATGGTGTACTGCTTTCCGGAAATGGATCTGACGGAACCATTGGATTAAGAGCCATAAAAAAACACGGAGGTACTACTTTTGCACAGGATATTGATGCTCTTTTTAATGAAATGCCACAAAGCGCAATTAATGCCGGTGTGGTTGATTATGTAATGGCTCCATTAAAAATAGTGGAGAAACTAATACAGATTTCAAAATCGAAACATATACTTAGTCAGGAAGATGATTCAAATGATGAATTAGTATATCATGAAATAATTAAAATTTTACAGCAGCAAAGCGGTGTTGATTTTACCTATTACAAACAAACCACTATTCGTCGTCGTATTGCCAGAAGAATGGCATTAAGCAAAATTGCTAATTTAAGGGATTATCTGAAAGTTTTACGAGGAGATAAATTGGCATCAGAAGATTTGTTTAACGACATGCTTATACCCGTAACTGAATTTTTTCGGGATAGTAAAATATTTCAAATTATAAGAGAAAAAGTTTTTCCAATAATAACCAGCAGATTGCCGGAGGGAAATACAGTCCGAATTTGGATTGCAGGCTGTTCTACCGGCGAAGAGGCTTACACGTTAGCTATTGCACTTCATGAATATTTGGGCGAAAATCTTCAGGGGAAAGAAATTCAGATTTTTGCTTCAGATATTTCAGAAGTGGCTATTGCCAAAGCAAGAATTGGATTTTACAGGAAATCCCAGATGCGTAATGTTTCTGAAAACACTCTTTCCAAGTATTTTACCTCAAATACAAATGGTTATACTATTAAAAGGCAAATTAGAGATTTATGTGTTTTTGCAGTTCATAATTTTTTGAATGATCCTCCTTTTGCCAAGATGGATTTAATTACCTGCAGAAATGTGTTTATTTATATGGACTCCTTTTTACAAAAAAAGTCACTTACAACCTTTCATTATGCGTTAAAAGAAAACGGCTTTTTATTGTTAGGAAAATCAGAAACAGCTGTTCCTGCCGCTGAGCTTTTTCAGTCATTTGATAAAGCAGGCAAAATATATATCCGTAAACAGGTTTCGGGTAGATTTGTACATTCTGGTTTAGGACCCAATGGCAAATTAAAAACTTTTAAATCTGATATTCAAAGAAAAGAAATTATCAAAGAAGATTTTAGAAAGAGTGCTGATTCAATATTGCTTTCTAAATACACACCAGCAAGTGTTATTGTAAATGAACAAATGGATATTGTGCATATTAATGGATCAATAGCCGAATTTATAGAGCTTTCTACGGGTAAACCCACTTTCAATTTATTAAAAATGGCAAGAGAAGGGCTGGCTTTCGAACTTCGGAATGCCTGGCACAAAGTAAAAGAAACAGATTCAATTATAAAAAAAGAAAGAATCCAGATTAAAAGTAAAGGTACTACCGAAGAAATAACCATAGAATTACAGCGATTAGAGGACACGGCAGAGCCTTATTTTTTAGTGTTATTTTATAAAAGTATTATTGATAAAGATAGTTTATCCTCAAACAAATTCACTTCTGAAGAATTGCAGGACAATGTCTACTTAAAAAGAATAACGCAGCTCGAAAAGGAATTGGCTAAAATACATGATGATGTCAATGCGATCAGTGAAGAGCAGGAAGCATCGAACGAAGAATTGCAGAGTGCCAACGAAGAGCTGTTGAGCGGGAGTGAAGAGCTGCAAAGTTTGAATGAGGAGCTGGAAACTTCTAAGGAAGAATTACAATCGAGCAACGAAGAGCTTTTACAAATCAATCAGGAGCTTTTAAATAAGCAGCAAGAAATCAATATTTCTAAAAATTATACAGAGGCAATAGTCGCTACTCTTAGAGAACCTATCGTAGTATTAGATACTAATTTAAGAATTAAAAATGTTAACAGGGCTTTCTCTAAAAAATATAATATCGCGAAGGATGAGGCTAAAGGGAAGCTGATTTATGAAATTCAGAATCATCTTTTTGATAATGTTTCCATGCGTGCCATGCTTGAAAAAGTACTTCCCGAGAAAACACAGCTTGATGATTATCAAATATCAGTTAATCTTTTACCTTACGGAGAGAGCATAATGCTGCTTAATGCCCGACAAGTGACCAACGAGACCAGCAAAGAACAATTAATTCTTCTGGCTATTGAAGATATAACAGAACGCAGAATTATAGAAAAGAGACTGCAGATTCTTTCAGATGGTTTTGAAGCCAAAGTTTTAGAGCGTACAACAGATTTGCTGAATGCTAATACTGAACTTGAAAGCTCCATCAAAAAACTGTATGTTGCAAATGTCAAATTACAGGAATACGCTTACGTAGCAAGTCATGATTTGCAGGAGCCTTTGCGTAAAATATTAATGTTTGTCAGCAAATTGTTAGGAATGGAAGAAAACATATCTGATGAAGCTCTTATTTTATTAGAAAAAATCAGTAAATCATCTACAAGAATGAATACGCTGATCAAGGATTTATTAGCTTATTCGTACCTTAATAATCCGGAGAAACAATTTGTGAAAACAGATTTAAATAAGATTGTTGAAAATATCCTTGTTGATTTTGAACTGTTGATAGAGGAGCAAAAAATTGAAGTTAAGCATCATAAATTACCTTTTATTAATGCTATTCCCTTACAAATGAATCAGCTTTTTTATAACCTGATAAGTAATGCTCTTAAGTTTTGTAAAAATGACAATTCAATTTGCAAAATTGAAATAAGTTCACGTAAGCTTACTTTAGCTCAAATAAAAAAGTTTCCAGCTTTAGATCAAAGTCTGGGTTATTACGAAATTATTATTAAAGATAATGGTATCGGTTTCGACAAACAATTTGAAAACAAGATTTTTACAATGTTTCAAAGACTTCACAATAATGAAGTATACACCGGAACAGGCATTGGGTTGTCTATTGGTAAAAAAATTGTAGAAAATCACAATGGTATTATTTTTTCCAAGGCAAAAGAAAATGTTGGTGCAGCATTTCATGTGATATTGCCTGCATAAAAAAAATAAGCAACAAGGGTATATAAAAAAATGGCGTCAATTGTCTTCAATTGGCGCCATTTGGATGTGGTGACCTTGACGTTTTATTTGTAATTATAAATCAATACAGTTTTCGATAAAACCTTTGTAAAACCCTCAACTGTTCTGGTATCTATTTGAGTTTCTTTTATAAGTTGGTTATCAGCGTTAAATTCGTAATTGTATTTTGTTTTAAAAACCGCAGTTCGCTCTGAGTTTTCTTCAAATTCGACTGGAGAAGTCGCGTATTCCGAAATTAAGTTTTCGGATTGTAAAGAAATGTAAAACGATTGTCCTGTACTATAATGATCCAGATAGCCGTTTAGCTTCCATTCTTTGCCAAAAACATATTTTAAATAGTTATAATCATTTTTGAAAGTAGTATAAGAAAATGTTTCACTAGATTGGTACTTAGAATATGATTTATTAGACTTTACAACATTGCCATTCAAGTATTCATACGTTATAAAATAGAGATTGGGCGCAATTACGTCCTTAACAATTTCTTTATTCGAATCGATTAAGATTTCCTGTTTTTTCGTAATACCGTTATGCGTAATTTCAACGATTATTTTATCAGCAAAGTAAGTAAAAATCGATGTAACATTAAAACGCTCGCCGGTATCTACAATGCCATTGTAGCTTTTTTTAATCATTCTTCCTGCTGCGTCATAAGAATAACTAGAGGTGGTTGTTACTTTCGTATTGTTTGCATTATACCGTAATATTTCAGATAACAAGCCTTCCTTGTTGTACACATATTGTATATTACTAGTATTTTGAGAACTAATAACGTTTACTTTACCATCCCAAAAGCTAAAATTTTCATCTGCAACTATCTCATCACTAGTATTGTAGTATGTTTTTTGAATAGAGTAAAGTTTTTTTGCATTAGAACTTCCAATTGGGTCATTCGAGCAGGAAACAATAAGTAATCCCAAGATTAGAATAAATATTTTTTTCATTTTTTTATCTTTAAGTTATACTCATTAGTAAACTATAATCGAAAAGGTTGCGTACAGAAAATGAAAAAATTATAATATTGTTTTAAAAGATGTCACCAATTATTTTCAAGCGAGTAACGATGTATCACATGGTCTGCTATATCAAAAGATAAATTTTCGTTTCCATTGGTAAATGCTACTACTGTCATTCCTGCTCTTTTGCCGGCCTGCATTCCATGATAGGAATCTTCAATGACAATGCATCTATCGGGAGTAACGTTTAATTTTTTAGCTGCAGTAATATATACAGCTGGGTCAGGCTTACCTTGCTTTTCATGCTCTGCTGATGCAATAGCATCAAAAAGATCAGAGATTCCAACCCTATCAAGGCTTATGGATATAAAAGATTCAGGTGAGTTGGTAGCCAAACCTATTTTGTAATTCTTAGCTTTTAAGTGTTGTATAAAGGGTCGGATATTTTCGATAAAACAATTCTGTGTCTGAATTAATTCAATTACCCGGTCAATTACCATTTTTTCAGTTTCGAAAAGCGAAACATTCTTCCATGGATATTTTGTAAACCAAAAATTAGTGACCTCGGCAGTTGTCATTGTACGTGTCTGCTGGCAATCCTCTTCAGATAAAATTACCCCTAATGCACTGAAGATTTCACTTTCTGCCTGTTGCCAGAAATGTTCACTATTTATCACAACACCATCCATATCAAAAATGACTGCCTGTTTATCTTTCATAATTTTTTATCCTTATAAATTTAGCAAAAAGGCTTGCGCAGATAATATCACAGAGTAAAAAAAGTGATGGTCTGTATGAAAACAGAACCGCTGCTCTAATCAACTTTGAGCTTTATCTTGCTTTGCTTAACAAGCTGTAATTGCTTTTATATTTTATCAGGCTTTAAGGAAGAATTTGACAGGAATATACCTCTTTTAAGAAGGAGCCTGCTTTTCCCTACGTCGGTATCAGCCGAGTCAGGTTCAAAGGGTGTTTCTCAATTCTAATACTATCAGAATACCCCTAAAGCATTGCGAAATTACAAAAAGACTTCCGAAAAAGTATAAAGGATCTGTAAATTTGTCAAAGGAATTTATCCTGTCTTATTTATATAAAAAAATGGCGTCAATTCAGGCTTTATGATTTTGGTCTGGATTTCCTGTTGGGATTGAAGAAAAATCTAGCATCAAAAAATAAATTATTAACCTCTTTTCTATTAAAACTGCGTTAGCTTTTTGAGCAAAAATTGGAGGTAAATTCAAACACCTTGTGTCTCGATTTTGCCGCAAAAATAAAATCGTTTAGAATTTAAATCTTAACAAACTTAAATACTTTTTTATAAATCAAATATTTTTGACGTAGTTTTATACCGTGATTTGTCTAATCCTTTCGCATGCGCAAAAATAAAAATAAGATACCCGTTAATACTATGGATAATACCTTCAGGTTAGGTATTTCCATTGATAAAAACAGTATTAAAAAGTCTGATTTTAAAACTTTGAATCAGGAAGAAGAAGCAACTCAGGCGCATCGGGATGAGGGATACACATTTCATATACTTGAACAAGGCGAGGTTACAATTGAAATCGATTTTCAAACCTATTGTATTTCGGCTCCGGCAGTAGTATACCTTCATCCAGATCAGGTACATAAAATGCTGGATATTGATGATATTATTGTTTGCACAATGTCTATTAGCAGTGCAAACCTAAATGAAGGATACCTAAAGATATTAGAAGATCTTAGCCCGACGGCTCCATTATCCTTAAGCTCCGAAGATTCCTTAACCATATCGAGCATCTTTTCACTTTGTCTTACGTTTTACAGGCAGAGGGAAAATAAAATGTATTTTCCACTATTAAAAGACAGTTGTAATACATTGATTGGTTTTTTACTATCGCAGTTTTTAAATATAAAAAAGGTAGAAGATAATTTTTCAAGATTTGATAAAGTAGCCAAAACTTTCAGAAAATTGCTTGAAAAAAATTACTGTACTTTAAAACGCCCTGGTCAATATGCTGCGCTACTGCACATTTCTACATCTTATCTAAACGAGTGTGTAAAAGAAAGCACCGGCTATTCTGTTTCTTACCTTATTCAGGACAGAATCATTTTAGAAGCGAAACGTCTTTTGTATCATACTGATAAGTCTGTAAAAGAAATCGCCTTCGAACTTGGATATGCAGATTATCCTTATTTCACGCGATTATTTTCTAAAGTAACAGGGATTTCGGCAATAACATTCAGAAGAAAAAACCACGATTAGTCCAATTATTGCTTTGTTTAACCATTTTTTTTACGCAGTAAACCAATGAGCTTTGCAGTGTAATAGTAAAATAAAAAAAAATGGAACTAAATAAAAAAGTGTTGATATCAGGAGCAAGTTTTGCCGGGCTAACTACTGCTTACTGGATGAATAAATTAGGTTACAAAGTAACTATCGTAGAGCTTGGTGATGCACTTAAAAAAGGCGGAACACCGGTTGATATAAAGGCTCAGACAGTAGAGATCGTAAAACGAATGGGACTTTTTGAAGAGATAAAGAAGCAGCGAATTGGTCCTGAAAAGTGGGAGTTTAAAAATGCCAGTGATGAAACAGGCTGCAGGTTGATATTAAGGCAGCCAGGAGAAGAATTGCCCAATGATGAATTTGAAATCGAAAGGGATTCATTACTAAGTATGATGTATGAGCAGATAAAAACAAACGTAGAAATCCTATTCAATAACAGTATTGATGCACTACATGAAACTCAGGATCATATCGAAGTATCTTTTAAGGATGGCTCTACAAATGACTATAATTATGTCTTTGGATGTGATGGGATACATTCTGCCGTCAGGAAAATTTGGTTTGGACACGAATCTGAATACGCTCACTATTTAGGTCAGTATTTTTCTATTGCCGTGGTCGATAAACTATTGGTTGAGAATGGCACGTATCAAATGTATGCGGAACCCAATAAAGGTGCGGCGCTTTATGCCCACAATAACAAGACCGATGTGATTTTTACTTTCAGGTCTGAAAATGAGATTGCGTATGATTTTCGAAATCAGAAAGAGATCAAAGAAATTGTATCGAACGAAATGAAAGGTATGGGCTGGCGATCTGCTGAACTTCAATCAGAATTATTGAATTCCAACGCATTTTACTTCGATAAATTCTGCCAGATAAAAATGCCGTCCTGGACAAAAGGCAGAGTTGCTTTGATTGGTGACGCGGGATACTGCGCTTCGCCAGCTGCAGGAATGGGCGGATCATTGGCAATAATAGGAGCAACTGCTTTGGCTGATGCATTTTCTCTACATCAGGATGATTATCAACAAGTGTTTGATACCTATAACAAGAATCTCAGATCATTTATAGAAGAGGTACAGGCAGATGCAGTGCAGACTTTAGATAAATTATTACCCCGCAGTGAAGAGGAAGTAAAGAGCATGTGGAAAGATGGGATTTCATTTTAAAAATCAATGTTAGGCAATTTAAAATAATCCAGGAGAATATAAAACGTAATTTCAGCTCTATTCTTTGTGTTCGAATCTTATGTCCTGTTTGGGATTGAGAGAAAATTGATATCGTTTTATTTTTGATTTTGCCACAAAATGTACTCTGATATTTTTTACTTTATTTAATTAATGTAAAAGATACCGCCTTAACTTTTGTGGCAAAAATGGTTTACATTCCAGAGTAAAACAGTAATTTCAGGTTATTCGTTAAGGAAGATTAACCAATTCGTTTTTAAAATCCCGTGATACGTGTTTATTTTGCTTGGAAAGATTCGATTAGGAATTGGCGGCTTACAAAAATTGCTATAATTTATTGAGTTTATTGACCAGATAACTTATCATTTGTGCAATACTTTCAGCAGGAATAGAGAAATCATTTTCGATCCAATTTTTGATGACAGCAATACTTCCTTTTTCGCCAAATTGGTATGCCATTTCAGCATAAGGCTTTATATCGTCAGTAAGTTCTATTTGATTTTCAACTGG
>Ga0247815_10000938_pt1 | contig 22575 bp, 19 predicted proteins | sample UWRJL194509B1_FD_181014 | JGI IMG/M metagenome (GOLD analysis project Ga0247815, IMG submission 181014) | Plant litter microbial communities from Arlington Agricultural Research Station in Wisconsin, United States - UWRJ-L194-509B-1 | ecosystem: Environmental > Terrestrial > Plant litter >...
AATGGTTAGAAGAACACTACGTAAAATTATTGAAAGTTGCGCTTACCAAAGAACTGGGAAAAAACGCAAAGTTACTCTATAAAATTAAAATGGAGAACACTTATGGAAATAAACAGCCTTTTACCGAACAGCTGCCAAGTTCCAACAGAGTGCCAATGAAACCGCAAGAGGTTGATGCTCCTTTTAAAAACCTGAATCCTGAACTTAAGAATCCTTTTGTAATTCCGGGAATCAGAAACTTAAAAATTGAATCACAGTTAAATCCTAATTATAGTTTTGACAATTTCCTTGAAGGAGACTCAAACCGTTTAGCTCGTTCTGCAGGTATGGCAGTTGCCAATAAACCTGGAGGAACATCATTTAATCCTTTATTGATTTTTGGTGGAGTTGGTTTAGGAAAAACACACTTAGCACATGCTATAGGTGTTGAAGTAAAAGACAAATATCCTGAAAAGACGGTTTTATATATTTCTGCCGAGATTTTCACACAACAATATATTGATTCGGTTAAAAAGAATAATCGTAATGATTTCATTCACTTTTACCAATTAATCGACGTTTTGATTATTGATGATGTTCAGTTTTTATCTGGAAAATCAGGAACTCAGGACGTATTTTTCCATATTTTCAATTATTTGCACCAAAACGGAAAGCAGGTAATTTTGACTTCGGACAAAGCTCCTGTTGACATGCAGGATATTGAACAACGTTTGTTATCTCGTTTTAAATGGGGATTATCTGCTGAATTACACCAGCCAGATTACGAAACCAGAATTTCGATCTTAAAAAATATTCTTTATCGTGATGGTGTTGAGATGCCGGAAGATATTATCGAATATGTTGCCCGCAACATTAAATCGAATGTGAGAGAACTTGAAGGCGCAATCATTTCGTTAATCGCACAATCTTCTTTCAACAAAAAAGAAGTTACGATTGAATTAGCAAAAAGCGTTGTAGAGAAATTTGTTAAAAACGTAAAGAGAGAAATCTCTATCGATTATATTCAAAAAATTGTGTCAGATTATTTTCAGTTGGATATTGAAACACTTCAATCTAAAACCAGAAAGAGGCACGTGGTTCAGGCAAGACAATTGGCGATGTTTTTTGCAAAGAAATTTACTAAAGCTTCTTTGGCAAACATTGGTTCACAAATTGGAGATCGTGATCACGCTACCGTATTGCACGCTTGTAAAACGGTTGACAATTTAGTTTCTACAGACAAACAATTCAAGAAATTTGTCGAAGACATCAACAAAAAATTAACGCTATAAACGCGAATCATGCCAGTAAAAATTTTAATGGTTTGTTTGGGAAATATTTGCAGATCACCTTTAGCCGAAGGTATTTTAGCTTCAAAACTACCTGAAAACTTTATAGTTGATTCTGCAGGAACCGGATCATGGCACGTGGGTCATTCACCGGACAAACGCTCTATTGCAGTAGCTCAAAAAAATGGCCTGTGTATTGACGGTCAAAAAGGCAGACAATTTAAAACAGCTGATTTTGACGAATTTGATTATATCTATGTTATGGATAGTTCAAATTATCGAGACGTCATTCAGTTAGCCAAAACTCCGGAACACAAAAATAAAGTACATCTTATTTTAAACGAATTATTTCCGGACGAAAACGTAGATGTTCCAGATCCTTATTACGGAGCTGCAAATGGTTTCGACAGCGTTTATCAAATGTTAGACGAAGCTGCCGAAATAATTGCCACAAAACTTATCGAAAAACATTCATAATTTTAATGTATTTTAATTACTTAACTGATAATTGAAGTACATTTTTCTTTTAATCCTAAACCATCACAAATGAAACTTCTAGGAAAACTATATTTAATTCCAACCACAATGGGCGAAAGCGACCCTATGGATGTTTTGCCACAAACCGTAAAAAGAAGTATCGATTTTATAGATCATTATATTGTTGAAAACGAGAAAACGGCCAGAAAATCAATAAAAGCAGTTTCTCCTGAGAAAAAACAATCAGAACTAATACTTTTCACTCTTAATAAACGCACCGAACCAAGTGAGCATTTAGACTTCATCAAACCTTTATTAGAAGGTAAAAATGTAGGTTTAATGAGCGAAGCCGGTTGTCCCGGAGTTGCTGATCCCGGTGCCGTAATTGTAAAATTGGCACACGAAAAAGGAATTCAGGTTGTGCCTTTAGTTGGTCCGTCTTCCATCCTACTTGCCATGATGGCTTCCGGAATGAACGGTCAAAGCTTTACCTTCAACGGATATTTGCCAATTGATAAAGACGAGAAAAAATCGGCATTAAAACATTTTGAGAAATTATCTCAGGATAAAAACCAATCGCAAATTTTTATTGAAACCCCATATAGAAATAATAAACTGGTTGAAGATATTTTACAAATCGTAAATCCCTCAACGCATCTTTGTATTGCGACTGATATTACATTGCCTACAGAATTTATTAAAACCATGCGTGTTGCTGACTGGAAAAAATTAAAAGTTGATTTGCATAACAGGCCAACGATTTTTATTATACATAAAATGTAAACTAACTTTAAAACCATCATAATGAAAAAGTTTCTAATCCTTATTTTGATTTGCTTTGCACAAAATGTATCTTCTCAAACTATTAAAAAAGACGACGTTCTTATCATAGACGAGCCTAACAATACACCTCCGCCACAAGGAGCTATTCCTAATGATGACAATAATATTTACAACACAGCAGGAATAGATGTAAAACCTGAATTTCCCGGAGGGATAGCTGTATTTGATAAATTTATTGAACAGAATTTTAAAATTCCACAGGAAAACCTCCAACTTAAAGGAAAAGTCTACGTAAGTTTTATAGTTGAAAAAGATGGATCATTAAATGATATAAAAATTTTAAGAGATATTGGCGCAGGAACAGGTGCTGAAGCCATTCGTGTTCTCAAAACATCTCCAAAATGGAGTCCTGGCAAAAAAAATAATAAGCTGGTAAGAGTACTTTATTCACTACCGATTTCTATAAATACTTCTACAAAATAAATTACAGCCAGTATTCAGCTCAAAAGTTTTCCCCTAATCAAACTTCATCATGAGTAAACTTCCAAACGTAACGACAAGCATTTTTACGGTCATGTCTAAAATGGCAGCTGAACATAATGCAATAAATCTTTCACAAGGATTTCCAAACTTTCCTGTAGACGAAAGATTAACAGATATTCTGGCAAGATTAGCTAAGGAAAACGTACACCAATATACACCAATGGCAGGTTTTCCGCCGTTGATGAATCAGATTGCGAATTTAATTCAGAGTTCTTACAACAGAACGATCAATCCTGATTTGGAACTTTTGGTTACTACCGGTGCGACACAGGGAATTTTTACTTCGATATTAGCTTTGGTAAAAACAGGTGACGAAGTTGTGATTCTGGATCCGAGTTATGATTCATATGAATCTCCTGTATTGCTTTGTAGCGCAAAACCCGTTCGTGTAGCTTTAAACGATGACTATACACCCAATTGGGAAACGATCGAAAAAGCGTGTTCATCAAAAACCAGGATGATTATTATCAATAATCCGCATAATCCAACAGGGAAAATTTTAACTGAAGCTGATTTTCTTGAACTGGAAAAATTACTTTCAAAACATCCGGACATTATTGTTTTATCTGATGAAGTCTACGAATATATTACTTTCGAAGAAAAACATATTTCCGCCCACACCAAAGATTTCATTTTAAACCGTTGTATCATGGTTTCTTCTTTCGGAAAATCATTTCATATTACAGGATGGAAAATTGGCTACACTGTTGCGCCTGAACATTTAATGAAAGAAATCAAAAAAGTACATCAGTTTTTGGTTTTCAGCGTAAATAGTATTTCTCAAGCTGCCATAAGTGAATATTTAAATATTGTTGATGTCAATTTGCTTGGAAAATTCTATCAGGAAAAACGAGATTATTTCCAGAAACTGCTTCAAAATAGCCGTTTTGAACTAAAACCTTGCGAGGGAACTTATTTTCAGGTGGCTTCGTATGCGAACATTTCAAACGATGATGATGTTACTTTTTGCAAAAAACTAATTACAGACCATGGCGTTGCTGCCATCCCAATTTCTACTTTTTATTCTGATCATAAAGACCAAAAATTAATACGTTTTTGCTTTGCTAAAGACAATTTCACTTTAGAATCAGCAGCAAAAAAATTATGTGATATATAAAGTTTATCAAAATTTTATAACATTATTATGCGTGCATCCTATTTATTTAATTAATATTGTAATAAAAAGAAAAAAAATATGAGCTATACAGATAAAATGTTAAGAGATGACGCTTTAAAAGGTAAAGTCATAGTAGTAACAGGCGGCGGAAGCGGTTTAGGAAAAGCAATGACCAAATATTTCTTAGAATTAGGCGCTCAGGTAGCCATTACTTCAAGAGATTTAGAAAAGCTAAAAAATACGGCCACCGAACTTGAAACTGAAACCGGAGGAAAATGTTTACCGCTTCAATGTGACGTTCGTCATTATGAAGAAGTAGAAAATATGCTTCAGGAAACCTTAAAAGTTTTTGGAAAAGTAGATGTTCTTTTGAACAATGCTGCCGGAAATTTCATTTCTCCAACTGAACGTTTATCTGCAAATGCATTTGATACTGTTATAGATATCGTATTAAAAGGCTCAAAAAACTGTACACTAGCTTTTGGAAAACACTGGATCGACACCAAACAAACATCGGCTACAATATTAAACATCGTAACCACTTATGCGTGGACAGGTTCAGCTTATGTAGTACCAAGTGCTACTGCAAAAGCCGGAGTTTTGGCCATGACACGCAGTTTAGCTGTAGAATGGGCAAAATACGGAATCCGTTCTAACGCCATTGCACCGGGACCATTTCCAACAAAAGGCGCGTGGGACAGATTATTACCCGGAGATCTTGCCGAAAAATTTGACATGGCGAAAAAAGTACCATTGAAACGTGTAGGTGATCATCAGGAATTGGCCAATTTAGCCGCTTATTTAGTTTCTGATTTTTCAGCTTATGTAAATGGTGACGTTATCACAATCGATGGTGGCGAATGGCTAAAAGGCGCAGGACAATTTAATTTATTAGAAGCAATTCCGGAAGAACTTTGGGATCAGCTTGAAATGATGATAAAAGCAAAAAAGAATAAATAATTTTACGTGCTTACTAAATTCAGAATATTTTTTATAAACTATACTGATTGCACTAAATCCCGAAGGTTCTACTTTCGGGATTTTTTTTATGTTTTTCACCATATAAGTCACAATCTTTTAACCATATAAGTAATATAAGTTCAGTTAAGTACCTTTTTACTTAAATATTTTGCTGCTTAAATTTACTTACATTACTTATATGGTTAAATTACATAATATGTTTAGTACTTCACTTAAATTATTATTTTTGCCAAACAAATATCAAACAAAAAATATATGCTCATTATTGGAATTGCAGGAGGAACAGGAAGTGGAAAAACAACAGTAGTACATCAAATTATGAACGAATTACCAGACACTGAAGTTGGCGTAATTTCTCAGGATTCCTACTATAAAGAAACCCATAATTTGTCGTTCGACGAAAGAGCATTAATCAATTTTGATCATCCGCGTGCGATCGATTTTGAATTATTGGTAAAACATTTAAAAGCACTAAAAGAAGGCGAAACTATCGATCAGCCTGTTTATTCTTTCATACAACATAACAGAACAGACGACACGGTATCAACACATCCAAGAAAAGTAATGATTGTCGAAGGAATCTTAATCTTGACCAATCCGGAACTTCGTGATCTTTTTGATGTTAAAGTTTACGTTCATGCTGACTCTGACGAAAGATTAATTCGCCGTTTAAAACGTGATATTTCAGAACGCGGACGTGATATCGACGAGGTTTTAACCCGTTATCAAAACACCTTAAAACCTATGCACGAGCAATTTATCGAGCCATCAAAAGCTTTTGCAGACATCATCATTCCTAATGACAAATACAATACTGTAGCCATTGATGTAGTCCGGGCTGTAATTAATCAACGAATTTCATAATTTTTATCGTAAATTTATTCCATAAAAATTAGGAGCTATTTCCCGCCCTCGCCTTTATCTTTTTATGTCCGCCGCGGCGGACATAAAAAGGATATCGGCTCCATCGGGGCTAGAACACCAATCGAAATTATAAGAAGTAATCAGTTTAAAGAGAAAATGAAATTAAAAAATCCATATAAAGGCAAACGCTGGTTTAAATTACTGAGCAATAAATATGTTTGGGTTTTACTCTTTTTTGTAGTCTGGATGTTATTTTTAGACAATTACTCCTATTTTGATCATCGTTTTCTTGACGGACAGATTAATGAACTACAAGACAACAAAAAATATTATCAGGACGAAATAAAAAAAGATCAGGAACAGATCAAGCAGCTTAAAAATCCTGAACAAATAGAAAAATATGCTCGCGAAAAATATTACATGAAAAAAGACAGCGAAGATATTTACATCATTCAATTTGAAGGAGATACCATTCAAGATACAAAAGAATAATCAGAAAAAAGTACACAAACCCAATGGCTACTACCCTATTCGACGATTTTAATCAGATTTCATCCAAACAATGGAAACAAAAAATTCAGTTTGAATTAGATGGAGCAGATTATAACGAAACCGTAATTTGGAATTCTCCAGAAGACATTCAGGTTAAACCATTTTATCATATAGATGAATTTTCTAAAGCTGCTTCGGTTAAAACTCAGGCATCCAATTTCAAAATCTGTCAAAATATCTTTGTCTACGATATCGAAAAATCGATTCAAAGAGCTATAAACACTATCGAAAGAGGTGCCGAAAGTTTACGTTTTACTATCGAAAACGAAAAAATAGATGTCCAAAAATTATTAGAAACTCTTCCTTTAGAAAACAGAACGGTTTACTTTAATTTGAAATTTATTTCAATCGATTTCGTAAAAGTATTAGACACCATTTCGATTCAGAAAAAAGCTATTTTTTATTGCAATATTGACCCAATTGGTCATTTTGCAAGAGAAGGAAACTGGTTTACAACAGCTGATAAAAATAATTTCGAAACGATCGAAAAAATTTCAAAAGCCACTACCAATCTTTCTTTATTAAGTATCGATTCCGGTTTATATCAAAATGCCGGCGCTAATATTACTCAGCAAATTGCCTATAGTTTAGCACACGCCAACGAATATTTAAATCGCTTGCCAAGTGTTAATCAACCTTTTGTTTTTCAAATATCAGTAGGAACGAATTATTTTTTTGAAATTGCAAAGCTTCGCGCTTTACGAATGCTTTTCAAACTGATAGCTTCAGAATATAATCCGGATTTAGAATGTCATTTTTTGGTAACACCAACAAAACGCAATAAAACAATTTACGATTATAATGTAAATATGTTACGTACTACAACCGAATGCATGTCGGCAATATTGGGCGGGGCAGATGCTGTGGCCAATTTACCATATGATTCATTATATCATAAAGACAACGAATTTGGTGACCGAATTGCCAGAAATCAATTGTTGGTTTTAAAACATGAAAGCTATTTTGACAAAGTCGACAATCCAGCCGATGGAAGTTATTATATAGAAAGTCTGACCATGCAATTGGCTGAAAAAAGTTTAACTTTATTTAGAGATATTGAAGCAAATGGAGGTTTCTTAAAACTTCTAAATGACGGAACTATTAAAAAGAAGATTCAGGAGAGCGCTGCAAAAGAACAGGAATTGTTTGATTCTAAAAAAGAAGTTTTGTTGGGAACGAATAAATACCCCAACAAAGAGGACAGAATGAAACACGATTTAGAATTGTTTCCTTTCGTAAAAATAAAACCAAGAAAAACATTAATTACACCCATAATCGAAAAACGATTGGCCGAAAAACTGGAACAAGAACGATTAGATCTTGAGTAATCATTTTTCAAAGTAATTAATAAACTACTCAAAAGAGTATTTCCATGATAAGAAAAGACCTTAAACATATTAAGTTAGAAGTTAAAAGTGAGAAGTTAGACGTACTGACAAATAATTCAGAACCTATAACTGAAAATTTTTACACAGCAGAAGGCATCGAGCTCAAAGAAACTTATTCTGAAAAAGATATCGAGGATTTAGAGTTTCTGGATTTCGGAGCAGGTTTTGCGCCCAATTTACGAGGACCATATGCTACTATGTACGTGAGACGTCCGTGGACGATTCGACAATATGCAGGATTTTCTACCGCAGAAGAAAGCAATGCCTTTTACAGAAGAAATCTGGCCGCAGGACAAAAAGGACTTTCTATCGCTTTTGATTTACCAACACATCGCGGTTATGACTCTGATCACGAAAGAGTGGTTGGCGATGTTGGGAAAGCAGGTGTTGCAATCGATTCTGTCGAAGACATGAAAGTTTTGTTTGATCAGATTCCTTTAGATGAAATGTCGGTTTCGATGACGATGAACGGAGCGGTTTTGCCTATTATGGCCTTTTATATCGTTGCAGCCGAAGAACAAGGTGTTGCAATCGAGAAATTATCCGGAACGATCCAGAATGATATTCTAAAAGAATTTATGGTTCGTAATACTTATATCTATCCGCCAACTCCTTCTATGAAGATTATTGCAGATATTTTTGAATTTACGAGCAAGAAAATGCCAAAATTCAATTCGATCTCTATTTCAGGATATCATATGCAGGAAGCCGGAGCAACAGCCGATATTGAATTGGCGTATACTTTGGCCGATGGTTTAGAATATATTCGAACCGGACTTTCTACTGGAATGACAATCGATGAATTTGCTCCCCGCCTGTCTTTCTTTTGGGCAATTGGAATGAATCATTTTATGGAGATTGCGAAAATGCGCGCAGGCCGTATGATTTGGGCAAAATTAGTACAGCAATTTAATCCTAAAAGCGATAAATCTTTAGCTTTAAGAACGCATTGCCAAACTAGTGGCTGGAGCTTAACAGAGCAAGATCCTTTTAATAATGTTGCCAGAACTTGTATCGAAGCTACGGCAGCAGCTTTTGGAGGAACTCAATCCTTACATACTAATGCATTGGACGAAGCGATTGCATTACCAACAGACTTTTCGGCAAGAATAGCCCGTAATACACAGATTTTTTTACAGGAAGAAACTAAAATTACCAAAACTGTGGATCCTTGGGGAGGAAGTTATTACGTTGAAAGCCTGACAAATGAAATTCTAAAAAGTACCTGGAAACTTATCGAAGAAGTAGAAGAATTGGGTGGAATGACAAAAGCCATTGAAGCCGGAATTCCGAAACTAAGAATTGAAGAAGCCGCAGCCAGAAAACAAGCAAGAATTGATAGCGGACAGGATATTATTGTTGGTGTAAACCAATATCGTCTGGAAAAAGAAGATCCATTGCACATATTGGATGTAGACAATCAAATGGTTCGCAAGCAACAATTAGCGCAACTGGAACAAATAAAAGCAACAAGAGATACTGAAAAAGTAAATCAATCACTGGAAAAATTAATACTTTGTGCCAAAACAGGACAAGGAAACTTATTAGAAATTGCTATTGAAGCCGCTCGAAACAGAGCAACATTGGGTGAAATCAGCGATGCTCTCGAAAGTATTTTTGGACGATATAAAGCCCAAATTAAATCCTTTAGCGGTGTGTATAGTGCAGCAATAAAAAACGACGAGAATTTTGAGAAGGCAAAACAATTAGCAGATGCCTTTGCAAAGCAAGAAGGTAGACGTCCCAGAATTATGATTGCAAAAATGGGACAAGATGGTCATGATCGCGGTGCAAAAGTAGTAGCAACCGGATATGCCGATGTAGGTTTTGATGTTGACATAGGTCCACTTTTTCAAACTCCTGCCGAAGCTGCCAAACAAGCAGTTGAAAACGACGTGCATATTTTAGGCGTTTCATCATTGGCAGCAGGCCACAAAACATTGGTTCCGCAAGTTATCGAGGAACTTAAAAAACACGGACGTGAAGATATTATGGTTATTGTAGGCGGAGTAATTCCGGCGCAAGACTACCAATTTCTATTTGATGCCGGAGCTGTTGCCGTTTTTGGACCAGGAACTAAAATTAGCGAAGCAGCTATTAAAATCCTCGAAATTCTAATTGACTAAAGAGCATAAAAAAATCCCGAATTGTATCGGGATTTTTTTTGCTTATGCAAATTCTAAATTTGATCGTGTATTGTAGCATCACTATCAGCTTCGATACGAGAAAGATCATAACCTCCAAAGGCTTTCATATAACTTTTTAATGAAGTACCGTAAGCATCTCTAAAATGCCTGTTTCCTCTATTTTTAAAAAAGTTTTTTACTGAACCAGCTCCTCCAAGGTGTGCAGCGGCTAAAATTCCCGATTCGGTAATTTCGATACCACTGATAATCTTTCCTTCATACTTTTCTATTTCATTACGTAAAATCCATTTGTTTTTGGATAGTAATGCAAGAAATGCTTTTTCTTGTAATGCAGGATCTTTCAAAAAGGCTTTGTCATTTTTAACACCAACAGCTCTTAAAGCTTTAGAACCAAATTGGTATTTCCCCATATAACCTAACGAATTTACCAATCGGTATTTTCCCTGAGATTCTTTAAAGGCTACCGCTTCTTTAAAACTAATAAGTCGCTTTTCTGTAAATACGACATTTACCTTTTTTATTGCAGGATAATCATCCTCTTCTTGCGATGGAAACATGTATTCAGATCCATCTGTTTTTTCTATTAGAAACCAAGGTTTGGTTTCCAGATTAAAGGGTTTAAAACCCAAACTTAAAAATGTAATAATAACGATCAAACTCGCATAAAAATACCACTTCTTTATCATAAATTGTTTTTCTTCAAATCCCTGTCACCTCTTTGAAATTTCTACGGTGCAAAGATAAGAAATACAAAACAACCCTGTAAATCAATCAGTTACATGTTTTTAGAAATATAAATATAGCTACTAATCCCTTTATTGATGCAGATTACGAGGGGAAAACCAAGGTTCTAATTTTGCTTCAAAAGCACCAAAATATAAATCTGAAAAATGCAATTTTTATCATTTTTTTAGCAAATTAGTTAAAATAGCAAGATTAAACTTACCAAACGTTTAAGATTTTTAAAGATAATTTATAGCATTAAAATTTGGTTCTTTCATTAAATTTATGTAAACTAAAATATAATCTTTTGTAAATTTCAATTTTAAAGCACACATAAAATAGAGAATATTAATTGAGAATTTTGATTGTATTTATAAAAAATGAGAATCAAAAATGAGAAATTTTCAATAAAAGAATCATCCTGTATTTGTCGAAAAAATAAATATTTTTCAAATTAAAACCATCTAAGTATAGAGCATAAAAAAAACCGAAGCTTTATGCCTCGGTTTTTTATTATTTTTAATCATTAACAATGAAAAAATTATCTTGTCACTCCCTGACTAGCGATCCAGTCTGAATATTTTTTTGCATTTATTTGATGTTGCTCATAAGTTGATGCAAATTCATGATAACCAAAACGATCTATACTGGCACAAAAATAAATATAATCGTTCTTTTCTGGATTTAAAACCGCATCAACAGCTGTGATATCAGGCATCGCGATAGGTCCCGGAGGAAGTCCTATGTTTACATAAGTATTGTATGGAGATCTCATAACCAAATCATTATAAAAAACTCTCTTGATAACCTGATCAAAATTATTATCTCTAAGTTTTAAAGCATAAATAACAGTTGGATCTGCTTGCAAAGGCATTTCTAAACGTAAACGATTCAAATATACACCTGCAATACGAGGTCTTTCATCTTTTTTAACCGATTCTTTATGAACGATAGAAGCTAAAATTGTAGCCTGAACCGGAGTTAAGCCTTGTTTTTTTGCTTTTTCTATTCTTTCAGCTGTCCAGAAATTATGATACTCCTTAATCATTTTATCTCTGAATTTCTCTGCAGAAGTATTCCAATAAATCTCATAAGTATTTGGAATAAACATCGCAAAAACATTTTCTTCATTAAAACCATTTTCTTTTAGAAAAGCCGGATCTTTAATTGCTTTCATTAAAGATAAACTGTCTGCTTCGATCTCAGCACCCACTCTTCCGGCAAAGTTTTCTAAACGTTCCTGGTTATTAAAAGATAATTTCACAGGAATATTGGCTCTCATTGCGCGAACCAAATCGATATTATTCATGTCTTTTTTAAGTAGAAAACGACCCGATTTTACATTTTCAGGATAGCTTCTTTTATTAGCTACCATTTCAAAATTGTCGAAATTTTTAATGTAAGGCGCTAATATTTTCTTTACATCTGTATAATTTGCGTTTGTAGGAACGTATACATAAAGTTCCTTTTCCTCAAATTTAGTATTGGCACTGAATATTTTACTAATTAAAATAAATCCGTAAATCATTAAAACTGAAATTACGGCTACAGCAGTTATTGTGATGATTTTTTTTAAGCTCAAAGTATAAAGTTTAAATTTGTTTATTAATTAACTGAAAAATTGCTTCATCCTGATAGTGGTTATTAAGCAAAATCCAATCTTTTTTGATTCCTATTTTCTCAAATCCAAATTTAGTAAAAAGAGCTATACTTGCTACATTTCCTACAGCTATATTTGCATACAACTGATGTAAATTTAAATTATGAAAAGAATACTTAATTAAAAGCTCTAACGCCTCAGAACCAATCTTTTGCTTTCTGTTTTCGTCTTTCTGAATAACAATTCCGACACCTGCCCTGTTATTTTTAGGATCAAATTCGAATAAATCAATTAACCCAATCGCCGGAAAATCCTGATCCTGACAGATTGCCAAACGCAATTGTTTGGCTTCGTAAATATCCTGTTGCGCATTTTCGAGATACTGACGAACTAAAAATCGGCTATAAGGTGTTTGTGTATTACTGACTTCCCAAATGCTTTCATCATTCTCCATTGCATAAACAAACTCCAGATCATTAGGTTCTAATGCTCTCAGATAAATATTTTCTCCTTTGAGTGTAATCATTTTAGATTTTTAATTGTTGCTTTTTAGATTGAAATATTAAATATAAAAGACTAATCGATATAATACCTAAAATTATTGAAAGTAAAGTTCTAACGTAATCCATCTCCTTACCCGTTTCTTTCTTAATTTTAGGTTTTGGATTTAATACATGCTTGGTATAAGTGAGTCTTTTTTCTAAAATCGGACTATTCAAACCATACCTTTTTGCTTCTTCCAGAATTGGCTTTGCGGTATTAAACTCTCCTTTAATCATTTTTATATTACCCAATTCAAACAACAAAATTGCTATTATATTATCTTTGGGTTTGATAAAAGACATTCTTTCATTCAATTGATAGTTCAATGACTTATCCAATTTATTTAATTGAATTGTATCGAGTTGAGAAACAGGTTTAATTTCTTTACCGAAATCAGTATTTAAAAGGAATTTTGCGGTTTGAAATTTTGTACCGTTAATTTTTGCTTCTAAAATTCGGGAATGAAGCCATTCTGAACCATTATGCGATTTAGGATTTATGGTGATCGATTTATTGATCCATTTTAAAGCTTCTTCATTATTCCCCATCAATTCATATAAAGTTCCTAAGTTGGAAGCTGTTGAATATCGGTTTGGCTTTAGCTTTTCAATCTTTAAATAAAGACTTAATGCTTCCTCATATTTCTTTTCAATAATCAAAATATATCCTTTATCTGAAAGATAATCCAGATCTTTGGTTTTGCGATATAGACTATCAAGCTCAATTTTAGAACGTTCTGTAAATTTTCCGATAATAAAATTATGCCCAAATGGTAAATTATCAGCATAATCCATATAAAGATAATCGCCATTTTTCATTAAATATTTTTCACCGTTCAAACACGCGTGAATATTTAAACTAGCAAAGAAAAGAAGCAGAATAAAGAAAGTTTTTCTCAAAGTTTTTTTTGATATGAATATAGTAAATTATATTTCAATTGTACCCTTAAAAACAAATTTGGCAGGACCGGTTAAGAAAACATTCGTAAAATGATCTCCCAATTTATCAAAAGAAACTACAAGTTTTCCTCCTTCAACATTTAAATTAATCGAAGTTTTCTCTGTTTGACCGATAGCATTCATTGCAATTGCAACTGCTGTTGCTCCCGTTCCGCAAGCCAGAGTTTCATCTTCAACTCCTCTTTCATAAGTACGAAGTGAAAAAGTACCATCGTCAACCTTTTTTACAAAATTGATATTGCTTCCTTTTTCGCCATACAACTCGCCATAACGAATTGCAGCGCCATTCTCTTTTACATTATAATGTTCTAAATCATCAACAATTTGAACGTGATGCGGAGAACCGGTATCTAAAAAAGTATATGAATCTTTCTTTTGTACTTCATCGACATCAATCATTTGTAGAGAAATAATAGCATCATCACCTACAGAAGCGTGATGCAAACCGTCTGTTGCTATAAATGTAGCTTCATCCTTAATCACTCCTAATTGGTTGGCAAAAGCCACTAAACAGCGACCGCCGTTTCCGCACATTGAACTCTGATTTCCGTCTGAGTTATAATACACCATTCTGAAGTCAGTTTCGGTATCATTTTCTAATAAAATAAGACCATCTGCTCCAATTCCGAAACGTCTGTCACACAGGCGTTCAATCAATTTAATATTATCTTTTGGAAAGAAATCTGAACGATTATCAATCATTACAAAATCGTTTCCTGTACCCTGATATTTATAAAATTCTATTTGCATTTTTTTTCCATTAATAATACAAAAGTACGAACAAATAATTAATGAAATGTTAATCAATGTTAAAGAGCGTTAAACCATTTTATTCGTTAATTTTTTGAATTATTTTTACGTGAAATTACATAAACATAAATTATAACAACTTAAACATATAATATAACTATGAAAAGACTTTCAACCTTATTTTTGGTTTCACTACTTAGCGGTGCTACTACACTTGGTGCTTACAAGTTATTATTTGAAAGCAACAATTCTTTTTTTGGAAGACAAAATTCTGTTGTAACTCTTGCCCCAAATTCGTTTGGAAAAAATGTTGCTTTATCTGCTGAAACAGTCGATTTTACAGCTGCCGCAGATAAAACAATTCACACTGTTGTTCACGTAAAAAATGTTTCGCGAAGAACGGTCAGCAACCCTATGTTAGAATTTTTCTATGGTTATGGTGGCCAACAGCAACAAGAACAAGTTGGAACGGGATCTGGTGTCATTATTTCTGAAGACGGATATATTGTCACAAACAATCACGTGATCAAAGATGCAACAGAAATCGAAATCACTTTAAACAATAAAAAGTCATATAAAGCAAAACTAATTGGTACCGATTCTAAAATGGATATCGCTTTACTAAAAATCGATGCTAATGAAAAATTACCTTATACAGCCTTTGCCAATTCAGATTCTGTAAAAATTGGTGAATGGGTTTTGGCAGTTGGAAATCCGTATAACTTAACTTCGACTGTAACTGCCGGAATTGTTTCGGCGAAAGCCAGAAATTTAGACACTAACGGAATTCAGTCTTTTATTCAGACTGATGCTGCCGTAAACCCAGGTAATAGTGGTGGTGCATTGGTGAATACGAGAGGTGAATTAATTGGTATTAATACTATGATTTCATCTATGACAGGTTCTTATGTTGGTTATTCATTTGCTGTTCCTTCTAATATCGCCCGAAAAATTATCGAAGATATTATGGAATTTGGAAATGTTCAAAGAGGAATTTTGGGTGTCGAAGGTGGAGAATTGAATAGTACCGCCTCAAAAGAATTAGGTGTTACTGAAACTCAGGGTTTTTACATTAGTAAAGTTTCTAAAAATTCAGGTGCAGAAAAAGCCGGTCTGGGTAAAGGAGATATTATTGTAAAACTGGACGATCAAAATATTGCAACTTATGCTGATCTTTCAGGATATATCAATACAAAACGACCAAATGATGTTGTTAAAGTAACTTATATAAAAGAAGGAAAAACTAAAACAGTTCCGGTAACTTTAAGCAAAAACGAATTTTATAGTACCGAATTTAAAGGAATTGAATTAGAAAATATTGATGCTGCCGACAAAAAGAAATTCAGAATTGATTATGGTGTAAAAATCAGAAATATCAACAATGAGAATTTAATGCAATATCAAAACGAATTACAAGGCAATATTATTTTGAGTATTGATAATGTAAAAGCAACAAATATCGAGACGGTTTCTAAACTTTTAAACAGAAAAGATGAAGGACAAAGTGTACGCCTTGAAATGATCAATAAAAACGGAGAAATCCTTAGAATTATTATTTAAAAAAAGTCTCAGTTTCCAGTAACAGTATACAGTTTCTTTGCAGACTGAAAACTGAGACCGAGACTGAAAACTTATAAATTTAACAATGTAAAAAAGCCATCTTAGAAATAAGGTGGCTTTTTTATTTTTCAAAAATAAATCATAAAATAGTTTACGAAATCGATTGAAATGGATACTTTTGCGCAAAATTTAAAAATATTCGTGTATTTATTTTTTCAATTTAATCAATTATGAGCAAAAAAACTTTGTACCAAAAAGAGGTATCATTACAAGTCGACCGAAGAAGAGCTGGGGTCGAATTAATTAAAATCATAAGCGATTTATGGTATGACAAATCCATTGAAATGGTTTTATTCAAAAATCAGTTATTGGATAAAAATGTGAGCGACATTATCAATTTGCATCAATATGCAGGTGAGTTTGTAGGCAAGCCCATCACCATTTTTGATTCGGTTGAAATCGCAAAAGTAATTTTGTCATTAGATCTTCCGCCTGCTAAATTAGATCTTGGAAAACTGACTTACGAATATGGTTTAGAAGATGAAAAATATCCTGATGCGCGATATTTTGTTTTCGAAAAACTGAAAAAAGCTAAATCATCTGAAGAAATTCAACCTAAAGACATTGTATTGTACGGTTTTGGAAGAATCGGGCGTTTATTAGCAAGAGAATTAATGTCTAAAACAGGAAAAGGAAACCAATTGCGATTGAGAGCGATTGTAACCCGTGACAAAAATGATGGATCTACTTTAGAGAAACGAGCTTCTCTTTTGAGATATGATTCTATTCACGGCGATTTTCAGGGATCTGTAATTGCTGATCCAAAAAACAATGCATTGATTATCAACGGGACAACTGTACATGTTATCACAGCAAATTCTCCTGAAGAAATTGATTATACTCAATACGGAATTAATGATGCATTAGTAATTGATAATACCGGAGCTTTTACTACTGAAGAAGCTTTAAAAAGACATTTAACATCACCCGGAACGAGTAAAGTTTTACTGACTGCACCAGGAAAAGGAATTCCGAATATTGTACATGGTGTAAATCATAACGAATATAATCCTGACGAAATAAATATTTTTTCGGCTGCTTCCTGCACTACAAATGCTATTACACCCGTTTTAAAAGCAATTGAAGATACATTAGGAGTTGTAAAAGGGCATTTAGAAACTATTCACGCTTATACAAACGATCAAAATCTGGTCGATAATATGCATAAAAAATACCGTCGCGGAAGAGCTGCTGCTTTAAACATGGTAATTACCGAAACCGGTGCCGGAAATGCTGTTGCAAAGGCATTACCTTCATTAGAAGGAAAATTAACTTCGAATGCCATTAGAGTTCCTGTACCAAATGGCTCTTTAGTAGTTTTGAATTTAGAAGTTAAAAAAGCTACTTCGATTCCTGCCATTAATAAAATCATGAAAAAATACGCTCTTGAAGGGGAATTAGTTGAGCAGATAAAATATTCATTAAACAACGAATTAGTGTCGTCTGATATTGTTGGCACTTCTGCCCCATCTATTTATGATAGTAATGCAACAATCGTATCTAAAGACGGAAAAAACATAATACTATATATTTGGTACGATAACGAGTACGGTTATAGCCACCAGGTCATTAGATTAGCAAAATACATTGCCAAAGTAAGACGTTTTACTTACTATTAATATAAAACCAAAACCAACCATTTATCTAAAACCATCAGGCATTGTCTGGTGGTTTTTTCTTAGGAAATATTCAACAAGATCTGAATCGTTTAAAATAGAATAAAAATTGTGGAATTATATTGGTAAAACAGTTGTACTCTTCACTTCAGAAATAACAAAAACAGTATTGATAAGAGAAACCTCCGGTAATACCGATAATTTTTTTTGATGAAACTGATGATAGCTTTCCATATCCGGAATGATAATTTTTAGCATATAATCAAAATTTCCCGAAACATAATTACACTCTACAACTTCGGGTAAATTCAAAATAGACTGATTGAATCCTTCAGATGTGTCATAAGTTTGCTTTGTTAAGGTAACCTGACAATAAACCGTAAGATTATTGCCGAGTTTTTTCTTATTCAAAATCGAAACATACTTTTCAATAACTCCATCTTTTTCAAGACGTTTTACCCGATCATGAACAGGGGTTAAAGACAAATTTATTTTGTTTGCGATGTCTTTTAGCGTGTAGTGCGCATTTTCCTGTAAGAGACGTAAGATTTTTTTGTCAATTTCATCTAAAGCCATAACGAAAACGTTTTCTGTAATTAATAAAAATAAGTCATTTTTTCTCTTTGGACGAGTTTAAACACCCCAAAATAGAATATTTTTCTGTAAAAGTATTAAATAAAATAATATTTTCTTATTTATAGGTCCTTAATCCATAATAAATTCTCTATCTGTAGTTTTGTAAAAGAATCTCAACAAAAACAAAAAAATCCAACAAAAATGATAATAGGTGTTCCAAAAGAAATAAAAAATAACGAAAACCGTGTAGCTTTAACTCCTGCAGGAGTTTCTGAAATGAAAAAACACGGACATGTAGTTTATGTTCAGGCAACTGCTGGTTTAGGAAGTGGTTTTAGCGACGACGAATATACAAACGCAGGTGCTGTAGTTTTAGCAACTATCGAAGAAGTTTACGCTATTGCCGAAATGATCATTAAAGTAAAAGAGCCAATTGCATCTGAATATCTATTAATCAAAAAAGATCAATTATTATTTACTTACTTCCATTTTGCTTCATCAGAACCGTTAACTCATGCAATGCTTGAAAAAGGTGCTGTATGTTTAGCTTACGAAACAGTAGAAAAAGCAGACCGTAGTTTACCATTATTGGTACCAATGTCTGAAGTAGCTGGACGTATGGCGATCCAACAAGGAGCTAAATATCTTGAAAAACCATTAAAAGGAAGAGGAATTCTTTTAGGTGGTGTTCCAGGTGTACCTCCTGCTAAAGTTTTAGTTTTAGGTGGAGGAATCGTAGGAACTCAGGCTGCAAAAATGGCTGCTGGTTTAGGTGCTCAGGTAACTATTATGGATTTAAGTTTACCACGTTTACGTTATTTAGATGACATTATGCCTGCAAACGTAAATACAGAAATGTCTAATCACTACAATATTACAAAGGCAATTGCTACAGCTGATTTAATTGTTGGAGCAGTTTTGATTCCAGGAGCAAAAGCACCTCACTTAATTACTCGTGATATGCTTAAATTAATGCGTCCGGGAACTGTTGTTGTTGACGTTGCAGTTGACCAGGGAGGATGTATTGAAACTTGTACTCCTACAACACACGAGAACCCAACTTTTATCATTGATGATATTGTTCACTACTGTGTAGCAAATATGCCAGGAGCAGTTCCTTACACATCTACTTTAGCATTAACCAATGCTACTTTGCCTTACGCTGTACAATTAGCAAACAAAGGATGGGAAAAAGCTTGTAGCGAAAACGAAGAATTGAAAAAAGGATTAAACATCGCTAACGGAAAAATTCTTTATAAAGGAGTTGCGGAAGCTTGGAATCTCCCTTTTAACGAAGAGTTAGTGTTAGCAAACGCATAGTGCTAACATTAAAATAAGTGCTTACTAAAACACTATTTAAAGGCTTTTCTTAATTGAAAAGTCTTTTTTTTAGACATAAAAAAAACCTGTCATAAATTATGACAGGTTTTTTATTTTATATCAAATAGTTAAAACTATTTTTTCTCATCTAATACTTCTTGTAACACTTTTGCTTCAGTCCCATTTGGAAAAGTAACTTTAATTTTCTGGGCTATCGTTGGAGCAATTTCAGTAATAGCTTTTTTATCATAAGATTCTCCTTTCTTAATATGCCATCCGTAAAAAATAGCTGGCACATGAGTATCATAGCTATAAGGTGTTCCGTGTGATGTTCCTGTAGTTGAATATTCTATATCACCAGGCTTATCAATAATAACCAAATCCCCATTTTGAGTTACATCAAAACCTTTTGCTACAAAATTTAAATAATAGTCATTTCCTGAATTAGCCAATATTTCTTCTTCGGTATAAACCTTTTTAACTTGTGGCTGCGAAATCAAAAATTCTTTAAAAGCTTGTTTTACTTTTACCAAGTCTAACTTTTTATCTTTAATAATTTGCTTATTAAAGAAAACATTGAAATTTGAATAATTTAAAATCAAATCAGCTCCAAATGTTTTCGTTGAAAAATCCTGTAAACTCTTTTTAACATCTTTAGACGGATAATTATCTACATTATATTTTCGGTCTTTCAAATAAATCACGTTTTCAGCACCAGCATGATCTGCAGTTAAGAAAAGTAAATAATTTCCTTTACCTACAGTTTTATCTAAATAAGTCAAAAAGTCAGCGATCGTTTGATCAAGTCTTAAATAAGTATCCTGCAACTCCATAGAGCGTGGCCCTAATAAATGACCTACATAATCAGTAGAAGAGAAACTCACAGTCAAAAAGTCAGTAATATTATCTTTTCCTAATTCTTCTTTTTCAATAGCTTTCTTAGCAAATTCAGCCAATAAATCATTCCCAAAAGGAGTTGCTCTTAGAACTCCGGCATCATTCTTTTCATACATTGATTTTAAATCATACGGGAAAACAGGAGCTGCACTTCCGTACAATTTACCTTCATAAGGATTATTGTCCGGTAAACTTTCGTTATAAGTAGCAACTGGTTTATACAAATCCCAACCTTTATTAATGTAAGGCATATAATGTTTCTCATTATTAAACTCAGTAACCCATTCCGGTAATTTTTCTCCGTAAAAAGTACTTGAGATAAAAGAACCAGTTTTACTGTACCAAAAAGCCCAGTTTGCAAAATGACCCGCTGGTAGAATTGCACCACGATCTTTTAGGCTAATTCCAATAACTTTTCCCTCAAAATTAGTCGCCATTCTTACTTCGTCAGTAATAGTAGTACTTTGCAAATTCTTAGGAGACATAGCCCCTTCTTCTGCAGTACCATCTCCTACCGTTTTTACACCTGCATCATCTGTACAATACATTTGCTTGCCCAGCGTTCTGCTAAACCATTCATTACCTACAATTCCGTGAGTCGCTGGCGTAGTTCCAGTGTAAATAGATGCATGTCCCGGAGCAGTATAAGTAGGCATATAATTATAATGCATATTCTGAAAAGCATATCCATTATTCATTAATCTCTTAAATCCGTTTGGAGAGAAATCATCTGAAAACCGATATAAATACTCCATCTTCATCTGATCTACTACAATACCTACCACCAACTTAGGTCGCTGTTGAGCACTTAAATTTGAGATAACAAACAATGTCAACAATACAATACTTTTTTTCATACTTCAATTATAATATATAATACAAAAATACAGATTCACATTTAGATAGGCTAACTCACCATAATTTAAAACTCAAAAACGATTATAATTTAACAGAAATTATTACAGAAAATTACACTTAAAATTATTTGTGCATTTTTCCGCCGCGGCGGGCCGGGCTGTTCGCTAAATCTTTTGCGAGAGAGGTCTTGGCTTGGCTTCGCCTAGAAGTACAGTGTTTCGCAAAAGGATACCGCTTCCTTCCCTAACGCAGTTTAGAGGTAAATACAAATACTATTTTCAAAAGAAATTCCAATTTATAAAATTCCAAATTCCAATGTATTACGTCTATTCACTTCACCCAGGTAATCTATAACTTTTTACAAACTAGCCAATCGTTTCAATTTCTAAACCCCAACATTAACGGATCAACGCTAAATGTTGTGGAGCAGCTTACAAATGCTGACTGTTTTTTTTTACCGCAGAGAAACAAAGATTTTATCTAAGAATTTCTTATAAACACAGAGTTCGCAAAGCTAAATCAATATACAGCTTTGCGAACTTTGCCTTTTATAAAAAGCTAAAAGTATAAAAACTTAGCGATCTTTGCGGTAATTTTTTTGCTTCAGAGGTTTTAGGATGGACGCATCAACACTGAATGTTGTGGAGAAACATTAAAAATTTTATATTCCCTAATTATTTTTTAACGCAGAGAACGCAATCCCGATAGCTATAGGGATTCGCAAATTTCACTAAGATTTAAGTAGTGTTTACACAATCAAAGTCCACAAAGCTTTGTGCACTTTGTTTTTTTTCTAAACTTAGTATATTAAAAAACTTTGCGTTCTCCGTGGTAATTTTTTCTATATCCACAGCTTTGCGAACTTAGCCATCCAGAAGAATCCAAAAAATGGATCAAGAACAAACCTTGGGGAGGTAATGTCAAAATAAAATAAGAAATTCGCACTTTAAGAATAAAAGATGACCCCTATTGAACTTTTAAAATTTATGCTTC
>Ga0247815_10000940_pt1 | contig 22538 bp, 33 predicted proteins | sample UWRJL194509B1_FD_181014 | JGI IMG/M metagenome (GOLD analysis project Ga0247815, IMG submission 181014) | Plant litter microbial communities from Arlington Agricultural Research Station in Wisconsin, United States - UWRJ-L194-509B-1 | ecosystem: Environmental > Terrestrial > Plant litter >...
TTCCGACGGAAACCGATCATGATCGTGTTTTGATGACTCCACCGTCAAGTGCTGCCAAGGTACCGTACTGCAACAATCGCACAGACTCGCCTAATACGATCACTGACCCACTCGAATGAAAAATTTAAGCCTATTTTCAGGAACGGCAGGCGACAATCAGCGCCAGTCGCCCACCAACGCCTAGTTCGCATGGAATACATGCTCACCTCCACAGTGACGTGGCCTGGACATCTTAGCGCCACTTGCACCGATGCCGCAAGCCAAGATAAGCGGCAGTCAGAACAGGCGATGAAGTCCCGAGACAGCTTCAGACAGGGGTGTGGATGTCGTTGACACGGCAGAGGGGGTTCGCTAAGTGACACATACGGTACTGTCGCCGAATTCAGCACAAATGCAGTGCTATTGGACCTGAGATAGAGCCCCTCGCAAGCGCGTTCTGACAGGAAGAGGGGACGTCTGAAGGCTTTCGCTCCAGGTCCCATCCGCAGCCGATCGCGTTCTGGCGTGTTTCCCCGCCAGACTCATATCTCCTCTTGCGACGGTCTAGAACTCTCGGACTTTGTATAAACACTTCTCAGTCCTGGCGGAAGGGGAGCGCTGCGCCTACTAGGTCAAGATTGGCACTGGCAGCGCAGCTGTAGCGTCAGTGTTTGGGAGCAAACTCTAAAAAAACGCCACCCCGTCTCCGCACGCATGTGCTTCAACCTCACGGGGAATCAAGCTGTGAAGGTCGAGAGAGATTGCCGGGGGACAAGATACGGCATATGGTGGCATGGGGAATTCAGGGAATGTCGTCCAGAACAGGCAGCGGACGAGGAGGGAGAACCCTCGATAGGAACAAGGTACACTGTACCATAAAAACCACCGAGCAATCTGGCTCTTTACGGACAGCAGGACGATTCGATTGTTGGTGAAAATATCGGTACATTGACAAAGTCGAATACGAGCGTATCAAGATGCGATCAAGACCTATGCAAGCATCCCAGATCAGCTAGAGGCCACGAGATTGGAATAAAAACTCACAGCAGACGGCGTAAGGCCAAGTTCGCGCAGCGATTGACTCCACTCGCTTGTGCTAAAGACCTTCCTGCAATGGCGGTCAAAAGCTATATCACACCGCATAATATTGGAGCGACGCACCGAGGAAATTGTGTGCTGAACGTCAAAGAGTCTATGACAACTGTTGAATTCTGCGACGCGACCCACTCGGCGACGTTCCGCAATGCTGTAGCTATGTGTCAACACCAACGATGCAAGAGTCGTGCACCGAGAGAACGTACTCGACTCGCTCGGTAGAGTCGTCGTGAGCGGTGCACCACCCGCAAGACGGATCTGCAGTCGTGTTTCCTTGTAGTCGCGGCTTGCAGTCGGTGCAGCAGCGGCGGGTGCAGCCACGTTCACAGGGCCGGCTTCCTCAACCAACTTGCCTTCCCGAGCAGCTTTTTCGCGAGCGGCCTTATCGGCGCGGGCCTTCTTGTCTGCTTCAATCTGAGCCTTGACCGCTGCCTTTGCCTTGGCATCCTCTATCTTCTCTGAACCAGCGTTAGAAGCGCGATTAAACTGGACAAGGAAAAGTAACACACCTCGTTTCTTGGCCGCTGCCTCCTTCTCTGCCTCCCTGAGCTGTAGCTCTTGTTTAATCGCACCAGCGTCCTATGTAATCGAAATGGCATGAGTGATGTGGTTGCCGACTGTGATGAGTGGATCGACTGGAAGCGCACCTTGCCGGCCTTGCGACGCAACTGCTCGTTCGCCTTCTGTTCTTGCGTCTGCTCGACACTCTTGACCGCACGTTTAGCAGCCAGTTTCTCGCGCAACTCTGCCAGCTTGGCCTTCTTCTCCTCCTCGGTCAAGGGTTTGACCTCTTCAGTCGACTCCTCGAACTGGTCATGACCACTCTTTTCGGCGTGGAAATTGGCCAGTGCAGTGTTTTTGAAGATCTTGCCGCAGTTCGAGCACTTGATCGACTGTAGACGTCGTGTTAGGACACGATTATCATCTATATGAATGAAAGGGCATGACGCACGCGAGCCTCCTGGGCGGTCGGGTCCCCGCCTGCCGCGATGATCGCACGCGACGCGTCCCCATCTTCGTCGTCGTCGTCGTCATCACCACGTGCGCGTGCCGGTCCGCTCGAAGAAACGCTCGACAGGTCTGGTACCGAGCTGCCTTCATTCGCCAGGATGTGGTCCATCGCGGGCTGCAGTCCTGCGCCACCTGTTGCCTTGATCGCCCCTGCCATATACACGTGTGAGCTCGCGCACGAGCACAGAGTCCAGAGGCATACATTCAACGCGTGCGGGCTCAAAGCCCATGGAAAGCAAAGTATCGCGATCGGTCGTCATTGCGGATATGGAATGTGGCTGGGAGAGACGCGTCAGGCTCCGATCGGATGTTTTGCGCTTTCAGCCTCATCAACAACCTCATCATCCCCGCACGCCCCCGTACATCTCTTGAGGTTTGATCTCCGCGGTCATCGCTCATCGACCACTTGGTATCGGCAGCTTAGACGTCTTAGACTGCTTGCTCCTTGGGTGAACTTCTCTCATCAGATTGATAACCAAGTTCGAAGCTGAAGATCTGCAATGAGTTTGAGCGTTTCTAGCAGTAACACCAGTCAATGATCTCCCGTGTTCGCTGTTCTGTGACTTTGTTCATTGGCAGGCCTGGAGATTGACCAGCCCTTTCCGGTACGGACTAGTGCACAGTAGGTACCCCATGACGCGAATGTGTGCTGCGCATTGAGTTTCGCCTTTGATGAAATGAAACAAATTCTTCTTGTTATCAAACCGTCAGCCGCATGCATGCCACAGTCTGCACCCCAAAACTCACAACGAGCAAATGAAGACCCCGCGGGCGCTCAGGATCGACCACCATGTCGTTCATACCGCTTACGCAAAGCGGATCCACCGCGGCGATGGCTCGCCAACAACATTTGCAAGCAAACACTAATGAGCAACCCGATGGCAGACCAAACAAACACCCGCGAAGATCGCCTCCCCGAGGTCACCGGTCGCCTACCACGCGTGGTTGTCATCAATGGTTCACTTCCCCACCCTTTGTCTAACTTACCACGCTCGAGCACCACTAGTCGTCGAGGATTGTGTGGGAACTGCCCTTTATCTTCCTTGTAAAGCAGCTGGGAATAGAGCAGCGAGAGATTTAATCAATTCAATCCTGCTACAGCAGGAAGGAATGGGCAGCTCAACTTGGAATGAACGGTGTGAGCCTTCGCTGGCAATTGCCGAAGCTCCGAGGACATCGGTATTGGCCGGTATCATGCTTCAAACACGAAGCCACCAATCGGACGGTTCAGACCCACCGAATGCACAGAAAATCTTAGATTGTGACTTGGGTTCGAGAACGTTTGTGACAACAGCCGATACTATGATTTCAGACGCAAATCTCTAAAACATTATGCCGAATCCCGTAAGGCGTCTTTAAAATCATACGTTCGCATGATGTCCACAAAAGCTTGCGTTAAGAGGGAATCGAACCCCCGGCTGATCGAGTCAGCATTAGGTGGCAACGATCAAGGTTACCACTACCCCATTAACGCTTCTTGAGCATAAGCCGTTTATGGACATTATGATGTAAACAGAGACCCAGCTACCCTCTGGCGTGCACACTCACAGACCTATTCTTCCACTGTCGATACTTTATAGCTAGAAGAAATCAATGAGACTTATAGGCATAAATGCGACAGATCAGCGTGAGGAGTTATACGGCAGGGCCCAGTATTGCACGCGCATCAGGCATTGAAAACGGCAACGATGAGAGCACTTGAGGGTGTTTGTGGCATCTAGACCCAATTGAAGTTGCGCACCTCAAATCATCGATGAATGTGACAAAAGCAAACTCGCACCTTGCGGCGTTTGTGATCTGCGTGGAGGACCAGCCACAAAACGATTGCGTTAGGAGAGAATCGAACTCCCGGCTGATCGAGTCAGCTATGAATGGCAACGATCAAGGTTACCACTACCCCACTAACGCTTGTTGCAATTGCTTCCGTCTAGTAACTCTTGAATCTTCGACAGCAGAACCAGTTTCCCCCGACATGAGCTCAGTGTCGACGAGATCCCAACGACGCATCCACTCATAACTCATGTCACAGCGGCCTTCGCACACATCGAAAAGTTGCACAGGAAAATCACTACAAATTAGGTTCGGAGTACGGTTGATACATCTCCGAACTCGGCACATCATCAAGGTTCAGCGTCGAGGGTCACTGTACACAGGAACGGCAACAGCAAAGAGACAGAATGACACAGGCCAATGTAAAGCATGAGAACGCGGGAAAATCTAGTGAACGCCGTTACACGCCGGGTAGGCTATCGGATGACGACCGGCGGTGAGCTGGACCAGCTAGAGGAGGCAAATCGTGGCTACCGCTAGGCACGGCGACAAGTGAGCCGATGGTGCTTGACCGTGGACGCGAAGGACCGGCGACAGCTGCCACCGACGATACTGTGCGCAGGTTTGGTGGGCGCCCGTGAAGCGAAGGTGAAGTTGCGATCGACGACCGACTGCGGCGACAATATACAAGTCAGTTCACTAGCCCTCATCCACAATCACACAGCGTAATCACCAAGGATATGGCCCAGATCCAGTCCTCCGCATTGTGGGCGAGCGCGATGGACCTGGAGAGCTGCCTTGGGTTGCGTCCGTCCCTGAACTCTGCTCCTCCGACTGTTCCCCTTGTTCCCTAGTGGCAGCCGCGCGACTCGCACTGCTCCTTCTTCGCTCCACCGGAGGCTGTCCCTGACACGCGATGCCCAAACGATCGCAACGGTGACAGCCCAGCGAGCCCGGAACCGTGTCGCACTTGATCTTCCGACGACGGCACTCCGCACACGCCCGCAAGCTACGCGAAAGCATGAACGGGACCCCGCCTGGAATTCCGGCGCCAGTGGGAATCATTACGCCGGGAATGCCGAGCCCAAGGCCCATCATGCCCGTCGGGAGGAACGTGTTGACGCCAAACCCGACCTGCTGTTGCGACCGGACGCCGCCACCCGGGAAGTTGACCGCGTAGCCTGCGTAGCTGGGGTGGACTGGAATCGGAGGGCCGCGCTGGCGGTCGATGTCGGAAGCGCCGTTCATCGACGTTTCCTGAGACGCGGTGCGCGAGTGCGATGCAGCGGGGCGAGATTCGGTCGGGGGAGTTGCTGAGGTCGGTGAGAACGTTGACTGAGAGCGGGAAGGCTGCACAGATGAGCTCATCGCGCCCGGCTCCTGTGAGGCTGGTGACTGCTGAGCACGGAGAGATGGCGGAAGGTGCGGGTGCGATCCCAAGGCGCGAGGCATCGTCGGTGACATTGAAGCACGTGGGGAGGTTGACGGAGACCGAACAGGCCGAGGCAGATACGGGTGTGCATTGGCAGGATGACTCTGTGGTGGGGCGGGATATGGTTGAGGATGCGGATATGGAGAATGTGTAGGATAGTACGGCGTCCGTCCGCTTGGGCCCGGAAGTGTCTGCGGTGGCGCATGTAGGAATGGATGTTGGAACGCGGGCTGAGCTTGAGAATATCCGTGGGCCACCGCGTGGAGCTGCGTGTGGGCTCGCCTAGCCTCGTACTGCTGCTTCTGTGCGATCGCTGCTTCTGCTGCACGCTCTCGCTCCGGACCTTCTGGCATCGAACCGCGCCGATACGCCGGATGCATGCTCGCGTTGAGAGTTACGGGTTCCGAGTAATACTGTGCACGAGTGTCGGTGCTTGCCGAAGACGCGCTGCTGGACGCCGCTGTAGGACCACGCTGAGTGACGGACGAACTGACCGATTCGCGACGAGGCGGGGTTATCTTCCAATCATCATCGGGTGCAGGCGGTGGGATCACTGGATGAGCCTTGGCGGGCTGAGGCGGCACGACGAAAGTAGGCTTGCGGCTAGCCAGGAGAGACAAATCGGATGCTGAGCGGACGCGTTGGTGACTGGAGCTAATTGCCGGACGCTTCGGCGGCGTGGCCTTGGCGGAAGGTGGCGCTGGTTTGCGCGGATGGTCGTGGTGGCGCGATGTGATAGGAGGAGGTCCCGGCGGGAACGACTCTGGCATGCTGCCGTCAGGAGGCGTGGGCGGACGGTAAGCGAACGACCCGGAACTTGAGCGCATATGTGAAATCGGTGGTGACGGGGGAACAGCATATGAAGAGTTGATTGGAGGAGCAAACTGGAGAAGCTCTCTGATGCTTGGAAGGCGTGGGCGCTCGGACGGTGGGAGCAGATGTGCGGGCATGGACGAGGTCTTGAGCAGAGGTAAGCCGTGGCCGGCGTGAACGGGGCTGTCGTCCGCGGCAAGGAAGGGGTCGTCCAAGTCGCTTACGATATGCGGCGAGCGCGTTGAACGCGCCTCGCTCCTGTTGGACGGACTCGGTGAGGTTGACATTGTTGGAGACAACCCAAACACAAGAATTGGGCACGAATGGGCAAGAAGAAAGCCGCCACAAGGCAGCTCAAGATCTTTATAGATAGCAGGACTGGAGCCCAGAAACGGGGCAGCGGAAGTGGGTGGCTGCGTTTGAGCTAAGGCATGGTGATCGCGGATATGTGCTGGACCCTGGCCTATCGTATTCGAATGCTCACAGATGCCTCAGCACGACCCCCGATGACCCAAGAATCTGGCGGCGACCTGCTATTATGAGGAAACGAGAACATGGTGCGAAGGGACGTCCGCGGATATGGCGGAAAGGTAACGCACGAAGCGCCGGGTCGCCGATGTCGAGCTAGTCCCATCTGGAGCGTCCCCTGCTGCATGTGGACATTGGACTGATCGCGCGCTCGTGTCTTCTGAAGAACGATCCAGAACCCCGCGATGTCACGATATATTGCGCTGAAATGCTGCTAAAACTCTATGGGTTTGAACACAGAAGGCGCAAAGTACTCGCACCCGCGCGGGTTGACCGGACCAGAGTCGCTGCAGAACTCGAACTGCGTGCAACCACAACAAGGCGCTTGTGACCATCCTTGTAGCGGCTCCACAGTCTCTGGATAGACCGCGCGGTACACCGAACCTCCGCCGGTAGGCGCTAGTTTTCGCAGAGCTGGCATGTCGTCCTCGTCGGAGTCTGACTCTGACTCCGAGGACGAGTTGAGGTGCTTGCGTTTCTTCTTGCCCTTGCTCCTACGCGATCGGTCCGACTCGCTCGACGAGTCCTCGTCGTCACTCGAGTCATTTCGCTTGCGCTTTGCAGCCTTCTTGCCCTTCTTCTTAGAGGAGGACCGGGCATCGTCGTTGTCGTCAGCGTCAGAGTCGGACCCCTTCTTTGACTTGGTGCGTTTCTTCTTCGATGACAGGTTGTCGTCACTGTCGTTTTCCACGTCCGAGTCCGCCTTCTTCTTTGTCCTGCGCTTCTTCGACCTGCGATCCTCCTCGTCACTGTCATCGTCGTCCTCTGTGTCTGACCTGGATCGCTTCCTCTTCTTGCCCTTAGTGCTTGACTCCTTAGACTTGGACTTGGACTTGCTCTTGGACTTTTTGTGCTTCGACGAGCCGGCGCCGTCCATGCCGTCATCGTCGCTGTCATCGCTCTCGGCTACTGCAGCAGACCACGAGACGCCGCCGAACGCAGGGAGCTTCTCGATGAGCCCGTCGTACACGAGGACGTCCAGCAGCGCTTCAACGTGCTCCGGCTGCAGATCTGTTTCGGTGACGCGGGACTTCTTGAGGAACGAGTGTACGTGGAGCGCAGAAGGATAGACAGGTGCATGAGAGATTGGGTAGAGAGGTCGCGCGTCCGGGTTGGTCTTTGGAAGTGTCTGCTCAAGCTGTTAATCAGATATTCAGCGACGTCGTAATATCATAACGCACCCGCTCCGTGATAAATCTCAAGCAAGTCGTAAGCAGCGCCTTGATGAATACGGTATCAAACTCCTGGTCCGTGTACCACGGCCCTCCTGTGACCTCGACCGACGGTTCGAGATGCGATAACATGAACATCTTGCGCGTCGGGAACTTGACGGATTTTATAGGCTTGATATAGCCTTTCTGTTCAAGGCTTTTGAGACAGCGGTTGAGCACGGTCTGGTGCAGCTCAGTCTTGGTCTTGAGGTGCTTAGTCCAGATACCTACGTAGTGGCGCTTGGTGTCAGAGTCACGGCGAGTCGTGCGCCAAGTCAGAATCACAAGGCGCACCTTCATTCTTAGAGGCGGTCACAGCAGACATGACGAGGGCTTCGTCTTGTGAGAGGTCCTTTTTCCTGAAGTAAAGTTTCAGAGAAGAGCAGCAGATGTACGAGGCGACCGTACATGGCCATTTCGTTCTTGGTATTTGCCTTGTAGGCCATTTCGCCCTTCCCATCGCGCATCGCGGTTAGCAGTTGCTGCAAATCACAATATTAGACGGCGTATGGTCGATATAAGCAGCATGACGCACTGCTTTCAAGAGGAAGTTAATCGCTGCCAATATCGCATTGCGGTCGTTTGTGAGCGCATCGACCTCCCGCTGCGAAACCATCTGTAATCCCCGTATCAGAACACGCTGACGCAATCGGTATCCAAAGCACCGACCTTGTTCGGCTTGGACATGCATTCTTCGTGAATGCGCCGCTCCAGTACACTAAGAGAACGCGCCGCCATGTTTGGCAATAGGACAAGATGTCTCGCGGTCTTCCAAATTCAGCACCCGTTCCTCAGTCTCCTACATGGTCATCGGTTTCGACCCATCATCAAGAACTCAGCCGTTTGTATCGGCTATAATTCCATGCATGGCTATACTTCGTTCAAGACTTGGCAACACATGTAGAATTCTTACGGGACATGCTGAGGCTCGTTTCCAGCTCCAAGCTCACACCCCATGTCCCTCACCTGCCAGTGGTCTACCCCGCCATCTTTCACTCTTTAAGCACTGTTAGTGACCCCGCGCTTTCATTTACCGTGTATCATTAACCGCGAATGCGACCTCGATGACTGCAAATGTCGTCTGCTTCCTCAACAGGCGTGCTGCACTAGCATGGGTCTCCCCTCAGAGCGCGGCGATCTTTTGATGCTCCAGATTTGCTCTTGACCGTGTTTAGACTGAGTTCTCGGGATAACCCATGAGCTCCCCATCTTCTCGTATCAGATACATGATCGCTGGATTCGTTTCGATTGCACTCACTTTGTCTCCCCGTCCACATCAACATGTGGACACATCGGACATGCAGCATCCACAAGGAACGAAATACTCGGGAAACGAATTGGCTGCCTCCTGAGCCCTTGGCACCCTTCGCCCATACACACATCGCCTTACTCGCGACATGAAAGCCCATCTGTTGAATAGTGTCGGGTTCAGCTTGCGCGCGCGCTTTCTTCCTACTGATCTTTAAGTTCGTGTTAGCTCTTCGCAGCATTCTTTCCTTCGCCCGGAGATGACCAATCGTGCAGCTGCGGTGTAGGCTATCTCGTCACGACACTGAACGCACCTAGGTGTTTGTTACGGCAACGAGTACGCTCGGAAACGACTTCCTCGTGTCGAAACCCTCAGCTGGCGAAGGAGCCACCTCACGACGAAGCGGATGTTCACTCCATACAACGGTGAAATTCATCCCGCTCCATTTTCTCACCAGCACACATCAAGGTAATTGTAGACCTTTCAAGCACGGCGATATTTTCATGTTCCAGATTTGCTCTCTGCCGTGTTTAGATTGAGTTCTCGGGACAAACCATGAGCTCCTCATCTTTTCGTATCAGACATATGATTGCAGGATTCGTGGTCACACTGTCGCCCCGTCGATATCGACCGGTGAGGTCTATAGACACAGCGGACATGCGGTATCCATGACGGACTAATTACTTGAGAAGCCCCTGCCGGATTAAAAGATCCGATTATCACTGCCTTGAGCCGACAGCGCTTCCAAGGGCGGATGTTCTTGTGAGCGATTTGAAGCGACACGGCACACGTTTGAATTGGGAACGAATTGGCTTCCTCGTGCGCCCTTGACACCTTCGTCCACATACTTCTCACCTTCTTCGCGACACGAAAGTTCATCTGTTGATTGGCGTTTGCTCTTTGCACCCGGAATTGACCAGTCATGCAGCTGCGGTGTAGGCTATCTCGTCACGACAATGAACGCACCGAGGTGTTTATTACCGCAACGAGTGCAGTAACGCTCGGAAACGACTTCCTCGCCTCCAACACTTTCGGCCAGTGGAGAGAGCTGCCCCACTACGGAGCGAGTTGGAATCGGTTGCTCACTCCCGTATAATGGCTAATTTTATCCGCTCCATTTCATCTTTAGTACATGTCAAGAGAGCTGTAGACCCTGATCCAACGCCTCAACATGGCGTCGTTCTCATTTGGTATGGAGAGGGAGGTAATGACTTCTCTTTGTTACCTCGCGGCTAGAGAGGTTCTTTCCATGGCCTGAATTCGAGTGATCCAACAATGCCCATCTGCCACTCCTGCTGTGGCTCTCACAGTGGAAATGAACAAACAATAAATCCAGTGCAGCTGCAGGTGTCCCAACTGACATGTTGCATTTGAATCATGTGTCATAGTTTCGGAACCATAATCGTGTTGAAAGTAGCCAGTCACTTGTAAGCTGCATGCCTGTGCCCTGACCAGTCGTTACCGATTAATCACGTGTATTCAATGCGTCAGACTCAATTAGTTCGACACGACTTTGCATTCGTCCCAACGCTCCTTACCCCGCGTGCAGCTCTGAGCGACGCCCGATTTCCACAAATCGGCGCGTTGCTTTGGAGGTTGCCCAGTTTAAATTCCCCTTGCACCTGTTTGACGCCCTCGAGCCACAGCGATCCGTTTTCTGAACGATGACACCCATTCAACGAACGCCTACCTAGTCATCCGGGTGCACGCCTATCGAGATCTCGTAGAAGCTGCGAACCCGGTGGAATACGGTATCAGGGTACCGACGGGTGAGGATCAATGACGGCGACGGGATGTACCGCCATTTTCTGCTAGACGCGGTCGAGGAGGTTGCACTTAACCGCAACAGGTGGAAAGCCGGCGACTGGTAACGTATCATTGAAGGAATACAGGACTGTCAGCAGGCACGTGTCATCGGCGTAAGGAAGGATGTCATGTACGGTTGGGTGGAGTTGCTATATTTAGACCGGCGCTCAAAGTTGCGCGGCATCCGTCGGGTCGGGCCGCGCATTGTCTCTTGGCATCATTACCTCTACGTTTCACGACACCGATTTGATTCGGATGGTCTCGCTCGTACATGTGCGCACGCATGCTCGCACTGGGTGGATGGACTACTGATCAATGACCTTGCAGCCTACGGACGTGAACGTCGCGTACATACTTCTAGGCGGATTCGCGGTAATATTCACTGCGTTCTCTTTGCTTGTCCGTGAGACGGTGAGCATCACACTATTTCTTTTGCTACGGATTCAGAGACTTTTACCAGTTGTACCTCGGCGAGGTAGTGATCGCGACTGTGGTTGGCATTATCTGCGGTAAGACTCTCGCGCTCTCCTGTACCGGAAAATTCACAATCAGTTGCCAGGTCCATACGTTGGGAACGTCTTTGACCCATCTGGGTGGAATAACAAACACAATGCGATTACTCTTGAGGTATATTTTCGATGGATAATTGTTTGTTCGACTCTGACCATCCACACACAGGTCATGCGCGTCGTACTCGCTGCTGGTTCGCGCTACGGCTCCCAGGACGGTATCCCGGAATCTAATGTGCCTTCGCAGGCGTCTTTGCCATAGGCGTCGAGCTTCCAAAGGTCTGTTTTCGCGATTGTCCAATTTCTCTCCGTTGACATCAACTAGTCGTATCTCTGGAAGAAAAGACGGTTCGTCGCTCGTAGCTGCGATAACGATTAATCTTCCGCTCACAGTTATTAAAAAGCTCGCTCCTTGTCATGGTCGTGCCGACGATGGCTATTGGCTGGGTCATCAGTGCAGGTTAGTGGCAACTGCTCATATCTACCCACCTCTGATGTTTTCCTGCTGCAGGTCTCATCGTCGCACTTTTCCCGCAGCTCAACTTCATCTCGGCACTTGCAATCAGTGCTACCCTCACACCGACTGATCCGGTGAGTGCTCTACACCGCACCTTCTTCGCTAGCTCACTGGAAAGCACCCTTCCTCAGATTCTCGCAAACGCCATCATCAACGGTCGGTTTGCTGTCAAGCATGTTCCTCTCCACCTTCGTAAACTCATCAGCGCGGAGAGCGCGGCAAACGACGGTCTTGCCTACCCGTTCCTCACCATTGCTATCTACCTTACACTTGAAGCACGAACAAATGTTGCCGTCCAAAATTGGTTCCTCATTGGTTGGCTTTGTGAGCTCAATCACCGCAGATTATCCGAATGGAATCACTGAGGGCATCACCGCGCAGACGAAGTGGTCTTTGGTGTGGTTATCGGTGCCCTTATCGGCAAATTGTTTAGTATCGTTATGCGGTTCAGTCGCCAACGCGGCTTCATCGACCGCGAGAGCTACGTTGCACAGGTTGGTTTAGTGAACTCCGTGCTTGCACGCATGCTGATGGCACCTAGTACATTGCACTCGCGTTGGCTACGACTGGACTTGCCAACCTGCTGGGAAGTGACGACCTCCTCGCGGCTTTTGCTGCTGGCTCTGCAGTGTCATGGGACGGCGACTTCAATGATCAGACCGAAGACATGGTCTTTAGTTCCATTATCGACATGGTTAGTCGACTATCGCGGCTTTCTTCGTCAGAGCTGACTCCGTTTCGTCCAGCTCTTGAACATCGCCTGCTTCATCTACATTGGCGCATGGTTGCCTTTCTCCTCTTGGGAGCAACCCGAGCTCGGTATCGTTCCCTGGCGCCTTATCGTCTTATTCTTCGGTATCCTCTTCCTCCGCCGCATCCCTGTCATGCTTGCCATCTTTCCCTTCGTCCCCGACATCCACAATTGGCGTGAAGCATTGTTCTGCGGCCACTTCGGCCCAATGGGCGTTGGCGCCGTCTTCATCTCCACACTCGCCATGCACAAGCTCCCCGAAGCAGACAAGCCGCCGAATGACCAGGTGGATATGCTCGCGCTGAGCATCCAGCCGATTGTGTCGTTCGTCGTACTATGCAGCATCCTGGTGCATGGGCTGTCGATTCCCTTCTTCAATGTTGGGCGCCAGGTTGGCACTTATACCTATACCTGGTCCAAGTCTCGGAGGTCCTCAGGAGAGGTTCCCGAGTGGTTGAGCTCGATGAGGCGGGTGGTCAAGGACCCGATGACTGGCACCGTCACAATGTCAGGGGGACCGGCTACGCCACCACATGGCGCCGGTCAGCGACCTGCATCGCCTATACCGACTGAGCCGGCGGTGACGGTGTCTGACGATCGTCCTGCTGGGGCGAGGGTTGCGACCACCTCTGAGCTGGAGAAGGGTGAGATCAAGATGACAACAATAATCGGTGCACCTGCGGGCGAACAACGGGCGAGTTAACGTCTTGCGATCGGCCTTCTGAATAGCTGACTTGTGTCTTCAGCGCGTCCGAATCGTCAAAGCCCACTCGTATCATAGCTCTGCTCTAGCAGGGGACACAGGATCAGCGACTGAAGTTGCAGAGGTACCTGTTTTTTGCCATTGTCGCTTACACATTTCTCATCATTTTTCTATAGCCTGATGTCCAGGCCATCGAGACCACCGTGACACCCATGGCCGGTTCAGCGAAACCTATCCAAACTGAGCCCACCACGCGGAGCTGACTCGTGCTTAAGTCGCTCGAGGGTAGTTCCTCAAAATATATGATAGAACCGGGCCGAATCGACTTCGTCGCCTCATGTCTGTGTAGGGCTGGCAACGTTTGTTTGTTACCACACATGTCTCCAAGTTCTCAAATTCCCAATCCTCATGTTGCAATAACGTCTGATCACAAACTATCTGAATTGCCGGGTTTTCTCTCGTGCAATGCAACTCTGAGCTGTTGGTCGCGACTGCCTTTGCAGATAGCCGCGAAATGCTCTGCTGTGTGTCGCACCGATATAATCGTGTTCAAGATTGTCTCGACAGGGTGACCCGGTACTGCGTGCACAACCTCCGAGTCTCCTCCTTCCGCGTTTTCAACGCCGACACTGACGCGTTATCACAATTCATATGCACTCTTCTACTGGATCAAGACCTCCGATGGAGTCTTAATTTGGCTTGACAGTTGGAGTTTGTGGGGCTGCTGCTGAACCCTTGCAGTACTGTGCGTTCGTTCGTAATTGGCTTCAAGAGGTGTCGTTTATGAGCGCACTCCTCCCCAGAAGATCACAGGTGACGATGACACCCGTGGCAAATCTTCAGCCCCATGGCGCAATCTACATCACACGGGAACGGCCGAACGCGTATTCTTCGACGTCGAGAGCGTGGGTGTGACCTTTTGAATGTGAGAAGCGAGAGAAACTTCTATGCGACATAATCACTCACTGTTATTCTTGGATCGTATACCCAAACGCCGAGAGTAAGTCATTGCACCACCGTGGCTCTGCTCCTCGCCCCATCACATCCGACGCATGATCGCGGGATTCGATCTCATTGTAGCCTCGGATAAACTCTCTCTCAGGTGTAGCTACATTGATTTCTATTATAATCAGTATCGTGTCATATAACTGTAGAACCTGAGTGATGGACACGAGGCGTAGTCTCCTCTAATTCTTTTGCACTATAACGTACATGCGAACAATCCCGCATCGGACACATACCGATTATCCCAATCTCCACACATCTATGGTCGATAAGGGAAGGGCCACGGTGATGCGGCACAGTTTCAAGGTCGGACGCGTCGGAGCCGGTGCGCCTCACGCGACTTGTCCTCACACACTTCGCTTCAACCGCGCCTCCCCACCTTCCCCACCATGGCTACTCCTCTGTCTGTTATTGGTTCCAACATTGGCACGCCTGAGGAGTACCGCAAGCGCAAGGTCGCCCTAATCTCTGGTGCGCAACTGTGCTGGTCGAGGCGCATGCCCGCGGTATCGCGTGTGTGCATTCGCGGCAAACTCTGAGAACTATCTGCGCGATCTGCAGGCATCACGGGTCAGGATGGATCTTATCTGTGCGGCGTCGGACTTGAGATTACCTGGAGCATGCGCTGATCTTGTTGTAGGACGGAGCTGCTTCTCGAGAAGGGGTACGAGGTCCACGGTATCATTCGCCGCTCGTCCAGCTTCAACACCAGCCGTCTCCAGCATCTCTATGCTGACCAGCACGAGCGTACGCTCTCTCTCAGTCATTGATTTGGTTCAAATATTGACCTTGATGTGCCAGGCCCGACGAAATTCTTCACTCACTACGGTGACCTAACGGATAGCACCAACCTGGTCTACATCATTGCACAGGTAAAGCCCACCGAGATCTACAATCTTGGCGCGCAGAGTCACGTCAAGGTCTCGTTTGAGATGGCCGAATACACGGTCCGTCCGCCACCCTTCAAGCGCTGTCACTTGTCACTTACGCGCACACTCCGCTCGGTCACATCCAGGGCGATGTTGATGCACTCGGCACACTGCGTCTGCTCGATGCCATCCGCACATGCGGCCTTGAGAAGCATATTCGCTTCTACCAGGCATCGACGTCTGAGCTCTATGGCAAGGTCGTCGAAACGCCGCAAAGCGAGACAACGCCGTTCTACCCGCGGTCGCCCTATGGTGTCGCCAAGATGTACGCCTACTGGATCACCGTTAATTACCGCGAGGCGTACGGCATGTATGCTTGCAACGGTATTTTGTTCAATCACGAGTCACCACGTCGCGGACGTACCTTCGTCACCCGCAAGATCAGCCGCGCCGTTGCCGACATCAGTCTCGGCAAGCAAAAGTGCCTGTTCCTGGGCAACCTCGACGCAAAGCGTGACTGGGGGCATGCCCGTGACTACGTCGAGGGTATGTGGCGCATGTTGCAGCAGGAGGAGGCGGAGGACTTTGTGCTGGCCACAGGCGAGACGCACCCGGTCCGCGAGTTCGTTGAGAAGGCGTTCGGACATGTCAACGTGAAGATCAAGTGCGATTATTTCTCAAACTGCTTCTGGCTGTTTGCTGATGTGATTTTGTTTCAGGTGGGAAGGATCCGGCGAAGACGAGATTGGCATCGACCAAGCATCCGGCAAGACCGTTGTTCGGGTCGACAAAAACTACTTCCGCCCAGCAGAAGTCGAGTGCGTGTCCTCATCAGCACCTTCACAGCTCTTGATCTCACATGATTTGCAGGCTACTCCACGGGAACCCTGCCAAGGCGGAGAAGAAACTTGGTTGGAAACGTGTCGTGCCCTTTGATACCCTTGTCAAGGAGATGGTCGCATCTGACCTCGAGGCATCCCAGAATTTCGTCGAGAACCAAAATTGAGCGCTCCTCGCCTCGTGTTCACTGGATCGCGATCTTCGAATCTTCGATGCCGAGGTTTACGTTTCTGTTGTTGGACCGTTCTTTGCAGCAGACTGCTGGTCGCAACTTTCTCCAGTGCTTGTACACTTCATTCGATTCCCATATACATCACACGCTTTCCTGCACCTCACCGAAAGGTTCAATTGACGAACAAATCACAGACATGGTGAGATTGTGCGAGCATTAACGCGCAACATAGATAAATCTGAACAGCAACAGGCCTCCGGGAAAGCGTCTAAGGAAAGTCCAAACTTCAATTAGATGGCCAGTGCTGCTGGTGCTGGCGTCAGTACTGTGGGTGGTGGTGCTGTGGAAATGCAAGGTGGGGCAGCCGTCCCTCTCCCCGCACGCTCAAGTGATCCGTCTTCGAGCTCGTAGGCTGGCAGCCATCCACAGCCGGCATTAGGTGCGTCTATTCGTAGTGCGGGATTACGGAAGGTGTTGTATGTCGAGCCGAGCGATGTGTAGCTGTGTGCGGAGGTTCAGCGGACAGCGAGCGAGGCGCGACGCCGCGACCACTACGGACGCACCCTTCGTCGTAGAGATGACAATAAGGCACGTCTAGTGTGCGCATGAAGGCCCAAATGGAGGAGTATGACCAGTTTATGATCGGGTGAACCCGAAGGAATGCGGGCCAGTCGCCGTCAGTTGGGTCGACGAACTTGAGGTTGGCTGCGAGGCGCCGAGCGGGCAGTGAGCGCACGTGCAATGCCCTCGCATGGTTGTACGCACCACCATGGGGATCGTTCCTCCTTGTTCCAATGAACACAGTAGCACGAGCAGGATGATGTTCTTTGTACGCGGCCAGGGCAGTCTTCATGTTAGTGACCGGGGTGCCATCGGGCATTTCGCTGCGGAAGAGATCGAGATTGTACAGGTCAACGCTGGCGGTGATGAACTGTTCAACCTCGGAAAACGGCGCCTTGCATGGAATATAGATGCTCGGGATGGGCCCAGAGTGTCCGTGGCGCAGCAGAACGGCTGCGAGAACGTGAACCAGGACAGTACCTGCAACGACAGCGCCTCATATCAGCCAGATATATCATAAGCAGACCCAGATCACGCACAGTCCTTGCCGCCGTTGAACGAGAGAGTTATTTTGTCGGCGCTGCAAGTTCGATTGATGTATAGTCAGCCACCCCCGCCTCACACACCAACATAGGGGTAAGCCCACATACCCATACTCGGCGAGCGCACATTCGGTCACGTCGATGGCCTCGCGTACCTGACGTCCAAGCTCGCTGTTGTGTGTAGCGAGCGCATACACTGCTGCAGCGTCGATGGTCATCCGAGAAACAAGAGAGTAGAAGGAGCGCAAGGGACGTGTGGCTGCTTCCGACAGTGACGTGCAGCTTCAAGTCCGCGCCGAGGCAGCGCAATTGCGGCTAAGTCCCTGCCGGGCTCCTCCCTCAACACAAAGTGGCGACATCCAACTGGGCACCGCGGAGTGTAACTACATGCATGTGTTATTGATTAGAAAAGTACAGCATTCGTAGCGTCTCGACTCGTGCTCTGGGCTAGTACAGTTTCCTGTCCACTGTAAAGTACCTTTGTGCCACGTTCCCCCCACGCATAGACACGCTGCTCTTTGCGCAGTTTTTGCGGGCGACGATCTCGCGACGCGGGAGAGGCGTCACGACACCACACTGTGGCTTTCCGATCCAAGAAAACCCGCCCCTTGTACGCCTCACCCAACTCCTCGGACTTCTAAGGGCCATCACCATCACTCCCTACACCAGATCACGGCCCCGGTGTTTTTGGTCATAGCGATCGTCTGCCTCATCGTAGACTGTTTCGTCAAGCTGTGTTGTTGTTGACTTATCAATCGGATCGCGGTCGACGTGGACGACGCTCATTTGGTGCACGTTTACGCCATTCTGTGTTCCGTGGGGTGCGAAGCCGAAGCCTGTTTCGAGCGGGATGTTGGTCGCGCCGCCTGTGATGGCGCTGGTGCCTGGTCCTGCGCTGTTGTAGTAGGAGCTGTAGTTGCCGTTTGACTTGCGCATGTTGAGGTTGTAGAGCACCGTGAGTGTCGCGGCACGACCCACGGACATCCCGAACACAAGGCAGATGTTTGTAGACGGCCTCGCGAGGTATGTCGTCACTGAGATGTGGTGAGAATCGAGAGATGCGAGTGTTCGAGGATACGTACGGGCGAGGACAGCAAGCGTCGCGGTGGCGAGACCAGTCATGATTGCAGTGGCAATCAAGCGACGAATCAAGCTAAGAAGCACAGTGAGACGCAAGAACTAGAACCATACTTCTGAAGCGACTTACGAGTTCGTCTTGGAAAAGGTGGACTTGACGCGGGCGAGTTCCCTGAGAAGCAGCACTCGATTAACTCGTGCTCGTGAGAAAACGCTAGAAGTCCGAAGCTCACGAACCAGATAAGCGCAACGGCAATAAGCAGATCTGCTGCAACTGCTGCTGTGAACCAGATTGTCGCGAATGTCTTGAGTTTCGGTCTGTCGTTGAGGCTAGTGAACCGAAGCACGCTCCACGTTGCGAGCGCGTCGCCGACGAATGCGGCCACCGCAACACCAGCGAGAATGAAGGAAACGATCCAGTTCTTGCTCAGTCGGAAGTACCTAGTGATCAGCAGGTCAGGTTGTGACGAGAAGAACACAACAGCCCTAGAGGGTCCGGCGCCACATACCTGAAGATCAGGAAAGTATGCATGATCTGAATGCGTCGAGACAGATTAGACTAGCCGAAAGCAGCTTCAGGGACGTGGGAGAATAACTTACGATCACAGAAACCGCCATGGTGAGCTGCGGGAGGAAAATTAGGAAATGTGGAGAGCCTGGTGACGAGATACGCACCGAATACACAGGAATCGTTGCATTTTGGATCTGAAGGAACGTCGGATCACCCCAGTGTCTGAGGAATATGAGTCTCAGTGAGAGAAGGGACGGGAGAGTGGGTGGCGACGACGCACGAGATGGTGTATAGGTAGACCTGTGGCATGCTCAATCAGCAACTGCCGGAACAACCAAGTCCCAAATGCGGTGCGCTTACCATTGCACATGCGTTGCAGGTTGCGATGCAATCAACGAGGAACATGCTCGTCACGAGCAGACGAACGCCGAGTCGGTCACTAGGGAACAGGACCAGATATTTGTGAATCTGTGTGAGCTCCTGTGGAAGTGATTTAGCGTCATTAATGAGTTTGAAATGAAGTGCAACGCACCACCGTGAAGAGGGCGACATTGAAGAAGGCTCCGAGGAGAAGGGTCCCTATTGCCTCGTGGAGAACCTGAACCGGTAGACCGCCAGACATGGGCACCGGCGAAGCAGACTCCGACGACATGACCCGGAATGAAGGCGTTATCAGGGTAGGTGAACAAAGGAGAGGGGCGGAGGTAAGAGGGTGAGGATGAACTACGACCCGACACGTTTTATAGCAGCAGCAGCAGTGCGCAGATCCTGGTCCGAAGGACACAACTGAATTATGCGGCGCTCATCCGGTGGCGCACCTGAGGCATCAAAATGAGGGTAGGTGTCGATGTTCTTGCCGTCGCCGTTGCGGCCGCTTGCCTGCCGACGACATTGACAGCCGGCGCCAAACTGCCCCGGCTCCACACAGAAGCCAGGTGTGTGCCTTTGAGACAGGCTGTTTTTCTGCGGGTGGCTCTAACTTTGTTTCATGTTTAGAGTCCTAAGCCTCTGCTGGAGGCAAGTCAGGCAACTTCGCGATCTGGTCCCGCGAGTGCTGCCGCGAGCGCGTCCGATCAACGGAAGTGTGTTAGCCGACATGGTGCAAATTCGAGGTGGTCATCCGTTACCATCACGGTGTGTCACTCTGACACATATACGTAAGGTCAACACACATAGATTGACGCGCCGCGGAAGCCGCTCAACGGTGGCTATATACAGTGTCGAGTGTTGTCTTCGATTTCCGCAACGGCTTTCTGCCTCCTCCCATTCGCTCCCATTCGTAGTTATGTCCAGTATCCTCGCCAGCCTCCAAGACCTCGGTCTCACCAACAATCAGCTTGCTCTAGTCGGCGCGGGCGTCGGCACTGTTCTGCTGTATGCTGCGACTCGCAAGCCTACTCCTCGCCATCCTCCTGGACCGCCAGGCAAGCCGTTGATCGGCAACATGCTTGACTACCCCAGCGGTCAGGAGTGGGTCACCTTCGACAAATGGCAGAAGCAGTACGGTGATATTGTCTACTGTGATGTCGCCGGCACCAAGATCGTCGTACTCAACTCGGTCCAACACATCAAGGCCATCTTTGAAGAGCGCGGCTCCGTATCATCCGAACGTCCCAGCTCATACTTTGCCAACGAAATGCTTGGCTGGAAGCTCTCGCCTATCATGCATGGTTCTTCTCATGAATGGTTCAAGCCTTGTGAGTTGCCCTCCGTCCCCGACTTGTTTTTGCGGACAACCTTGGAGGTCCCCTCGCGGGAGTCCAGAGTCTCTTCACCTTCTGCAATCACTGGGCTAGACCCTTTTCGTCACATCTGGACTTGCGCTGACAGTTCGCGATCGGTTCAGGTCGCAAAATGATGTACAACGCCGCCGGCAGCCGTGCCGCGCTCGAAGGCTATGTTCATATGGAGGAGCATGAGGTCCACCGCTGGCTCCTCCGTGCCATTGACAACCCCGACGGTGTTTACCAGAGCACACGCAGGTAAGTCAGTGTCAAGAGCAACCGATGCCCGCTGTTGTTTGCCACCGGCCAACAGCGACACGCGTCGTTATTGGCATTTGGCAGCCGTCGAGGGACGCGCCTGTCCGCGGACATCCGGAGGGTGTGGCGGGCATCAGCGTTTCGCGGCGAACTTTTGTTGTGACACAGCTGACTTGGTACCTGCAGGTTGGCCGGTACGATCATCCTGCGCATTTTGTACGGCTATGATGTCAAGGCTGGGGATGATGATCCATACGTCAAGCTCATCGAGCAGGTCAACCTCGACTTGAACCGCGCCGCAGTACCGGGTGAGTTGCACCATCAGTCCAGTTGATATTGCCATCCTGATTGACGCTATTCAGGTAACTTCTTGGTCGACGTGATGCCCGCTCGTGCGTCCCGCATTCTTTGATTTCCGTATGTCGCCCGTTCGCTCACGCAACACCTTCCAGTCCGCTTCGTTCCTTCCTGGTTCCCCGGAACTGGCTGGAAGCGCGAGCTGACGCGCATGCGCGCTACGCTCGACGAGGTTCTGACCAAGCCTATCAACATGGTCAAGGAGCAGATGGTGCGTTCTCGGCAGATGCCGTTCGGTGCATGATTTCTGCGGTTGGGGTTGTTGACGCTGCTTCCAGGCTGCAGGTACCGCCCAGCCTTCGTTTGTTGGCTCTGAGCTTCAGCGGCCCGATTGGAACGAGAAACGCGAGCTCGATCTGCTCGCATGGAGTGCTGAGGCGCTCTACACCGGCGGCGCCGACACCTCTGTCTCCATTGCATGCAGCTTCGTGAAGTGCATGGTGCTCTTCCCTGAGGTTCAAAAGAAGGGCCAAGCAGAACTTGATGCTGTCTTCGGTGGCGATCAGCTGCCAACTTGGGCTGACCGCGAGCGCCTGCCGTATGTCGACGCGGTCATTAAGGAGGTCTTGCGTTGGGCCGTCGTGGCACCTCAGGGCCTCCCACGCTGTGCGCTCGAGGATTTCGAATACGAGGGCTATCTTTTCGAGAAGGGAACTATCATGGTTGGCAACACCTGGTGCGTTTTACCCATGTGTTATGCTATAGGTGCTCGCTGGCTTATCACCCTCGGTTTCATACAGGGCTGTCACTCGCAACCCGGAGGTATACAAGAACCCTGAAGAGTTCCGACCGGAGCGGTTCCTGGGTCCGAACCCGGAGCTTGACCCGCGCGCGTACGCGTTCGGCTTTGGCCGTCGTATTTGCCCTGGCAAGCAGGTCGCCGAAGTTTCTCTCTTCATCACTGTCTCGAACTCGTTCGCCACCCTTGACATCAAGAAGAAGATCGGCGCGGACGGCAAGCCTATCACCCCCACGGTAGAATATGCGGGTGGTGCTGTTGTGTGAGTGTTCCGTTCATGTCATCCTGTCCATCTGTCCACGCTTCGAGACTCGACATTTGGACTGGAGATGCATCTGCTCTCGGCACAACATCTCCGGCACATGCATATTCCTATCCCTCTGTCTCGCGTGCCACAAGGACTCATGCATCAAGCTCCACAAGTGCTGACTTGTTTGTTTTACAGCCAACCATCGCGGTTCGAGTGCGACATCAAGCCCCGTAACATGAAGGCCGAGGCGCTCGTTCGC
>Ga0247815_10000941_pt1 | contig 22533 bp, 13 predicted proteins | sample UWRJL194509B1_FD_181014 | JGI IMG/M metagenome (GOLD analysis project Ga0247815, IMG submission 181014) | Plant litter microbial communities from Arlington Agricultural Research Station in Wisconsin, United States - UWRJ-L194-509B-1 | ecosystem: Environmental > Terrestrial > Plant litter >...
ATGCGGCATGTTAGATGCATCTGCAACGCGGCTTCTCGGGCCGGCGCGATCCACAACCCGCCCCTCCAACTTGCCATCACCCCAGTACAGAACGACTTCGACGGGGGAGATGTAGAGTCCCATCTGAGTGTTGATAGCAATTGAAGTGAGAGCAAGTCGTGAAGTCTTGGCAATACACGATGTAAACAACACTCTGTATTGCCAAGACTGGATTAACACCACTCAGCAGAACGACGTAGGCTCGACAAAAAGCGATACATTGACCACCAAGGCAGGCCTGACCTAATGTTACCGGAGGGTAACCTAGTCGTATGGCTTGTGCCAGAGCGGTCAATGTAATGACCACCGCAGGGGTCGAACCTGCAATCTCCTGATTCGTAGTCAGACGCGATGCCATTTCGCCAGGCGGCCGGATTCAGATACCGCGACGTTTGTTGCCATCAAAGGCTTCCTATACGTGACTAGGAGCACGGGGATAGAGGGAAAGCTCTGCGCCTTTAAGGGTTCAATTGAACTGGGAGCTTCTACGAGTAGGATGGCCCGAGCGTAAAGGTACGACATGGCTGTTCGTTCGAGTGCATCCACAATGTTGTCAGATCGTGTGGAGACATTCAGCGTGACGATACGTTAACCTTCCAGCTACAATCTGGATTAGTCAAAGACATCGATTCCGAGACGCAGCTGGCGTTGTGGAGAGTCTGTGCTTGAAGATGAGTGCGAGGACCGGTGCGCGCCGAGCGACCCTCACTCTGCCTTCTGGCCATCACATACATGTTGCGCTTTGAACCTTCACGCGTATGAGTATGACTACCTTGCTCGTACATCATCCAGACGACTATCTCTGTGCGCACGCCGCATCTGATGCATTCAGGCGCTGCGGTGGACGCGAAGGTGCTGTGCTGCGCGAAGAAATGGTGCTCTTCCTCAGCTGGCAGTTTCGGTTGAACCGACCCCTATTAATACCCGCAACGCTCCGTTCTGCTCAATCTGCCCTGAGAAAGAGTGCAACGGTCGTGGTGGCCGACTAGGACAACGTTGGCAGAAGCTGATGGTTCAAACGTTCATGCGTCATCTGCAAAACTCGCGACGCCGAGGAGGCCTGGCCACATATCCGCGCTGTCGTCGCTGAGAGTGTGGCAAAGAACGGAGCCAGAGTAGAACTTGTGGACTTGTCACAGGCAGTAGTGCGCGGAAAAATCAGGCAAAGGGAAGGAGGTCAAGCTGTTGTCGGGCGAGTGTGCGATGTAAGCGGGTCGGCGAGGTGTTGTCGTTGCGACCACGTGCGACGCATCGGATCAGCAACCGACCACGGCCGAGAGCCCAGATTGCACTGTCGCGCGTCAAGAGCGAGTCGCTCAGTCTCGCGGTCGACTGGGCTCTGCCACTATACCGTCTCCCGCGTATGCCTGAGGTGCGTTATCGTTGGTCCACGCGAAGCTTGTCCGGGTGCGTGTGCGAATGGTCATCCAATGCTGCCGATCCTTCCACCTTACATGCGCCGGCAGAACCGGCTCGATCATCGGATATCCAAACTGTGCGTAGCGCGGAGCGCCTAGACAGTCGATTCATTTTACAAGTCATGCAGACATGTGTCTGGTCCTGGCGAGGAGAAAAATTGCATCAGTTGTTCTGGAATCAAACGAAATTTCTCTCAATCTACGGCGGAATGAGCAAAACGGCTCCGACCTTTGGACGAATTTGGTACAGGGTGGTGAACCCGCATTAGCTAAGTACGTCACGTGCTACCGCAGGGGCCGCCCCTCTATATCCCATGCCTCATGGTCAAGCTGTGCACTCGTGTCGACAGCCAGGTTCCAAAAACATGTGTCCCTATCGCCGGGTGTTTGCCGCTCGGACGATTACTGATCTCTTCCTTCGTCCGCGACTACGCCCCCGCGCTGTGCGTTCGGCGAGAGCACAAACCGCTCCTCTCCGTGTGTGCCCTTGTGCATCCGTCATATAAGCAAGATATCCGCCATGAACCGCAGTGCGACCATAGATGATTGGCCTTGGGAAGCCGACGAGTCCAGTGCGTCCGAGGTTGCGTTTTGTACCGTACTCTTCGGCGCCGCTGAAAGATTCTGTAGAACGATATCCTCCGAAGGATCCGGCGCTGCTGACAGAATTCGAGAAGCGCTATCCAGTTGACCCGTGCGTCCTTAAGTCGAACAAATTGTTGATCTGACATGCTGTAGTGTCGGTGAAGAGGCTAGTGACAATGCGCGGGTCTGGAAGGTTTACCAAGATCGTATGAACTCAATGGATGAAGACACCATCTCAGCCTGGAACGACTCAATCAATTTTCTCCTGGTCTTTGTTCGTACTTGAGCGATACAGCCTTACTGTGTCTAACTTTCTTCATAGGCCGGTCTGTTTTCCGCGGTTCTTACTGCTTTCGTCGTCGAGAGGTGAGTGAGTGCCAGCCGTCTGCCACTATTACTTATGCATGCTTCAGCTCAAAACAGCTCGAGCGCGACCCTTCGGAAACGGCTGCAGAACTGCTTGTCGTTCTCGTCTCACATTTCAACGGCTCCGGCATCCCATCACGCTCAGAACTCTCTCTGGATCACTTCGCCGCTCCGGTCGGCGCGCGTCTAACAAACGCGTTCTGGTTTCTCAGTCTCTCGCTCGCTCTCGTTGTGTCCATGCTGGCCATCCTGGCGAAGCAGTGGATCACCATGTTCTCGTCGCGCATGCGAGCGCCGGTGGCCAACTTCAGACGATGGGCGCATCGCCATCGTGTGTTCAGAGACGGGATCGATCGTTGGCATATCAACGCATTCGTCTCCAGCCTCTCTGTCGCGCTACATGGGGCAGTATTCATGTTCATGCTTGGTTTAAATGTCCAACTTTACTCGCGGGACCTATTCATTTTCGGTCTTGTTCTAGGCGTTACGGTACTAGCGGCTTCTTTTTATGTCGCAGCGACGGTCGCACCACTGTTCGACGGAACATGTCCGACTGCGACACCACTGCTTATTCACGGTCGCCTGGTGTGTTACACACTGCTAAATGAGCTGAGGTCTCTGTTTCTACCTACGCTTCGCTCCCTATTCAGCTATTCAAATCGCCGTTACACACATCGCTACATTGCACCCTGGCCACCTTTCGACCCCGAAGCTGTCCTCATGGATGGCAACGAATTCCAGAGAGATGTGCGAGTATTAACCTCCATGCTCGCCGACTTGCCGTCAGGACGCGATGTGGATACGGCCCTCGATTCGTTTGGTGGGCTCAGACCGGGAAAGCATGACTTGGGCGATGGCTTGGTACATGTGCGCGACAAATCCCGGCAACGGTTGGAGCAATTCGGATCGGCCGTTGGTCTCGCCGCGTCCGACCCCGCAGGGGCTGCTCGTGCACTTCGATCGTCGATTTTCATTGAATCATCCCGCGATCGTGTACACTGGGAGGGACTGAGGACGCTCGTGACCAGTCTAAGGTCCATTCACACACATGACGTGGCTGCGCTGTCGACGGCCCTGCAGCTACAGCAACATGTGGAACTTGTAGAGCCGACGCTACCACATTCATCCCAGCTAGGGACCCAGATACACCGTCTAGAGCAGCTTCGGATAGATCGAGAGCTATATCGGCGGCGGCGATGGTGGAGCGAGCAGTTTGGGCAGTCATTCGGTATAGCAGAGGCGGCGGCAACGACGATCGCGCGGTGGAAAGTTCAAGTACCATCAACCTCATACCACCGGCAGCCTTTCCTTGTTCACACTCACGTGTGCCTATTTACCGGCATCAACCATTTCATCTCCAGTTTGCACGCCAATAAACCAGTTGATCTCGCATTCTGCGCTGCGTTGATAATTGGCTTCGGTGGGGAGCCGAATCTGCGCAAACAGTGTAACGCGCTCGTCACTCCATTGGCGATCTCAGCTCTTGATCGAGAGTGCTATCTACAACCAGGAAGGCCAGTAGGGTCACGGTGGCAGCCGTTGCCTGAATCAATGGATTGGCGGCTGCGCGCAATTGACCTCTGGGCACACGTCACATCTGATGCTTCCTACTTGAAAGCGTCGGCGCCACTTGTCGGCGAAGTCTATCCGTATATTCTGACTCAGTGGTTGAGTGAAAACTGGTGGTGCCCACTTCCCTCGGTGGCACGACTTCGCAGAATTGTCATACCGCCGGACCAACTGAGCCTACCCACTGCAGCGCGTGCGACATTGTGGAAGATCACAAGTATTACACTTGAAGAGAAGCCATCATCTTCTCAGCAGCTTAGAATCATTTGCGATATACTTCAAGGAGTGTCGCCGGACGAAATGATTGCCGCACATCCTGAAATCGTCAGTTCGATATTCAGTTTCGTAAAGAAGCGGTCCCGTGGTCACAAAATATCATACAAACACTACTGCGACGCACGTAACCACCTCCTGGCCTTCGTGGAACCGAATATTTCCACCACTTCATCTGAGCCAAGAAGCATATGGCAGATCCTCCATCCATATTTGGCTGCATTTCCGGATGAACGAAGACTTGCAAACCTTGCGTTGGAGACGTCCGCCGTTCTTATGACTCATGTCTGGATGGGTGAAGATTCATCTGCGTCCTTTGAGCAGCTTCTAGGCGGTGGAATCGGGCGGCGAGTCGTTTTATCGGTCATACACAGGACCACAGCCTTTCTCTTTGTCATTCACGTGCGCTTTTTTGCCGTTGCATGGTGGGCAAAGATGCGTGACGAGCTTCTCCAGATAGATCAGACCAGAGACGCCTGGATTGAGACAGCGGGCTTTGAAGATGCCGCCACGTTCGTGCGGAAGGTGGACGAAGGAGAACCATGCTCTGATTGCATGCAAAATGGTCTCGCGTGGTTGTCACAGCTGGAAGAAGATCGGTATTATGATGCGTGGATTCAGCACATCGAAGACGGATGGTAGCGAGCTAGTACTAATGCTCATGCTGTGCACCGTAAATACAGTTATTAATGCTCAGTTCAGTTCGCCGTTACAGCGTCAGATGTCGTCGCTAATCCTGCTCGCAGCCAGGCCAACCCACTGTACGAGGTCGCGATGTTCCTGAGCGGCAACGAAATACGCATGGTCCCTGGGGATTATACCTTGAACCAGATATCCCTCCAGCTTGAAGCGCTCGAGAATACTATGTCGTATGGCAGCAGCTCATGTACTACTGGGTCAATGATAGCATTGTCAACGTGTGATGAACAAGCAACCTAGCCGTGCGAAATAACAATGCTAGCCGAATGAAGTACACCGCGGACGGCCCAAATCAAGCGCTCTCGCTTTCAGCGTTGGGAAAGTGTGAAATCGTCGTCAACTGGCAACACTTGCACGGAATAATATTGTGCTGTGCCTGAGGTGCGTCTCCGGCGCATCTCCGTGATCCATGTCAAACACTCAATTCCGGACAAAGGCGCTGTTGACGGATATTGTGCGCGCCAATTAGGTACAACGAGTATTTCAGGAGCGGTTGCAAGCAGTATACTGAGCTAACCAGAAATCTGTGCGTCTGAGACGAAGGCTGCGAGCAGGTAGTGGCTTGTGCTGTCTGTGAAATCACCTGCTCACGTCCGCACAGTGTCCTGCGTGGCATCTGAAACGGCTGCGGGTTATGAATGTATTTCACACGCTCAAGCCAAACGGGAACGTGGGCCGGATAAATCCGCCCCATTTGAGCGCGGCCAGTGCATGTTCGGGCTGTGCATGTTTGCTTGCCGCGTAGTTCAAAATTGACCAAGTGCTTTTCCCTCTGACAACTACCATCCGCCCACGTTACTGGTCACAGCGGCTCATAGTGTCTGTTCGTACAGTCCTCTTACGGACAAGATATCCGCTATGTCAAGCCGTATAAGCATGGACGACTGGCCGTGGGAAGCCGACGAGTCGAGTACGTCTAAGGCCGCCTTTTTTTCGCTCTTCTGCTCAGCAGCGCTGACGGAATCTCGTAGAAAGATATCCTTTTAAAGATCCTGCGCTGCTGACAGACTTTGAGAAGCGCTACCCTGTCGACGCGTGAGTTATTACGGAGAAAGTTTCGTTGATCTGACACATATTTGTAGCGCAGGCGAGGAGGCGGATGACAACGCGCGCGTCTGGCGGGTTTATCAAGATCGTATGAATGCAATGGATGAAGATACGATTTTGGCCTGGAATGATTCCATCAACTTCCTCTTGGTCTTTGTTAGTGGCAAGCGACACTCCTTGACTCGGTCTGACGTCTATCCCAGGCCGGTCTGTTTTCTGCAGTTCTTACGGCGTTTGTAATCGAGAGGTGAGTGAGTGTCAGCCGTCTGCTACTCTTGCTGATGTACAATTCAGTTCAAAGCAGCTCGAGCGCGACCCTTCGGAAACGGCCGCAGAACTGCTCGTCGTTCTCGTCTCACACTTCAACGGCTCCGGCATCCCATCACGCTCAGAACTCTCTCTGGATCACTTCGCCACCCGGGCGAGCGCTCGAGTAACAAACGCGTTCTGGTTTCTCAGTCTCTCGCTCGCTCTCGTTGTGTCCATGCTGGCCATCCTGGCGAAGCAGTGGATCACCATGTTCTCGTCGCGCATGCGAGCGCCGGTGGCCAACTTCCGACGGTGGGCGCATCGCCATCGCGTATTCAGAGACGGGATCGATCGTTGGCATATCAACGCATTCGTGTCCAGCCTTTCGGTCGCGCTACATGGGGCAGTCCTTATGTTCTTGGTCGGTTTAAATGTGCATCTTTTCACCCGGGACCTAATCATCTTCGGTCTTGTTTTCGGCGTCACTGTACTGGCGATCGCGTTTTACGTCGCAGCTGCGGTCGCACCGCTATTCGACGGAACATGTCCGACTGCGACGCCACTGCTGGTTCACAGTCGTGTAGCCTTTCTCGTAATTCTACGGATGGCTCGTCGCCTGTGTCGTATTCAAACTCCTTATCCTGTACTCGGCTATCATCCTCCACACGGTGACAAGCCACCGTTCGACCCTGACGTTGTCCTAGCTGGTGGTGGTGATTCTCGTAGAGATGTACGGATATTAATCCTCATGCTCACCACCCTCCCATCCGGGCACGACGTGGATACAGTCCTCGATGCAGTGGGAGCGCTCAAATCAGGAATGCATGACTTGGGCGATGATGATCTCGCGCGTCTGCGCCATCACGCCCGTCGCCGGTTAGAGCATCTCGGATCGGCCGTTGAAACTGCTGCCACCGATGCTGCAGCAGTTGCACGTGCACTCCGATCGTCTATATTTGTAGAGTCCTGCTGTGGGCATATGTATTGGGAGAACATTGGGATGCTCCTAACAAATCTGGGGTCCATCCGGACGCACGACATATTTGCTCTGTCGACAGCGCTGCGGCTGCAACTGCAGAGGCACGAATTGTACCCCGAACATGCCATGGAGCAGCAGCCACCAAGTTCGGCAGATCGGGAACAGTACCGTGACCAACCGGCGGTACCACAATCTTTAACTCTGGTGCTTCCACGGCACCTATCCCGGGGGCATGCTCTTCTGCAACAGCGGCTACAATCGGGGCGGTTAGACCAGCGGCTCGAGCCGGGGAGGCTTTACCAACGACTACAACGACGGTGGCTCGAGCAGCTCCAGCATTCTTTTATCATCACAGAAGCAATTGCGAAATGGAACATTCGGGTACCTCGAGTCTCGCACCATTCAATCTCATCCCAGACTCGTGCGTACCTTTTTGACGGCATCAGCCAGATCATGTCCAGCTTTTCAGCCAATCAACCGGTCAATCTCTCAGTCTGCGCTGCACTGGTGATCGGATTCGGCGGCGAAATCAACTTGCGTCGCCAGTGTCATGACCTCGTCACTCCGCTGGCAATTGCTGCACTAGGTCGTGAGCGAGAGCGCCGTTCTGGTAAACCAAGATGGCCAGCTTGGCAACCTCTTCCTGATTCAGCTGACTGGCGACTACGTGCCATCGATCTTTGGGCATACGTGACAGCCAATCTCTACTATTTGGAACCCTCAAATTCACTGGTCGGCGAGGTATACGGTTATATATTGACGCAGTGGTTGGGTGAAGAATGGTGGCCCCGGTTCCCTACTGTGGCACGGCTTCGCAGTATCATCATATCGCCAGATCAATTGAAACTCCCCGCCACGGCGCGTGCTACCTTGTGGAACATTTCGAGGCTCACATTAGCAAGAGCGGAACCCTCTCTTTTGCAACCTGGAATTATCCGCAATATCCTTTGTGGAATCTCCTCGGACGAGATGGTTGCTGCCCGGTCTGCCATCGTCATCTGGATATTCGATTTCGTGTGTCGGCCCCATAGCGAACGACTAAAGCACCTTCAGATATCATACGAATACTTTTCCAGCGCTCATCGCCATCTTCTGGCTCTCATGGAACCGAGTCTTTCTATTACTTCACCGGAGCTCGAGACCACTTGGCAGATTCTCCATCCATATTTGGTTGCGTCTCCAGACGATGAAAGCCTCGCAGACCTTGCGGCCGATGCGTCGGTCGTTCTCTCTATCCACGCTGGCATGAGTGGAGATGCATCTGCTCTATTCGAGCAGCTTCTTGGCGCTGGGATCGGGCGACGAGTGGTTCTATCGCACAAAACCCGGAATAAGGCGTTGCTGGTTGCGACACACGCTCGGCTCTTCGCTGCGACCTGGTGGGAGGAGATGCGAAGCGAGTTGCTCCAGATAGACCTCGTTCAAGGGACCTGGAAAGCAACAGAGGACTTCGAAGATGCCGCTGCCTTTGTACGCAAGGTGGAGGAGGGAGAGGTGTGCTTCGACTGTATACAGAAGGGGTGTGCTTGGCTGCCACAACTGGAGGAAGAACGGTACTACGATGCGTGGATCCACCACGCTGAGAACATACGTAGTATTCAGTCATTACAGGTGACGGCGCGTAGTGCAGATGAGTCGGTGCTCAAAGTATCGGTATGTTTGTGTTGTAGTGCTGGCCGTCGTGGCTGACTTTGTATGTGGTTAGGTCAAACCCCTCAACGGCATCGGCGAGATTATCGACAACATGTGAGGGTCGTGAGTTGGAAACAAGATCATTATGGGGTCCTAATAATCGGGTGCAATTCCACGGGTAGATGTCTATAATTAATACGTCCTGGTGAACATAGAGTCGGCGGCTGGCATAGAATACAAGCCAGATGTTTTTCAGTGTTAACGGCAAGAATAATCATGGGTATTCTTTCAGTGGCACGGATGATTCGGGCGTTGCGTGCCCAAATTCGGCTAGAAAAATAAGCATTGCGACGTAGAGTGAGACCGATAGCTTGTATATGACCTTGCTAGGAGAACCCGCGAGGAGGCCTGGTCGCATATCCGCGCTGTCATCGCTGATAGTGGGGGCAAAGGACGGAGTCAGTGGAGTCGCCACATGTGGTAGCGCGTGGACAAGGAAGCAAAGAGCACGAGGCCAAGCTGGGTGGGGCCCGAGTTTACGTTGCATGTCGGAACAGTAAGATAATGCCGGTGCCAGCACGGGTTGAGCGCGTGGTCGCGTGTCATGAGCAAGTCGTTTGGCCACACAGTTGAGAGCGGCTTACCGTTGTGCAGACTTCTGCGTGTGCCAGAGGTGCGTATTCATTGGCTCACGCTTGACGTTTGAGTTGATGTTGATAATGAGCGAGCAGGTAGATTGTATCCGACTCACGCTGGACTGCGCTGTTGCAGCCTCTCGAACCTTGTCCGACTCGCAGATGCTAAACCAGTATCTGCCGCCGAGAATCTTTCGCCCCTGCAGATACCGGCAAGACCGTTATAATCCTGCGTCTAAAACCTGGTCGCGGCGAGAAGGGAAGTTGCCTCGGTTGTTCTGCAACCCCGCTGAGCTGCTAACTCACACTTTGCGATGGAAAAAGTTAAACGGCTGCGATCCATCAGTCAATTGAGCCAGCGGGACGTTGTGAAGGCGTAGCCGTATGGTAGGCGCTGTCATGCGCTACGGGTTTGCCCCTCTATATCCCCCCTGCACGCAGACTGCCTCATGTTCAAGCCGTGCGTGCCAAAGTGAAATTCGAAGGAAAAAAACACTTGTTCTTGTCACCGGCTTTGTCCATTACTGGAATATGTTCCTTCCTCCGCGTACTACCCCCCCCCCGGGAGGCGCTGTACCTTTGACACAGAACGTTGCTGTAGCTTTCCGTGTGTACGCTCGCGCACCAGCAGTGTACGCAGATGAACCGCAATGTAAACGTAGATGACTGGCCTTGGGAAACCGATGAGTCCAGTGCGTCCGAGTCCGCGTTCGTGCCATCAGCTTCGGCTCTGAACAATTCAGCAGAACGATATCCTCCCAAAGATCCTGCGCTGCAGACGGAGTTCGAGAAGCACTATCCAGTCGACGCGTGAGTTTTTGTGACACAAGAAATTATTAATCTGACCATACCTGTAGCGTCGGTGAAGAGGCGAGCGATAACGCGCGCGTCTGGCGGGTGTATCAAGACCATATGAATGCAATGGATGAAGACACCATCTCAGCCTGGAACGACTCGATCAACTTCCTTCTGGTCTTTGTTCGTGGCCGAGGGACGCAGCCTTACTCTGTCTGACTTTCTTAATAGGCCGGTCTATTTTCTGCGGTGCTGACGGCGTTCGTCATCGAGAGGCACGCACACATCGATCATCTATTGCCCTTGCTGACGTGCGCTTCAGTTCAAAGCAGCTCGAGCGCGACCCTTCGGAAACGACTGCCCAACTGCTTGTCGGTCTCGTCTCGCACTTCAATGGCACTGGCATCCCATCACGCTCGGAGCTCTCTCTAGATCCCTTCGTCGTATCGGCGAGTGCTCGAGTAACCAACGCACTCTGGCTCCTCAGTCTTTCGCTGGCTCTGGTCGTGTCCATGTTAGCCATCCTGGCAAAGCAGTGGATCACCACGTTCTCGTCACGCATGCGAGCACCAGTCGCTAGCTTGAGGCGGTGGGCACATCGCCATCGTATGTTTAGAGATGGTCTCGATCGTTGGCAAGTCAACGCATTCGTCTCCGGCCTTTCGGTCGCGCTACATGGGGCTGTTCTCATGTTTATGGCTGGTTTGAATGTGCATCTTTTCACACGAGACCTAATAATCTTTAGTCTCGTCCTGGCTGTCACGGTACTGGCAGTTTTATTTTACCTCGCGGCGACGGTCGCACCACTGTTCGACGGTACATGTCCAACTGCGACACCGCTACTCATTCACGTTCGTCTGGTCTGGTTCGTAGTTCTAGGCGCGATTCGTTCCCTGTCTCTGCGTACGCTTCGCTCCCTATTCGGAGTACCCATCATCCCCCACCCTGTACTTGACTATAACCCGAGACGCGTTGATAAGGCCCCCTTCGACCCTGACGCTGTTTTCGCGGACGACAACGATTTCCAGAGAGATGTACGGATATTAATCCTCATGTTCACGGAGCTACCATCCGGACACGATGTGGATGCGGTCCTCGATGCGTTTGGTGCATTCACGTCTGAAACGCATGACTTGGGTGAAGATTTATCACTCCTGCGCCACCACGCCCGCCGACGATTGGCGCGATTTGGATCGACTCTCGGTGTCGCTGCTTCCGACCCTGCAACGGCTGCCCGCGCACTCCGATCATCGATTTTTATCGAATCATGCTGCAATAGTCTGGAATGGTACAACTTGGGGACGCTCGTGACCAATTTCAAGTCCATTCGCACACATGACGTGGTTGCGCTGGCGACGGCGCTGCAGCTACAGCTGTATGTGGAACTGATAGAGCCGGCGTGGCAGTCTTTGTCGCAACTTGGGACTCAGGAGCACTACCAGCTGGAGCCTTGGATGGATTGGGGAGCTCAACACCAGCGGGAACAGTGGATCGAGCAGTTTGGGCAATCATTCGGTGTTGCAGAGGCGACAGTCGAGACAATCGCGCGATGGAAGGTTCAAGAACCATCAGCCTCATACCACTGGCAGCCGCACACTCATGCGTGCCTCTTTAACGGCATCAACCATTTCATCTCCAGTTTGCACACCAGTAAACCAGTTGATCTCGGACTCTGCGCCGCGCTGATCATCAGCTTCGGTGGGGAGTTGAGTCTGCGCCGACAGTGCAACGAGCTTGTCACTCCATTGGCAATTGCCGCTCTAGATCGTGAACGCGACCAACGAGGAGAATCAGACTGGCAGCCACTGCCTGACTCGGTCGACTGCCAGCTGCGCGCGATCGACCTCTGGGCACACGTCACATCCGACCTTTCCTACATCAATCCTTCTGCACCACTCGTCAGCGAGGTCTACCCCTATATTCTGACTCAATGGCAGAGCGAAAAGTGGTGGCACCCACTTCCCTCAGTGGCGCGACTTCGCAGAATCGTCATACCACCCGACCAACTGAAGCTACCCACTATAGCGCGTGCTACCTTGTGGCAAATCTCAAGTAGTACACTTGAAGAGAAGCCGCCATCACCTCTGCAACTTGGAATCATCGGCGATGTACTTCACGGAGTGCCGCCAGACGAAATGATCACTGCGCATCCGGATATCGTCAGGTCGATATTCAATTTCGTAAAGAAACAATTACGTGGCCACCAGATCTCCTACAAGCACTACTACGGAGCACATAACCATCTCCTGAACTCATTGGAACCGAGTAGTTCCACCACTTCATCGGAGCCACGGAGCATATGGGAGATCCTCCATCCGTATTTGGTTGTCTTTCCTGACGAAAAAGGCCTTGCAAACCTTGCGGTCGACGCTTCCGCTGTCCTTTTCATCCATGCTTGGATGGGTGGTGATTCATCGGCGCCTTTTGAGCAGCTTCTAGGCGGCAGAATTGGACGACAAGTTATTTTGTCAGTCATGCACCGGGGCACGGCCTTTCACTTTGCGACGCACGTGCGCTTCTTCGCCGCGGCGTGGTGGGCAGAGTTGCGCAACGAACTTCTTCAGAAAGATGACAATCCATCTACCTGGACGAAGACAGAGGGATTTGAAGATGCCGCCACATTTGTGCGGAAGGTGGAGGAGAAAGAACCATGCTCTGAATGCTTGCAGAAAGGCATCGAGTGGCTGCCGCGGCTGGAGGAAGATCGGTACCGCGATGCGTGGATTCAGTACACAGAAAGCGCTCACAAGTCCATGATAGTTAGCTAGTACCAGTGACCCTGATGCTGACTGCATATATGATGGTGCTCAATGTGAAAGTTGTTGTTCGCCGCAGCGTCAGATGCCGCTGTTAGCCCTGGATTGCATGAACAGTCCCATATATATAGGCAGCCAGACCGATAATGTTGTCGGAATGTTGATGAGCGGCATGTGACGGCCACAAGGTGCAAGCAAGATAGCATCTGTGCCTGCGCTGAGAATCGGCTAAGAGTGTTGCAGTCAATGGTCTGGGTACGCTTGATGCTGGAGATCATACCCCGTTCCCTCAGGCAGGTCGCAGTAAGTTTTCCACTCTCTGGAGCTCACTTTATGTCTGTTACCCAGATGAGCCATGTTTCAATCTCCAAACGCCTGTTGCCGACATTGTCGCCAAGAGGTGTCGTCTTAGTAGGCACCTAATCTGCTATGATGTGTGTCCACCAACAAGAGCAACATATTTCTGCTTGGCATGATTGTTGTGGTGCGATGTCGACCTCTGTTATCCCCAATCATATGGGACCGAACAATAAGCGCAGGGGAACGCAGATGTCGACAAAAGGTTAATGTAGCCGGCTCAAGTAGCTGGTGACCTAAGCTAGTAGTCTTAGGTCTGCCCCTGAGTTGGCGACACTTATAACCACCGCAGGGGTCGAGCCTTCAACCTCCTCATTCGTAGTCAGACACAAGGCCATGTCGCCAGGCGGCCGGGTTCAGACGTCATGTCACCCGTCATCGGAATGGCTCTCGTAAGTGTGACCAGGAACGAGGAAATGGGTGAAACCCCTGTGAAGAGAGGATCCTTGAATTATTCTGAGTGGTTGCGCGGACGGAATGGGGTCGGTAGGATTGTGTGGCGCGAGCGAGCGCATCCATAAAAGTGGTTAATTTGGAGTGAGACCTTGCGCGTGGGTCAATAATACCGAGCCAAATAGAACCCGATATTTGCACTGAGGTTCGTGCGGAGTGTATCGGGTACAGTCGGTGTGAGAAGTCTGCGCTTAGAAATGAGTCCGAGGACCGGCGCGCGCCGAGCGACCCTCGCTCTGCCTCCTGGCCATCGCGCGCATTCTCCCCTTCAACGCGCACGACTCTGTCCACTCTGCGCGCATATTCACGAGATAGTAATATTCGTGCGCGCGCCATGCACGAAGATTCAGCGCCAGTTGCAGGCGCTACGGTGGACGCGAAGCTGCTGACGCTGCGCGAAGAAGAAGTGCTCCTCCTCGGCCGGCGGTTTCGACCGATCCAGCGCGTGTCGGTTGTTCGAAATACTCCAGAAGAGGTCGCGCGTGCTGTCGAGGATGCGTTGAGGAAAGGCGCACCGGTCGTTATTGCCGACTGGGACAAGATGCCAGGCTGGAACAAGGACGCATTTGGGGTCGACGGACTCAAGAATGGGGCTGAAGCTGAACGTGAGTTTATTTGTAGCTTGTTGTGTGTTTGAAGTGGTGCTAATTATGATTCGGGGGTCGACGCAGGCAAGCTGTGGGAGTATGCGACGAACGGTGCGACACCTGGAAACCAAGGTCAGTTGCGCGCGCGTGTTGTTTGAATCGTGTCCGTTTGTTTGAAGTCGTCTTTGCCGATGCGCCGGTCCTCGCCACCTGACTTGACTGCTCCTTATACCTCCATCTGGCCTCACTCTATCACCTTAACGACCTTGCCTCTCGGTATCTGCTTGATATGGCTTGCGCTGGTGCCAGTTGTCTGCGCGGGAGCCCCTGGCCGCACGACAGCCAACGAAGCCCGTTCGGTGCCACGACCAGCGCATCACTTTCATTTCCGCCACTCGGCGTATCGCGATTCTCGCTGACGATCCCGCTCGCGTGCTGCTTGCATCCTTTGATGTCCGCCATTCATATCCATTCTCTCTCCTCGTCGTATATCCCTGCCCGGGTTATTCGTGGCGTCGTTGTTGTGCTCAGTCCCTGACTGCTCACGTGTGCGCGATCAATCCGGGGTTCCGGTGCTTGTCTTGCTGGTGCTTCGTTTGGACACCGCCTTGATGAGATCGAGTCGCCGCCGTCTGCTGTGCAGGGTCCCTGGTTGACACAGTCCCTCCGTGTGCACCACTCGTCACATGCAACTTGTGCTCACGTACACACAGGCTACTTCAAAGACTATCCCTGCCCTGCACCATGGTCATCAGCGCTCAACACTCTATCAACTACCAACCCGCTGCTCAAGTCACTACTCCCGCTCGGCGGCGGTGACCTGACAGGCTTCCTTCCCGAGTCGGTACGTCGTTTGCACACTCCCACTTCCAGCTCATGCTGATGTCACACCGCACAGGCCCGCCCGGAAACATTGATGACCTACATCGGCCACCAGTCGACACATACACCGCTACACCGCGACCGTTGCGCGAGCGTCGGCCAGAACCTCATGGTCCATGCATCGCCGAATGCCGAGGCGCTGTGGCTCATCTGCGAGACTGGAGACGCCGAGAAGGTTGGGTTGCATATCCGCCCTGTCGTCGCTGAGAGCGGGGGCAAAGGACGGAGAAGACGCGGTAGCAAAGTCGTCAAGGGCGGTGCAGACAAGGAAGGCAAGGAGAAAGAGAAGGAAAAGGAGAAGACAAGCGCCGAAACCAAGGCGGACGAAGAAGGTAAAGAGGAGGAAGACACGAGCGTGCTCGAGTACGAGAAACATCTGGCGAGTCTCGAGGAGATGGTGCGGGCCGAGTTTGCGGTCTATGTCGGGTGTCAGCGGGTAGGCGAGATGGTGTTGTTGCCGCCGCGTGCGACGCACCAGGTCGTCAACCGGCATGGGTTGAGCGCCAAGATTGCGTGGTCGCGTGTGACGAGCGAGTCGCTTGGTCTTGCGGTCGAGAGGGACTTGCCGCTGTACAACCTTTTGCGTGTGCCAGAGGTGCGTGGCCCCAGATTCGCTTTTAGCGATGTTCTAATGAGGGCACAGATATATCGTATCCGACTTACGCTGCACCATGCCGTTGCGGGTCTTTCGAAGCTCGTCCGGGTTGCAGGTATGTCGTCCGTCTCTATCCCTTTTTACAGTTTACTCATAAGCCCTCGCAGGAACCAGCAAGACTGTCTCGCTCGCACCGTGGAATGGCACCGCGTCCGAAGCACGCGAAACGCTCAAACAATTGCTTGTACTTTATGAGCGTCTCATGGTTGAGGAGTGGACGGTCGATGAACCCAGCGCGTGGACGTTTGCGGAGGATGGTAGTCGCGCCAGCGCGCCACGGTCAACATCTGGTGCGTCTTCCTCAGTGTTTGACAGAACGAGTGGCTGACTGCAGTACGAGCAGCTGGATCAGAGTATACCCACATCCGTTGCGATGCGTGCAGTGCCGACATCTTCCGCGTTGCGTGGGCTTGTGCGAGCGAGGAGATGCCGCCGGACGACAGCGACGACGAGCCGGAAGACGTGCCAGTTGCAGCAGACAAAATGGACATCGACGAGGTCAAGAAGGAGGATGCCTCGGTTTTGCCGGCACCAGCTGCAGCAGTTGGGACTCCTGCTGCTGCGGGTGTCGCACCAGCCGGCGCTGCCAACACGGACGCACCGCGAGCAGTTTCACCAGACAAGTCCGCGCCAGCCCCATCCTCTCCGAAGAAGAAACCGAAGAAACCGAAGCGCAAGACGCCGTGGTGCCCGAACAGTGACGGGGACAGGGTGACGCTCTGTAGTGCGTGTGTCGTCATGGTGCGTCCTCTCTATGTTCTGCTCTCTCAGCAATACTAAGGACTTCGCAGGGCCGCGCATGCACGTGTGGGACACTCGCGCCGCATTCACTTCTCCCATACTCGACACTCCTCAAGACGCGCGAAGACGCCCAGCTGGCTCTTAGCGGCACCTTGAGCGACGGTGGCAAGAACTGGGAGGAGCGACGCGAGGCCGAGCGGGTTGTCCGGTAGGTCTGGTCGCGTAGCATGAGCGAATGGATGACTGACGTGAGAATAGGTCGCTCATTGGGGACGGACATCTGCCGGTGGCGCGTGCGGCAGAGTTGGTAGCTGTGAGGAGAGGGGATAGTGATAAGCCGGTGTCGTGTCGGTATAACAACGTGAGTAGTCGAGCCTTCGGCCAGCTCTCGCTTTCGCTCAATACTGACCTCGACATTGCAGTACCACTCTACATCCTGGCTCGCTTCGCACCCATGCAAACGCTGTGCACGCCGCATCTGCTTCTCTTGCTTTGCCTCTCGCGCCGGCGTTCATGCTATCGAACTCGCCCTCTGTCTTCGGCCCGTCGCACGCAAGTCCGCCTCCGGCGCACACGATGGCGGCGCGCCTCTCGCCAGTTTCGCCATTCCTAGCACCGGTGGTGGTCCCAGTCGCAGCATCCTCAGCGCCATGCCGCCTCCATCCGGTGGCCCTGCTTCAGCCTCCGCTTCGACATCCACTGCTGCACCCGCGCCTCCCGCCGAAGCTGGACCAGCCGGCCCGTCGCCACTTCTCAAGTTCGGCTGGCTGGACATGAACGCACTCTTCGGTTCCGCAGGACACGCGGCGCATGTTGACAACGACTGGGTGCATGGTCTGCATACTGGCAGCGTCGGACGCGAGGTGCGACATGTCAATTGTGTGCGGCTGGCCGAGCAGCTCTTTGGGAGTGCTACTGGGAGCGAGCGAAGTGAGAAAGGCGGTGGAGGGGTCTTGATGGGGGCCGCTGATAGGGCTGCGTGGGGTGGCGGGCCATGGTTGGGCGCAGGCGTGGTGAAGGAGAGGATACATCCTGCGCCGGAAGGGACGGCGGCGGGATGGTATGATCCTGGCGAGGAGGAGGAAGAAGACCCAGCTGCCGCAGCGGCGAAGGCTGAAGCTACTGCTTCGGCGGACGGTGCGGATGGCGAGGCTGGCGATGGCTCCAAGGAGAAGAAGAAAAAGGCTGGTGGCAGCGGTGGGGGAGGTGCGAACGGTGCGAGTGCAGGGAAGAAACGCAAGCGAGTCAGTGAGGCCGGCGCCAGCACGGGTGATGCCAAAGCAGCCAAGGCGGTTTCACCAACTTTCGACGCACCGCGCTCTGCCCACCCTGGAGTTCATCGCGAGCGCGAACCACATCCATCTGCCGCCAACCGCGATCGGGACCGCGACCATGGGGTCTCTGTCTCGCTTACCGACCTCCCCGACGAAGAACGACGCGACTACGAGCTGGCTGTTGAACTTTCTGGCTGGCGCAGCACTCGACGCCCTCGCATCGAGCTCAAGGATGGTGCAACTGTCGACGTCGTTCTTCCCGCACGCCGCAAGAGCCCTGCTCGCCGCGTTGGTGCCGACGACGTCCGACGCCGGCGTCGCAGCATGACAGGCGACGATGACGACCACAGCGACGACCGTGATGGCAGCGACGACGGCGACGATGGTGACGACGTCAGCGACGCCGAGCATGACCGCAAGCGTGCACGAAAGGAATCGGTCAGTGTACCTGCTGCCCCGCCCGTCCGAAATGGTCTGGCATCGATATTGGGACGAGCGATGCCGACACCGCCGTTGCTCGGTCCGCGTGGCAAGGGCGTACGAACGAATCTTGGAATCGGGCCTGCTGCGGTGCCGCGGCCAGTAGTCTCAACACCCGCCGCACGCAGCAGTGGATCGTCGATGCCGAAGAAGGAGCGCGACAGCAGTGTTGGCGTGGCAGCCGCAACGGCGAAGAAGGAAAAACCTGGCTCGGTGAGCAAGCCGTCCAGCGGCACGTTGGTCAAGGCGAAGTCAAACGGGCGGCCATCCACCAGCAAGCACGAACCAGAATCGGACGAAGACATGGACGTCGACGGCGGCGCGGCGGGGTTGTCACCTGTACGAAGGCCGTCGACACAGGTTGGCCATGTTCATCCGGATCAGCCAGGGACGCTCGAGGACGTACGTGTGCGCGCAGCCGAGATTTTGGGATGGAATCATCTGCCGAGCGCGCCAAGCGGGTCGAGGGATCGGGAGGCGTATGCGACAAAGTTGGCGGGGAAGCTGTTGGAGCTCGTGGAGGAGATGCAGGCGGTACCGGGCAAGAGGCAATTCGCGAAGTGGTAGTGGAGCAGTGGTGTTGCTGTTCCGTGGTGACTGTGGTATGGTCTTCGGTCTTCTTATCATTCTGTGTGTTCTTCGACTGCTTTCCCTCTGATTTCTTGTTGTGTCGTCTTCCATCTTGTGTCTTTGGTCCTTCTGTGGGCTTCCGTATCAATGTTCTACTGTATCATATATCGGCTCGGTTCTCGCTGACTCCTACCTCATACCTGTCTGGCTCTTTGACACGCCTATTGCTGTACATGTTAGAGAATGCTCATTTTCGTGGTGCCAACTCTAGACGAGCCTGATACATGTGAGAGTTTGAAATACGACCTACACTTCTATCGATCATGCAATTGCACGTCGCCTATTTTCAAAACATAATAAGAAAACACAAGATGCTTGATTGCGGGTACAAATCGAGTAGTGGGTCAAGTACAGCTAGCAGTGATGGTTACAAATGGACTACATTGATTAACGCGGAGGCCAAACCCAATGTCCTCCTCTACCGTGGTAGCCTCGATAAAAGCGGTGTATGATGTATGGAGAGCGATGGTCTACCGCTGTCGTGACCATGAGGTGGACCATGTTGGCTGAGGCAATGAACGCCAGCGCCACAACACCATGCACCAGTGATACAACCATCAACATCGGCGCGCGAGGCATCCGTAAACTGAAAATAGCGAGCGGGAATTTCCTTCTAGATGAAGGTGCGTCGCTACTGGTAAATGGCGTTCGTCATCGACATTGGCAGGAAGACGACGCTTCTCGACAACAGCCGGCTTGTGTGTCTCATGTGAGGCCAACTTTTCTTCTCGTGGCTTGTTTCGCGCGATGAACCGCGATGTTGATCTTCAGCTGAACGCGCGCAAGTTTCCGACGAAGATCATGTTGTCTGAGGTGATCTATCAGCAGTGATTCGTATAAACCGAAGCATCTGATCACTCACTCTTCCAGCTCATCTTCAATTGGTTCCTCTTCCTCAAGTATCGGAGGTGGAGGTGGCCCGTAGAGCTCGCTGGGGTCAATGTACGCAGGTACCGAGCCACTTTATATTCTTACAGCCACCGCTCATCTGAACGCTTCGACCGTTTTGCCGCTATTCGTTTGGCGCACAGGGTTTGGTTCATCTACTAAGACTTCTGTTACAATATGTTCCAGGATCGTACAACCGAGCACTGTATGAGACTTATCTCTTTTCACTCATGCTAGTGCATCCCAGCCTCTCAACCTCCTTCACAAAGGCCGCAGCATCTTCGAATCCTTCAGTAGGCGTCCAAGTGCCCACTCCCTTCTCAAGCTCCTCGCGCATCTCTTCCCACTGCTTTGAAGCGAAGCGGCATGCATGTCCTGCGGCGACCAGGACTTCGCGCCTCCACACATGTGACCAGACGAGTCGACGTCCGATGCCACCACCTAGCAAGAGCTCGCATCTAGTAGTGGCTTCACCGATCATGCTATCGCATATCCCGGCTGACAAGATGGTCGACGCCCGTGCTACGAGCTGTGCCAGGTCGTCGGTATCGGAAGAGGCGCTCAGGTATGACCGAGTGACCTCCCATGCAGATCCCGCGGTCGGCTCCCCAGATGCTGAAATGCCAGTGGATGGCTGTATTATCCTCAACAACCAGCCGGGGTCGTCATCTTCCAGTCTTGAAAACCAAGGATGAACGAGTTTCGTTACCGACTCCGCGATAGTTGGGTTTACGGCAAGCATTTGGTCCAGTGCCACTCCTTGAAGGATATCACGGACAATCACGACTTGTAGGTCAGAAGCTTCTGCTGAGCCCCACGTGGATGTGGCAATATCCCATAAAGTGCTGCGCGCTGCGGCTGGGAGCTTCAACCGTCCGGCCGGTAGTACAAGTCGATGAAGTTCGGCCATTGTGAGTAGTGGGCGCCAGTGTTGTTCTTCTCGCCACAGCGTAAGCAAGTATGAATAACAGATTGTAGCGTCCCCGAATCCATCAACCGCCAGAGGTAGCTTCTCGTTGGACCGAAGGGACGTGGCGTGTGCCCAGGTATCGATAGCTCGGAGCCGCCAGTCTAACGTGTCGGGCAAGGGCTTCCAGGCCGGGGTGACGTCATACCTATTTTGAGCGAAAAGATTTCGCTGCAAAAACGTGTTGACCAGTGGGGTGACGTGTTGATGACAACGTTGGCGGAGAGTCGGCTCGCCTCCGAAACTGAGGACGAGCGCAGCGCAAAATTCAAGGCTGGGGTGTTGATTCGAAGATTCTTCCGGGACAGTCCGCTCAATCTCCTCGAAAAGCAGATCCCGCGGCAGAGCTGAGATGGGATGCGGTGCTTGGAGCCGCTGAAGATTCCATCTCCCAATCGGCTCCGTAACTTCGACCACCAGCTTCTGCAGGTCCAGCCACCGGTCCTGCTCATCCGATTGCTCCCGTTGCGGCCGGTCACGTGATTGCAACCACTGTCGCTCCTGGCGCCCACGTTGTTGCTGTTGTTGCTGTTGTTGCTGCTGCTGCTCCTGCCGCTCTTGCCGCTCCCGTTCTCGTAGCACCTGCTGCTCCCGCCGATTCAGGAGTAGCTCAAGCGCTGACGTCAATGCAAAGACGTCATGCGTAGGAATCAACCTCAAACACTTGACTTGCGTGGTGAATTCCGGCCATACATTATGCAGTGGTTGGCGTTCAATGAAGATCGATGAACGGATGGCGCGGGCAACTGCCGCCGCGTCGGTTGCGGCTGTTCCTACGACCCTGCCGAGTTGCTCCAATCGCCGGCGGGACAAATCACGCCAGCGCGTGGCGTCACTGCCCAACATATGCCGGTCGCGATCTAGCCCACCAATCGCGTCGAGCACGGTATCCAAATCGTGCCCAGCAGGCAAATTCGTTGCCATGTGCGCTAATATTCGGACATCCATGACTGCAGCTTCTTTACTGTTTGGATTTGGTATGACAACATCTGGGTGGAAAGGCGGTTTGTCGGGGCCTGTGGAACATCTCCCGGCTTCCAGGTCACGCCCACAAGAACGACGTATTGCGCGCCAGACCGCGATACAGACAGGACGCCCGTGAATCAAAAGAGGCGTTGCAGTTGGACAGGTTCCGTCAAACAGTGGTGCGATCGTTGTGGCAACGTAGAACGCAACTGTGAGAATTGTGACACACAAAATGAGACCAAAGATGATGACGTCTCGTTTGAAGAGGTGTACAAGTAGCCCTATCAGGAAAAGTAGGACTGCACCGTGCAGCGCCACTGATAACATGGACACGATGGCATTAAAATGCCACCGATCAAGTCCGTCCTTGAACGCGCGGTGTCGATGCCCCCACTGCTGGAGGTTGGGTACCGGTGCGCGCATTCGAGATACAAACATGTTGATCCACTGCTTAACCATAATGGCAAGCATGGACACGACGAGAGCCAGTGTGAGGCTGAGGTACCAGAACGCATTTGTTATGCGAGCACTGGCTGGAGCGGTAAAGTTGACCAAGCCGAGTTCTGCGTGCGAAGGGATTCTGGATCCGCTCAGATACGATAATGTAGCCG
>Ga0247815_10000942_pt1 | contig 22529 bp, 17 predicted proteins | sample UWRJL194509B1_FD_181014 | JGI IMG/M metagenome (GOLD analysis project Ga0247815, IMG submission 181014) | Plant litter microbial communities from Arlington Agricultural Research Station in Wisconsin, United States - UWRJ-L194-509B-1 | ecosystem: Environmental > Terrestrial > Plant litter >...
GACCCGGCGCGCGCTGTGGAATCAGCTGGGCGGCTTGGACGAGCGTTATTTCATGTATGTGGAAGACGTTGATTATTGCCGTCGCGTGCGCCAGGCCGGCTACCGGATCGACTATGTGGCCGGGGTCGACGTGCTGCACTACGAGGGGGCGGGCAAGGCATGGATAGGCGAAATGGCCTTGATGCGCACCGTGACTTCATATGCCTTGTATTTGAATAAATACTATGGCGGCGTGGCGGCCACGCTGGCAAAGCGTTGTCTGGGAGCGGTGATGGTCGCCAGAGCACAGGCTTACCGGCTGCGTAAGCTGCTCGGCTCGCCATCGCCCGAGGTCACCGCGCAGAAGCATCTGGCCTACGCCAAAGCTGGTTATTTCCTGCTGACTGCGCGCTGAAGCAGCGGCTCCGCGGTTGCGGAGCCGCCAAGTTGCTAGCTGAGATTCTTTTTCACGGATGCCAAGCGGCTGTCGCCAAGAGATCGTGTTGGCGCGATGAAGCCGCCTTCGCCAAACTCATTCCAGGCATAGATGAAACTGACGCCGCCGGTCACTGTCGGATAAGCATCAAGCGCCTTGCGCACCTGCTGGCAGTGCGCTTCGAACTCGACCTTGGTGGATACGCAGTTGTCTGACAATGGATCGGATGGACTGCCGCCCCAAGGCTTCATGTCGAAGCCCGCCATCGCCGTCGCCCAATATGCCTTGGTTGGTGCGAAATTCTTCATCGCGGGCATATACAGATCGTAGTTCTGCTGGCAAGCCGTCATCATTTCCGTGTAGCTGTGTGCCAGGCGCGAGACGACCTTGCCGGCCGCATTCGGGAAATTCCCTTGACGAATGTTGTAGCAGTATAAACCGTGCACAGCGGTGCAAGCAGCCCAGTTGCCGACATCGGGAGTGCTCAGCATCAAATACATCGCCGGCTTGTAGGTCGCCTTTTCTTCTTTGGTCAGCGAAATAGCCACCGACTTCGGCGCGACGCCGTTGCGCTTGACGACGGCGATATTATAAGTACCCTTGGGCTGGTCGGGCAGCAACGTGATGCCGCCGGTTTCGTCGCCAGCGAACACGTTGGCAACGATTTGTTGGCAGTCCCACAGGAATGCATCGTGCTCCGCCGTCGACTGGGTAATGTTGGGCGCGACAAAACTGGTGGCGCGGGCCGTTACCTTTTTGAGGCTGACGTCGTTGCTGGCGTTGTAGGTCGCGTTGACAATGCGGTTGATCTGCGAAACGTCGAAAATAGCGAACACCGGCAGTTGCTTCTGCGTGATCGGATCCAATTGCGTCCAGTACGATTTGTCGCCAGGAGCCTTCGCGGTACCAACAGTGCCGTCGCGCATGTGAATCGCGGCGCGGCGTATGCCTTCGAAGAAAAATTCGCGCGAGTCCGCCGGCGGCGTGACGCTGCCATTTGAATTATTCGACCACTGCAAGAACCACTTCATGCCCGATTTCTTTGTGGACTTCTTGAAGTTCATGATCGGTATGTTGAGGAAATCGTCGCGATACCAGTTGAACGAAAATACGTCGACGCCGTAAGTCGCGGCCGTCTTGGCTTCGGCTTCGACGATTGCCTGCTGGTTGTCGTCGTAACCGGCAGGGTAGGGAGCCAGCGTCGGGAAACGATCCGGATACTTGCCCATGCTGTGTTTGACATTCGGGAACTTGCTGTTGGGATAAGTTCCCCAGGCATTGTCTCCGTGCAACCACTGCTGACTCTTGTCCATCGGATTGGACCAGCCGCCGAAATAAGCAGCCACCACAGTCCGGGTCACCTGAGTAGTGGGTGTCGTTGCGGCCAGAACTTGCTGGAGGGGCAGGTTGGCGCCCAGAATGGCGCTGCCTGCGCCGGCAATAAATTTACGTCTCGTGAATTCAGTCATAAGTCCTCCGCGTAGCGGTGCTGTCAAAGGTGAGGGGCGGGGTCGGCAAGAGGTATCGCAATGATGCCCTGTTGAGGACAGGTGCACCTGATTGGCGTTTTTGCCGGATAAATAGTTGCGCAGGAGTACCGAGGCCAATTCTAATACACTTACCTTCAGGAGGCCAGCGATGTGTTGCGTTTCGGGAGCATATGTGAGTACTAAGATAATATTAAGTGCATTAGCGACACTCGGCAGAGTCAGTCAGGTGGAAATCCGACTCACTACGGCGATCAAGGGCTCTTCATGAGGGATGGTGGCGATACAACACGAAGAACGCTAGTTGCGCCATAGCTGAAATTTACTATTGCGTAATATTGAAAGTGGTACCATAGTGCGCCGGCATGTGTAAATTGCAACGCGCCACAAAAGTGAAGTCGCCTACCATTCGCTGTCGTTAGGTCTCCACGAAAGCGTACTATTCTTTTGATCAATGTTTGTAGGATAAAGATGAAATTGCAACAATCTAATCATTTTAATTTCTTCCGTTTGTTGGCTGCGATCTTTGTACTGTTCGCGCATTCTTTTGTGATAGCGAAAGGAAATGGTATTCGTGAACCATTGATCTCATTTGGCGACAATCGCATTGGCATGGGAACAATTGCGGTTTTTATTTTCTTTGCGATGAGTGGTTTTTTGATAGCAGGAAGTTGGGACCGAAGACCTCGTGTCTCCACTTATCTACGTGCGCGCATCTTGCGTATTTTTCCTGGATTGGCGGTAGTTTTGATTGTAAGCATAATCGTTGGCGCGATGATTACGGTGGATCGTGATGGTTATGTTTTCTCGGCATTCACCTATTTTTTTAGAAATCTCTTGCTTTATAGGGGGCAGCCGGAATTGTCCGGAGTATTCAGCTACAATAGCTATGGCCCGGTTGTTAATGGATCGTTATGGACCTTGCGACATGAATTTACGTGTTATTTGATAATTGCCGCCCTAGGATATTTTGGCTGGTTTAAGCGATCGGTTATATGGGCGGGATGGCTGGTAACGGCTCTCATTCTTGTCCTTGATGTGCCACTATTGCATTTTTTTAAGGAATTGTTACCGCTGATGATATGGTTTTTAAGCGGTGTGCTGGTCTACCTTTACCGTGATGTAAGTTTGAATAGAAATGCTACGGTGTTTATTGGTTTTTTAACAATTATATTGTTGTGGATAAAAGTTGATTTATTTATTCTCTCGCCATTATTATCGTGGCTCCTGATTAAATCAATTTATAGCCGCATGGATGTGCTGAGCAAGTTTGCGCAATCTAGTGACGTTTCATATGGTATGTATATTTACGCGTTCCCGGTTCAGCAATTTTTGAATTATTGGGTTGCGGAGCATATTTGGTGGCAAAATTTTCTGCTAGCTTTGCCGATAACTTTTTGCTTGGCTTGGATGTCGTGGCACCTCATTGAAAAGCCAGCGCTGCAGCTAAAATAAGTTTATCGCCTGGCAATTCAAATCGGGTAGCTGATATTGCCCGGCGTTGCCAATGCAAAGGCCATGTCCAGATTAAAAAGTAAGAATAGTGGCGGCGAATGCCAGAGTTGTCACTTCGAAAATTTGAATCCGCATGTCGCCAAAGCAAATTAAGCGCCGAAGAATTCCCGTCGCACGGTGGTCGACAAATATTTAAGGCGAGCCACGCGGCGCGCCAATTCCACGGGTTTCTTCAGCAGCCACGCGTGCAAGAAGTAGTGGGCCAGCAGGCCGGCCGACTTGCTGTGCGATTCGGCATGGCCGACCCGGTAAACCGCGCCGACAAACGGTAGCGCCGCCAGCGGTGTTCCGCGCGAGCGCAAATAACCGTCGATGAAAATATGACTGCCCAGCATTTGCTTGATGTAATCCGTGCTCGCCGCCTCCATGCTGGCTGGCAACTCAAACAGATCTGCGCGGATAATGTGCGATGAGCCGCACATGGCGGAAAAGCCGGCATGGCGATACAGGTAGGCGCCGCCGTCCTGCCATACGTAGCCCTCCTCGATATGCCAGCCGTTGGCTTGGGGATGAGCGGCGACAAAACCGGTCAGCTTGCTGCTGACGAAATCGTCGTCGTCGACGATCATCACGTGCTGCATTGAACCGGCGTGCAGCAGGCCGGCCAGGATGCGCCGTCCTTTGTCCAGGCGTACGGCATCGAGGAATTGCTCATGTTCGGCGCTGCCGCGCTCGTGAAACGGGTTGGGCGGGAAGTCCACCCATTTGACCTCGAAATTGGCCGGCAACGGAGGCAGGTCGGCGCCTTGGTTGGCGACGATGATGGCGCGCCAGTCGCCGTTTTCCTGTAGTGCGATCGAGCCGACGGTTTGCTGCAGATTGCTGCGCAGTCGGGTCCAGTCTTTGGCGTTGGCCTGATGGCGTACCGGAATGATGAACGTCAGCGTTTTAGCCATGGGTTCTCCTGAATGAACGTTAGCGTGAGGTTGGCAGGCGTGCCATCGCGACGCCAAGTAATTGGTTCAGTTTGGATCTTGCAATTGGCGATGCGTACCAGATCACCAAGGCGCCAGCGGCGCCGGAGATCGATAGCGCCAGCGCGCGCGCGATCAGACTGTGGCCGGTCCACGGCAGCGCCAGTGTGGTCGCCGCGTAGCAGGCGACGCTAGCGCCAGCAGCCAGCCAGCCAGCCTGCATCGCCGCCCAATAAGTAGCCAGCGAGAATTCAAGTTCTTTTTTCAGGAATACGATCTGTACCGGGAAGATGATGCTGACCCGGCAAGCCCAGGCCACCGCCGCCATGAGCGGACCATGGCTGAACAGGATGCCGATGGTAATCGCCCACATGACGATGCTGATGATCGCCATGTTGAGCCGCACCTTGGCCAAGCCCAGCGCCACCAGGGCCACGCTGTTGACGTAAGCGACGGACTGCACGGTGGCGAAGCCGAGCATGATCCAGATGTAGGGGGCGGCGTCGCGCCATTGCTGGCCGAACAGGTCGCCGAGGAAGGCGTTGAGGAACAGCGCCGCCATGGCGAAGGTGATCGGTCCGATCAGTGCGGCGAAATGAATGAAGGTGAAGAATTGTTGGATAAATTGAGCGCGGTCGCCGATGTACTTCGTCAGTTTGGAGAGGAAGACGTCGGCGAATGGCATGCAGGCCACGCTGAACAACGTCTCGCACAGCTTGCCCGCCAGCGCATACAGGCCCAAGGCGTGCACGCCGAACACGCTGCCGACCAAAAACTGGTCCAGGCGCGAGAGCGAGTTTTCCAATAATTTGGTGCCGGTCATGCGCCAGGCGAAAGCGGCCACCGGCGCCAGCACTGACAGATTGAGCGAGGGCTTGGGCCAGCGTCCCGCCACCATGTAGCAGATGATCGCGGCGGTCAGGGCGTTGGCCACTTGCAGCGCCACCAAGCTCCAGACGCCATACCCGTTGCGTGCCATCAGGTAGCCGACAACGCCGCCGATAAAAGTGCCGCCGAAATTACGTATCGTTATTTCACGAAACTTCATCGATCGCTTCAGCATTGCCAGCGGTGTCAGCGCCAGCGCGCTGCACAGCGAAGCGGTCATGACGGCCGGCAGCAGGTAGGTCAGCAAAGGTTCATGGAACGCGTGCGCGATCGGCGCGCCCAAAACGAACGACAGCAGCAGGAAGAGCATCCCGATGCCGCCTTGAATCGTGGTGACGGCGTTGATGAAAGATTCGCTGAGCTCGGTCTGGCGCACCAAGGCGTCGCTCAGTCCCGCCTCGCATAGCGTATCGACCAGGAAGCTGACGCTCAGCGCCAGCGCCATCAAGCCCAGTGCGGACGGCGCCAGTTCCCGGCTGAGCAGGATGAAAAACACGAACGATAAGCCGCGTGTGCCTATACTGTTGGCAAATGACCAGAGCGATGCGCTGGTCACCGAAGTATTCAAACGACTCATAATCGGTTCTGTTCCCTGGTCTGATGCTGCCGACGTCGACGCGCACGGATGGTTCGCGGCCACATAGGCTGAAATTTTGTCATTGTAGCATGCTGCATGGCAGCACAATATGGCGGATCCGTGTGTGTGTGATAACATATTTATCACAACCCCAGTGATATAATAAGCAAGCTTAACCGGTCATGCGACGCACCATAGGAAATGTACAGTGAGATTATTGATAGTCAATTGGTCGGGCTTGAACACGGGCGACGACGTCATGCTGGAAATCGTCGCTGGACAGGCCAGGCGCCTATGGCCGGGTGTGGAACTCGGCGTCGTCGGCCACCATGTGTCGGAGAACATCGCGCAACGACTGCAACTGCGGGTGTTCGGTTCGGTATTCGAGGTTGAGCGGGGCCTGCGAGGCTGGTCGGGGATGGTCGCCGCGGTGCGCTGGTCCGACGCGGTGCTGGTGGGCGGTGGCGACATCATGCGGGAGCGTATCGCTTCGCTGTTGCCGTTTGCGCTGGCTGCCGCGTTCGGCCGGCCGGTCGCCGGCGTCAGCCTTGGCGTGGTCGGGCGTACCGGCAGCAATTTCTGGGCGCGTAGCTATGCGCTGGCGATTTCCGCGTCCCAGCTATGGTATGTGCGCGATCAAGCTAGTCTGGCGTTGCTGCAACCCGGGCGCCACGCGCCGGGCAAGTTCAGGATCGCGCCCGATGTTGCCTTCTCTTCCCACCAGCAAGTGCATCTGCCGCCGGTCGCCGTGCCGGCCGGGGCGCTGCGGGTATGCGTGAATCTACGTGAATTGAGCGATACCGCCTATTTGGGCGTGATGTCCGACAGCATGACCATGCAGGTGACGCGCATCCGCGACGCCTTGCTCGGCGGTGGACTGCCGCCTTTGGCGGATGTGGTGCTGGTGCCCATGGTCGATGGCTCGGCGGTCGATATCACGGCCGATCAGCGCGACAGCGATGGTCATATATTGCAGGCGCTGGCGGCGGCCCTGCGCGCCGCTGGGGTCGCCGACGTCAAGGTGATCGAGCAGCGGCCGAGCGGCTTTGCCGAGCTGTCCCGGTGGCTCGATCACGCCGACTTGGTGATCGGCGCGCGCTACCACTTCTTGATCGCCGCGCTGGCTACCAACGCCTCGGTCTGGTCGGTTTCTTATGCGGAAAAAGTCACCCAGTTGCGTCTGGCGATACCGGGCATGCGTGAGTTGGGCGACCAGGCGCTGAGCCTGTCGTCGCCCGACGAGATCGCGGCGCGCCACCAGAAGGTCGGCGAAATGGCGCGGCAGGCGCAACTGGCGCTGGATGATGTGCTGGCCGGATTGGCGCCCGGCGCCGGTCCAGCGCTGGCGCAGCGGCTGAGCGGGTGGCAACTGCTGTTGCTGCTGGGGTTGGAGCCGGCGACGCTGGGTCTGCGCGTGCTGGGCGGCCGCTTGCGGCGCTGGCTGCGCGGTTCGGTGGCGACGGCGGGCAAAGCGGGCAATCAAGGATGAGATTGCTGTTCGTGTTGCCCGGCTCGGGCGCCAAGCCGGTCGGCGGCTTCAAGGTGGTGTACGAGTATGCCAATCACCTGCATGCTTTGGGGCATCAGGTGGAGGTGGCGCACCGTTTCGATCCGAATCCGGGGGCGGGCATGGCGCGCAATGTCTTGCGCTATTGGAAGTGGCGGCTGCGTCCGGAAAACTGGCGGCCCGATAGCTGGTTTGCGGCGCATGGCGAGGTGCGACTCAGCCTGTACCGCGACACGGCGGAGCTGGGCGCCAGGAACAACGACGTGGTGATAGCGACTGCTTGGGAAACCGCAGCGCCGGTGGCGGCGTTGCCGGACAGCGTGGGCAGGAAGTACTATCTGATCCAGCATTTTGAAACCTGGAGCGGCGCGCGCGAGCAGATATTGGACAGCTGGCGCTTGCCGCTGCATAAGCTGATGATCGCACGCTGGCTGCAGGATATCGCGACAGGCATCGGTCAACCGTCGTCGTATTTACCCAACGGCCTGGACCAGTCCCAGTTCTTTATTGAAAATGATGTTGAGCAACGCGACGCCTTACGCATCGGCAGTCTGTACCATAGCTTGGAATGGAAGGGTACGGCTGAGGTGCTGGAGGCGATGGCGATTGTGGTGCGCCAGTATCCACAGGCGCGTCTGGTATTGTTCGGTGCTACGCAACCGGCGCAGGCGTTCCCGGAATGGGTGGAGTTTCATTATCGGCCGTCGCCGGAGCGGCTGCGCGCGCTTTACAACAGTATGTCGATTTTTGTTTCCGCCAGTTGGGAAGAAGGTTGGGGCCTGACGCCGTGCGAGGCGATGTTGTGCGGTTGCGCCATTGCCGTGTCGGACAATGGCGGTCATCGCGAGTTTGCACGCGATGGCGATACGGCGTTGGTGTTTCCGGTGCGTGAGCCTGCTGGCATAGCCGCAGCGGTGCTGGGCTTGATCGCCGACCCGGCTTTGCGGCTGGCGCTGGCGAGGCAAGGCCATGAGGCCACCCAGGACTTTACGTGGCAGCGTTCGACCGCGATTTTGCTGGACTTGCTGAAAGAGCGCGCTGGAACGGATTTTTAAATGATGTGGAACTGCTATTTTAGGCCCGATTACCCATGACACAAAGCTACCGCCAATCGCTATCGTCCTCCAATACTGTGGCGTTTCCACGCCTGTCGGCGCAGTTGCTGCAATGGACGCGGGTGCTGACCTTCCTGTTCATTTTGGCGCTGGCGCTCTGGCCGGGATACGCGGAGTTGCGGCCCTTTGGGTTGCCGAACATCGCCCCGACCCGCATGCTGAGCTTGTTGTTATTCGGTATTGTATTGATCACCTTTTTTCTGTCAGCGGAGGCGCAAGCGCTGTTCTTGAAGCGTTTGCGGGAGAACGGGAAATTGCTGGTGCTGCTCGTGGCACTCTATGCATTTAAAGGGATCAGCGCGCTGAAATCGGCGCATGTGGGACTCGCGGTGGTCGAGCTCATTAAGTTGGATGTGCTGCTGGTGTTTCCTGTGTTTTTCTATGCGCTGTTTGCCTTGCGCGGTCGGGAAGACCTGCGGCGCATTATGTTGCTACTCATGCTTGCCGGTTTCCTCATTTCCATCATGGCACTTGGCGAGTGGGTGCTGAAGCGTAATCTGGTGCTTTCCTATCTGCCGATAAGCACGCCCGATTCTCAAATGCTGTCCGGAAGCACAGGCGGCTTCCGCGACAACGTCTATCGCGTGCAGGGGCCGTTCGCCCACCCGTTGGCACTATCGGAATTTCTGTCTGCGGTGTTGCCGATTGGCATCTATTTGCTGCTTTTGAGTAAGAACCATTGGACGCGGCTTTTGTATGGCTTTTCGATGGTGCTGATGTGCGCCGCCATCTATCTGACGCGTTCAAGGGCGGGCATGGGAGCGGTTGCATTTGCCGTTGGATTACTGTTTCTGGTACTGATACTTCGTTGGCTGCGTGGTTCGAAAAATTATGTGGCGCAATATCTGATCCTTTTACAAATCCCCGCGCTGTTGTGCGCGATGGCGCTGACGGCTTATGGCTACCGTGACTATTTTGCGGGACATTCGATGGAGGAGCAACGCAGCACCTCGCTGCGCGGCCAGATGTTGAGCAAGGGGTTGCCGCTGGTGGCGCAAAACCCCATCTTCGGCATGGGTGCTGGCAAAGGATCTGATGCCGTGGGTATCAAAACAGGTCGTTTCACCACCACCATAGATAACTATTATTTGTTGTTGGCGCTGGATTCCGGGTTGCCGTCTACCCTGCTGTTCATCGCCGTTTTATGGCTGATGCTGGCGACGTTGTGGCGGCTGGGTAAGGGGCGTGATCGCGAGCGGAGTTTGATGGCGGCGGTGTTAGCCGTATCCATCCTGATATTTGCCTTGCACGCCACGATCCAGGCGCTGACCAGCGTTTTCCCTATACTCTTCGTACTGTTCGCAATGACGCTGGTGCTGAAGGAAGATGCGGCAGCAGCGTCTGCTACGGCGCCGCGCGGGCCGCTCAACGTTTGAAATTGCGCTGCAGCGCCGCCAGGCGCGTGGTGCCGATTGATGGTGTGGGGATGATCCAGCCGCCTTCGCCCATTTCGTTCCAGGCGTAGATGAAGGCCACGCGCTTGCTCTGCTCCGGGTAGCGGTCCAGCACCGCCCGCACTTGTTTGCAATGGCTGTCGAACTCGGCTGCGGTCGGCACGCAGTTGTCGTGCCGCGGATCGCTGGTGGTCCCGCCCCAAGGCCGTTGGTCGAAGCCGGCCATGATGGTTGCCCAATAGGCTTTCCCGGGACCCCGCTTGCTTATCTCCGGATAGACCGCGTCATAGTTTTGCTGGCACGCGGTCATCATTTCAGCGAAGCTATGCGTCAGGCGGTTCTTGCCATCAAAGTCGCCGGTGCGGATGTTGTAGCAGTACATGCCCTGCACGGTGGGGCAGGGCGCCCAACTGCTCACATCCGAAGTGGACACCATCAGGTACATCGCGGGGCGGAAGCCGGCTTGGCCGGGTACGTCGGCGACCTTGGCCTGATTCAGTTTGCCGCTGATGCCGCCGCTGTCGTCGCCCGCCAGCACATGGCTGGCGATGCGATGACATTCTTGGAGGAACGCATCATGCAGTTGCACCGATTCCGCGCGATTGGCGAAGGGCGTGGCGGGGGCGCGTCCGCGGCAGAGATTGATGATGCGATCGATTTGCGTGACATCAAAGATGGCGAACACCGGCAAGCCGTCCTGCCGCCAGTAACTGGTGGCGCGCATATGGATGGCGGCGCGCCGGATGCCTTCAAAGAAATACTCGCGCGTATCCGCGGGTGGTGCGACCGACGCGTTTGAATTGTTCGACCATTGCAAAAAAAACTTCATGCCCATGGTGTTCTCGCAGGCCTTGAAATTGAGCATGGGACGATTCAGAAACTCGTCGCGGAACCAGTTCATCGCGAACACATCGATGCCGAACCCGCTGGCGGTCTTGATTTCGCTTTCGATCACCCATGGCTGCGCATCGTCGTAACCCTCCGGCGCGGGGCCGATCAGCGGAAAGCGCTCCGGATACGAACCCATGTGGTTTTTAACGCCGGGCATGCGGGCGTTCGGATAGACGCCCCAAGGATTCTCGCCATGTATCCATTTTTGCGATTTTTCCATGGGCTGGCACCAACCGCCAAAATATGCGGCCACCAGCGTGGTGCCGCTGTCTTTGGCTTGAGCCAGCGTCGGCAAGCCGGCGTCCAGCGCCAGGCTTGCCGCCGATGCCAGCATCTGTCTGCGGCTTAGCTTGAGCATGAATGTCCTCGGTTGTCGTTGAATGGCGGAAAAGTTAAACTGAACTATACGCGGGGAGTCTGATAACGATGGGTTTATTTGCGGCAGGAAATATGCAGGGCGGGCGGCGTCAACAAGGCGCCGTTGTGCTGCTGCTGTTGCTGGTGTTGGTGCTGGCCGCCGGCAGCGTGCTGATGAGCGGCGCGGCCGACGTCCGCCATCGATTGCTGGCCGCCAAGGAGCGCAAGTCGCTGGTGGCGCTGGGGCAGGCGAAAGCGGCGCTGCTGGGATATGCGATCGCCCAAGGCCGGTTGCCGCGTCCGGCCCGCTCGGCCACGGACGGCCGCGAGGCCGAGCAGCCCTGCGTCTCCGAGCAGGACTGCACCGGCTTCCTGCCCTGGGTCGACTTGGGGGTGGGGGGGGCGGATGGTTGGGACAACCGCCTGCGCTACAGCGTCACCGCCGCCTACACCAAGGCGCCGCTGGATTTTCGCGCCGCCGTCGCCAATAAAACCGTGCTGAGCCGGCGTGGCGACAGCGTTTATTATGTCGCCGGAAATCCCCAATGCGAAGTCAGCGCGCAGTGCGTGCCGGCGGTGCTGTGGTCGACCGGACGCGCCAATTTCGGTGTCAGCGTTCAGGGTATCGCGCAGGCGGGCGTGTCCGAGCGCGACGGCGACGAGCGGCATAACGCCGGCGCCACCAGCGATTTCATGCAACGGCCGCTCAGTTCGGCGGCCGATCAAGCTGGCGGCGATTTCGACGATCTGGTGACATGGCTGCCGTTGTTGCCGCTGGTCTCCGGCGTCACCGCCAATCAGCCCGCGCCGCCGCCGCCCAACTAAGGTCGCGGTGAATATGCTGCGATGCGGCAATTTATTGCCGGGGCTGTCCTGTTGGTTTGTAATTCTTGCCTGAATTTCATTTTTTTGATATTGTCTCATGCGACTTGAGCGGCGGCCGACCATGGCGGCCGGGTTGTTGCAGTGCGCTAAAAAGGCGCGCCTGATGAGGATTCTTGATGACGATGAGCATGTACCCGGCACGGGGCAAAGTAATAGGTTGGCGGCCTCGCTCGGCGGTAGCGGCATGAGCGCACGGGAAGTCGCCGCCGCCACGCCGCTGGTGTATATCGTCTTGCTGAACTGGAATGGCTGGAAGGACACCATCGAGTGTCTGGAAAGCGTGTATCGGCTTGATTATCCGCGCTTCCGGGTGATCGTCTGCGATAACGACTCGCACGATGGCTCGCTGGACCGCATCAAGGCTTGGGCGGCGGGCGAACTGGCGGCGCAACCGTTCGGCGTGCCGCTGGGCGACGCGCCCATGCGGCAAAGCAAGCCGCTGGCCTGGGTCGAGTACGACCGCCGGCAGGCGGAAGCGGGCGGCATCGCCGACGAGCAGGCCCCACTGGTATTGATACGCACCGGCGGCAATCTCGGCTTCGCCGGCGGTAACAACGTCGGCTTGCGCTATGCGCAGGCGCGCGGCGATCATGGCTATGCCTGGTTGTTGAACAACGACACCGTGGCGCAGTCCGACGCGCTCAGTCAAATGGTCGCCCGCATGCGGGCACGTCCGGGGACGGGGATCTGCGGCTCCAAGCTGATTTTTTATCACCGTCCGGATACCGTTCAGGCCTGGGGCGGCGCCTCCTATGACGAGTCGCGCGGCTACGTGACGCCGCTGGGCATGTTCCAGCAGGTATCGGCGGCGGCCGACGTGGCCGCCATCGAAGCCCAGATGGCGTACGCGGTGGGCGCCTCGATGCTGGTGTCGCGCGAGCTGATGTCCGAGGTCGGCCTGATGACCGAGGATTATTTCCTGTATCTGGAGGAAATCGATTGGGCCTGCCGGGCCAAGGGCCGCTACACGCTGGCCTATGCCGACGCCAGCATCGTCTACCACAAGGAGGGCGGCTCGATCGGTTCCAGCAGCACCGGCGCCCAATCGTCGCTGGCGATTCATTATCTATACCGTAACCGGGTGCGTTTCATCCGTCGCTATTATCGTCCGCGCTTTGGCGCCGGGCTGCGCCAGATCGCCTTTGAAATGCTGGTGCTGACCAAGCGCCGCCAGTTTCGCGCCGTCCGCATCGCCGTGCTGGCGGTGTTGGGCGAATTGCTGCACGGGCCGCGCCATCCGGCCGCCTAGCTCTTTACTTTGAATCCGCGACGCCAGTGAAATTACTCGTTCTCTCTCCCTTTATCTACCATTCCAAAATCGGCCATGGTGGCGGCGTGACCTGCATGCAGCAGTTGCTCATGCTGGCGCGCCGGCATGAGATCCATTTCCTCAGTTTCGTGTCGAACGAGAGCGAGCAGGACTTGCGCTTGGCCCACGAGGAGCTCGGCGGCGTGTGCGCCTCCGTGCACACGGTGCCCATGGCGTTGGGCAAGCTGGATGTGCTGCGCGCCAAGCTGCGCTTCCTGACCGGATTGACGCCGGTCGACGCCGACCTGTTCGACTCGCCGGCCATGGCGCGCCAGCTGAGCGCGCTGCTGGCCAGCATCCAGCCGGACCTGGTCATGCCGCAGTTTCCGCAAATGGCGCAATACCTGCCGCAATGCGGCGACGCCGCCACCGCGTTCGATGTGCAGGACGCGTTTTCGGTCTCCGGCTACCGCAAGTTTCGCGCGCAGCGCGGGGTGGCGGGGCGGCTCAAGATGTTTTTCAACTGGCTCAGCTGGCTGTCGTACGAGGCCCGCTATTACCCGCGCGCCGACGTGGTGTTCACGCTGACCGATCAGGATCGCGTCGCGCTGGAGGTCTTTTCGCCGGGCTTGGGCGCCGAGGTGGTGCCGGCGGCGGTGGCGCTGGAACCGCTGGCGCAGGTGGCGGTGGTCGCCGACACCATCGGTTTCATCGGGTCGTTCTCGCATACGCCGAACGTCGAAGGGATACGCTATTTTATTGACGATGTCTTGCCATTGATCGTGGCGCGGCGGCCGGCGGCGCGCCTGATCGTGGCCGGTGGCAATCCACCGCAGCAACTGCTGGCGCTGTCGGGCGCGCATGTGGAATTCGTCGGTTTCGTGCCGGACGCGAATGTCTTCATGCGCTCCACCGCCGTGGTGGTGGTGCCGTTACTGAGCGGCGGCGGCATTAAAATCAAGACCCTGCACGCGATGGCCTGCGCGTGTCCGTTGGTGAGCACCAGCATCGGCGTCGAGGAAATCGGCGTGGTTGATGATGTGCATGGCCTGGTGGCGAATACGCCTCAGCGCTTCGCCGACCAGGTGCTGGCGTTGCTGGACGATCCGCAGCGGGGCGCGCGCCTCGGCGCCGCCGCCCGCGAGTTGATCATCGGGCGGTTTTCCGAAGACGCCAAGGCCGCCGCGCTGGAGCGCATCGTCGAGCTGGCGCGAGTTAGGCGGCAGGCGCGGCGGCGCCGGGAGCAGCGGATCCGTTGAGCGCTGACCGCGGCGCGCCATGGATATCGTCAGCGCTTTTGGAAGCTGTTCAGTCGCGTAGCGGAATAGCCGTGGAACGTGTTATGTTGTTGTCTATATTCGATCTCAGGGCCTCCTGTGGATGCAACCGGTGTACGCCGGTTCCCGCATGGTGGCGCAAATGAACTTCGTCGGTGCTGTATTTATATTCAGGAGCAAAACAGGATGAAAGCCATGATTTTGGCGGCAGGCAAAGGTACCCGGGTACGCCCTCTGACCTATGATTTGCCGAAACCGATGATTCCCATACTTGGCAAGCCGGTGATGGCTTACCTGATCGAACACTTGGCCAAGTATGGCATCAAGGAGATCATGGTCAACGTCAGCTATCTGCACGAAAAAATCGAGGATTACTTCGGCGAGGGCTATCAGTACGGCGTGCAGATAGGCTATTCCTTCGAGGGCTACACCAACGACCTCGGCGAGGTGATCCCGCAGCCGCTGGGTTCGGCCGGCGGCATGAAGAAAATCCAGTCGTTCGGCGGCTTCTTCGACGAAACCACGATCGTGCTGTGCGGCGACGCCTTGATCGACCTCGACATCAAGTCGGCGCTGTTCGAACACAAGCGCAAGGGCGCGATGGCCTCGGTGGTCACCAAGGAAGTCCCTTGGGACAAGGTGTCGAGCTATGGCGTGGTGGTCACCGAAAAGGATGGCCGCATCAAGTCGTTCCAGGAAAAGCCGAGCCAGGAAGAGGCGCTGTCGAACTTCGCCAGCACCGGCATCTATATCTTCGAGCCGGAGGTGCTGGACCTGATTCCGACCGAAGGCGCGTTCGACATCGGTTCCGACCTGTTCCCGCTGATGGCGGAAAAAGGCCTGCCGTTCTACGCGCAGAGCCGCAGCTTCAACTGGATCGACATCGGCACCGTCAGCGATTACTGGGAAGTGTGCCAGAGCGTGCTGATGGGCGAAGTGGCCCATCTGGACATGCCCGGCATCCGCATCAACGACAACCTGTGGGTCGGCCTGAACACCAGCATCGACTGGGAAGGCACCACCATCGAAGGCCCGGTGTATATCGGCTCCGGCACGCGCATCGAGCGTGGCGTGACCATCGTCGGCCCCACCTGGATCGGCAGCGGCAGCCATATCTGCGCCGGCGCGACCCTGGTGCGCAGCGTGCTGTTCGAATACACGCGAGTGTTACCGAATGTTACGTTCGACGAAATGATCGTCTTCAAAGACTATAGTGTCGACCGCGCCGGCGACATGAAGCACGTCTCCGAGTGTGATCCGGACGCCTGGGCCAATGCGCGCGACCGCCGCAGCAAGCGGCGCACGGATGATAATATTGTTTCAATCCAAAAGAGTGTTAGTCCATGAAAATTTATCCAGTCATCCTTTCCGGCGGCGCCGGTACCCGGCTGTGGCCGCTGTCGCGCGCGGCTTTGCCGAAACAATTGTTGCCACTGGTCTCAGACCGCACCATGCTGCAGGAAACCGCGCTGCGTCTGCGCGGCCATGACGGTCTGATGGCGCCGCTGATCGTTTGCGGCAACGAGCACCGTTTCCTAGTGGCCGAGCAATTGCGCGAGATCGACCTGTCGCCGCTGGGCATCATGCTCGAACCGGTGGCGCGCAACACCGCGCCGGCCGTGGCCGCGGCCGCGCTGTATCTGCAGGCGCTCGACCCCGAGGCGCTGATGCTGGTGTTGCCGGCCGATCACGTGATCGAAGATGTGGCGGCCTTCCACGCCGCCATCGACCTGGCCGCCAATGTTGCCAAGGATGGCGCGCTGGCGACTTTCGGCATTGTGCCGACGTCGCCGGAAACCGGCTACGGCTACATCCACGGCGGCCAGGCGCTGGAGGACTGCAAGTGCTACGCGGTCGATCGCTTCGTTGAAAAGCCGGATTTGGCCACCGCCCAGGGTTTTCTGGAAGCCGGCGATTATTACTGGAACAGCGGCATGTTCCTGTTCCGCGCGGCCACTTATTTGAGCGAGCTGGAAGCGTTCCAGCCCGCCATGGCCAGCGCCTGCGCCGCCGCCGTCAGCCAGAGCTATCGCGACTTGGATTTCTGCCGCCTGGATGAAGCCTCGTTTGCGGTCTGCCCTTCGGACTCGATCGATTACGCGGTGATGGAGCGCACCCGCCATGCGGTGGTGGTGCCGTCGGCGATAGGTTGGAGCGATGTCGGTTCGTGGTCGGCGCTGTGGGAAGTGCAACAGGGCGACGCCCAGGGCAACGTCAGCCGTGGCGACGTTTACCTCGACGACGTGTCGGGCTCGCTGGTGCGCGCTGAAAGCCGCATCGTGGCCGTGGTCGGCGTCAAGGACCTAGTGGTGGTCGAGACCGCCGATGCGGTGCTGGTGGCTCACAAAGACCAGGTGCAGCGCGTCAAAAACATCGTCGAGCATCTGAAGACGGAAAAGCGCACCGAGCATTTGCATCACACCAAGGTGTATCGCCCATGGGGTTGTTACGAGGGCATCGATCTTGGTGAACGTTTCCAGGTCAAGCGCATCACGGTCAACCCAGGCGGCAAGCTGTCGCTGCAAATGCATCATCACCGGGCGGAACACTGGATCGTGGTCAGCGGCACCGCGCGCGTCACCTGCGGCGACACGGTAACGTTGCTGACCGAGAACGAGTCGACCTATATTCCGATAGGCATGAATCACCGCCTGGAAAACCCGGGCAAACTGCCGTTGCACCTGATCGAAGTGCAGTCGGGCAGTTATTTGGGCGAGGACGACATCGTCCGCTTCGAGGACGTGTATCAGCGCACCTGACGCGCGCTGGCCTCAGCCGAAACCGGTGCCTCGCGCACCGGTTTTTTTTCGCTGCAAATTCACCCGCGGCGCGGCGGCATGCCAGGCAGCGCTTAAAAGGTGTTTATAATCGTCCAGGCAGCGTATCCTTGCTGCCAACCAATTCTTTTCGATAGAACGATCCCTTGCGAAACCTTCTTTTTTTACTGGCCGGCCTGCTGGTTTGCGCCGCCGCCGCCCATGCGCAGGGCCCGACCGGCCTGCGCGCCGATCAACTGGCGCTGGTGATCAACGATGACGAGCCCAACAGCGTGGAGATAGGCGCGTATTACGGCAAGGCGCGCGATATCCCGGCACGCAACATCATTCATGTCCGGATACCCGGCAAGCCGCGCAAGCTAAGCGAAGCGCAGTTCATCGAACTCAAGCAGCAGATCGACGCCGGCCTGGGGCCTCACATCCAGGCCGTGTCCATGGTCTGGACCGCGCCGTACGCGGTCGAGTGCAACTCGATCACCTCGGCCTTCAGCCTGGGCTTCGATGCCGGCTTGTGCAGCGCCGCCTGCGGCCCCGGCAAACCCAACCCGTATTTCAATTCGGCGGCGCGCCAGCCTCTCAGTGGCGCCGGCGTGCGGTTGTCGATGCTGATGCCGACCGAATCGGTCGAGCAGTCGAAAGCGCTGATCGATCGAGGCGTGCTCAGCGGTTTCCGCATGCCGACCGCCACCGCCTACTACCTGACCACCAGCGAGGCCGCCCGCAACAGTCGCGCGCGCTTCTTTCCGAAGGCCGGCGTGCTGCCGGCCAGGAAGCTTACCGTCAAGCGGTTGGAAGCCGACAGCATCGAGAATGAAAAAGACATCATCGTCTACCAGACCGGCATGGCGCGCGTCGCCAAACTGGACACGCTGCAATTCGTGCCGGGCGCCCTGGCCGACAGCCTGACGTCGTTCGGCGGCGATCTGCTGGGCGGTGGCGGCGGCTCGCAGATGAGCAGTCTGCGCTGGCTCGAGGCCGGCGCCACCGCGAGTTACGGCACGGTGACGGAACCGTGCAACTTCTGGCAGAAATTCCCGCAGCCGGCTGTGCTGCTGATGCAATACCTGTCGGGCGCGACCGCCATCGAGGCGTATTGGAAAAGCGTGGCCTGGCCGGTCCAAGGGGTCTTTATCGGCGAAGCGCTGGCGGCGCCTTATCGCAAGTAAATGCTGCCTAGCAGCATTTTTGCGGCGGGTGTATTTCCCGCATTTATGTAGGATAGATCCTACGTTGCTTGCAACAAACCAGTGACGGTCCTCAGCTCATCCATTCCTCATAGGAGGAATCCGGCCGCACCGGGATTTATGGCAAAAAATGACTTGTGGAATTGTTTTTCAAACGAAATAATTTGATGCCGAAGCATCAATGTGTGTTTTTTTGCCATGCTAAGATAAATCACGATTTTTCGCGAATCGTGGCCGTGCGTAGCGCGGCTTCAACCATCTTGCATAGGGGGAAATATGATTCCACTGAAATCTTTAATCGGCGGTATGGTGCTTACGGTAGGTGTGCTGGGCGGCACGGCGGCTTACGCGGCCGACGTTAGCACGACACAGACGCTCAACCTGGGCGGCGGCTCCAGCGTCTTTGGTCACGCCTTCAGCACCGGCGGCATCGACGACACCTTCACCGACAAGTATTACTTCACGCTGTCCGGCGTGTCGTCGCTGTCCTCGTCATTGACGGCATTCACGTTTACGCCGGTTGATGCCATCGCCATCACGGGCTTTTCGATTTTCAACTCCGGCGGTTTCTCGCTGGACGGCACCCAAGTCAGCAGCGGTGCGCTGGACTCGTGGACCGTAGGCAGCAACCATCTGGTTGCCGATACCTATTATCTGCAGGTGACCGGCAAGGTGTTGTCGGCTGCCGCCACCGGCTACGGCGGCGCGCTGGCGGTGACGGCGGTGCCTGAACCGGAAACCTATGGCATGCTGCTGGCGGGCTTGGGTCTGGTCGGCGTGTTGGCGCGGCGCAGCAAAAAGGCTGGCCAGACTGCGGAAAGCAGCGTCGCCTAAACGGCGGTTCCGGTAAGGCAGCCGATGCGACCAATACGGTCGCTGACGGCTGATATCGCCGGAACCGCATCTGTCTCAACGGCGCTGGAAACGGCGCTCTCGTGCCGCCTCGTGACGGCGTGTCATGCCGGCGTCAAGACGACGTCGCCGCTCCCACCCCGGCTTGGCCCTGCAGCGCCGCGATCGAATGCGGTAGCAGCAACGCTTCGTACTGTCCCAGAATCTGATCCCAGGTGAAAGCTTCGCGGTAGCGCGCACGGCTCGCTCGTCCCATGTGTTCCAGCTGCGGCAGGTCGGCCAGCAACGTGTCGATGATGTGGGCGCAGCCGTCGACGCCGTCGAAATAACACGCTTGGTCACCGGCCACCCAGCGGTTGAAGCGGTTGTCGTGCGCCAGCACCGGATTGCCGGCGCCCAGCGCCTCGACCAACGACGGGTTGGTGCCGCCCACCTGATGCCCGTGCACATACAGACGCGCGTAAAAACGCAGCGCCGCGACGTTTGCCGCTTCATAGATCGCACCGACAAACAACACGTCTTCGGACGCCGCTTCCTTGACGCTGCGCTGGTAGGCGTGGTCGTCGGCGTACTTGCCCAACACCACCAGCTTGACGTCGCGCTTCTGCCGCGCCCAGGCCTGGACGACCTCTAATATCGAATTTTCGGGTTCCGCCCGGGCGATCAAAATCGCGTAGCCATTCGGCGCCAGCCCGTACTGCGCCAGCAGGCCGGCATCGGCGGCGAGCACTTCCGGCGCGCCGTAGGCGATGGTGGTGATCTTGTCGCTGTTGACCCGCGTCGACAGGTGGGTCTTGATGGCGGGGTGATCGGCCACCAGGTGGTTGCCCAGCCAGGCGCCGGCCCATTCATTCAGGTAGAACCAGGTTTTGGCCAGCGTGCCCCATTTCTGGCGTTTCCATTCGATGCCGTCCATATTGATGATGCTGTTCAGGCCCTTGAGCCGGAACCACAAGGAGAAGATCGCGGTGTTATAACCGAGCGTCAGGATCAGGCCGTTGCTTTTTCCGGCATGCAGGTTGGATTTCCAGTCGAACAGGATGGTGCCGGCCGCGCCTGGTTGTTTGATGGGGATGTGCACGCGCCGCACGCCTTGCCAATCATCTTCAAAAATGGCGTCGCCCTCGTCGTCCTGGCAATAGACGATCACCTCCCAGCCCTGCCGGACCAGATACAGGGCCAGGTGTTCGGCGAAGGTTTCGAATCCTCCATGCGTGGCGGGTACGCCACGGGTGCCGAGGATGCGGATTTTCTGTTGCTGTTTCGATGTTGAGATCTGCGTCGGCATAGTGCGCTTTCTATTCGTTCTGTAAGAAAAATTCTAGCTGGCCGGCGTCAGCATCTGGCGGTAGAGATCGACCGTCTTGGCGACTTGGCTTTCCAGCGAAAATAGTTGGGCCTGGCGTTCGCTGCCGGCTCTGCCCATGCGTTGGCGCAACGCGGGGTCGTCGATCAGACGGGCGATCGCGTCCGCCAGCGACGCGGCGTCGCGCGGCGTCACCAGCAGGCCGCTGACGCCGTCGTCGACGATGTCGAGCAAGCCGCCATGCGCGGCGGCCACCAGCGGTTTGCCGGCGCACATCGCTTCGATGGCGACCATGCCGAAGGGCTCCGGCTCGGTGGACGGCACCAGCGCGATGTCGCAGGCGTCCCACACATCCCAGATCGACTCGGTGAAACCGCGCAGCACGAAGCTGTCGCGCGCCGGCGACTCGGCGATGGCCGCCTTCAGTTGATCGAGGAAGTGCTCCTGCTGTGCGAAGATGCTGCCGACCACTAGGAAGCGGATGTCGCGGTAGCCGCGCTGCCACAGCAAGCCGGCGGCTTCGACCAGAAGCAAATGCCCTTTCCAGTGGTTGATGCGGCCCACCAGCGCGGCGATGAGACGCGGCCGCACGCCGTCGACCACCTCGGCGCGCAATTGCGCGGTACCGGCCGCGTCTTGTGGCACGGCACGGCTAATGCCATTCCATATCGTCACCGTCCGCGTCGCTAAACCTGCTTGCTCATCAACCAGCCAGCGTGTGGTCAGGCTGGAGTTGGATACGGCTTTGTCGGCCAGCAACCGCACCAGCAAGGGGAAGCCGCGCCGTATCAGCGTTGGTTTCATCAGAATTTCGTGCACATGCCACAAGTGGGGCACGCGGTGGAATTTGGCCCACACCGCACCACTGAGCACCGCCAAGGTGTTCGAATGCACCACGGCGACCTTGCGTCCCGCCATGACGCGACTGATGGCGCGCACGGCGCGTATCAGTTCGAACGGCAAAGTCAGCAATCCTTTGATGGAAAACAGCGCGCGACTGACTTTCGTCACCGGGACGATATGTGTCTCCACGCCCACACGCCGCAACTCGGCCACCAGCGGGCCGTCAAACGGCAGTAGCACGACGGCTTGAAACGGTGTGTCGTTCAGGCCGGCGGCCAAGTTCAACAGCACTTTGTCGGAACCATATAGTTCAGCTCCCTGATGGACGAATAAAACGATTTTTTTCATATTGTAAAAAGGTTGTTTGCCGGCGGCACCGTCATGCGCATCGTACACCAAAACCCGTGTGTTTCAACACTGATAAGATTTTGCCGTGCCTTGTGTGCGCGCGACGCCGCAGTGCTTAGTCCGGTCGGACTAAGCCCGCGTCATCAAGTTGTCATCGCAGTCCCGTAATATGCAAATTGCAATATTAAAAATCAATTTGTTAACATTCCAGGACCGCCCATGAAAACACCGCCACTTGCACCGACCGCCCGAGCCATGCCTGGCCGACGCACCCTGCTCGCCACCGCCCTGATGGCCGCCCTGTGCGCGCCGGCCTTCGCCGATTCGCCGGTCGTCATCAGCCAGGTGTACGGCGGCGGCGGCAACAGCGGCGCGCCCTACAACGCCGACTTCATCGAACTGTTCAACCGCAGCGCCAGCCCGGTCAACCTGTCCGGATGGAGCGTGCAATACGGCAGCGCCACCGGCAACGTCGGCTGGGGCGTCACCAGCCTGGGCCAGGGCGTGACGCTGGCGCCGGGGCAATACCTGCTGGTCCAGCAAGCCATCGGCGCCAACGCCGCCTTGCCGGCGCTGCCGATGCCGGAAGCGACCGGCACCGCCACCATGAGCGCCACCGCCGGCAAGGTCGCGCTGGTCGCCAATGAGATCCCGCTGTCCGGCGCCGTCACCGCCACCAGCGCCACCGTGATCGATCTGTTCGGCTTCGGCCCGACCGCGAACTCGTATGAAGGCGCGGCGACGGCGG
>Ga0247815_10000944_pt1 | contig 22524 bp, 32 predicted proteins | sample UWRJL194509B1_FD_181014 | JGI IMG/M metagenome (GOLD analysis project Ga0247815, IMG submission 181014) | Plant litter microbial communities from Arlington Agricultural Research Station in Wisconsin, United States - UWRJ-L194-509B-1 | ecosystem: Environmental > Terrestrial > Plant litter >...
GGAACATAGGCGATCGTAGACTCCGGGTGATCCGCGCCGAGCTCGAGGTCGATGAGCGAGCGCGTCTCCTCCTTGTGCTGGTGCTCGAGCTCGTAGCGCAGCTTCTCCTCGTCTTCTTCCGCGTTGTCCCGCTTGAGGTGGAGGTCGAGAAGCGGACGAGACGGCTGGGTGGTACCATAGACGACGGTAGTACCTCCGGGCTTCGCGACGACGTACTTGGGTGACCCAGAGCCAGCAACGACGTACTTAGGCGAGGCGGAGCTGGAGACAATGTACTTGGGCGACGAGGCAACCTTGACGTTCTGAACCGGACGCACATTGCCGTTAGCGGGGACGACGTAGGTGGTACTGTGCGAGCCGCCGATTCCGATATCGAGATCGAGAAGTGCGGACCGGGGCAGGTGTGAAGCAAAGAGTCGCGAATCGAGCCGGCGACCTTCCTCCTCAGGAGAATCACGACTACCAAAGGCATGTTGGGCTGCCGGCGAGCGAGTGTCCTCAGAGGTCCAACCAGACCGAGTGCCGAGGGTGGCGGGAAGAGGAGGACCATACACAGGGGCAGCGCTGGCAACAGTCGCCAGGAGACTGAGCAGTGCGATAGGGACGAGCATGGTGGAGGACGTGACTCCCGAGCGAGGCTGTTGATGAGCCATAGACGGTCGTGAGACGTGCGCTGTATGCAAGTAATAGAGTCAGTGCATTGAGAAACAGGGGTGAGAGATCGGAGCGGTGAGACGTACGAGGAGCTGTATGCCAACTCATGTGCTTGAGACGCAGCGAAGCCGCGGATGAGGTTGGCTAAGGACGTGATTAGCACCATGAGAGTAGAATCGGGGGTTATGGACAAGAAAGGGAGACTAGATAACAAGTTGATAGGGGGCATCGAATGAGCAGTGAGTGGAGCCGTAGGGCTGGCAGCGACGGGTGAGCAGTATGGCGCAGGCTGGCAAAGCACAGAACACAAGCCCGATGACCCATGCCGAAGGATCGATGTTGTCGACGAGCGCACGAGCATAAAATTGAACAAGATGACTCACTGGGTGGCAACGAGGTCCTGGTGGGGGCCGAAGACACGCGACAGATCAAGTACCTGCCCAACGTTGTTAGTGACGGTGAGATAGGAGAGAGTTAACCCAGCCCCGCCGGTCTCATCTTCTACAAGGACAACGAGGGGAACGAAACTTACAGAGCAAGACGAGAGACACGGATAGGAGATAGACAACGTCGACTGAGGTTGTGCGAGCGACTTGCGCTGACGTAGTAGTTTCTGGGCGACGGAGGGGGTGTGCTCGACGACGCAAGTGACGACGATACGAGAAAGTGTGGAAGGCGTAGAGGGGGAAGTGGAAGGTGGGCAAGAGGCAAGAGACCTCGGACGATGCCGTGTGCTGGTGCTTTATACCTCGATCACACGGTGTGGTGGGCTTGGGAGTCTTCTGGGGTGGCGAGGATCCCCCTGTTCGCTTTTGGCCGGTGGGCTACCGCATGTAGACGATGCTAAAATGCATTTGTACCGCGATCGGTGCGCGTAAATGCATCGAGCGTGTGAGCGTAAGCTTGGGCCGGATGATCATCGAGCGAGAAGGGACGCACAGTCGAGTCTGAGCTTCAAGAACACAGACACCTTGACGTTGAGGTGGAGGCACACACACACGCAGAGAGCAACTTGACGAGAGCTCCGGATACAGCAAGAACAAGTCGTTTATTTTGAGAGAGAAACGTGATAGCACGAGTAGAGATGCGGGATAGCAAAAGATCGCTCCGGACGCGCGGCGTCTGTATCACCAGCACGCGGGGAGTTGCAAGAGAGATTCCACAGCTCTTGCGGCCGCTACTTGTACAGAGGATGGGTGCTCCTAGTATCGCGCGGGTGCAGTCGCGAGATTTCGTGTTGACCACGAACGGACGTCAAGATAGCACACGCGACCGTCCATCCACAACGCAATCCCCCCAGGCAAGATTTCAACGTCGGATTCGCGGACACCATGCAAGACAGCTATCTGGCCCCGTTGGTGGAGAGATTCGTCTTCGAGTGCGGTGTAAACAACAACTGGCTTGCCGAGGTCGCCAAAGACCTTGCCATCGGAGCCAAAGACGGTCCTTGCGTCGTCTGAGCTAGTCGTACTCTCGACCACGGTATCAGGCGACGGTGGTACGCTGGCCTTTTTGATGGTCTCGAATGTTGCGGCCCAGCGCGGCCCAGTACCCTGTCCCGAGGTCGGCGATGCGCTGCCGGCGAGTATGCCACCGAATCGCCGTACCTGTTCGTCACGCGACGTGGGTGGATCCTGGAATGGCAATGCGTTCTCCGGGAGCATGAGCGGTGGCGTCGAGGCCTGTCGCAGAATGACTGTGTATGTGTGATTGCTGACAGACGACGCCTGGGCGGCCGGGGAGCGTTTGCGCTTGCCGGCTGGTCTGGCAAGTCCGTTGACTGGTGCCAGGACTGAATGAGTTGGCAGTGAAGGCTGTTCGAGGCGGAAGACAACAGTAGAGCTCTTTGGGGAGTTGCAACGGAAGATGACGTCCGGGCGGTCGTCCAAGGGTTCAAGCGCGGCCGCGTCTGGGGCTCTGCGCGGGTGTTTGTTTGGCACGTGAGATGCGAAAAGCGTGTCTCGCACGTGGCTGCGGTCGAATGTATAGCCTCTGTCAAAATATATAAGAACACAACAGGAACAAGAAAATTTAAAGAAAGTTTGGCTCACACAACAAAGTCACCCGCAGGAAATGTGAGACTCGGATGATCGGCTGATCCACGAGTGACGGCACGGCCAAGCACCGAGAGCCGGCGTGCCGTGTATTCGTCGATGCGCTGCTTTCTCGAGGCGCGCCGGGCGAGCAAGCGAGCTGCAGCGTCTGGACGACTCTAGACAAATAGCGTGAGAAATGTAAAAAGACAATGCGCGAGAGATATGCGCACCTGGTGAGGGTCGTCGAGCCAACGGGCTGACAAGACCTCAAATGAGCCGCCATCATGCACACCGTGCCACGAGCGAGAACTGAGACCTGAGTGTGAGGTCGAGCCGACAAAGCGGGTGCTATTTGACTTTGGAAGGACGCGGAGTTCGACGAGAGCATCGCGTACGCGGGCCTTTGAAGATGGTTTTGGCAGACGACCAGAATGCAAAGCTGCGAGTACGACATCCGAGTCGTCTGTGTATGGGCCTGATCCAAACACGGCGCCATGGTCAAGGACGTGGTGTGCAACAGCTCGCGGCACGAGGACTGCACATTGGGCAGGCGAGGCGACAGGGAACGGAGTGTGTGGTGCAACAAAGGTGCCGATATGGCGTCTTGGTGGCTGGCGGACGGGAGGTGCTGCTGGTGCGAGGAGGGTTGCGATATTCATCTCAGGTGCAAGCTCTGCGGGGGAAAGGAGGCAGGAGGCCAAGGAAGAGCTGTCGCGGGAACCGCAGGCTGTTTGCAAATCAGCGCCAGAGGCACGCCGCAAATGGGACAGCCTTCGTAGATCTTGAGCCGAATGATCAACACACGTTTGGTCGCACCCTCCGCACTCGACATCCTCCCTTCATCTTGTGTCACAAAAACACCTTGTACTTGATGTGAATGCTGCCGGAACGTTCAGGCACGCGACCCCCAGTCATTCCCGCCGCAAGAGCCGCGAGTCTGCATCGCGATTGACGCGCAGCAAAGATTCTCGCGCGTGCCACGCCACCCGTGCCAAAGCTTCTGTCACAGGGCCGGACCCCGACACCTTCCCTTGCTCACTCATCGCTCATGGCGGTCTCAACCCATCTTTCCAAGTCGTCAACTCAACAAACTAGTGTTACCGTTGCGCTTGCACGTTGCCGTCGCAAACGCTAACGGTAACCATCTTACTCAGTGTTGAACTCGAGTAGCACCCTTCGGATAAGCGAGAAGCGTGCTGGCTGACGAAAGATCCGCGGAATCCCGACACGGTGGTCGAGACATGCGTGGTATGCCGGTACAATCCACGCACGCGACCGGAGCCGCGACACGATGTCCCTGCATCCGTCAAATGGGCTTTCTGGAAGCTCAAACAATGCCGTCAAGTGCCGAGAGTGCGAGAATGTGCCACAGCCCAGAGCAACGACGAGGTCCCACCAGACGGTCGAGACAAAGGTCCATTGCTTGCGCCTGGCCTGCGGCCAACCAACTGACGGATACAGGTATCTTCAGTAGCGTGGTGCTGCATGTATTTTGGCGTAGTGGCGAACGAACGACATAGTGGCATGCGAAAGGAGCGAAACTCGAAATAGTTTCCAATCATTTCTGATAAATTCGCGTCAGCACCTGCAACCAAGCCATGATCAAGACTGCCACTGACCAAGATGATGCCGTCGAAGCGCTGCTTGAACCAGGCCATCGTGTCCTCCTTCTTGACGCGGTGCTTGAAGCCGATAGTGGTCTTTGCGTGCTTGCGCTTTGCGACGCGCGCACCGGGACGGTCCATCACGACAAAGAAGTCCATGCCAAAGATACCGATGGCCGGGTCGTACCGGGCGCCGAGATCGATGTGCTCCTGGATGCCAAAGCCAAAGTTGCCAGTCTCACTAAAGTTGCGCCTCCGCAGCTCGTACTCCTTGACCTTGAGTCCACGCTCCAAGATCTCCTCCGCCTTCGGCCCACGAATCGTCACGTGCACCGCGATCTTCTCGTTACGACGGATGCCGAACGTCCGCACAGTGTAGCGCGCCTTGCTCGTCACTGGCGTCTGGCCCGTCAGTTGCTCCAGCACCTTTGCTGCACGAGTCAACCTATCACCAGACTCGCCCACGGAAATGTCTAATAACAAGGGAGGTGGTCAGCAAAGTCATACGCACGGCCGCTCAGCCACCAGAGTACGCACTGAGGACGAGCTTCGAGATGCGAACATCCTTCATGATATTCGTCGGGGCGGTCTTGGTCTCGGCCTATAGAACGCAACCATCCCGGTCAGCACGACGAATTGCGCAGACGTCGCGTGTGCCGGTCGCGGCGCGCACCATTTTGTTGGTTTTCTTGAGGGGAAGTAGGTCGGAACGGATTTGATGCCGACCGCTGGTTACCGGGCCTCCTCTGCGCGAGCCATCCTCATCCTACGGCTCCGGTAGGTGAAGTCATTATTTCTTTGTTTTTCACCGCTGCGCATTTTCTCGAATGACTTGAAGTGGTGGTGAGAACAATTGTCATTGTTGTTTTGAATGACTCTGACCTTGGTCCAACAGTGACTCAGACACCCGAAGCTTGAAGGTTCAGCACTCAAGACATGCATCTAGCTCGACTTGGAGCACCAGAATCACACGGAATACGGGCAATGACTCGGACCAGAACACAATCATTTCCGGTCCGCCTTGACTCCGTCGATACGTGCTCCGATCAGATTGCCACACCAGACCAACGTCCATTCTTCCTCGAGCAGCTGCGATTGCTCGCATCTAGCTCGTCCCAGTCGAACAACATCTTTGTGTCGCTCGCAGCTACAGGCGGCGACAGGCCCCCTTGCTCAGTACAGCAGTAGGCGCGCTGGGTCCGCGTCCGCAGCCACTCCTGCGAGGTTGAATTGGGGCACCTGCTACCAGTGCCATGAGGTAGGCGTCATTCGAACAGGCTGCCACATCCAGGACTCGAGCCGCCAACCACCGGACAACGCCCTCCCCCGTACTTCCAAGCGCGCGTCCCTATCTCTAGCGGTTAAACGTAAGATTTACAATTACTTTACCCTGGCGCTCACTCAATAGTAGTTTGCAGTGACGCGTCTTCGAAACTCCGCTTCTCTGCCTGATACCTCCTTGAGCTTCTCGTAATCGCCGGGTTGACCATGCTACCCCACCAATCCTCCCGCATTCAGCCTCGCTTAAGAGACCTACGCGCAGTTTGCCCGCACGCCACCCAACAAAGGCTTCGATCAACATCTGAATCGTCGATCCCTTTGACATGCCTGACTGACGCGCCCGGCATAATTAGTGCTGGCTTCTTCTGTTTCTTGCGCGCGCACCCTCTCCCGTTCCCGCTTTTCCTTTTACTATAACAATGGACCGGCTACAGACTGTGGTAGGCTTGGTGGTCGTGCTGCTCGTTGCGGTTGCAGTCGTATCCCGGCGCCGACTCATCAGATTCCCAAATGTCCCTGGTCCTACGCCAAAGTCCCTGGCTAACGGTTCGTCGCTGCACTTTGAGCTTTGCAGGAACTTCGTCTCATGCTTGGATACTTTAGGCGTCGACCCAGAGTTCTTCGATTTACGCACAGGCATCGACTACCAGAAGTCCATCGCACGCACTCATGGTTTGGTCGTCCGCCTACGTCGCGGGTACCTTCAGGTACGTGTCAAATCTTCCTCCTTTACCAATGACTAACTATAGATTCACCATAGAATGAAGACTTGTTCATCAACGACCCCGTTGCACTGAACTTTATGCTCTACAAGGAACCAGATGTGGTGGACCAAGGTGTCGTCATGCAAGAGTTCGTTTACAGTCCTTTTGCGTTGTGTGAGACACTGAGGTTTGTGCAGAGCAACTCGACTTATCCACGGGCCAAGTGTCCTGTCGTCAACTGGTATGCACAGACGCTTACTCTTCTCGAGTTCTACTGATGCCGAACATCGCGTTTTAGGCGCGGTCCACAAGAAGCACAGACGCATGCTCGGCCCAGTGTTCAACAGCGCACATGTCCGGCGGCTCATTCCCGCGTTTTACGACGCGGCGAACGACGTACGTTCCGGTTCCGTCTGTCTTCACCTCCGAGCTGGCTGACCGATGCCCCACACAGCTCGCTCAGTCCCTCACGGCTCGCTTCTCATCCAAGGGTGTGGCAGACGTTGACGTACTGGCCCCTCTGTCTGAAGTGGCTCTGGAGCTTGTTGGACGCGGAGTCCTGGGTCACTCGTTCGCGGATGACAAAGGCAAGTTGAGCGCCACGCTCAAGGACATGCTGTACGTACATGTGCTCACCCCTATCTATGTTATCACACTCACCCCACCCATTACAGGCCAAGCATCTTTGAATACATCTTTTGGTGGCCGCTCCTGCGCCCTCTGCGTGTCGTTTTTGGGGCTCGGCTACTACGACGGATGGTCCTGTTCTTCAAAACCGATTCTGCACAGCGTCTCAGACGCAACATCGATCATCTCACTGATGTCTGCGAGACCATTTTCAAGGACAAGAAGAAGTTCGTAGCGGGAAACCCGGACAAAGCGGAGGCGGCGAATGATATCATCAGCCATTTATGTGCGTTCCTGGCCATGGACACGCGGGAGGAGAATTAAAAGCTGACAAACTGCTTGACAGTGCTGGCAAACGAGCGTGCGGTACCAGAGGATAGACATTCGGATGACGAGCTCGTTGCGCACATGGCGTTCGTCTTCACTCGTTGCCATCTTCACTTCCCTGACTGACGAGCTGATTGCATCCAGTGTGATGATCACCGCTGGTCGCGACACCGTCGGCCATAACACTGCCCGCGCTGTGCAGGCCCTCGCGGAACACCCTGAGGTCCAGAGGAAACTGCGTGCCGAGATTTTGGAAGCCGCGGCAACCTCCCAGAATGGCGAGCCGGACTTTGCCAGGCTGAATGATATGCCGTACCTTGAGGCTGTTATTCGGGAGACAATACGTCTGTAAGTCTGCGAATCCTCTGCCGTGTCACCTGGTGCCGTGCCTAACACTGCTATGTCTGGGGTTGCAGCTGGCCGTCCATTGCGTTCTTGAACCGAGTGTGCGTGTGTCCTCCTCAGCTCACCGAAAACGACTGAATTCGCCTCACTTTCTCAGTGTCCAGTACGACACTGTGATCCCTCTCGCCCGCCCGATTGATGGCTCGTCCTCCCTTGCCGTTCCAGTAGGCACAAACATCCGGATCGGCTTGCCCACCACGAACTCGATCCCGGAGCTGTGGGGTTCTGATTGCGATGACTTCCGCCCCGAGCGCTGGCTGGAATTCAAAAACGGATACGATCCAAAAGGAGTCACCGGTGGCCTGGAGAGGGGCCAGATGATTCCAGGGGTGTGGTCGAATATGTGAGTGGCTACATTGCGGGAAGGCGTAAGCCGTCCTGACATTACGTTAACAGGATGAGCTTCATTGGTGGACCGAGATCGTGCATCGGCGTCAAGTTTGCGCTGCTCGAGATGAGTAAGTGATACCCACTGCATCCATGTTAATCCACTCACATCAATTGCAGAGGTCCTCCTGGTTGTTCTCTTGCGCCAGTTCGAGCTCCACACGACACAGGACACGGAACGCACTGATTGGTGCCTTGGGCCCAGCAACACCCCCTACGTACGAGGCCGGGAGGCAGATGGTCCAATGCTTCCTCTGCGGCTTCGGCCAGCTCAGGCTGTTCAGAGCGTGTAGACCTCGTGCGCACACATAGTTAAACCCAGCCGCGCGCTTCTCCAAAACTCGATTGGCGCCCGCATTGGTACCTCCACAGGACACGTTCGTGTCCGCGGATTTGTTTCACAGCCGCACGAAGAGCGTGCCTGTATCTGATTATCAGGCTCGCCTATGTGGCGAGCGGCAGGGTTTTGCCCCTGCAGCGGCCAACGTGATCCCGCCAGCTGCCGGTTTGCCCCAAATCCGGTTTCGCGGTTGTTTGGTATAGAAGGAATGGAACGCTGTGCTGTCCTCGTGTTCGCTAGCTCGAAAAATACACACCCATTGTGGAATCAGTGGTCAGGTGTAGATGCGGATGCAGTAAGGTGCTTTCGCGATGTGACCTCTCCACATCCGGCACGTCGTGCAAACTGAGGCACTCACCCATCTGAACAGTCGCTATACTTTCTTAGAAGCCTCATGGCGCCAAAGCGCACGGTTGTCAGATAGCCCTTCGAGTTCTAAGAGACTGTATGCCCGACATCTGCATCGATGAGGCCACACTTCACCGTATCCACTGCTAAAGTTAAAACCTCCGCGGACGACCCCAGTTGGACGTTGACACATAAAGCTGCCGCTCTCATCTCGCTTATCAAAAACCGCGCACTGAACGAGCCCCTGGGCCTGTCCCTGGATCTCTCGTCATACCTGACAGGAACGGCCTCGAGGTGGTTTGTCCGACAGATTTACACTCGCGTCCCAATTCCCGTCTTCCGAGGCACGCCCATCAGTCCGCTTCACTCCTTGCCCATGGATCTCTCAACTTTACTTCTGTCCGGTGCGATCGTGCTCCTCGTGCTCCTCGTCGCGCGTCGATGGGCACCCATGCACTTCACTTGGGTGCCCGGTCCGCCCTCGACGTCGTTTTGGCATGGTGAGGGCGCCTGTTGTGGTCAATTTGCGTGCAAAAGCCCCTAATGCTCGCGCCGCAGGTGCTGAACACGAGTTCTTGGACCGGCGCGACGGTGTCGAGTACCAGCAAAGCCTCGCACGAACGTATGGAACGGTCGTGCGTGTCCCCCGCGGGTTCTTCAAGGTCTGTCGGCTGCGGCAACGCCAAGGCTTCCGGCATGAATGTCGCCGGCACTGATGACGCTACAGAGCGATATGTTGTACATTTGTGATCCGGTTACTTTGACATATCTGCTCAAGAAAGAGCCGGACGTGCTCGAGCAGCCTTCGGTCCAGCAAGAGTGCGTGCTCGCCCGCGTGCTGTGTCACCCTCTCAGTCGACCGGCACTCTTACGTTCTTCTTTACCTCCGATCTGGGCAGAGCTACGCGATTGGTACATGGGCCGAGTCTTCTCTCCTCCACCGGTGAGTGGCATGGACGCGTTCATAATACATGCACTGACCATATGCTAGGCGCGACACACCAGAAACACCGACGTCTCCTCGGTCCCGTCTTCACCAGCGCCCACATTCGCCGTTTACGTCCAGTCTTCTTTGATGTGGCGAATGAAGTACGTAAATAACGAGCCGAGGGGCAAGCAAATGCAGAATTGACGGAGGTCTGATCGCTTGGCAGCTTGCGCACTCGCTTGCGGCTCGCTGTAATACAGTTACAGGTGCAGCAGACTTGGACATTCTTGGAGTAATGTCTGTGACAGCGCTTGAGCTCATTGGTCGAGGTGTGCTTGGGCACTCCTTCGCTGGAGACAGCGGACGTCTCAACGCTGCTCTAAAGGACATGCTGTAAGCATTCAGGATCGCACACCCCTGACCTTACTTACCGTCCCCATCCGTCCTACCGCGGCACCTTGCAGGCCCAGCCGATACGTATACATCCACTGGTGGCCGCTTCTCCGCCCCTTGCGGCTATTGTTTGGCCAGCGGCTGCTCCGCGCCGTCGTCGTCAGCTTCAGAACCGCAGCGGCCCAGAGGCTCCGCAACAACATCGACACACTCACGGAGACGCTTGTCAACATCTTTGAGACCAAGAAGAAGATTGTTGCGGCAAACCCTAGGAGCGTCGAAACTTCAAATGACATCATCACGCATCTTCGTGCGATTTGATCCTCGCATTTATCGAACTGTAACTGACGCGCCTCGCATTTGCAGTTCATGCTAACGAAACAGCTGCTCCGCAAGATAAACAATCTGAGGAGGAGCTCAGAGCACACATGGCGTGCGTTGCTCATCGCCGCACTAATCTGATCTGAATCGAGGCTCATCGCGGACTTGCATTATAGCGTTATGATTACAGCCGGACGTGACACAGTAGGGCACGTTACATCGCGCATTTTACAAGCTCTCGCCACGCATCCAAACGTTCAGCAACGTCTTCGTGACGAAATTCTCCACGTCACTGCAGCTGCCGGCAGCTGCGAGCCAGACTTCACGACACTCAACGAAATGCCATACCTCGACGCGGTCATCCGTGAGACGATGCGACTGTACGTCCCGTGCTCAATCAATTTACTGAGCTCATCGTGTTGTACAGCTGGCCGACTATTGGTGCTCCGATGAGAATGTGAGTGTTGCCGTGCGCGGTGATGTGCAGGTCCTCATCATCTCGTCAGAGTTCAACGTGACACAGTAGCCCCCCTTAGCGGAGCTCTGGGTGGTTCAGCATCTATGGTGCTTCCTGCCGGGACCATGATACGGATTGGCGCACACAATGCCAATAGGATCCCAGAGCTGTGGGGGCCTGATGGCGACTCATTCCGTCCAGAGCGCTGGTTCGATGCGAAAAATGGGTTTGATCCGATCCTGAGTGCGGCCTATAAGGACCAAGATCTCAGCCTGCCCGGCGTCTGGTCCAACATGTACGTTCCCACCCCGCTCAATGATCTAGAAGATCTTACTGACCAACTGTGGGTACAGCATGACTTTTATGGGTGGTCCAAGGTCCTGCATTGGCTTCCGGTTTGCTCTGCTCGAAATGAGTGAGTTTTGCTCCCTCTTCCCAATAGGCTTAACTCACGACTGCTTCAGAGGTCCTTCTCGTCGTGTTGATGCAACAGTTCGAGGTGCTTCCAGCCCCGGATACGCATCGCGTCGAATGGTATCTAGGGTCAAGCAACACGCCGTATGTGTTAGGGCGCGAGGAAGAGGGGCCGATGCTGCCTGTCCGCCTCAAGCTGTACCAACCTTCTTGCTCCACGTAATATCTCGGCGGGCCGAGGGACCCGATACACATGTGATGAATAACAAAACCACGAGTCTGTCGAGTTCCATGGCGGGTTGGCCCCTTGTTTGTCAGGTCGCGTGAGACGAAGCATCAGCCAATCGCATCGATAATGTGAATTTAATTGCAAAGTTTGCGCAGTCCGCTTTGTCATTTAGATTGACGTCAATCACGTATGCGGACAAGGTTTCGGGTGCTGTATCGGAAATTACCGGTCTACAAGCGAGCGTGCGGAGATTTGGATGTGTCTTTGTCGCGCTCTCTCCGCTCCCGTCAGTCTCGCCCTCTTCCTCCCTTCCCGCTCAACAAAAAATGGTTGCCACCAAGAAGTCCAAGGCCACCAAGTCGACCGAGTCGATTGCGTCTCGCCTTGCTCTCGTCGTCAAGTCGGGCAAGTACACGCTGGGCTACAAGACCGCGCTGAAGCAGATGCGCAACGGCAAGGGTGTGTACTATTTCAGGCTTTGGCTGCGCGCAGGGACTGGAGCGTAAAGCTGAGAAGGTCCCTTGTGCTAACGTGTGATGTGTTTGCGTTCCCCTTGCTATCTGCGATCGTCTCGCCACCTACAGCCAAGCTGGTCCTTATCGCTGGCAACTGCCCGCCGCTCCGCAAGAGCGAGCTCGAGTACTATGCGATGTTGTCCAAGACGTCCGTCCATCACTTTGCTGGCTCGAACGTCGCACTCGGCACCTCCGCTGGCAAGCTGTTCCGCGTTGGGTGCGTGCATCACCTTGAATACATGTGATGCCCTTTGGCTGACTGACTGTGGCCCTGTGTAGTGTCATGACCATCTCGGACCCGGGTGACAGCGACCTCCTCACGATTGCTGAGGGTGCGACCTCGTAAGGCGCATGAGTGTGATCTTATCGTGTTCTTGTCATGTCACTATGTCGCTCACATGTTGCGAATAAAACGTATGCCTTTGGCGACCCAGGACTCTTCATACTGTTTGAACAAGAGGCGCTCCGTAAATTTGAAGTATTTTAAGGTCCTGAGTCCGGATTATCGGAGGTTCACCGACTTGCGTTCCTTGTCCGCTAACCACGTCGCATGGCCACTGCGACCCGTTTACTTGCGCCTTTGGCCGAGCTTGTGCTTGCCTCAGGCACCATATACCTGACGCGCTTCGCGTACCAACTCGTGGTTGATCCTCTGTATGGCTCAGCCGCAGGAGGGAATTGGCTTGAGCCAGCTATCGCAGCTGCTGCAGTTCCCGCCGTCTTGATATCTACGCAGCCACGCTACACCCTCACGGCGCTGGCATGTCTGCTTTTCTTCGCACCTGTTAGCGCGTACTGGTCCGCCGTCTTCACGGCAAGGACAGAACGCGAGGTCGCTGGCCCACTCATCTGCCACGCGTTAGTCGTGGCACCAATTGTGACTCTTGTACTGTCCAGTCTCCAAGCGTCCAAAGTGCGTGCGATACTGTTTCTTTAACTCCCTCTTACGCTGCGCAGAACATGTTGTCCCCGACGGTTGGGTCGTTTGCTGCCCGAATCGTGACGAGCGTCGTCACGCTCGGCACCGCCAAGCTGCTCAACAACCTGCGCCTTGTCTCTCCAAATGATACCACTACCTTCACTAGCGTTGTAAGTAAATCATTAGTGCTTCTCAAACTTGTCATTAAACAATCATAGTTCTTCAGCCTGGGCCTCATAGCGACGGTGTGCAGTATTTATGTAACCGTCGTTGCACCGACAGCTGGTCCAGCCGCTCGACCCGCTAAAGGCAAGAAGAAGGCTCCAAAGCCCTCCAATACGCCTCTCTGGCTTCTTTTCCCAGTCCCGGTTGCGGCACTGCTTGTCGCATCCTCTCTCTATCCCAACAAACCGCTGGTGCTGCCATGGCTTAACGACACCGGCGAGGTTCGCCTGCTGGCGAGCAAGAGCAGCATCACCGGCCGTATTGTCGTTAGCGAGCATGTTTCCATGGGATTCCGTTATCTCAGAGCGGACCACAGTCTCCTTGGAGGGTTCTGGATCGAGACACCAACCCGGCGTGGAGAAATTGGCGACTCTATCTATACGGCCTTCATGCTGCAAGAGGCGACGCGTTTTGTAGAGGCAGGTCCGAAGGACAATGCGCTGTTCATGTGCGTTATATTCGCTGGTATTGATCCAAGTTTCACTCACCTGCTTGTTTTTAGCGGTTTGGGAATCGGTGTTGCTGCCAACACTTTCATGCGTCTCGGGGTCAACACCACCGTCGTCGAGATCGACCCGGTTGTTTACGAATATGCTCGCGAATTCTTCGATCTGCGCGAGCCGCAGGCTGTTCACTTTGCCGACGCACGCGCTTGGGTCCACGACAACGCCGCATTGGCGACACCACCACAGTACGACATCATCGTTCACGACTGCTTCTCCGGCGGCGGTGTCCCAGCCCACCTGTTCACTGTTGAGTTCTGGAATGACCTGAAGAAGATCATCTCGCCCGAAGGCGTCGTCGGTGTAAACTACGCCGGTACCCTTGGGTCTGACACCGGTCGCGCGATCTTGGCCACTCTCCTGGAAGTTTTCCCTCAATGTCGCATCTTCCACGACCGGGTCTCTGGCTCGCAGGCGCAGAGCAAGTTCCTCAACATGGTGTGTGTCGCTCATTTGTTGGTATGCTGCCGCTGAACCACTCTCGCCCGCAGGTGTTCTTCTGTACGGCTTCGACGACCCCGCTGACCTTCCGCAAGGCAAACCTCCATGATATCAACGACAGCGAAATGCGCCGTCGCCTCTTTGGCGCACTGCACACCCTTGAGATACCTCAACCTGCAGTGTTCGAAGGCGAAAATACCACGGAGATCTCGTCGGAATTCAAACGGGCCGACTGGGTGTTGACGGACGCGAAAAACCCTCTGGGTGCATGGCAAGATGCTGATGCACTGCATCACTGGCACCGTACGTCCGCTCCGTTTTCCCCCTGCTCTGAACTCACTGCTCGCTAGTGATGCGGATGGTACTGCCTTCCCCACATTGGGAGGCGTTCTAATCGTGTAGCGTAAGAACAAAACCTTGTTCGTGCTCCCTGCATTCCTGGAGTTTACATGCTTACTACATTTTGGCAGTGTTGTATTTCAGTACAAGATCGAGGCCGTCTAAGGCTACTGTGTCAACAAACAAACAAAAAATCGTACAGATACATCTATGGAGTTGATCTAGCGTTCCTGACGCTCAGGTTCAAGCAAGAACTTTTTGACGGCGGTCTACGGGTGACCAGCGACCGCCCACCAACACGTATCTAATGCATTGAGCGATCAACGCTGTGTCGTCATCGAAGTGCCTTATCCAGAGGCGTCCTGGGAATGTTCTATGTCTCGTATGGCCGCTGTGCTAGCAGTAGCGTTGACGGCTCGCTCACACTGTGCGGTACGAGGCTGCTCCCTATTGACGCTCGCTCCACATCATGATAGGCGAAGCGCTCGCGGCGGGGCGACGGCAGCCACTCGCTCGAATCATGCAGACCGAGGTGGATGCTGTGCGGGGCGAGGCTGCCAATGGACGTGTGCGACATATCAGATCGGGGGCTGTAAACAAACTGTTCGCGGTGGTGGGCTTTGATCGGCTGCTCCTGGACGAATTCCTGCGCCTCCCGCTCGACGTCGTGCCAGGTTCGGCCCTGCAGTGAAAACACCCGTGGTGGCCGCATTGTGTCCCCGTCGATGATGAACGGTGCTGCGAAGCTTGACGTGGAACTGCGAACAGAGATCGCATCGTCGTGCTCGGCGTTCTGACGGGAGGTCGTTTTCGTAAGTGCCCCGACGGAGCGCCGCAGACCAAGCTTGAGATCGGGCAGGTGGGTGATAGAAATGGCGCTGCTGACTTTACGAACGTGCTTCATGATGCTCGAGGGGGATGCGGAGGGAGAGGGCAGTTGAGGCAGTTTGGGAGGCGGCATCGGTGCAGAAGCGGCATCTGTCAAAGCCGTACGCATCCTCCGTCGTAGCATTCCCATGTGCCACGCAACTGCGAGGAGCGCACCGGCAGCGAAAAGTGCGAGGACTAACGTGACAGCCCCTGTGGAGACGCGTTGGCGCTCAGTTTTTGGCTCAGATCGGACCCTGAAGACGTGTCTCACCAATTGCAACCCCGTTCAAGGACGTCGAGGATGAGGGCTGGCCAGCAGTAGCTGACTGAGAGAGTGTGTCTGCGATGTAGTGGGTCGGAGTTGGTAGTGTCGGTGGAGAATCTTGTTGCGAGGTTTCTTGCCGCGGTTGACATCGAGGGGGCATGGCGGTCGTTCTGATCATGTCATGAGTTATAGGATTTCACGCGCGCGTTTGCGGCTCACCAAGTCACAATTTACAGTCCAACGACACACTTCCTCCACCCACGAACCTTCAAGATGTGCGCAAACGACAAGGAGACTGGCCAAGAGGGATAAACCAAAAATGAGATCAACACACCGGCTTAAGAGACCATCGACAGTTGACACCTGTTCGTCGGCCTGTGCGCCTCAACGTGCCTGCCCGCCGCCGTCATCGAAGCCATCGATCTCACTTCCATTCAATCCGCGCCTTGGGTGACCCTGCGCAGTACCATACCGGGAGCGCGCCTGGGGACGATCCGGGCGAGGAACGCGCCGAAGTGGCAGCTTGTCGCCGTCGTGACGTGAGACGACGGTTCTAGACGCGGGTATCGCACGCTTATGGGCTGCCAGACGTGTGAGATCCACCAATTCCGCTTGTCGCTTGCCGCATGGCGACTTTTGGGTGCCGTGCTGTTCAGCTCAGATACCTATCTGCCCGCATCCTTCAACACAGTTACCGCACGCCGGCCTCTCGGCCTGCAACTTAGGCCAACATGAACAGACAGGTGACCCCTCTTCATTGGGGCGGCGGCAAGGGGTCCACGTCAACGGACCAGGGTACAAATTCAAACGACACGCAACTTGGAAATCTTGCGCCGAAGACATGACCAGGGCGTCTGAGGTAACAGCGCTGGCCTGAGAATATCCCTGAATGTCTCTTCAAGTTAGTTGTTCAACCGTTGCCAGGCCATTTGACTTGAGACGACCTTGACCTGAGCGGCGGGACATTTGGACCCTCAGGCTTATGTTGGAGATCAGCGCTACATATATGTCCACGATACACGCACAGGGACTGCCAAACCGAGGCGGCACCACAAAGACTTTGAACGGGGGTACCGTTAAGTTACGAGATTGATAGCAAGGGGGTCGCAGTCAGAACTTAGAATTGACCTCTTCTGGTGAGTTCACCGACACGTGTTGAGCCAGTGGCTGAAGCTCCACGCCGCATGTAGATGCTCGCCTGTCTGACGGCCGTTCGCCACAGAACATTCGCTGCTTCCCGGCTCCATCTGGAACATTCGAGGGTGTTCTAATGAGACGTCGACGCGTGATCATATAGGATCCGGCCAGACGAGACGGAGTTGGAAGTATCGCTGCCTCAACGAGCTGGTAGCAGTACGGTTCCCTAGCTTGTCGGCCTTCCGATGGTAGCCTCAATCAACGACGACGCTCTCCAACTTGTCTTCGAAGAGTTTGCGCGTGGAGAACCATGGAAGTGGCCAGATGCGGTTTATGACGCTGACATGGCACGCCGCCCTTTTCTGCTCGCAGCAGTTTCTCATCGCTGGCGTTCCTTGGCTCTCGACACACCGGCAATTTGGACATATTTTGGTTTTCCCATGGATTCAAGAATGTACCCGAAACACAAGGAGCGGCTTCGGGTGCTCGTCGCGGCATCCAAAAGTGCTCCGATCGACTTGATTGCGAGCGTGGGTATTCCTATAGACTCTGAGACCGATGAACCGATAGAAGATAATCCTGGTGCGGAAGTCTTCAGTACTCTTATAGATCTTGGTCCGCGATGGAGACATGCCCGATTCGTTGCACCATGCGACGACGCAACAGTGCTCTTTCGCCAGGCGCTGGCGGGCCCGTTACCCAATCTTCTTTCTCTCTCAGTTATCTCAGACATTACGTGGGCAAATCTTGCCATTAGCGCCACGTTTGGAAAGGTTCTTTGTCGACATCAAATATCCTACCCCTTCAATCTCAACCGCCGCGCTGTGGCATTACCCGGCTCTTTCATCGCTCTCTGCGAGTGGGAAATTCATCTTGAATGTTCTGTGCGCACACAACTTCAATACTCTGAGCGATCTTTGCCTTCATAATGACATGGATCACCCACCGACCAAGCGTCTGCATCTTCCATGTCTGGCAACCCTGACCGTCGACGATGCACAGTTTCTATCTCACATCCACGCGCCAAGCCTCACCTGTCTAGGGATAAATTGCAGCAGCTCTTTCGATTCTCTCCAGTCAATTTCAAGTTTTACAGGTGTTGAGACGTTGGTCCTGTACGGGCAGCCGCAGTCTGAAGTCGTCCCATCCGCCCTCTGGGATCTATCTGGTGTCCGGCTCCTTATCTTCCACGCACCGGACTCACTAGGACACTTGCGCCCACGCATAGAATATTCGGTTTTTGTAGAATTCTTCGAGGCCATGAACGAGGATGCGAGAGGGTTCACATGGCCGCGGCTGCGTTGTATTCATTTCAAAGGACCACATGCGGGAAAGCGCGCGTTTCTCCCAACTTGGGCCCTCTTACAGTTTGTCCAGAAGCGAAATGCTGAGCACAATGCGTCCCAACGCACAGCACGGATCGAGGAGATCATAATTGAGCGACCGTCAGACATAGACTCGGAAATGGACCCGGAGACTGCCGTGCAACTGGGTCAACTAACGACTCTACGCGGGGGGGTTGATTCCCTGTAAATAGGGTGTGTGGCGGATGGACTCTGGATGCGCACATACCAATGATTTTCGATGAAACTGCATGCAATATTCTCGGTTTGTTCCCATGTCAAGCAGCTCCGTAGCACTTGTATGGTTATAAAGCTCACATTGATCACGAACTGAGGTACTAATCAATACGAATCGGTGGTTCAAGAAATAAAACATCCACAACGTCTTGCTTGCTTGCGAGCCGGATCACCTAGCGCTGAAAAACGCAAACACAGCCAGAGTGGCCGCACCTATACCGAGGAACCGTGCCTTAGAGTTCATCGCGTTCACTCGATCAATCTCGTTGCGCGAGTTTTCCTGCCTTGATTTGGACGCGCCGTGCTCTGTTCTCGCATGCGTCTGAGAGCCAGCTCGCTCGTGTGCATTAATTCGATTCTTGACGTCCGCTTCCGTTCGTTGGTTCTCGCTTTGGGGCTGTCGCACGGAAGCGGCGTCCGAATGCGACGGCTGTTGGTACCGGTGCTGTTTGTCCCAGGGATTCACTGTGGCTTCAGAAGGTTTGGCATTAGCCTCTGTAGACGAAGGCTGGTCACGAGATCGCCTGGGATTAAATCGGTCAACAATCGCCGCATTATCCCGGCGTCGCTCATCGAGCTCGACAAACCTCTTCATATCTGCATTCCGTTCAAACACATCGTCTGCCGGTGCTTTCCACTTGTCTGGGTTCTTTTCGTCTCGCGTAGCCTCGGGGTCAAGGTCTTTGGCCTGCCGTTTCCAACAAGATGTGCGGAGACGCCAGCAACGACGTCATTCCAACCGCGCGAAGACAGCCTCCATCAGCTATCGTGAACACAGCGACTTCAAGACCATAGCACATACCGCCTGAACGGCATACTCGACCTGTGAGCGGACGGAGTCGCGCGGAGATTCAGGTCCGCCGCGGGCATATGCATCGCGCGTTGCTGAGATGGCCGCCGAGGTGCTGAACGCTTTGAATTTCGGGGTGCGCGTGACCATAAACACGGCTCTCGAGACTGGCGTGAAGATTCGAGCGCGAGATATCATTGTGAAAAGGATACGAGAGTTGAAGTTGAGGAACGGAGGAGGTCAAAATGTGTGCAGAGGCAGCTCCATACTCCGCGTCATACGGATCTCTCGCTTCGTGACGCAAGGGAGACAGATTGTCACAGATACCATGCCCAAGCCAAGATCACAAGATGAGCAAATATGAAATGAGGTGATATTCCTCGCCCACACGACTGCAACAACATTAGCATGGAATAGGCTAGGCAGGCGTCGATGCTCGTAGAGGGAATGGCGAGTAGAATGTATACGCGGACGAGCCAAGCCAAGCGAGAGCACACAAAGCCAGATGGGATGACATATTGTCTGGAGCGTAGGTCGGGCCAGGTGATTGTTCGGAGAGGGCGAGAGCGTTCAGGTCAATGACAAACTGGTTCAGGCGATTTACCAGGAACGAGAACCAAGAGCCGCAGAGCATCCAGAAGCGCGGTAGAGATGCAAGCCATCTGCTTGCTCGGGCTTCCGAAGAAACCACGAGTCCCGAACCTGAGCGTGACAACAAGAATTGAAGACGAGTTTTACGTTCGAACCCTTGGGGTGAAGATAGGGCGAAAACATGAGAAAATCCTGTTAATTAAATCATGCTGCAGAGCCAGCCACGTCAGGAGCAAGCAGAAAGAGTGTGAGAACGAAGATGGCAGGGGACGAAGTGGGATCGCGAGTTCAAGCTCAGCAACGCGTCTTGTTCCGCTGCCATGTCGTTCCGCGAGTCTGCCGTCGTGATCATTGAAACGAGCCGCGCGCACATCCGCGCAGGTCTCGGCCTCCACGAGCTTCTTAAAACGCCCTCGATTGTGCGCCTGCGCGACCCGCCGTCAACGTTGTCTGTCTTGTAATCTGACGCGACCCAGGAAATCCTCGCACGGGCAGGACTACGGACGCGTGAAGGTCAACCAATTGCTGCAACGTCACGTGCAGGCTCCAGCGCACCAGGTCGCCAACGCTCATTGAACGAGTACATCGTTGGCAAGCAACTCGACGACTTGCTGGCGGCTGGCGAGGATCTCGAAATTGTATGGCCATTTGCGGACGGCGAGGTGTCCGACTGGACTGCCGCTGAGGCACTCTGGTTAGTTTATTTGATTCATATCATGCGCATAGCCTAAACAAACAAATTACGCACAGGAAAGAGGTTCTGTTCACACACCTGAACCTGCGGCGACTGCAGAATGAGTCTCCAGTCATGCACGCCATCTGCCCGACGCTTTCCCGCTCGATTCACGAACGCACAGCCAAGATATTCTTTGAGCGATTCAACGCGGCCGGGTACACTCTGCTCGAGCGACCGCTTGCGCAGCTCTACGCCGCCAACGCAACATCCGGCCTGGTTGTTGACGTCGACCGCTTCAAGACGGATGTGGTGCCGATCGTGGACTGTCTAGTGCAGCACAATGCCCGCATCACTATTCCCGTTGGCTTGGCAGACTGCGAGCGGTACCTCGCTCATCTTTGGCGTACCGGTGCCAACCAGACTGTCCTCGGTTCACTTGGTCTCGAAGAAGGTAGCCCCGAACTCGACGCTGTGCTTCTCGAGCTCGCATCACACGTCCTCGTTGAGGGGCTCGTCAGAGTTCCTGGCAGCGGCGAGACTGCCGAGGCAGGAACAGACGATGCCGGGGTGACCGACATCGCTGCCGTTCTCGTCGCTGGCCGCGAAAAAGCTGTCATCGAAGCCGGCACCAAGAAGAAACGCGGCGCACACGCGACTGCGGCTGAACGTGAACGCGAGCGCGAGATTGCTGCGCTCGACCTGGTCACTGTCCCATTCCGAGGCATCGAACTCACACTGGGCCGCGAGCGTCACCGTATTTGCGAGCCGCTGTTCGACCCAACGCTGCTGAAGGACGTGCCCGGCAGCACGGGGAAAGACGAACAGGTCTTTGAGCAGTCACACGAGCGCTTTGTGAGCCTACAGCAAGCTGCGCATCTGGCAGTCATGCAACTCGACGTGCCAGCGCGAACGATTGTGCTTGATGGATTGTTTGTCGCGGGAGACCTCGGCAATGCGAGAGGCAAGTCAACCTTTTTTTACGGCTGAGCGCACTACTAATACATGTATTCTCTAGGTCTTGGGACAGCGCTGCAGACTCGTCTGCAGCCATACCTCACGCAACCATGGGAGGGCAACACCCAGCCGCATCAGTCACGCGTGCTCAAGGTTCCCGAGTACTTTGCCGAGTACCGCGAGAAAGGCGACCGTCTCGCTGCCTTCCTCGGGGCCAGCATGGCCATCAAGGTGTGCTCGCTTCCCGCGTGGTCTCTTGCTTTGACTAACACGCACGTCGTACAGCTCATCCTGCAAAACCCGACCGATGGTACACTCACGACAAAGTCGGATTACTCACAGCGCGGCCCACACGCGATCATTCAACTCTGCGCGACCGTACTGTAGAATGTCACGATTTGATTGCCACCTTGTACTCTAGCTATCTGGGTATAACAATCAGAAGAACAGCTCCTTGAGAAGGCGTGCCGTGTGCTCTGGGTTCTCGACTGAGTGTCCGATGGTGCGCGAGTCTGAAAAGATCTCGTAGTCGTTGCCTCCCTGCAGCTCATCGTCAGTCTCATTCTGGTGCTAACGTAGATAGAACGCACTGGCGAAGTCTTGTCGCCAAAGAAGTGGATCTCTTCGAATCCCTCGGACTCGATGAACTGCAAACAGTACGTCTTGTCCCAGCCGTGCGGGAAGACGTCAAAAGAGATTTGGCCGCCGATCGAGAATGTGAGGCCGTAGTCTGCGAACTTCTCGCGAAGCACATCGACGAACTTCTTGCGGATGTTGTGGATCTGGCATTGTGGGAGTTTCATCTATGAGCAAGGGAGGAGTGAGGGCAGGGTAGAGGACGCACCTGATCGTACGCCTGGAAGTCGAGACGCTCTTGGATCCTACGCGACGGCTTCATGAGAGGATGTATTTCTCAAGTCACAATTCCACCCACGTCGCGTTACGGCCAAGTGGGCTGACATTGATCATGCCGTTGCGGAACTCGAGGAAGGTGCCGCTATTCACCACCACGAAACCAGTCAGCCATGTCTCTTCTGCGCTCTCCGAACGAAGAGAACAAACCGCTTGATGGGGATGTCGATGTCAGCGAGGTAGTGCAGGATAAAGTTGACAAGCTTCTTGTAGCGGTCTTCGCCGACAAACTTGATAAACGACTGCGTCGCGAGCGGTTGGCCGAATTTGTACGCCGTCAGACCGTTCTCAGCGAATCCAAAGTCGTACTTGTCCAGCACTGAATTATGCGGCGTGTCAGCCGAGCGTGTTG
>Ga0247815_10000946_pt1 | contig 22495 bp, 20 predicted proteins | sample UWRJL194509B1_FD_181014 | JGI IMG/M metagenome (GOLD analysis project Ga0247815, IMG submission 181014) | Plant litter microbial communities from Arlington Agricultural Research Station in Wisconsin, United States - UWRJ-L194-509B-1 | ecosystem: Environmental > Terrestrial > Plant litter >...
ATGGGAACTACGGAAGGTGAATGCGAAACCTTCAAAAGATTAATTACCGAAGTCTATCCAAAAGGAATTGTGTCTATCGTTTCTGATACCTGGGATTTATGGAAAGTTCTAACCGATTATTTACCGCGTTTAAAAGAAGATATTGTTGCCAGAGAAGGTAAAGTAGTCATTCGTCCTGACAGTGGTGATCCGGTTGATATTATCTGCGGAAACCCGAATGGAAAAACAGAACAAGAAAAGAAAGGTGTAATTGAACTGCTTTGGGATGTTTTTGGAGGAACAACCAATGCAAAAGGTTATAAAGAGCTTGTACCACAAATTGGTGCCATTTACGGCGACAGTATTACAGTTGCAAGAGCGACTCAAATTTGTGAACGTTTAAAAGAAAAAGGTTTCGCTTCTACAAATGTGGTTTTAGGAATCGGATCTTTCACCTATCAATACAATACCAGAGATACTTTCGGTTTTGCCATGAAAGCGACATACGGAGAAGTTGATGGTGAAGGAAGAGCTATTTTTAAAGATCCAATCACAGATGATGGAACTAAAAAATCAGCTAAAGGATTAATGAAAATCGATTTGGTTGATGGTGTTTATCATCTAACTGATAATGTTTCATGGGAAGAAGAAAAACGAGGCGAACTGAAAGAAGTTTTCAGAGATGGAAAACTATTGGTTGATCAGTCTTTAACTGACATCAGAAACCGTGTTAGTACAACAGTAAATATTGAGTCATAATCATAAGCTGGTTGTAAAATGTAATCACTAAAAATATAAAACATGAAAATTTCAACCCTTATAATTTTAGCCGGCAGCTGTTTTATAACCTGTCTGTTACATTCACAAACATCAAATCAAACAAAAAAGATGGCAGATAAAGAACATTATCCAAAAGCTCTGGTGGATTATGAAGATTTTAAAAATCTTGTAACCGAATTAGAAAAGAAAAGAGAAAACCATTTAATTAACCTTGATGTTTTCCTTAAAATGTCGAAAGAAGAAAATGTAGTAATTTTAGACAGCCGTTCTGATTTTCGTTTTAACAGAAAACATTTAAAAGGCGCCATACACTTGGACTTTACTGATTTTACTCAGGATAATCTTTTAAAATTAATTCCGGATAGCAATACCAAAATATTGATATACTGCAACAATAATTTTAATGGAGATCCTGTAGATTTCCCTTCTAAAATGTATGTTCCCGAAAAAAAAATTGAAACGCAGATATTATCCAACAGAAAACCCATTATGCTGGCTTTGAATATTCCAACACATATCAACCTGTATGGTTATGGATATAAAAACATTTATGAATTGGATGAATTGGTAAATGTAAATGACCCCAGAATTACGTTTGAAGGAACAGAAGTGAAATAATAATTTGCTTTAAAAATCAAAAGCCTGAATCTAACATTCAGGCTTTTTTATTTTTTGTAAAAATTATTATGATCGATATATTCCCAGACTTTAGAAGGCAAAAGCGGCTGGATATTTTTTCCTTTCTTAATATTGTTTCGAATAAAAGTAGAAGAAATTTCCACAACCGGCGCATCAATAATATGAATTCTCGGATGTGATTTTAATGCTACATTTTCCGGATCTTCTGAAATGCGCGGGTAAACGTAAATATCATGATTATCTAAAAGCACTTCATAGTTTTTCCATTTGTGAAGCGTTTTCAAATTATCCTCGCCCATTATCAGTGAAAACTCATAATTGGGATATTTATCATGCAAATGCGCTAAAGTATTTACAGTATAATTAGGCTGGGTCAGTTTAAACTCAATATCCGAAGGTTTTATTTTTGGGAAATTCTCCGTTGCCAGATACACCATTTGCAGACGATGATGATCATCAAGCAATGTAGCTTTCTTTTTTAACGGATTGTGAGGCGTTACTACCATCCAGACCTGATCTAAATCGGCAAATTCTGCCATGTGATTGGCAATAATTAAATGACCAATATGAATGGGATTGTATGTTCCGAAGTAGAGGCCTATTTTCATTTTAGTCCTTAGTGTATTAGTGGTTAGTCCTTAGTTTTTTAGTACTTAGTCTCTAATGTATAATTTTAGATTATTCTTTTAGGTTTTTTGAAAAAGCATTTATCATTTTGCTTTCTTCTTCAATTAAAAACATAATCTCATTAAATAAGAGATCAGCAGAAATAAAATCTAATTCTTTTGCTATAATCAGTTGGGTTTCGATTTCGTTTAAAGAACCTCTTGAAATATTCAAAAAATGATTGAATGATTTATCTGTTTGACGTCCAAATCCTTCAGCAATATTTGAAGGAATAGATACACTAGCTCTTTTTAACTGGCTAGTTAATGCATATATTTCTTCTTTCGGAAAGTCTCTTGTTAGTTTATAAACCAAAACAACAATCTTGATCCCCTTTTGCCAAATAAGTAATTCCTTGTACGATTTAATCCCGCTCATAAATTTTATAGGTTAATTCCACTTCACAGACTAAGGACTAAAAAACTAAGGACTAAGAACTACTTTGAAACAAAATTCTTCACCAACTGATGTGCTTCTTCTAAAGCCATAGGCAAATCGTAATTTTTGATAATAACGTCAAATTGTGGTGCTGTTGCCAATTCTACAGAAGCTTTTGCAATTCTCATATTGATTTTGTCGTCACTTTCTGTAGATCGCTCTTTTAACCTGCGTTTCAATTCATCTACGCTTGGAGGTTTTACGAAAACAGCTAGTGTCTGTTGCGGAAATTTGTGTTTGATACGCAATCCTCCCGCCACATCAATATCAAAAATCACGTTTTTCCCCAAGGCCCAGATTCTTTCGATTTCTGATTTTAAGGTACCGTAAAAATTATCACGATACACTTCTTCCCATTCCAGGAAATCTTCTGCTTTAATGTGTTTTTTGAATTCTTCCAACGAAATAAAATAATAATCTTTTCCGTTAACTTCTTCTCCGCGTGGTTCGCGGGAAGCTGCTGAGATCGAAAATTCTAAATTTAAATCTTCCTGTTTAAGTAAATGTCTTACTATAGTTGTTTTTCCCGATCCTGAAGGTGCCGAAAAAACAATCAATTTTCCTTTGCTCATTTTTATAAGTAATTAGTAATTAGTAAAAAGTGAATAGCTAATTACCATTCACTTTTTACTAATTACTCTATAATACATTCAAAACCTGTTCCTTAATCTTTTCCAGTTCATCTTTCATCATCACCACTAATTTCTGCATTTGTGCATGATTTGATTTTGAACCCATTGTGTTGATCTCACGACCCATTTCCTGAGTGATAAAGCCTAGTTTTCTACCATTCGCTTCAGTACCTTTTATCGTTTCTAAAAAGTAATCCAAATGATTTGTTAGACGAACTTTCTCTTCAGTGATATCAAGCTTTTCTAAATAATAAATCAATTCCTGTTCGAAACGGTTTTCATCAACATTTACTTTCAATTCTGAAATCGCAGTCTGTAAACGTTCTTTTATGGCCTGAACTCTTTCCGGATCTAATGCCAAAGCATCTTCCATGTACTGACGGATATTTCCAATTCTAAGGTTAAACTCTTTTTCAAGCGATTCACCTTCATCTTTCCTGAAACTTAAAATATTTTGTAATGCTTCTTCAATAATAACCTGAATCTGATCCCAGTCGTTTTCATCGATTTCCTCACGTTCTGTTTTTAGAACGTCAGGCATGCGAATTGCCATCTTCATTAACTCCGTTTCATCGGCAGCCGGATATACTTCTCTTAACTGTCCAATATAATTTTTTACAACCGGAACATTTACTTTTGTAGAAGTCTGCTCTGAAGTACTTTCTATGTAAATGGCAAAATCTACTTTGCCTCTTTCCAGTTTCGTCGAAATCAAAGTACGCAGTCCTAATTCCATTTCGCGGTAAAGTGATGGCATTCTTACGTTCAGATCTAAACCTTTGCTGTTTAAGGATTTTACCTCTACCGTAATTTTTTTTGTTGGCAATTGCAAAGAAGCTTTACCAAAACCCGTCATCGATTGTATCATATATTGAGTATAAAGGCGCAAAGATACTAAAAAACTTAACAGTGAAGATTCCTAGTTCTATAACGTCTGTATTTAAAAACTGTTTGGGCGTTGCCTAAAGGCCGGGCTATCCGCTCCCAATCTTTTTTAGAGCAAAAAAGCTCAAAAAAAGGATTTCCGCTTCTATCCCTAACGCAAATCCTAAGAAAATTCCGGTTTACTTTTCTTCTAAAGCTTTCATCACCTGCAAAATATTCTGCTGGCTGTTGCCGATGTAAATTTTGCTGTCAATGATAAAAACAGGGCGGCTTAAAAAAGTATAATGTTCCAGAATATATTTTTTAAAATCAGCTTCGGTCAGGGCTTTATTTTTTAAATCCATCGACTTATACAATTGTGCCTTTTTGCTGAATAACGCTTCATAACTTCCTGAAAGAGCATGCATTTCTTCAAGTTCTGTTTCCGTAATTGGATTTTGCTTGATGTCGTGAAAAACAAGGTTATTGTCTTTTGGCAGGTTTTTAATAATTTTTCGGCAGGTATCGCAGGATGCTAAGTAGTATATTTTATTCATGATTGGTAATTTTAGCTACAAAGAAAATTCATTGAAACTGAAAATGCCTAATTTTATAAAAAAATAAATTATGCAATCAGCTTTTGAAGTTCAGAAAACAAGTAGAACTATTATTTTAAAATTCTTAGAGAATTACTCATTAGAGCAATTAAACAAAATCCCGGAAGGCTATAACAACAACATAATTTGGAATATAGGTCATATTATAGCTGCCCAACAAGCCCTGGTTTATAAGTTATCTGGTTTGCCAATTCTAGTTTCTGATGAATTTATAAGTAAATATAAAAAAGGTACCAAACCTGAAAGCATTGTGTCACAAACTGAAATAGAAGAAATAAAAACCTTACTTGCATTCACTTTATTAAAGACTGAGGAAGATTACAATAATAATGTTTTTTTAAATTATACTGAATATACAACCAGTATGGGTTTTACAATTCATAATGTAAAAGAAGCCATCAGCTTCAATAATTACCATGAAGGAGTTCATACCGGGATAATTATGAGCCTTCGAAAATTCATTTAGACGTTTTGGATTGTATTATTTTTGTATGGTTTCAATTGTAACGGTCATTGCTCCGGCTCCTTTGCTTTTACTGATATCCATAAAAGCTCTTTTTGACAAATCAATTTCTCTTGTTTTGACAAAAGGTCCCCTATCGGTAATTTCAACAATTACAAATTTGCCATTGGCTTCGTTCGTGACTTTTACTTTGGTTCCAAAAGGTAATTTTTTATGGGCGGCAGTATATTTTTTATTATTGAAACGTGTTCCGCTTGCTGTTTTTTTTCCGTTAAAACGGTCATGATAGTAGGAAGCATGAGCCGATTTTTTGTAAAGTTTTAATTTTAAACCATCCAGACTAAAAACCGAATCGTTCTCTGTAAGGGTTATTACTTTTAACTTATCTGTTTTTAAGGTATCCTGTATTATTTTACTTTCAGCAGGTTTGCTTTGACTTGTCAGATAGGCAAAACCACTTAAAAGCAATAGTAGATGTATAAAGAGTATAGTATATTTTTTATTCCTCATAATTTATTTTTTTTCAGACTTGGGGGAGTTTGTACAAATAATATGCCGAGATAAAAAAAGCCCCACGGGAGGGCTTATTTTGGGTTGCTTACAACCAAAGTTTCCAGGGAATCCTGCTTAAAATAAGCACTAACCCTAATCCGTAAAAAATAGCAAATGTTTTAAATTTAGCTTCGCTATTAATTAGTTTTTTATGTTTTGACCATCCAATCGTTATTAAAACAATAGCAATAAGATTAATTAACGGATGTTCTAATGAAGTTAGTCGTATTGCTGCTATTTTCATTTCTCCTAATTGTTGAAAACCTAACGGAGAAACAAAATAAAGTATCAGACCAATTAATAATTGTGTATGGATTCCAATCAGGGCAAATAAAGCAATTTTGCGATCCTTAGCTGTAAATTCTTTTTTGGAAGTAAAGCCTATCAATGAATTGACAACAGCTATTAATAAAACAAGTAAAGCAAGGTACGCCCAGCCAGAGTGGAATTGTTGTATAAAATTGTACATAAAATTGTTTTTTTTTATTTTCAAATATAATAAAAAGGATATAAAAAAACCCTGACTTCAAATGAAATCAGGGTTTTTTTTAAGCTTTCTAAATAACTAGTTGAACGTGTAACGAACACCAGTCTGCATTTGCCATCTTGATGAATTAAGACCTACGTCATCTGCCTGATCAATTGTTGCAGCGGTAGCAGGGTTATAATTAAAAGATGGTGTAGTTGCACCCGGAACATTAACTTGTGTAAGTAATGCAACCTGATCAAAAGTCGCAAAATATCTTTTGCCCCAATCTTTATTTAAAAGGTTGGTGAAGTTGAAAATATCTGCTGTAAATTCCAAAGTATGTTTCTTTTTACCAACATTGATTGTAAATTCCTGAGCGAATTTTAAATCAATAATATGAGAGGTTTTCAAACGATCGCCATTACGCTCTGCATAATCACCTTTTCTTTCTCTCAAGTATTTATTTCCTTCAATAAAAGCACTAAGCGCATTCCATTGATCCTGAGGTGTCATTGGATTTGCAGGAGTAGAAATTAAATTAATTTCATTTTGATTAGCCGGAACATAAATTAATGCTGAATTTGAAAAAGTATCCTGCAATAAACGACCAGCATCATTGTATACGTAACTAATTGGAGTTCCTTCAGCTCCTTCATAGAATACACCTAATCTTGATCTTGTAAAATCACTCCATTTGAATGTAGCATTACCATTAGCAACAATTCTTTGTCCCGGATCAAAATCAGATCTTGAAAGGCCTAAATAATTTGCACCGTTAACTGATTCCGTATTGTTCCATTGTGAGCTGTTTTGTGAAGAAGTCGCATCCATTATAGTAGTAGATTTACCATAAGAATAAGTTCCAGAAATGTTTCCATCAATAAAATCAGATCTGAAGTTTTTAGTTAATGTAAAAGCAAGATTGTATGCTTTTCCTTCACTTGTATTTGATCCTAAATAAACTCCTAAATAACTAGGATCCAATCTGCTGTTTCCATTGTAATAAGGCCTTGGATCTGCACCTTGCCAATTACCTTGGACAGAACGGATATTCAGATTTTCGTATTTAACTGCACTGATATTATCATTATAAGTAATCTCAGATGTCAAAATTAAACCAAAAGGTAATTTTTGATCAACAGCAAAACTTGCTTTAAATACCTGAGGAAGTTTGAAATCTCTTGCGAATAAATCAATATTTCCACCTTTTCCTCCTGCACCTGGTCTAGGAACATTTGTAGACAATTGTCCTAATTGACTACCAACACTTGGATCTGGATTAAAAGTCGGCATTCCGGTAGCACTTGTTATTGATACAGCTCCATTAGAAAGACCATTATTATTATAAGCTCCTCCTGGCCATACCAATGGTAATCTTGAAGTAAAGATACCCACTCCTCCTCTAAATTGAGTTGATTTTTTCCCATTCAAATCGTAGTTAAACCCTAAACGTGGCGCAACATGTGCTGAAGTTTTAATAGCTTCTCCTACTTTTGCACCTTGCAAGTTTTTACCTCCGGCTTCTAAAATTGCTATAGTTCTGTTATTAAAGTCATCATTTACAGCTCCATCTTCCCATACCGGAATATCAACTCTAATTCCATAAGAAAGCTTGAAATCATTGGTGATTTTCATTTCATTCTGGATATAAAATCCAAATTGTTTCGTTCCAAATTCAGCAGCTCCCTGCGAATCATCACCTTCACCACCAATCAAAGAATAATTCATTTGAAACCTATTTGGCTTTCTGTCTAATAGAAAATCATCAAGACTATTAAATCTGTAAGACCCAAAATTATTATTAAAGAAAACATTTTTCGATTGTGAAAATTCATTATGCGTTCCAATTGTTATTTTGTTAATCCCTGAATTGATTTCAAAATTATCAGAAATAGTCAATGTTTTTTGAGATAAGAAATTTGCTGTTGAAGAACCATCTGCACCAAAATAAATACTTTGATTATTTGAACCATCGTAAATCTGAACAGTCGGAAATGGATCTCCAAACACATCTCTGTCATCAAGAACGTCTGTATAGGCAACTACTAAATTATTAGAAAATTTATTTCCAAATCTTGAGTTTAATTCTAACGCTGTAGAATTTGTAGTCGAACTAAATAATTGACTTCCATTTATAAAATTTATAGCAGTTGCAGAAGATCTGTTTGGCGAAAAATTCTCTGCTTTAACATAACTGTGTTTTACAGACAATTTATGATTATCATTGATATTCCAGTCAATCTTAGCAATCAACTTATCACTCACTAGAGTTCTTGTATTATCATTAAAAGAACCAGGGTTATAACCATAACCATCCAATTTAGTTAATAACTCTCCTATTCTGTTACCTGATAAACCTGTGTAAGTTGAAGGATCAAAAGGTTGTGGCGTTTCATTATCCTGACGTTCATAGTTAATGAAGTAAAATAATTTATCCTTAATTATAGCTCCTCCAGCACGAGCACCGTAAGTTTGAGCAGAGAAATCAGCTAATTTTTGTCTTCCGTTTGTTCCTGCCAAAGATGGAGGAGTTTTTCCTGCCAAAGATTCGTTTCTGTTAAAGAAATACGCTGAACCTTCAAAATTATTTGTTCCTGAACGGGTAATTGCACTAATTGCCCCACCTGCAAAACCAGAAAGTTTTACATCATAAGGAGCTACACTCACCTGAAACTGCTCAATTGCATCAATAGAAATTGGGCTAACTCCGGTTTGTCCTCCGTTTGTTCCGTTAGAAGCTAATCCAAATACATCATTACTTACAGCTCCGTCAATATAAATTGCATTGAATCTGTTATTTTGTCCACCAATAGATAATACGTCGTCACCTCTTAACTGGGCAGATGGTGTCAATCTTGCAAAATCTGAAATATTTCTTGACAAAGATGGTAACGCCTTGATTTTATCAGAGTTAATTACTGTCTGTGCTCCTGTTCTTTGTGAATTGAAAGTATTATCTCTTGTAGCCGTAACTACAACTTCTTGTAATTCATTAGATTCTTCTTGTAAATTAACTTTAAAATCTTTTGAATCTCCTAATTGAAGGTACACATCGTTATCCTCAAAAGGCTTAAACCCAATAAAGGTAATAACAATCCTGTAAGGACCTCCAACTCTCATGTTTGAGATTCTGAAGTTACCTGTGTAATCTGTTGATGCAGTGTAACGGGTACCTGACGGTGTGTGCACTGCTAGGATAGTTGCTCCAGGTAAAGATTGAGAATCCTTATCATAAACATTACCACCAATAGAAGAGGTTGTGTTACCTTGCGCATAAATATCTCCTGCATAAATAAATGCTAAAAGCACTAAGAGAAACTTTGACAATTTTTTCATCTGTTTTTTGTTATTTGTTTTTGGCAAAATTATAACAAATTACTCAGTTAATGTTATCGAAATGTTAAGAAAAACAAGTTTTATATATTCCATTGAAGATTAAAACGAATTTATCGATAAATGATAAATAAAATATAATTTTTTAAATTTTACATCGTTTTTTTTGTTAAAAATTAAACGATACTACCATTTCAATTGCTTAAACCTTTAAAAATCATCATTTTTTGTAAGGGTTTAGAAAAAATTGTAACAAAAAAACGCCTTAATTTTAAAAATTAAGGCGTTTCAAATTATAAATAAAACTCACTTAGCTACTTACCTTTTAAAAAGTATTTTAGTAAGAATGAAGTTGAGCTGTCATGATTTTTTATTGCTTTGGTATTTATTTCATCCAAAATAGAATTTGCCAATTGTTTTCCCAATTCTACTCCCCACTGGTCAAAACTGAAGATGTTCCAGATTACTCCCTGTACAAAAATTTTGTGTTCGTATAATGCAATTAATGAACCTAAACTTTTTGGAGTCAGTTTTTCAATCAGGATTGTATTGGTAGGTTTATTTCCTGTAAAAACTTTAAATGGCAATAAATATGATGCTTTTTCTGCAGAAAGACCCTGCTTGTCAAATTCCGCCTGAACCTGATCACCGGTTTTTCCATTCATCAAAGCTTCTGTCTGGGCAAAAAAGTTAGACATTAATTTATCATGATGCTCTTCGTTACCGTATAATGGTTTTACAAATCCAATAAAATCTGTCGGAATTAATTTTGTCCCCTGATGAATCAATTGGAAAAAAGCGTGTTGCGAATTGGTGCCCGGCTCTCCCCAGATAATGGTTCCAGTCTGGTAATTCACAGGTTTTCCGTCACGTCCCACACTTTTTCCGTTACTTTCCATCGTTGCCTGCTGTAAATAAGGAGCCAATTTCTGTAGATATTGCGTGTATGGAATCAAAGCTTCACTTTCGGCACCATAAAAATTATTATACCAAACGCTTAACAAAGCCAGAGTAACCGGAATATTTTCACTGAATTCTGCCGATTTAAAATGCTCATCCATTTCGTTGGCACCTTTCAATAAATCATTATAATTTTCAAAACCAACAGCCAAAGCAATACTCAAACCAACAGCACTCCATAATGAGAATCTTCCTCCAACCCAATCCCACATAGGAAAAACATTGTCAGGATTAATTCCAAATTCAGTCACTTTTTGAATATTGGTAGAAACCGCCACAAAATGTTTTGCGATGTCTTCCTGAGAAGCCGATTTTAAAAACCACTCTTTTATAGTTTCAGAATTTGATAAAGTTTCCTGAGTAGTAAAGGTTTTAGAAACAATTAAAAAAAGTGTTGTTTCCGGGTTTAATTTTTTGATTACTTCATTTACGTGATCACCATCTACATTCGAAACAAAATGTGTATTTAAATGATTTTTGTAAAATTGTAAAGCTTCAACCGCCATTACCGGACCAAGGTCAGAACCTCCAATACCGATATTAACGATATCTGTAAAGACTTTTCCTGTGTATCCTTTTCTTTCTCCCGAAATTACTTCGTTTGTAAAGTTCTTGATTTTGCTTTTTACTTCGTATACTTCCGGAATTACGTTCTCTCCATCCACATTTATAACTGCCGATTCAGCAGCACGTAAAGCAGTATGCAAAACCGCTCTGTTTTCTGTCTGATTGATGATTTCTCCTCCAAAATAATCAGCAATCGCATTTTTTAATCCAATTGAATTCGCCAGTTCCAACAAAAGCGACACAGTTTCCTCACTAATATTGTTTTTAGAATAATCCAACAAAAAGTCATTCCATTGCAGGTTGAATTTCTCTACACGTTTACCGTCTTTTTGAAACAATTCCTGTATTGTAGTAGCATAAGTAGCATTATAGTGGTTTTGCAGTTTTTCCCACGCTTCAGTCCCGGTTGGGTTTGTAGTATTTAAAGCCATTTCGTTTTTAATTGTATTTAGTTTTTTTAGAAACACAAAAATACTGAAATTACTATTTAATACTGGTTTGCAAAGCAATTAGTTACGAAAACGATTTATTTTAAAAACTAAAGTCTATCCAGAATTTTCACAATAAGTGCTAATGGAAAAACTATCAGTCCAATTATAAATATTGTTTTACCCTGTTTTCTGTCTGCATCATTATAGGAATAAATTCTTTCACCGTTTGGAAGTGTTTTTTTAGAAGTCCATAATGAGTAGCCTATTACAATTCCAATTCCTCCACCTAAAAAAGAAAACAAATATCCGGCAATTATCCATGGTCTCTGATTCTCCTCTGGCTTAGACAAGATATTTAAACGTTCTTTTTTTAAAGAAGCGAGCATTTCATGATCAATTGTTTTTCCTCTGTTTGTCAATATTTTTTGCGCCAGTTTATAATCAAAAATACTCCATTCATCAGATTTTATAAGGACTTCATATAATTCTTCATCTGTAAAACTAAGTAAATAATAATCCTGATCCATTTTTTCGAGAAGGCTTTCCGCATCTTTTTCAAGAACTGCCTCTGCTTTTTCGAAATTAGAAGCATCTATCTTTATTTCATATTCATTTAAAAGAGTGCTTCCTGAAAATGTAATGTCAACAGGAGCAATATTATCAGCTAAAACCGTTTTAATGTTATTTTCATTTAATAATGTTTCAAGTTCCTGTGCTTGAATCAAAGTATTTAATTTTCGGAAAACGATCCAATTTTCAGTCATTTATAAAATAGTATTTAATGAAGAAATTATATTGAGATTTATAAGCTAATTATTTGAATTTAACATTACCAAATCTTCCACCATGGCTTTTTATTCACTTTAATGGTTTTTCTCGCTGTATCAACTTCAATTCTTTTTAAAGGTTCTGATTTTATTTTGGAGTCATCAAAAAACAGTTCCCCATCATCATTCATTCCAATTGGAGATTTTGTTCTTTCTTTCCACTCCAGAGTCTGCAATTCCTGAACTACAGCCAAATTCATTTTATCTGCAAATTTTTTCCTTGCCTTTTCTGTAATTTCTTCTTCCAGGTTTGAAGTTGAGTTTTTAAAGAGTGAAAGGGAATTATCCGGAATATTCAAAAGAAAAACTTGTGTTTTGCCATCAATCTTCTGAATATCCAAAACTTTAAAATAAGCAATCGTATCTAAAAGAAAATGACCTGTTTTTGCAGAATCCGGATTGAATTTCGACAAGTTCTTTGCATTCGCACTAGCGATTAAATATCTAAGATTCCCTGAAAGACCGCCACCGATAGAAGTCATATCGGTAAATCCTTTTTCCTGAATTATCTGTCCGATTTTATAATTTGTAATTAAATCCTCCGGTAAAGTAGTGTCTCTGTAAAATAGTTTTAAATCTGAAAAAGTTTCACTGTAAATTGCTTTAAGCCGGACATTTTTCATGGTTTTCTATTTTAATTGAAAATCGATTTAATTAATCATTTATGACTTTACAGATTCCCAATACTGTCTAATTGCATCTTCAAAGGCTCCATTTCCTTTAAAAATCGTTCTCTGTCATTCCCTGTTAAGGATTCTCCGGTTGGAAGATTAAGTCGGAGTGCATCTACCTGAACACCGTTTTTCCAGAAACGATAACAAACATGTGGCCCAGAAGCAAGTCCTGTACTTCCTACCAATCCAATTTTTTGCCCTTGTGTTACACGTTGTCCACGTCTAACTAAAATCCTGGACATGTGCAGGTATTGTGTAGAATAAGTACCGTTGTGTTTTACTTTTACAAAATTTCCGTTCCCGGCCGTGTAACCTGTTTGTTCTACAACTCCTGAAGCTGTTGTAGAAATCGGCGTACCGGTTGGAGCCGCATAATCTGTTCCTTTATGGGCTTTCCACCTGTGCTGTACCGGATGAAACCTGTTCATGGTGAATCTTGAAGTAATACGACTAAATTTGATTGGCGTTTTCAGGAAAAAGTTTTTTAATGTCTTACCTTGATCGTCATAATACTCTACCTTTTCCGATGTTGCATCTTTCTGAAAAGGAAAAGCATATATAATTTTACCCTTGTACTCAAAAAAAGCGGCCTGAAGCTCTTCTACACCATCATATGTTTTTCCGTTGATGAAACGCTCCGTAAAAATTAGTCCGTAACGATCTCCTTTTTTCAGCTTGAAAAAATCGATTGACCATGAAAACACTTTTGTAATTCTATTGGCAAGTGCCGCTTCAACACTATTGTTCCCTAAAGTTTCAGATAAGGAACTTTTTAGGACCCCTCCAATTATTTTTCTTTTTAAGGTTACCGGTTTGACTTTTTTATAAGCATTGGCTATGCTATCACGAAAGTCAATAATATAATACGTTAAAGCATCCGGCTGATAGATAAAAACCTGAATTTTATTGGTTTTGTTTTTTGATCGAAGAATAGTATAAGGCTTGTTGTACCGAATGGTTCTGACATTAAAAGAATCTTTTACCTGTTCGACTATATCATAAACCTGTCTGTTTCCTATGTTCTGACCCTGGATTATTGTGCCAAAAGAATCTCCTTTTTCTACTGTATCCTGAACAACATTAAAATCGGCGTAATTAAATCCAAATTCTACCTTTTTAAATTTTGGCTTTTCAACTTTAATTTCAACTTTTTCTATGTTTTTTTCACATGAAAACATAGAAAATAATACGATTATAAATACGAGTACTTTTTTCAAACTCTGCTATTTTTAAAATTAAACTCCTGCCTCGTTTCCCCAGTTGGCCAATTCTTCTTCGCTCCACAATTTAGGAAAAAAGATGCGTCTTTGGTATTTTGGGTGCATATATTTTTGCCAGTCACTTCCTCCGGTTGCTTCACCGGTTCCTTTTCCGCTTTCTAAAATATATTTGATAGCTGTATTTAAATGCTGCATAACCCAGGTAATGTTTACGGTGTAATCGTAATGGCGCATTGCGAGGATTAAATCTGGATTTTGCTGCTCATTTTCCGAAAGTTGTCTGAATTTTTGCCAGATATTTTTTGTCTTAAATTCAGACATTTGACGAAGAAAATTTGCTTTGTATTTCTTTTCGAACTCCTGAAGCAAATAGGATTTCTGTCCGGTGTGATAATCTTTTCCGGCAGCCTGCCAATATAAGTGCTCAAAACTGGTTTCTAAATCCGTATTCTCATCAAAACCCGACTTGTATCTGTGATCGGTCAGATTAATAACGTCTGTAGATGCAAATTCTATCAGTCTGTATTGTGCACTCTGAAAACCGCTGGCAGGAGTAAGCGTATTTCTAAATTTCATATACTGATCTACATCCATTCCGTGCTCCATAATACTGAAAGAGTTGGTCAGCATATCAAAATAACGGGTAATTCTGGAAAGTCTTTCACTAAAAAAATCGGCCTGAATATTTTCTGTATCTGCAATCTGATCAATTTCCCAGAGAATCATCTTAAAAATCAGTTCGTTTACCTGATGATACATAATAAACACCATTTCATCCGGAAGTGTTGTTCTTTGTATTTGCAGATTCAAAAGAGCATCAGTCTGAATGTAATCCCAATATGTTATTGGCTTTGACCAAAGAAGACCTTCAAGCTGTACATCGGTTTTTTGATTGATGGCTTTAAATTTAAGATCAATTTCTTTCAGGATTGATTCAGAATTATCCGTGGTATTCATTATTTTTTTACTTTAAATGGATATTTTAATCCTTTGTATTCGTCTATATCTGCTTTGAGGGATCCTACTGCCAAATCTGCTTTGATACGAACAGGAACTTTATTATTGTCTGCAGATATCCAAAGTGTTACGCTTTCTTTTTCCTTAAAGACTCTCCCGGTCTGTACTAAAGGTTTAAACATCATACAGGAGACGGTGCCAAATTTAGTTGTAATATCTTGTCTCCCTACATATTTTAACTTAAATTTTGTTATTTCCTCATCAAAAAACATATCGATTGAAATGGATTCGCCTGATTTTAATTTGTCAATGTTGGGATGATTACGCAAGTAATAAAAAGAAGATAAAATATCCTGTACATTATCTGTCAGAACAATTGTTTTTTCGGTTTTGCGCTTGTAGTCTTTAACCAAAATCCTGTTTTCTTTCTGATTAAAAAAGCCTTCCTGGTTTTTTGTATATCCGCCTTCGTTAATTTTACGGACATAGCGATAAGGCTCACCGGTTTCCTTGTCGAAATAACTTTCGTACAAATCTTCCACTTTAAAGAAAAGTTTAGACATTCCGGTTGTATACCCCTTACCTACTGCATGGTAAACTTTTTTGCCATTTACTGTAGCATCCTTAACTTCCAAAGTAGCATATCCGGCATTTACAATTCCGTAGTGTATTCTGAATTTTATAAATTCTCCCGTATCAAAAGCATCTTCTTTGAATGTATCGAAACTTAATGTAGAGAGGATTAGTATGAATAGAGCAAGTTTTTTCATAATAAGAATATTTGATCATTTATTAGCCATAAATGCAAATTTTATTCCAAATATACCAAAACAAAAAAACTCAGTCAAAAGAATGACTGAGTTTTTATGCTATTAACTAACCAAAAAACTATAAATTATGAAATTTATATCAATTTAGAAAGGAAACCACCCCTTTCTGTTTTGCGGTGCAAAGATATACAGTAAGTTTAAAAAATAAATAGTAAAAAGTTAGTTTAACAAAACATTTGCATAAAAAACATCGTTTTACAGAGAATTTTTCTACATAATGTAAAAATAAGACATTTTTACAAAGTTCCTCTCAATTCCTGTTCTCTTTCAATTGACTCAAAAAGGGCTTTAAAGTTTCCTGCACCGAAGCCTTTTGCCCCCATCCTTTGAATAATTTCGAAAAACAATGTTGGTCTGTCCTGAACCGGCTTGGTAAATATCTGTAATAAGTAGCCATCTTCATCCGCATCAACCATAATGGCTAACTTTTCAATTTCGTTTAAATCTTCTTTCATCATGTCCATGTGAACACCTAATCTTTCCGGAATTGCTTGGTAGTAAGTATGAGGAGGAGCTGACAAAAATTCTACACCGCGTGCTCTTAATTGCGAAACGGTTTTAACAATATCGTCTGTTGCAATCGCGATATGCTGAATTCCTGGACCGCCATAAAAATCCAGATACTCTTCGATTTGTGATTTTTTCTTTCCTTCGGCCGGTTCGTTGATTGGGAATTTGATTCTTCCGTTTCCGTTAGACATTACTTTACTCATTAATGCCGAATATTCAGTGGTAATTTGTTTGTCATCAAAAGACAGGAAATTCACAAATCCCATAACTTCTTCGTAGAATTTTACCCAGGTATTCATTTCGTTCCAGCCTACGTTTCCAACCATGTGATCAATATATTTCAGTCCGGTTGGTTCCGGATTATAGTCAGATTTCCATTCTTTATAACCTGGCAGGAAAATACCGTTGTAATTTTTTCTTTCTACAAAAATGTGAACCGTTTCTCCGTATGTATAAATTCCCGAACGAACTACTTCTCCAAATTCATCTGATTCAACCGTTGGTTCCATAAATGAACGCGCACCACGTTTGATAGTTTCCTCATAAGCGTTTCTGGCATCTTCAACCCAAAGAGCAGCCACTTTTACACCATCACCATGTTTTTTAAGGTGTTCATGAATTGGAGAATCCTGAGTTAATGGCGTTGTCAAAACAATTCTGATCTTGTCTTGTTTTAAAACATACGAGGCTTTGTCTTTAACTCCTGTTTCTAATCCTGCGTAAGCTAATGACTGATATCCAAAAGCTGTTTTGTAATAATGTGCAGACTGTTTTGCGTTTCCTACGTAGAATTCTACATAGTCGGTTCCTAATAATGGAAGGAAATCCTGTGCTCCTTCGAATATTTTTTCTAATCCGTATTCTACTGATTTTACTTCTTTTGACATAATGTTTTAATTAGAAAATGAGTCAATTAGAAAATTAGATAAAGTGCGTTGCGATAAAAAATTATCTAATTGACACATTGGCAAATTATCTAATTATTTCATTTTTGATGTTGCTATTATTTTATTTAAAATTTTTAAAATTTCTGATAGATCATTTAATAAACGTTTGCAATCCGGATATTCCCGGTGTGCATCGCATAAAAACAGCCAATATTCAGTTTCATCTGCTTCTTTAATTGCAATTTTTAATTTATGAATGAAATCGGCTTTGTTTTCTGCATTTTGTGATTCCTTTGAATTTGCTCCAATTGACGTTCCGCTTTTTAGTAACTGATTTGCAATTACGAATTTTTTCTGATCTTGTAATTCACTTGTATAATCAATTATGTTTAAGGCAAAATTGAAAGTTTTTATTAAAAGAGCGTTGTCCTTGTATTTTTCGTTAAAAGTCATAAGTTAATGTGTCAATTAGAAAATTTGATAATGAGATAATTATAATATTGTAAGTTTAAATTTACAATTAATAAATAGAAATCTGATTAATGAATTATACATTTTCTAATTGTTATGCGTTTTCAAGAACATTATCTAATTAACTATTCCGTCCAAGACTTGTAATATTGCCCATCATCAAGCCCCATTGCTTCCTCAGTAACCATTAATGGCCTGAAAGTATCAACCATAACGGCTAATTCCTGAGTTTCTTTATGACCAATACTGCGTTCCATCGCGCCGGGTGCGGGACCATGCGGAATTCCTTTTGGGTGTAAAGTGATGTGTCCCTGCTCGATATTATTACGGCTCATAAAATCACCATCTACATAATATAAAACTTCATCTGAATCAATATTACTGTGATTATAGGGTGCCGGAATAGCTTTTGGATGATAATCGTAAAGTCTCGGGCAGAAAGAACAAACGACAAAAGTAGCCGTTTCGAATGTTTGATGTACCGGAGGCGGTTGGTGAACACGTCCCGTTATAGGTTCGAAATTATGAATGGAGAATCCGTATGGGAAATTGTAGCCGTCCCAACCCACAACGTCAAAAGGATGTGTGGCATAGATGACTTCGTGAATCATGCCTTCTTTTTTGATTTTAATTAAAAAATCACCTTTTTCGTCGTGCGTTTCCAATTCGTTTGGCAGAATAAAATCACGTTCGCAAAATGGCGAATGTTCTAAATGCTGGCCGGATTGGTTTTTATAACGTTTTGGTGTATAAAAAGGAGCATACGATTCTACATAAAAAAGTCGATTTTCTTCCGTTTCAAATTCTATTTGATAAATAATACCACGGGGAATAATTAAGTAATCACCATATTCAAACGGAATATTTCCCAGCATGGTTCTCAACTTTCCTTTTCCTTTGTGGATGAAAAGCAATTCATCGGCATCGGCATTTTTGTAGAAATATTTAGTTAGGGATTCTTTAGGTGCGGCCAAACCAATGATGCAGTCTTTATTGACCAACATTGCTTTTCGGCTGTCCAAAAAATCGTTTTGAGGTTTTAATTCGAAACCTTTAAGCAACAATGATTTTATATTTTTTCCGATTGCAATTTTTGGTTCAACCGAATACGAGTTTAAAATTTCTTTGACCTGTGTTGGTCTGTGAACATGATAGGATAATGACGAATGTCCGTGAAACCCTTCGGTACCAAAGAGCTGTTCGTAATAAAAACCTCCGTCAGGTTTTTCGAATTGCGTATGTCTCTTTTGTGGAAAGTTTCCGAGTTTGTGATATAATGGCATGGCTTTTCAATTAGATAATTTATAAATTAGATAATTCGAAAAATTTGAATTGTGTGAACAGATAATCAGCTCAATTTTTGTATTGACTCATCATCTCAATTCGGCGGTTTCACTCAGGATTTCTCTTGATGAGGAATTGAAGATACTCTAATAAACCTGTCCATTTTGTTTTCATTATAACAAATATCGTAATTTTTATTGAGCTGAGCACAAATTAAAACAAAAAACCGATACTAAACCAGGTGTACCCTTTTGGTAGTTCCGGTGACCATGAATATTTTACTTCGATGGGACCAATAATAGTTTCAAGACCATAGCCTACGGCATAACCTGTATATTTAGGCATCGCAATCCAATCTACCGTACTAAAAAGATCATCGCCAAGATTGGCAAAGTTTGCTGAAAAATTGAGGTGATTCTTCCTTATTATTTCATAGTCAAAAGTTACGCCCGTTTTTATATAACTGTCGCCGGCAATACTCAAAAAGTCATAACCATAAAAATAATTAAAATTGTTTATTTTTTGATATCCGTATCCTCCCAGAATATAGTCGAAAAAGGGTACGCTATCGTTTCCAAAAGCGAGTCCGGCATCAGCCTGAAATTTTACTGTAGCTTTATTAAAAACGGTCCTGACGAAACCCACCTCTGCTTTTGCAGTAGAAAAAGGATTAAACTGATTCGTATAATCCGAAGAGGCGAGATAAGTCTGTACATCTCCCGAGAGATACCAGCCAGATTGCGGAAAACTTTTATTGTCAAAAGAATCGTATTTCAGGTATCCGAAAACACTCATATAATTACTCTCATCAATTATCGGATTGGCGTTACCAATTGTTGGGGATTTTATTTTTAGAAATTTATGTTCCAGACCACCACCCATTAGGAATTTCTGAACAAAAATAGTCTGAAAATAAGCCTGGTTGGTAATATCCATAAAATCAACATTAATTAGATTTATGGCTGGATTTTCCGGTGCCTGACTATTGATACTTTCCGTAACATTTCTATTAAACTGATTCAGTCTTGAGTTAAAACCAAAACTGATATTGAAACCATTTTCAACATAATAGTTAAAATCATATCTAAAGTTATCTCCTAAAATAATATCCAGAGATGTATTATCATTTTTTAAGAATGTTTTTTTTCTGGTCAGATTTAACAAAACTGCACTTTTGTAAAGTCCGTCATAATGCAGTCCCAATTTTAAATAAGTCTGCGTGGAATTTTCCTGAAGCATCAGATGCAGATCATCCTTGTCACCATTTGGTTCGAGCGAATAGGAAATTGCGCTAAAATTTTGGGTTGCGTTTATGTTGTTGATACCTCTTTGAAGATCTTCGTAACAAATTTTACTTCCCGGCTTAAAACGAAGTTTACTTGTAATATATTCTTTTGTGTAATTGTCCAGTTTGGTATTGTTTATATTTTCTATCTGAAGCGTATCTGAACCTATTTCCAGTTTCGGTTTTTTATAAAACTTTTGGGAATCTGCCAAAGCTTTTATTTGTTCATAGACACCAAATGTCGCATCTTCTCCCCTTCTGACTATTTCACTTCCCCTGTCAAAGGAAATGACGCCAAAATCACGAATATCGGGTTTAATGTAAATATCTGTGTTTTCTATCTTTTTTTTCATTTTTTCGATAGATTGAAGATTGGTAATCTGAACCAAAATCCTTGTAGCATTTTTCAGGTTTTTTCGGGTCTGCAAATCATCCTGAACGTCTACTCCAATAATAATATCGGCTCCTAAATCACGGACTTCCTTGATAGGGTAATTGTTAACTACTCCTCCATCTACCAGTAATTTTCCATCTACCTCAACAGGTGAAAACAAAGAGGGAAAAGCAGCACTTGCGGTCATGGCCTGTGCCAGATTGCCTTTATTTAGCAAAACTTCTTCTCCGGTCTCAATATTGGTTCCAATACATAAAAATGGTATTGGCAGCTGATTAAAATCACGTACATGACGTACATTTCGGGTAAGGCTGCTTAATAAATTATAATTGTACATTCCTTTTGAAAGTGCTTCCGGAATTCCTATTCTGAAATTACTGAATGGCAGTACAATAGCATATAATTCGTCATTTCGTTTGCCGTAAAAATTTTTGGAAGCCCTTGGAATATAATCATTGATTAATTCATCAAAATTGGTTTTTCTGAAAATAGAGTCGATCTGGGCGGCATTATAACCAGTGGCATATAAACCTCCTATAATCGCTCCCATGCTGGTTCCGCCAATATAATCGATTTTTATTCCGGCCTCTTCCAATACTTTTAAAACACCGATATGGGCAAATCCTTTTGCACCTCCTCCACTTAAAACTAATCCTATCTTTGGTCTTTTTTCAGTCTCTGTCTTTTTTTCCTGTGACAACACGTTTTGTGAAGTAAGACCTAGAAGCATTAAAAACACTACAGCCCTGCCCCAGATGGAAATGGAAAACTGCGAGAGACCAAAAACTATTTTTTCCTGTAAAAAAAGAGCGACCATAGAAGCTCCTTTTTTTGCATTGGAAAAAAAGTTTTTTGACCGAGTATTTGAAATGTACAGCTGGATTAGGCGCATAAAAAACTTACTGATTAATTTTGTAAAAGTCGACAATTTTTTTGGCTTTCGATATACCTATAACGTCAGATATCTCTTTTTCAGTAGCCATCTTCAATCTTTTAACACTTTTAAAATGTTGAATTAACGTCAGCATCGTTTTTTCGCCAATGCCCGGAATACTCTCTACAGACGAATTAAGTGCCGCTTTGCTACGCTTGTCACGATGAAAAGTGATTCCGAATCTATGTGCCTCATTTCGCAATTGCTGAATGACTTTTAACGTTTCGGACTTTTTATCCAGGTAAAGTGGAATTGAATCTCCCGGATAAAAAAGCTCTTCAAGGCGTTTTGCGATTCCAATTATGGCAATTTTACCACGAAGGCCTAATTCATCAATACTTTTTAATGCTGCGGATAATTGTCCTTTCCCACCGTCAATAATAATCAATTGCGGAAGCGGTTCATTTTCGTCTAATAATCTTTTGTAGCGGCGATACACAATTTCGGTCATCGAAGCAAAATCGTCAGGACCAATAACCGTTTTTACATTAAAATGACGGTAATCTTTCTTGCTTGGTTTTCCGTCCTTAAAAACAACACAGGCCGCAACAGGATTGGTTCCCTGAATATTGGAGTTGTCAAAACATTCGATATGGCGCGGTTCTGACGACAAGCGCAGGTCTTTTTGCATTTGTGCCATGATACGGTTAACATGTCGGTCAGGATCTACAATTTGTAATTGTTTCAATTGTTCAATTCGGTAGAACTTCGCATTTCGGATGGATAAATCCAGTATTTGCTTTTTGTCGCCTAATTGCGGAACGGTCACTTTTATATTTTCGCCTAAATCCACATTAAACGGAACAATCACTTCTTTTGATAATAACTGAAA
>Ga0247815_10000947_pt1 | contig 22446 bp, 34 predicted proteins | sample UWRJL194509B1_FD_181014 | JGI IMG/M metagenome (GOLD analysis project Ga0247815, IMG submission 181014) | Plant litter microbial communities from Arlington Agricultural Research Station in Wisconsin, United States - UWRJ-L194-509B-1 | ecosystem: Environmental > Terrestrial > Plant litter >...
TGAGGTGTCTATCGCGGGATCCTTCTCTACAATCTGTGAGAGAGGGGCGCCTTGGTCAGGCTGCGCCACAACGAAGACGGGTAGACGAACCTGGAAGTTGCGAACCCAAATCTTGCCATCCAGGATTGAGAACGACATCACATGATCAATGAATGGTTTGGCGCGTCGTGCTTGAGGTGGGACACCGAAAATCTGTGCGCGAGCGTGAGCTGCCACATTCATTTTCGTGCTGGGGGATGCGAACATGTGTGAAGACTTCCTTGCAAACACGTCCCCATGGCTCTCCGTCGAACTCCTTCGCAAAGCTCAAGACAGGCCGCGAGCCCTTGAGACAGTTGCCGCGTAGTTTCAACTCATCCATGGTGTGCGCATTTTGAACGTGTAGCTTGATGCTGGGCCCATTAGGGGTTTTTGCCGCCCACATGTACAAGTCCTGGTGACGCCTCGCCTCAAAATATAGCGTGTTGTTGCACGAGTGGAGATCAGCGAGCTCAGGCAGCAGGCGGAGCTGGTTTTTCGCGTCGAGTTTGGCGTCTGTACGAATGTATCAGTCTGTATGTCAAGACCAACGTTGAGACTATGCGCACCTTTTTTAGCGTGCGGTAGGAGAACAGCAAGGTCGGCCATGAGATGGCGCATGCGCGAGGTCACGCCGCGCGACGAGAGCATGAGTACCCGCTGCTTGTTGCGCTTGGGCTTTTTGGACATCTCGACATCCTCGTTATCTGAGGCATCTTCGACTTGATCGTGCTTGCGCTTTTTCTCGGCTGCGCGCGAGGCAGCTTTGTGGATCGTGGCCATTACGACAGGAGAAGAGAAACCAAGGTGCAATCAGAAATTTCAAACGCAGCTTCCGCCCCTTAGCCAGCCACTTTCACCTCGGTATGATTGAACCTCACAACTCTTGCTATTATTTCTCAGTATTTATACGCTCGAGTGATCAGGGACCCTTTCCTGTACGACAATGACAGAGCTACAGCTGGGACCGTTATCCTTTGTAGCTCGAGGGACTTGATCCACCCGCTACAATGTTACTCGATGCATGTCCCTTCCAGCTCTAGAGCATCAGATTCAAATGGTATATGGAATTAAGGAAAGAAAGTACACTGATCTACTTGCACATCCTGCGCTCTAATCTTCGCAGCGAATTGGCAAACTTGGATTTGGTTCACAGGCCAGCGACAAGGCCGGGAGCATCTGCGTCCGCAATCACCACCTCGCCGTCCTTGAGAACACGCCATCCGAGGTGCTCGCGCTCAGCTCCTTCCTCGCGGATGAAACCATTAACATCCGGAGTCGCATGAATTGCGAACTCCGATGCAGGCTTCGTCACTTGCTTGATGACAGCTGAAATGAACTCGAGTGCAGGACGCACAACCCAACGTGTTCCATCTGCAATGCTTTTTAGGGCCAGTTGGAAGCTACAGCTTCGGATAGTGCTCACCATCACTGAACCAACCGAGATGTCCGCCTTGTTTCGTCACACCGAGGGCGACGTAGGGGTTTGAACCGCATTTAAGGGGAAGTTTATGCACGATCGGATCGTCTCCAGCGTTCAAAGCCAAGAGTGGAACTATAGTGATGTTAAGCAAAGCAGTCCCAGGCGTCGCAGTAGACGCTTACCTTTCACCGTCGGGAGAACGTGATGACTACCAGCCCAAGCGTAGTAATCCTCGGCCTTCGCGAACGGGAACGGTCCGTGTGGTGCATAGCTGCCACCAAGGTTGACGACCATCAGGCCATCCACCTCAATCAATCCCTTGCCCTTCTCAAAGCTCTTGTCCTCGACCTTGTCAAGCAGGCCAATCTTCGTTATTTGCTGTTTCTGCGGCGAGTCTGGCATTGCACGCAAAGATCCTACGTGCCGGCGCATAAGACGAATGAGATTCGTTCCCATAGCCATGGAGTAAATGTGACGGTTGACGAAGCGGCCCTCTAGGCTAAGAGGATATCGCGGTTAGATGGGCTTGATGACATCCGTAGCAAAAGGCTCACTAAATAGAGTTGTCTGAAAGGTCCCAAGGCTATAAAATGGCATCAGAAGCGGTTAAAACAGTCCTGAGAGCGAACGTACACATCCTAGTACGATCCCTGCTGTCAGACGCGATCTTTCACCTTCCTCCGAGAGATAGCGAGTGATGACGTTCGCGCCTAGAGAGAATCCAATGCCAACGAGCTTAGCCCGAGGGTAAGTTGTCCTGACGAATGAGAGAGCTGTTCTAAGATCGTCCGTGTGGCCAGCGCTGTAGAACTGAGGAGTTGTAATCGGTACGTTCGCGCCTGAAGTCGGTCAACACAGACTGAACGACTAGTGAAACGGTGCCCGAACTCACAGCCACGGAAGTTACAGACTACAGCTCGTAAGCCAAGGCCGCCTTGGCTGATTGGTGCGCAGACCCGAGCGACAATGGAGCGGACATAACTCTCGTACGAGCCTGCAATACGCGGTTGGACAAAGACCACAGATTCGAATGACTCGTACCTCCTGTGAGTCCATGTTTCACGACAAGAATAGGCGTGTCCTCCGGAAAGTTATCGTGTCCGGCTGTAAAATCAAGGCCGCTGTGGAGGGGAGGGTGTCAGCTGTTTTCGCAGGTGCGTGTGCAGTGGGACTGACATCGTGCCGCCATCGGCCAACCGCAGTAGTTTCCTAAAAACTTTCAGCTGCATACTCGCTGAAGAGAATACAACACGTACCTTTCGTACACTACCTTGTCCTGTTTGGAGAAATCGCCCGTAACGCAATACGCAGTCTGAGCATGGCCACTAGATTCTTGCAAGGTCAGCACACAGCGTGAAATGTGAGCGCGTGTGCGGCGCACGTAGGAAGCCACCAGGCTGGAGTGTAGTCTTGAAACAGGCTAGGTACTTGCGATCGTAGAAGCTCGGACATCGTAGACTTCGTCTCGGCTCCAGTGACGACAGCAGCGTCACCGCCGAAGTAAAGGGTTGGTCGCGCTGGTGCGACGAGGAACGCAGAACGAAGTGCAGAAGATATGACCCCCATCGCACGAAGTTGGTACTGGAGCTAGCGGAGGGAAAGAGTGTGCAAGTGGCGACCGCCGCGAGGGGCGGTCTTGATGAGGTGCTGCCATGCCGGTGTCAATCACGAGCGCCGCGAGAGATCCTCCCGGTCTGCCCCCGATTTAGGCGATGATCACTTCGGGTGGACTTCCGCGGATGAACGGCTACACATCGAGCACCCGAGACGCTAATTTGTGCTGTTCCTGTGGATGTCGTGCGGCAAGAACGCGCGGTGTGTCTTATCATTCTGATTTCAATTACAGCCGCTATGCTCGGCAGCACTGTTATTGACTTTCCTTTCTGCTCTTTCCACTCTTGAAGGAGGGTCGATGAACATTCGGAGCGTTGATCCAGATTCACTGATTGAACATTGACTTTACCTGACTGGCAGTGACTGCTAAAATGTGTCGAAATCACTGTATTGGACGCGATAGACTTGCATGTATCCGAGTAGTGGTACTCTCTTCACTCCTCTTGGATTCTTGCTGAACCATATTGAGATCAATAGGCATGATACATGACCTCACTTCTAGTAGGAAATATCGAAGCTCTTAGTCTCAACGAGTTGCCTTCCCGGTGTTTGGCTAGACAAATGGTTTGGTCTTGCTCATGCCGGAGGTAGCCGCTTCCTGACCGTCCCTGTTTTGGACCGGACGCGTACGACATGAATCTTCCGCTCCTCGAAGTCAGCGCCGAATTCGCAGAGCTCCATCAAAAGAAACTTCGCCACGTGATATAATATAAGGAATGGCTCTGGGTCGTTGTTGGTCGTCCATCACCGCGTCTCCGCATGGTCGAGGCATCGTGTTCGCGCGAGCTGAATCCGAGCTCGGTGTCGTGGATGGCACCAAATAGGAGAAAATCATAAGGCTCCAGAGAGATCCGATCTCTCTTCAACCCTTGTGAGTGGACGAGGCGGTTTTGTGGCGGGAATGGGGTGATGCACGGGGTGGTCCTCGCGCAGGGTTGTTCAACCATCTCTACTGATTTAGCGAGCACTATAGATCGCTTCTCAGAGGTTCACAGCATCTCAAGCCAAGTCTGACGAGCTAGAATGCTCGCCGCATGGCAGGAGCCAGAACCAGTCCTGGGACGTAGTGCCTATATATGGTTTCCACATTGCTTGCCTGGTGAGCACTGTGGTTCGTTGCCTGATAATGATAACTTGGGCTCGCTGGATATCTTGGAAGCGACATCAAGCCTGGAGCTCTCTGTTCAGAAATCCATGTTTGCTTCGGCGGCTATGCCAAGAACCTGAAGTTGCTCATCTCGCGGACACAGCTCGCTGATAATCAACCATACCGCATTTGTAGAGATTGGTAAGGAATTTCATCGCGGATCTCTAGTCTGGTAGTGGGGAGTTTCATTCAATGCGTCGGTGCTACGTCGCTTCACTACATGCAGGGCGAGTTTTCCGAACCACTCCAACATGCACCGTCTATGCAGGGGTATCTCTCGCCGTACAGGCCCAATGCTAGCGATTATCTCTTACTCACTCTCTCTCTCTTTCTTCCTTGCAACTTGGTCGCGAAATATTCAATGGACCAAAGCTGGAGCGACGTATGCTTCGGGACAAATGCAGCTGCTTGTGATCGGTCTAGCATAGGACAGTATTCGTCACGAAGGTCGCATTGTGCGAAATTGCTTCAGAATCAGCCATTGTGACCGCACAGCAACCGCACAAATGCTCTGACCTTGCAACCAGAACATTCGTTGCTTACTGACCGTCACGCGTCAAGCGCCACCACTCCACCCCCGGCTCAAGTTGTCCTGAGCAAGGCTATCCACCTCAGATAGCTATACTATCGCCTGGCGCCAGTCCAGGCCAGTGCCTTTGGGATCTGCTCAGTCGGATCTGTACCATTCGTTCAAATGGACAAAGGTTTGACTCACCGTGACCGTCCCGCCATGGTCGCATCCCAGCGCCGGTCAGCCACATGGTCGGTTCTGATTCCACTATCGACAATTGAAGCAGCCCTATTAGGCATCGACCACCGACTAATACCTTAGAGAAGTTGACGTTCATATGCTTGGTTTGCGGAGCCTTTGACGTTGCTGTATTAGGCGCAGATGAAACTTGGATCATAGTGCAGTTACTAATGCCCTCCTGTATACTACACCTTATGAAGCCGTGCTACTCTCAAACATGTGGCGGGATGCGATGAGAGTCACCGGCTCGCTGCCGGCCCTCGCCTGTCGTCCTGTTTGTCCTTTTGAGCGCAAGCGCGCCCGAAATGGGCCTTCCTTGCCCCTTCATCTCTCCCCATTTCGCAGCAAGCGCTTTTTAAACCCGCATCTCTCACTGCGCTCATCCTGGTTCGCATCTTTGTGTGCGATGGTCATTGCTCGGCTTGACAGATGCATCGCCAGTACCAACCATGCCCATTATATCTCCCAACGCGACGCCGATGCCGACGCCGCGCGCTTCTGAGCGGCGCAGTAGTGCCTTCGACGACCCGGACGATGACAACGCCCTAGTCGAGTCTTTAGTGACAGGAGACGAGGTGCGTTCAACGCCGCCGCGCGCCAGACCACGGCCCGATCATTGGTCCCGCGAGTGGCACTTGCTCATCTTGTCTCTACTCCGCCGAACTCGCACAGACCCAGCTAGATTGTAGCAATAGCCAAGCGAGCGGCGACAACTTCCATCTGTGGGGAGCCCTGCTACCTGCGCTACCTGATCTCCAGAGGTTTGTGCTGGTGGGTCTCTGTTCATACGCGTAGTCTAACCACTTCCCAAGGGTGGACTTTGTGAAACCACAGAAGTCGTACACACTAGGAAGGTGGACGAAGGTACACACGCCCGGAGTCGACATGCGCTTCACCGCTTCGGACAAGATCAGTGCGTTCACCCATTCGCACATACATTCCTGAAATTACAACTCATCTCCGCTCAGGCAAGGAACACTGTAAGATTTCCTGGAACGAGGACACAGACGAGGTCATCGTGACCGATCTTAGCACCAACGGAACGCACGTCAACGACAGGCGGCTTGAACGCGGCCAGAGTTTCATCCTGCAACAAGGACATGAAGTCACATTCGGTGCTCGGTCAAACCACATATGTTCGCACATTCCGCGTTGAGTGTTGTGTCTTTGCGCAAGCTCATCACATATCCAGCCTTCTTGTATCGTCACTTTGGCAAAGGCCGATCCGCCCCAACTGCTCGAGGGGTCTTCGAGGAGTACCAGCTCAGCAGCGAAATTGGCCGCGGTGGCTTTGGCACCGTAAGGCGAGCTATAGGCCTCAACAACGGACAGACGTATGCAGTAAAGGTTTGTTGGGAATCGTCACGACTGCTTGTTCGCTGACTGTGGCGCAGGTCATCAACAATCGCCAATTCGCTATCAACGAGCACCACCGCCGCATGGTGGAGCGAGAGATAGTCATTTTGAGTCAGCTAGAGCACGTGAGTACACTGTGACTACAAGTATCAGCCGCGCTGATGTCATCTATGTAGCCCAACATCGTACGATGGGTAGAGACCTTCTCCGATCCAGCAGCAATATATCTCGTCATGGAGTTTGTTGACGGAGGTGATCTGCTTTCTCTCATCATTCGGAGCAAGTCTGGTCTACGTGCGTTCCTGATCTCCCTATGAAATCCTAAGGCTGATACCAATTCACAGCGGAGACGCAGGCCCGCTGCCTCACGCACAACATCTGCTCTGGCGTTGCGTTTCTACATGCCAGAGACATCGTACATCGCGATCTCAAGCCAGAGGTTTGTCCCATTATCCCGCACCTCTCACCGCTTAACATGTACTCCAGAACGTGCTTGTTACACGCAACCAACCCATGTTTGCCAAGATTGCTGATTTTGGCCTTGCCAAGGTGATCGATAGTGAGACTATGCTGAACGTTCGTTTCTTCTGTCGCCCATCTCGTCGGCATTACGCTTATACACTCATAGACTCAATGCGGTACACCGATGTATGTGGCGCCTGAGGTCTTCCTGGGGACGCCGCACAACAACAGTCTGGCGTATACCCCGCTGGTGGACAGCTGGAGCGTCGGTGCCATCGTTTACGCGGAGTTGACAATGTCCGTGCCGTTCCCCGACGACGACAGCAACGTAGACCTCAAAGAGCGGTATGTTCTACGATCACATGTTCGCATGCGCGTGGCAGAGAGTGACGACAACCCACAGGTTAGCTACTCGTGAAGTGCAATGGGATCATATGAGGGGTACGAGTGATGAAGGTTTGATCCAGTTCTGCATTCCTCCTTCATTTTGTGTTGATCCCAACGATACAGCTCAACACTTCTGTCGAAACCTGCTCAGGAAGGATGTCCGTCTGCGATTCACGATGGCGCAGGTAAGCAACATTGTCAGAGCTGTACTGTTGCACCGACTGAAGAAGTAAAGGCTCTCATGCATCCATGGTTGAATGACCCGTACATTGACCTCTCGCAAGGTTGGATGGAAGAATACGATGGGACACGTGAGTTCGACCGATTCATTACGCATGCCACGGGACTGACGTTTGCACGTCGTGTCCAGCTCCTGAGGTGCAAACTCCGCAGACTCTGAGGACCTATGTGCGGTCTGGTGGAGGAGCCGCTGAGGATGTTTCTCATCTCTATTCCTCAGCGGAACCTAGTGTGTGGCTCTTTCTCTGCTCCTCTGCAGGCCGAGAACTAATTTGACTGTAGGTTAATGAAGATCTCGAATCTCCCGCTCATGTTGCCCCTGTCGAACATCTGACTGGATTGAATCTCGAAGAACAGCGCACTAGTTCTCGCTAATTTCAAGGATCTACCACGGAAATGCTTGTACCATAGGTGTGGTCCGCACTACCCATCTCGCACATATCATCCTACACATAGAACACGACTTAAATGACTTGCAACATGACCCAAAGCAACGGTCATGTCCATTAGCTTAGGTTGAACGCAGCATCTGTCGCTGAAACTCCTGCTGAAATGCCTCTGATTCCCAGTCGTCCCAGCAGACAGACAGGATGATAGTGTGGCGCCCGGGCAATTCTTCTTCCTTGCCCGTCCTATGCTCGCCTATCTTTCCTGCAGGAAGAACCAAGAGCCAGCGCAAGATGCCCTCCTGCTGGAATCCCATACGCTTTGCCAATCGGGCGGAACCTTCATTGCGGACAGAGGTGCGCCACTCGACCCGGCGGAGCGCGCGGCCACCTTGATCGATCGGCTCGAAGCAATGGCGTAAGAGAACACCAACTGCGTGGGTGGATACAAACGTCCGATGCCACTCGGGGAGTAAAATGATTCCCATTTCCGTGGCGAGGTTTGGATGGTCAGAGATGAGGGCGACGATACCGGCGGTAAGGGGTCGCTCCCCACGTTCCACAGAGTCTACTATCGGAACGACGACCCATGTTTCGAGATTGCGCATGCCGAGAAAGGAAGTGAGAGAGTCTATGTTAGGCCAATGGGAAAATGGCAGGTACCGGTTCACTTCTGGAGTGGCGACCATCTGCTCGAGCAGCTGTTGATGGGTCGCTTTCTGAAACTGAAACAGTGCCAGAGATAAGCCGTGCTATTAATAAATGCAAATGTATGAGCTCACGTCCAGCGGCTCTAACACAACGCGGTCGCTTGAGAGCATCGGGGTGCAATTGAGCCTGACTGGTCCAAGTGTGATGACGGCTACCGCCGGGTCAACTACAGTCTTTTCCTTGCTCAACTCTATCACTCTTCCGCTTCGTCAGATGGCAGCTCTCCTCGACCCCGAGGCCGCATTTGTCGCGCTCAACGGGACACTTGGCGCGTTTGCTGCTGCGACCGTCGCCGGCGCGACGTATTCAACGATGCGTGGGCTGCCGACATCTCATCTCGCATTAGCAGCGAGCACTGGCATGAACGGTGGCATCTTTGGCGCCATTTTCTTTCATCTGCGCGAGTATGCGTGTGTCCCTGCCCTTGCGCTGCTACTACCAGACCGCCACCATAGACTCTACACTCACGACACTGCGCAAACTTGGTGGGACATGCGCACAACGCGTGTGGTTGAGAGCTCGATCGCGGGAGGCGTCACGGCTACACTGAACGCTTTAATAAAGCGTCGCCTACCGGGTGCAGTTGTTGGCGCACCTGGCGCGCTACGCGCAAGCTTGGTCGCTGGCGCAGTTTTGTGTCCTATCGCGCAACTGCTCTTCAACGAAACCCGCGTTTTGCGCGTCAAGTTTTCTGGCGTCGATCGGCTAGTCCCTCCGGAACGAACGGCTCAGGAAAAGCTCGAGCGTGCTAAAAGTGCCCTTGGCATTCTTACTCCTGGCGCGCGCGCGGCTGCTGCCGACGAGCGTGCATTAGAGCAACTCCGCAAAGAAAAGGAAGAGGCCGACGCACGACTCACATCATTGCAACAAAAAATTCGAGAGCGTGATGAGGGGAAATGATTCGATCACGCCTTGTCTATACTCAAGGCACACACGTTTGCAGAGCACAAGGCATGATTTGTCCTCAACATGCAACAACTGGTTACTCAATAATTTTCTCAGTTGACTCGTCTGTGACACTACCGCCCTTGGCTCGACGGTGTCAATATAACAAGACATGCTTCCTTGTCCTCTTCCTCCCGCCAGGGGGAGGATTGACATCCAGGTGGTAGACCATGGGTGGCGGACGGAAAAGGCACGTCGCAACGCGGGAACCTATACACTACACTCTCCTCTCAGAGGACAGGCAGATATCCGAGGTTCGCGTGCAGTAGCTGAGAAGTTACTCGACCAGGTCACTGCTTTGTCATTGTCACCGGCCCGATCGTAATGACAAGCCAAAATGGGAGTATTACTCTTCAGGCACGTTTTGAGATGTCGTTTCACCGACCGTGTCATACAGTCCGTTTTAGCTCTCACGAGAATGTGGACTACAGCAAGCTTTATTCTGTGCATGCCATGCTGCTAGTGTTCCTTGCTTCACCAGCATCTCAACGTCCGTAAAATTCTGAATCTCGTCACGAGCGCTCGCATCGTCTAGAACACAGCCTTGAACGGAATGCGAAGCTTGTAGTTGAAAGGGATGAGCGTCGGCACCACACCATTGGCACCAGTCACGAGGGCTGTCAGGATATAATCTCCTGGTCCAGCGTAGAAGTCGGATGCTGGAAGCGGAATGTTGAAAGTTGTTGCCTCGCCCTTTGACCGAGTGTGAGCCACGACCCAAAGAAACGAACGGCTGACTGGCAGCATCACGATCGGGTACTCACGATGTACGTCTTGTTGAGGGCAATGAGATCCAGGTTCTTCTTGACGGGCATGCCAATGGAGTTGTTTTGCGACGTCGCCAAGTCCGTGGGGGTGATGAGACCAAAGCTGACGGTCAAATCGAAGCTGCAGTAGGGCACGGGTCAGAACGGCGGTGATGTATGGGAAGAACGTCTGCGGTACGCACTAAGTGACCTTGGTATAACTTGAAGTGAAGGTTACTGGGAACGTGGATACGTTCGTCGGCGCGTAGGTTCCAACATATGGTTCAACGCCACCAATCATGGCTGACACGAACGGTACAGCGACGAGGGCAACAACGGTGGCGCGGAAGGAGACCATGGCGGAGTGAGAGGATGAGGATGAGGATGAGGACTGAGTGAATTTCTGGTGGGTCGGTAACACATTTATATTCTAGACAGATTGCAGCGCTTGTCAAACCGGTACCACCACATGGTCGCTGATCTACGACGCTTGTGGGGGACATGACAGTGAGATCCGCCTGCGCAGCTGATGCCGTTATTGGGATACGGCCCCGAGACGTTTGACATGTGTTGGGGCTATACAGATCTTGTACTTCATCATATTGCACACCTGCAACTGTCGCATTGACGGCAAGCAATATCGGTAGTTACCGGTAGTTGCATTCAGACTTGGGCGAATGCCGGAGAACAAAGGCACAGCATGGTATGGAATATCCCGCTCAGAGTCTTTCTTGATTCAGACCAACCGGCGGCCGTGCAGAACAACATGTCAGTGGTGTAGTTCCGCGGGTACGATATGATTGGCTACACCATTGCACTGCACTGCTCCAAAGAGATATTTTCGGTGGAAGGGACACAAGGCACGACTAACGAGAATCCACCCACAGTATCACCTCGCTCTTCCGAGATGCGTTCTTGGACTGTCATGATGAGTCTGCAGACGCGACAAAATGAAGTTGCAGGCGTGGTCTCGATGTGTGTGGACATTTTGCGAAGCCAGATAAATCACAATATATTACAACCTCCACGCAATTCACCAAGGGTTATAAGACAAAAACTTCCCGCTGAGGAACGACAGTGTAAGTGATAGCTGATGCGTACTGGGACAAGTAACTCACTCGTAAGTCAACACGACGCGGTCGCCCTTGGGGTCCGCCTTGCGCTCGATATTGATCTTGCCTACAACAAGTTTTAGCACCAAAAACGCGCAAGTTCAAAATTTGACTCACAATCAATCATAGACATGATGCCATCGCCAAACTTCTCGTGGATGATAGCCTGTGGTTAAATGTTAGCCACATGAAAACCGGAATGGTCTTGAACCAACCTTGATCGGGTGACCAAAGACGAGGACGCCCTAAGAATGTGATTTTATTCTATCGTCCAGCTCGCTATTTAGCATATTGACGCACCTCGTACAACCGGTAGATGAGCGGGTCGGTCGGGATCTTTGGGCCGACGCCCCTGGTTGGCCAAAAGTGGGGACCCGCCCTCGAGAGTAACTCAGCCTTGTACAGCTCAGGCAAGTTGAGGGCCTCGGCCAATGCCTCAAGGTCTGCTGGTGTCGGCTTGCCTTGTCCGTAGAAGACTGCGGCCACCCAGACCTCGTTACGGCCAATCTTGGCCGCAATTTGCTCATAGGTAAGACCTGCGATAGCGAGGCTCTATTGTCGGCGTGCATTGCTATTGCGAGGTCACTAAGTAGCTCACCTGATTGCGCCTTCGCGTTTTGCAGGATGGTGCAGAATGCAGGCAGCTCAGAAAGAGGACTGGCCTCGCTGGCTGCTTTGGGCTTCAGCGCTTCCTGCATTGTGAGACCGGACGACATGTCTACGAGATGAGATGAGTCGGGGAGCAAGTAGAGATCATCGCAAAACGATATATCCCTTAAATACAGAACCAAGGAGAACGCCCGGCGCGAACCCGCCTCGTGGCGTCAATTGCGGCAACAATCTTCGGGCAACTGAGACGCTCAACGGCCAGGGCGGCGTGCTCGAGCATGGAGAGCGAGAATAGGTCATCAACGTATTCGTTTGTGAATGGTCGTGAGGTAAGACGACGTCAGCGAGCTAATCGTCACAGGATTAAGCTAGGCAAGCGGTAATCGATAATCTGCGAAGGTCCAATAGGGAAGAGGTGCTGAGGAACCTAGAGGGGCATTGTTCGTCACCGTCCGAGCCAAAGCAACCGCTTGACTCCATACTCCAGGCGTGCATACACGCCAGTTGTGCTTTGCGCTTCGGTAAGGCTGCGAGGTCCATGTCGGTGAGAGTGAACTATGATAAGGATCAAGCCAACTTACCTCACTATGTCCTTCTCGCTGACAAAAGAGTCTGACTGCACTGCGCCGGCGTCGGCGCACGCATCTCGGATGACCTCGACCATATTATCTACTGCGTCCTTGCATGTGACGGGATCCTTGAACGGCACACCGGCAAGCGTCGATCCACGCCTGGCTTTTGACGCGTCAACGGGCAACGCTTTGAAAGCAGCGCAGATAGTCTCGTTGTTCGTGCCTAGGGCGACGTTGGTCAGGATGCGCGATAGCATATTGGTCCCCTGCCTCGAAGCCGTCGGACGCAGAGAGATCCTGCGCGAAAATCCAGACGCCCCAGACGGATCTGGAGATGACGGGAGTGATGGAGGCAAGGGCACAGAAGCTGGGTTGACGGTGTTGCGAACGGAATAACTGGTCAGCCGTGTGTCCTGGTTCGTTGGCAGATACGCGACTACGAAGCCGTAATTTTGTTCGGGGTCACGGCTCGTCTCATCTAATGCCGAAAGAATGTACGACCCTGTGTATGCAACGATGTCAGTACACGAAATTAAAAGATTGGGTAGAATGGCGAACCCTTCCGTAAGCCGACAATATCTCCCAGGGGTACACGTGTGGAGACCTTGACCTTCTCAAGGTTGTAATCGAAGCTCTGCGGGGTGCCGAGTAATAGGTTTAAGCTCAGGAGTCAAGCACGAAAGCGGATGTGAACGCACGACCATGTACAACGCCTTCGCCGTGAGAAGCAAAACCTTCTCCTCAAACTGGTTACTGATTCGTGTGTTCAGGTCCACGGGCGAGAAAAGGGTCCATCCGCTCAGGAGCCGTTCACCAGCGTTCAATACGCGTGCAGTGCACGTCTCAATGGCCGCTTCGCGGACTTTACTGATCCGGAGCAGCTCCCTTGGATCGGTTGATGCCATGTTGTGCAGGAATTCTGAGAACACTGAGAGCGCACGGTTTCCTAGAACATAGTCGATGACTGTCTGTGAGAACCAGTCGGAGAAGGTCGAGGAGTAGACGCGAGCGAGCGAGTTGACACCATCATTGAGCATGCCGGTAATGTCGCGCTTGCCGGTCCGCGTGAAGTCGCCTTTGAGTGCGGATGTCCCGGCGCTGTGAAGCTCAATCAGCCGCACAGACCAGCATTGAGACGTCGCCGACACGTACTATTCGTGGCTGATCGCGTCGCCATTGTTAGCCCAGACATCGTTGAAGATCACATCCGCGTCAGTCTTGTTATCGCCGTCGTTGAGTAGCGCAAGCGTTCCAAGTTGCTTGTGCAGCACGTATCGCGCGAAGGCCGACTGAAACAGCGCGGAGTCAGAATATGCGTGATGAACGTTTCAAAGCATGGATCACAAACCTGAACGACATTCGTCCGATCCAAACAGTCGATACAATTGACGCGGAAGACTCCGCGCTGCTCCGAAAGCGTCGTTTTCTCCGATACCCACAAGAAGCCTTGCGATTCAAACGTCCTTTCGAGCATGGTGATAAGCTTTGAGATGTTCTCGTACCTATGGCATGTTAGCCTGATCTCTATATCACGTGAGGTGAACGGCGAAACCCACTTCATGCCTTTGGTTTCCGCATGGAAATCATACTCGAGGTATCTGCCACAGCGTTGCTCAGCATCAGAACCCTATCAAAGGGCCAAAGATGACGCACTTGACGTCTTGGTTTGCCATCTCAGTAGCATAACTCTTGTATGCCTTTGTGATGATACCTTCCTTGCCGTGCTGTTCTGCAAGGTTCACGATTGTCTGCACAGGCCCGATTAGAGAGGTAACCTATTCAATCGCATGAACTCGCACGTGTGGACCATATGATCGAACAGTCCGATCAAGATGCCGGCTGATAGCGTTGAGGTGCTGGTCATGTGTACGGTCAGGAGAAAGTTGCGGTGCAGGTTTGAGACTGTAGCCAGGCTGTGTCCAGAACAGTGGAACTGGAAGGAAACGAAGCGTCAGTGGCGGTATGGGTAGCTTGTCTAGGTTACGAACTGGAACCACGGATTTGGGTATACGTGAATACATTGTCCTTCCCATTGCGCTGATTTCAACGTCAGCTTCTTTGCGGACGTTTCAGCGCACGAAATTCTCACCCTGATGCGCATGATCACCTCCGTCTCGACGAAGTTGGCGACGTTGGCGTCGTCGTCGATGCCACGACGTTGGTAACGCAAACCCGCCCGATCGCGCGAACGCCTCGACACAATTATGTAGTCTACTGGCACGACAAAGTCGGTCTCCTCATCCGGCCTGGGCTGCTCTGGCTGTGTCATCGCTGCTGCAACTTCTTGCGCCGCTTCGCTAGCCCCCGCGACCGAGGGTTCTGGCGAGTCCTTTATAGGGCTTCCGAGGATATCTGCAGCCTCAGGGGCGGGAACGCCGAAGCTCGCAACCTGGATGTAGCCTTGCATGATTGGCAGGACGTAGGAGTGCAGGCCAGCGTCAGCAAATGGTTGTATGAGCGCACTGTTCCACCAGAACTTCTTGTCGCCTCGCCTCCATAGCGGAAGGTGGGAATGAGGCTCTGCAAGAACCTCGACACCATCGGACAACTCAGAAAGGCTCTTGTCACCCTCGAGCGCATCGAGATCTTTCAACAGGGATGTGCGACGGCGGTTGCTCAAAACCTGTTGTCGCTTGCGCTGAATTGGTGTCGTGAGGTCTGCAAGTTGCGTGTTTCAGTCGCAGAAGGTGCCACCAACGGATGCACCCACCAAACGAGTAAGTAAAATACATTCCGCCCTTGGAGAACAGTCGAACCGTCTCGCGGACGATCTTGATTTCGAGTTCCTTGTTTTGTTCGTCCGTTGTCCGAGGCGGAGCAGCGGCAACTGCAGCAGCGGCAGCGACAGCCTCGTCGACATCAACAGGTCGATCTGCCCCTGGCTTGGTAAACTCGCTCTGGAGCACTTTGTCCGGCGATTCGGGTCCAAGGGTGTTACCCTCGGGCTCCTGTGCTGTGGTGGCCGAGGATGCAGCCCCGCGGCGGGGCAGAAGATTCCAAAACGACATGCGCTGTGCGAGCGCCTTCGTGACAGGTGACATGGTTGTGGGCGACTGGGTCGGCGATGAGCGACCGGAGGATGCTGCACTGGTGGTTACGGAGGGACTGGGAGATGGCGCTCGCTGAAGCTGACAGCGCCCAGACTGTCGCAAGTCAATTTCAGATGCAAAGCGGACATGTGGTGAAGTAGATCTCATGTTGTCCAATGCATCCCCTAGGTCACGCCTCGGCTCTTCTGCGATCGGGGTTGCCAACTCCTCTTTAATGTTAGGAACGGTCACGGTATCGTCTGGGGTGGCCTCCGAAGGTTCGTGAGAGATGGCAGTTGCGGCAAGGTCGACAGTGTTTAAACTGCGGATTGCGGTAAGCGTTTTGGCTGCAGCGTCCTTGTCGAGCGGAATAGCCGAGACATGCTTGACGGCAAACATGGCGTGGTACTCGTCCAGAACTAGTGTTACGAGTGAGTGACGTTGTACATTGCTGCACAAGCAGGCTTACGGTTGCCTGAGCTGGTTCGCGCATCGACGACGAGGAGGTATGACGCTGCATGACGACTTAGCGAGCGATCTTATAATGCAGATAAACATTGCGCACCTTTAAACAGCCTCAGTATCCCAACGATCCCGTAGATGAATACAGCTTCGGACCAGTCCTCGGTGTCGCCAGAGTTGTCGATCGACTCGAGCGTTGCTGCCTTACCCCACGCGATGCGAACATGGGCATCCGGACTCTCGGTATCTGGACGCAGGAGCAAACCTCTGTCGCTCACTGCAATCAGAATTCTTTCGTAGGGTAGCGGGTGCAGAGATGGCGGGATAGCTAGCCGTGGTGGTATATGAACAGACGCTGTCCCGACGGCTACTGCGGCCGAATCGACATGCGCAGGGAGCGCCGGACCCTCTGTGGGACCTTGAGTCGATCCTCTTTTGCCCGTGGAGAACAGCCGCCGCACTTTGAACATGCGTGAGGCAGGTGGTGGGTGCGTGTGATCAAGAGTGAAACTAGCTTACAACTCCGCGAAACGGGCTCTGCCTTAGCCGCATCACCATATTCGATCCTGCTCATGTCCAGCACACCATCGAGTGACGCAACTTTGCTCTTACCTGCACCGTGTTCTGCGGTTGCTCTAGCAGGCGACTGGCTGGCTGCTGGTTCAGGCACGCCGCTCTGCTCGTTGATCCACGCTTCTGTCTCATCTACCGCTCGCAGGCGACGGTGCGGTGCGGCTCTATCAGCTTCCAGACACCCGAGTAAAGAAAGCTATTCGCAAGCTTGGTGATGAAGTATCTTCTGTGGCGTTTTCTGTTCCGAATCACTTGATCCTATGGCTCGCTGCGGGACGACGCGTGCGCATTTTATTCTGTAAAACATCATCCGCGTGTTCAAAGCTCTCTCAGATTCTCTGCTTCGATGTGTCCTCTGATAAACTTGTCTTAGCACATACCGACGCGAAATTTACCTGTCAGATAATCACGGATGACGCCGATGATATTTTGAACGAGGTGCTGCCTCCCTCACGCGATTTTAGTGCTCCTAACTCAACTCTGGCACAGATTGCTCTCAACAAGACACATCTTGCATTTACTTGTGATTCTGGTCGCGTTGGAGTTCTCGACATCGCGAACCCAGAGTCTATCCGTTTCCTCCGCCCGCAACACGAAAGTGTATCATCCATTCCAACTTATAAACGCCGGATCAGATATTCACGCATCGTATTCAGGTCGCGGGGCCTGTTTCATTCGTCCCTAACCGACCACGTGAAGGTGTGGCAGCCGAAATATCCTTTCACTCATGAAGCGTGAACTCATTGTGTCTGCTAGTCGTCTCCGGCGGATACGACTGCTCCTTGCGACACTCGGATTTCCTCCTCGGCACTTATCTATCATCCTTCTCACTAGGTGAGCCCCTGCTTCCGGCGTTATGGTAATGAATGATGTCAGCTCCCAGACTTACGGCGCACAGGCAACTCGACACCTCCGGCGCAACTGACAACAATGTCACCTCCTTTTGTGCATTGTTTGAGGATCTCTGCCGAGGGAGCCATCGCTGCGGGGATGGCGGACGGCCGTATCTGGCTCGGATCAGGTGGCGTAAAGACCGGCTTGGCCAACCAGCAGCAGAAGAAGAAGAGCAAGAAGTGGGAAGGACTCGACCCGTCGCACGGACATTTCATTACTGCTGCTACTGGGCCGATCGTCAGCCTGTGCGTGCCTCGATTTCTCACACATGCTCGCATCGCGCTGCATGGCATGCGAATTCGGGGGAGCCAGTCTCTAACGCCACCCGGCGATCCAGGGCCTTTCGTGACGCACAGCAGTTGTTTGCCGTGTCCCTGGGAGGCCGGGTTAAGCTCCTCGATATCGAAGCGCCGTCACAAGATCAAGAAGACCAAGAGAACCTGCTCGAGATTAGTGCATGGACGGCGAGCACGGCTAAGGTTGCTAAGGTGAATGCATGCGACTTTGCTGAAGGACGACTAGTCGTGGGCGGCGTCACAAGCGACGGCAAGGGCGCCATCGAGCTATGGCAATCTCTACCTCCTATAGTTACGCACAACCCGTTGGACCCGGGGACGGGGGCGTAGGAGGATACAACCGCAGTGACGGCGACGGATTGATCTCTTCGAGGCACTCGATGTGTTATTTGAAACGATGAAGGGAGAGGATCGGGTCTATCGTATATGAGATCAGGCGCAGAAGCCGTATTGAATTGAAACAAGCGGTTGACAAGAGGCAATCAGATGGAGGCGACACTGAGATTCTCGTCGCATTAGACTAAACACGGCGCATTTCAAGCCGCTGCCGAACAAACAAAACTTTGCGGGTGCTGTCCATGCCTGCTCAAACAAGCCATAACCTAGTCTGCATCCGTCTTCAGGTTGCGATTCTGGACCCGTGTTACACAACTGCCGCACAGGCCCGCCCGCTCTCACGGCGCGCCGCACATATAAGGAGGGTTGGGCGCGCGGTACAGGGCCCTTCCACCTTCTTGCCCGCCGTTCCCAATGTCCTCCCGGCCAAGATGGCCACAACCGTGCTATATACATGACGTTAACGATGTTGCTGCCCTTATGCGCATGGTGGATAACGGTGAGTCCTGCGCCTTCAGCCTCCGAATCCGCGGTTCTTAATGATCGGTTGGCAGGTGATATCCCTCTGCTCGTAGAGCGCCCTCGGCCAGACAACAAGACGCTCAGCTCTGGCGATCTGTTTGTTATTAAGCCACGACCCGGACTGGATCGATATACCAGTACGCGCTCGCCTCGCGCATGTACACTGCTTGACTCACCTAAACATGCTCAGACGGCGCGCACAACTGGGGTCCCTCTACACAGTACGGAGCTATGGGGGTATGCTTGCTTCCCACCGTCTCGATTTGATGATCTATCTAACCCATTACACCGCCAACTAGATCTACAGGGAGCATATACTATCTCATCGCTCGGAGAGGGATGGCAAGATTCGCCGCACAACGATGCCCGCCGTTCCTGCCGACTGGCAGGACCAGATCTTCTCACAAGCACTCGTCGGCTGCAGAGACGACAACCGAGACCCAAAGCTCGTACCTGGAGGGCTCTGCCGCAAGGTTTGTTGGATTATGCTCAGAGCCATGGGCAGTGATTGATGTGCTACAGACCGTCAAAGTGGTGCTCAGGGAGATCACATACCGTATCGTGAGCATCTACTCTCCGTACGATGCACATATGGGCCTCCTTCCTCGCGTAAGCGAGGTGTTTCCGGACCCAGCGCATATTTTACGGGATGAGCTTTTCGGACTGCGCGTGGTCAATCGAGTTGAGGTCCAAGAACTCCTGTATGTCCTCATTCCAGAGTTGTACAACCTCTCATCTGGCTCTTTCTCGACAGCATCAACATCCGAACTCCCGAGCCTCGCCCAGGTGCCCGCAACAAGCCCCGAGTCGGCAAGTCGAGTCAGCATCAAGCGGGCTCGTCTTCTGTAGGACGGTCAACAGGACTCCGTCGAACGAAGCGCTCATCTCGGCGAGAACGCGCATCGCCGCCGACTTCACCTCCCGCATCCTTACTCGCTCTCTCATCAGCATCCAGCTCAGTCGGGTCTAGCTGCTCTGCATTAACGCCTTCCACACCACAAGACGTCGCCGCCGTGTGCCTGAACCCTGTTCCCAGCGGCAGTTTTGCCAACCCGTACGTCGTTGAAGATTCGCAAGGGACCTACACCTACAGCCTCGACAGATGTTTCGTTGCCGGTCCCGCCGAGTCACGTGTAGATGTATGCGATGACGCGGGGGTGCAGCCTCAGTTTCCGGCGGCAGCTGCGATGTTCCCCGAACCAGGAACCTTTTGCGAGGACATGCCGTCCGACGGGACCATGTTTTGGGCATCTTCTTCTGTCTCGCGAGATTACAGTACAGGTAGCTTCACCGCCGCAAAGCCCGCGATTATCTCCGGGCTTGTTGCTACGCCACAATCCGCTGCCCCGCTGTTATCTGGCGGCGCCAGTCAGCACGGCGACATGATGCAGCTCCAACTCTCGTCCCAGCGTCAACTTTATGCACATCGGGACTACGACAGATCATGGGAGAACGCTCCAATTACAATTTCTACACCGATCGTCGACACCATGACCCACAACGCCGACCAGTTCTACACGTATTCGCCGGCTGCTGGCATACTTTCGGAACCGGAAGCATTCAACGAAAGAAGACTATGGCATCTCGATAAGTCTTCTGGATTTACTGATGGCTGGAGTGGCGGTGGCTTCATTGCCGCAGAGTCGCCAACATTCGTTGCCACAGAGCCAACATGTAATCCACCTACCTGCATGTTTTCGCCGACCGCACTGTTTGACCCAAGCTCGGGCCATTACTACTCCGTTCCTGCTTCGTACCTGCCCATGAGCCCGAGCATATCGTCTCGATATGGGCCGCGCCCCCCTGTTTCGTCCCCGTAGGCTCTTGCCTTCCATCGCGGCTACGACTCCTTATGTTGTACTCCTTGCATCTGTGGAACACTCTCATATTGCATTGTCCCGTTCTTTTCCGCTCAACCCAATCTCGCCGACGCGCTGTACTTGTACTTACGCATGCAACAGACGCCTTCGTGTAATCTCAATTGAATGGCCCCTGGCAGCGAAACAAGCTACCGCAGGTCTAGACACGCCACCGCTCCGAGACCCTAACCCCTGTTCGCAATAGACCCGGGTGTGCCAATGAGATCTCTCAATCTCAGGAACGCGAAGGCAATCTAGACACCCCTGGGCACGCCGCGTAATGAAACGCTGGAGCGATATGCACCATGTACAAGCCGAGCATGCGCCAAGAGCGCCACAAGAGATGGGAGATGAAGGGAAATCAACGGACTTGGATTAGCTGTCATCATTCCAATACACCTATGCCTGAACGACGACATGCTGTGGCAACACAGCCGGTGCATCATCATCCTGCGAGCTCTTCCCGGCCGTTCGCACATCGTAGCCGTACCCGCCCTTTGTGGCACCTGCCACGCCCTCGCCGGGACCCTCATAGTGCATTTTGGTGACGTCGTAGTTCGCGATGAACTCCCAGCCGTTCTCACGAACGTGGTAGAGGTTGATCGAGTTACCAGAGAAGGCGTCACGATGACCGGCTGCGTAGATGCTACGGCGGCCAAGCTCCTGAGCTTCGGCATCGGTGAGATCCCAATGATAACCCTGGTCGAGGACACCATAGGCAAAGGTCGAACCAGAGCCGACGGAGAAGAGATCGCCCTTGAGGCGAGTTCCATCACTGTCGACGTAGAACAGGGCCGGTCCCTAGGAGAGAATGTCAGATTTAGGTATTAGGCCTGGTGGCAAAGAAACGCACAGTCTTGTCCCAGCCAGCGATCATGGTACCCATGCTCAGACCCATGCCCTTGTAGCCGTACACCAAGTTGCTGAGATACTTGGACGCAGCTGCAACGGATATCCGCTCTCCATTACGCAGCTCATGCAAGCGGCACTGAATGCCGAGGTAGGTTTCCCAGTACTGGCAATCGGCTGTGTGACAAGGCGCGTGTGCGACGCGTCAGCCAGCCGTTGATGTGCACATAAACCGCGAGGCTATAAATCGTACACACCAGCACCACCAGCCATCGTCCCGAGAAGGAACTTGTTGATTTCGATGACCTTCTTGACCGTTCCGGAGGCTAGGTCACGAAAACCATGGTTAGCACGCGCGGCCATTCAAACCGCGACGCGTAGAAATGCTCACCGATGTAGGAGCCCTGAGTCGCGCGAGAGTCGACGGCGACAATAACTCCGCCTTTGAAGCGGAATGCAAGTGTCGTGGTACCGTGCTGGATCTTGATCTTGCAGTTCGGGTCGGCGTGGTCATCGGTGTGTAGGCGCAGGAACGACGCTGGCTATAAGGCAAGATGCGAGATCGTGAGAGCGTTGTAGATATTAATGCTCCAGAACTTACGTTTGGAAGAGAAGGTACTGTGAACGATGGGCCACCGCGGCTGGCAATGTTACCAAAGCCAGCCTGAGATCCCCACAGTGCGTCGTCGAGACAGTCGTCCTCACCTTCCTCAACGCGAGTGGCGCGCGCGAGGCTCAGATTGAGTGGATCTGCTGCGGACTGCGAGTAACGCGAGACGAACGAGTGCATCGACATTGTGGCGCGTGCTCGAGGAGGATGAGCAGGTTGACGCGTTCAGACCCCGCGCCGCGCGTCGGTTCATCCCGACGGGGTTCGCCTCTCCCATCTCCAACTCAACTCGTAAGGTGGAACGATCTCGTAGGTGAAACGCATCGATAGTAATATAGACAGTGAGCACGTGTTCGAAAGTCATTTCTGGGTAGATCTCGGGCCAACAACAAACATACCCATTCAACCGAGATACATGTCAGTAAATGTGACAAAGATGGAGCCAATACATACAGCAGAAGTACAGATGATCACTTGTCGAACGTGTACAAGACCCAGGTGCTGATGGTACAAAATCTACAGCGATAAGCCGGTCAT